>Ga0208398_100617_pt1 | contig 20093 bp, 21 predicted proteins | sample LakWasMe79_HOW10_2_FD_183905 | JGI IMG/M metagenome (GOLD analysis project Ga0208398, IMG submission 183905) | Freshwater sediment methanotrophic microbial communities from Lake Washington under simulated oxygen tension - Sediment Metagenome... | ecosystem: Environmental > Aquatic > Freshwater >...
TACTTTTTCTTTTGATCTGTGTGATCATTTTCTTTTATTTTTTCGTTCAAAACATTCGTTTAAAACAAAAAAACAAACTCAAAGATATCCAAAGCAGAATCCAGGAAAACATCATCAATGCCTCAATTAACGGTCAGGAACTGGAACGAAAAAAAATCGCTTCGTTTCTCCATGATAATATCAGCTCCCTGCTTTCATCAGCCGGACTGCATCTAAATGTTTTTATTTCAATCAATAAAACCCAACCCGAAGAGATCAACAAAACAAAAGAAATTCTGGAAGAGGCTCACAACCAGATCCGAAACCTTTCGCACGAACTGATGCCAACCTTATTGGTTCGGTTTGGACTCCTCTATGCATTGGATGATTTATGTGAAAAAACATCTAATTCAAAGGTTAAAATTAGTTTTAATTCAGACATTACTATCAAAAAAAGATATCAGGAGGAGTTTGAAATGAAGCTTTATTTCATCATTGCAGAATTGCTCAACAACATCATAAAACACAGTGGAGCAAACACTGCTGCTGTTACAATTAAAGAAAAGGAAAACAATCTTTCTATAACGGTAAACGATGATGGAAACGGTTTTATAAACAGCAAACTGGAAGCCACAGAAGGATTCGGAATCAACCAAATCCGAGCCAGAATAAACAATATGAAAGGAGAATTCAATATTAATTCAGTGCTGAATAAAGGAACCTCAATTAACCTGATAATTCCAATCAGCTATTAATTTGTCTAGATTTTTTTATCTATTTCGACAATCTCAAGATCTTTAATCACGTCTCCATCGATTACAAAACGAAGCATCGTTCTTACCTGATGAAAACCGCTTTTGCCTGCCGCGCCCGGATTCATATGCAGTAAATTATTCTTTTTATCAAAAATCACTTTTAGAATATGCGAATGCCCGCAAATAAACAATTTAGGAGGATTTGAATCCATTTCAGCTTTCAAAGTCGGATTGTACTTCCCCGGATAACCGCCGATATGCGTTATCCAAACATCGACTCCCTCACAAAAAAAACGGTTGTGCAACGGAAATTCCAAACGAGCCTGGGCATCATCAATATTGCCGTACACACACCGCAGCGGTTTCAGCTTTTTTATAGTATCAGTAACTAATAAATCCCCAATATCACCCGCATGCCAAACCTCATCAGCCTGAGCAACGTACTTCAAAATCGTATCATCAATATGGCTGTGTGTATCCGAAAGGAGAAGAATTTTTTTCATATTTTTTGGAGCTATTTCCCGCTGTCCGTTTCAATCTTTTGTGCCGAACCCCGGCACAAAAGGATTTCCACTTCCATCGGGGCTAGGCATTTCGACAAAAATAGACATTCTGCTTTTAAATAAAAAACAGCCAACAAAGATACATTCTTTGTAAATTTGCAACAAAAATAATATCCATCAGAGCAACCGGATTCTGAAATCAAAATTCTAAAATCTAAAATTCACCTTGAGGTATTTTATAAAACTAGCTTACAACGGAACCAATTATCACGGTTGGCAGTACCAGCCCAATGCTCCTTCTGTTCAGGAAACAATGAACAAAGCATTTTCGGTTATTCTCAGCTCCGAGATTAATCTTATGGGAGCAGGAAGAACAGATACAGGAGTTCATGCCAAAGAAATGTATGCCCATTTCGATTTGGACAAACCGTTTGACATTTCAAATACTGTACACAAACTCAATTCTTTTTTACCCAAAGACATTGTGATATACGATATTTTCGAAGTTTTAGACGAAGCACACACCCGTTTTGATGCCACAAAAAGAACATACGAGTATCACATAAATACTTTCAAAGATGCATTTCTTCAAGAACAAAGCTGGTACTTTCATCAAAAACTGGATTTGGATCTAATGAATCAAGCAGCCAAATTATTATTGAACCATACCGATTTTCAATGTTTTTCAAAAGTAAACACAGACGTAAACACTTTTGACTGCGATATTTTTGAAGCGTACTGGACTCGAAGCGGAGCCAAACAAAGCAGAGCTGAACAAGAAAACGGGAAATTAATTTTCACCATATCTGCCAATCGTTTTTTACGCAATATGGTTCGTTCCATTGTAGGAACCTTAATTAACATCGGTTTACACAAAATTACTTTGGATGATTTGGAATCAATTATCAAAAGTAAAAACAGAGAAAAAGCAGGGTTTTCGGTGCCGGCACACGGTTTGTATTTAACCAAAATCGAGTATGATTTTGAGAAAATCAGAAAATCGGATAATTTGAGAATTAATCATTAACAACTAACCATTAACAATTAACGCAGAACTTCAATTTTGAAAGCAAAAGCATTTGATACCCGGTTATTCAAGAGAATATTAACATACACCAAACCCTATCAATGGCGTTTTAACGGTGTGATTATATTTGCCGTTTCATTATCCGTATTTGCGGCACTTCGTCCTTATTTACTGAAACAAACTGTTGACAGTTATATCCAGCCGAAAGACCAAACTGGTTTATTGATTTACATTTCCTTAATGGGAGTGGTTCTTTTGCTTGAAGTTTTTTCTCAATTTTTCTTTGTCTATTGGGCCAACTGGCTGGGACAGGATATTGTAAAAGACATTCGGGTAAAACTGTTCAAACATATTTTGAGTTTCCGAATGAAATATTTCGACTTAGTACCAGTAGGCCAACTCGTAACCCGCTCTGTGTCGGATATTGAAGCGATTGCCCGCATTTTCAGTCAGGGATTATTTATGATCATAAGTGACTTGATGAAAATGCTTGTAGTTCTTCTTTTTATGTTTTACATGAACTGGAAACTGACATGGATTGTGATTGTTGCCATGCCGATACTGGTTTTCATCACACGAATTTTCCAAAAAAAGATGCAGGTTGCTTTTGAAGAAGTACGAACCCAGATTGCCAATATGAACTCTTTTGTACAGGAAAGAGTAACGGGTATGAAAATTGTCCAGTTATTTCATCGCGAAGATATTGAAGCCGAAAAATTCAGAGTTATCAATGACAAACACAATAGAGCCTGGATAAAAACCATTTTGTACAACTCCATTTTCTTCCCCATTGCCGATATTATTTCATCCTTAACACTCGGTTTTATTGTTTTATACGGAGGCTTCAATATTTTGCATGGAGATAATTCAACCACATTTGGAGATTTATTTTCATACACAATGTTCATTGGAATGCTGTTTAATCCCTTGCGTCAGATTGCGGATAAATTCAATGAGATGCAATTAGGAATGATTGCCGCTAACCGCGTTTTTGACATTTTGGATACACAAGATCAAATACAAGACACAGGAATTATTGAAGCTCCAATATTTGACGGCGACATCCGTTTTGAAAATATTCATTTTGGTTATATTCCAAACGAAGAAGTTATAAAAGGAATTAATCTTGAAGTAAAAGCAAGCCAGACTATTGCCATTGTTGGTTCTACCGGAGCTGGAAAATCAACGATTATCAATTTACTAAACCGTTTTTATGAAATTAACAGCGGTTCTATTTTCATTGACAATCACAATATTGAGAATTACACTTTAAGTTCTTTGCGTAAGCAAATTGCCGTTGTTCTGCAGGATGTCTTCCTTTTTGCCGATACCATTTACAACAATATAACGCTTAACAATCCTGAAATTACCAGAGAGCAGGTATTGGATGCTGCCAAAAAAATTGGGGTTCATGATTTCATTATGAGCTTGCCTGATAATTATGACTTTGATGTAAAAGAAAGAGGTGTTATGCTTTCCTCTGGCCAAAGACAGCTTATTGCATTTTTGAGAGCTTATGTCAGCAATCCGAGTATTCTTATTTTGGATGAAGCGACTTCGTCAATCGATACGTATTCGGAGGAATTGATTCAGCGTGCTACTGAAACCATTACCAAAGGAAGAACATCAATTGTTATTGCGCACCGTTTGGCAACCATTGTCAATGCTGATAAAATTGTAGTTATGGACAAAGGCTTGATTGTTGAACAAGGAACACATCAGGAATTGATAAACCAAGAGAAAGGCTATTACAAGAATTTGTATGATTCTCAATTTAGTACTTCAAATTTTGATAGTACATTGTAGTTTGAATTAGTTTCAACTGTAAATCATTCCAAATACGCCAAATCTCCCCTCCTAGCCCCGATAGCAGTGAAAATCCTTGTGTGCCGTCTCGTCCCAAAAGACGAGAGGCGCACAAGATTACTTCGTCAGTTCGCTATCGCTCGTGTGCAACGGATAGCGGGACCAATGCTTCCTGAAAATACCTCATCTTTCTGCTCCAAAAAAAATAATTATTTGGACGCAGTTTCATAACAAAATGGAGGGAAACTTTGTAGCCTCTAAATTTTCCCATAATCAAATAAATCCTTAAATTCGCAATCTCAATTTATTACGATAACTTTAAAAGAAATGAGTTTTCAGGAATTCATTTTTACAAATAATTTAAATAAAAAAGAAAAAAATGAAATACGACATTATAGTTTTAGGAAGTGGTCCTGGAGGATATGTTACAGCAATTAGAGCCTCTCAATTAGGATTCAAAGTAGCTGTAGTTGAAAAAGAAAATCTTGGTGGTATATGCTTAAATTGGGGTTGTATTCCAACAAAAGCGTTACTAAAATCAGCTCAGGTTTTTGACTATTTGAAACACGCTTCGGATTACGGACTAACTGTAAATGAATTTGACAAAGATTTTTCGGCTGTTGTACAACGCAGCCGTAGTGTTGCTGAAGGAATGAGCAAAGGTGTACAATTCTTGATGAAAAAAAATAAAATTGATGTAATTGATGGTTTTGGAAAGCTAAAAGCTGGTAAAAAACTAGACGTTACTGATAAAGACGGAAAAGTTACTGAATACAGTGCTGACCACATTATTATTGCTACTGGTGCCCGTTCTCGTGAGTTACCAAACTTACCGCAGGATGGTGTAAAAGTAATTGGATACCGTCAGGCAATGACTTTGCCAACGCAGCCAAAATCTATGATTGTTGTTGGTTCTGGAGCAATTGGAGTTGAGTTTGCTCACTTTTACAACTCAATGGGAACTGATGTGACTATCGTTGAATTTATGCCAAACGTAGTTCCTGTAGAAGACGAAGATATCTCAAAACAATTTGAGCGTTCTTTGAAAAAAGCGGGAATCAAAATTATGACTAACTCTTCAGTAGAGCGTATTGATACTTCTGGAGCTGGAGTTAAAGCATTTGTTAAAACTGCAAAAGGAGAAGAAGTTCTTGAAGCTGATATTTTATTGTCTGCTGTTGGAATCAAAACGAACATTGAAAACATTGGATTAGAAGAAGTTGGAATCGCTGTTGACAGAGATAAAATCTTGGTAAACGCTTACAATGCTACTAACATTCCTGGTTACTACGCTATTGGGGATGTAACTCCAGGTCAGGCTTTGGCTCACGTAGCTTCTGCTGAAGGAATTAACTGTGTGGAGAAAATCGCAGGATTACACGTTGAACCTATTGACTACGGAAACGTTCCTGGTTGTACCTACGCAACTCCTGAAATTGCATCTGTAGGTTTGACTGAAAAACAAGCTAAAGAAAAAGGATACGAATTGAAAATTGGTAAATTCCCATTCTCAGCTTCAGGAAAAGCTAAAGCTGCTGGGACTCCAGACGGTTTTGTAAAAGTAATTTTTGATGCTAAATATGGCGAATGGTTAGGATGCCACATGATTGGTGCTGGTGTTACAGATATGATTGCAGAAGCTGTTGTAGCTCGTAAACTGGAAACTACAGGTCACGAAATCCTAAAAGCTATCCATCCTCACCCAACAATGAGTGAGGCTGTTATGGAAGCTGTTGCTGATGCTTACGGCGAAGTAATTCACTTGTAATTCTTCATTAATTTACAATATAAAAACCCCCGATTTGAAATTTTCAAATCGGGGGTTTTGTTTAATTTAGAAAATTATATTCCTGACAGACAATAATCAACATTATATTTTGATAATTCCTATAGGTTAAGTATATTTACTAAAAACTAAAAAACATGGTACACAACAACATATTAGAAACTATTGGCAACACGCCACACGTAAAAATCAATAAACTATACGGTTCAGATGCCAACGTTTGGGTAAAACTAGAAAAAACAAATCCAGGTGCCAGCATCAAAGACAGAATTGCTTTATCAATGATTGAAGATGCAGAGCAAAAAGGAATATTACAAAAAGGGAGCACTATTATAGAAGCTACATCCGGAAATACTGGTATTGGATTGGCTATGGTTGCCGCAGTAAAAGGATATAAATTAATTCTTGTAATGCCCGATTCAATGTCTGTTGAAAGAAGACGTTTAATGAGTATTTATGGAGCCGAATTTGTGCTAACTCCGCGTGAAAAAGGAATGAAAGGTTCTCTTGAAAAAGCCGAAGAAATAGCAAGTGGAATTCCAAATTCATGGATACCTTATCAGTTCGATAACCAAGCCAATATTGACATCCATAAAAACACTACCGCACAGGAAATCATAAAAGCTTTTCCAAATGGTTTGGATTACCTAATTACAGGAGTTGGAACAGGCGGACATATCACAGGCTGTGCCGAAGTACTGAAACAACATTTTCCAAACCTCAAAGTCTTTGCTGTTGAACCAGAATTGTCTCCGGTTATAAGTGGAGGAACACATTCACCCCACCCTATTCAAGGAATTGGAGCAGGCTTTATACCTAACAATTTACATACCGAAATTCTTGACGGAACTATACAAGTAAGCAAAGATGAAGCTTATGAATATGCACAGAGAGCAGCCAAAGAAGAAGGTATTCTTCTTGGAGTTTCATCTGGAGCTTCATTGGCTGCTGTTTCAAAAAAGCTAAAAGAAATCCCAGCTGGATCAAAAGTACTTACTTTTTGCTATGACACAGGAGAACGCTATTTAAGCATTGAAGGTTTATTTGAATAAAAAATAAAACCCAATAATATATCCAACCGATTTGCAAATGCAAATCGGTTTTTTTTTGTGCAATGTATTTTATTCAAAAAAGAATACAACGTTTTTATTTTCAATAAATTAAACCACAAAATATTCAAAAAAAGAGTATCTTTTTTGTAAATTTGCAGGTCTCAAAAAAGAGAAAGAACTTCTCTGAAAACATTCTAATGAATTGCCCGGTAAAGAATCTGTTGTTTTAAACAAACTAAAAAACATGTTTAAAACACAATAGACAAACACGAACTGCTGGAACTGGAACTAACCTCACTAGACATTCCTTGTCAATTCGACTGATATTCATCTCGATAAAAACCATCGATTACCCAAAAAGTAGGTTAATTAAATTCAAAAAGGTTTTACTTAAATTTAAATAAGATGAAAACAATAAAAATAGTTTTAATGAACGCCCTGTTTTTCGGATTATTCCTGATTCAAAGCACAACTTTACATGCACAAGATCCTATAAAAGTGGCCCCTAATGTGTATAAAAAAATACTGCTTGAAAATGACAAAGTGAGAGTACTGGAAGTTGTATTCGCTCCTGGCACAACAACCGCCTGGCACAGTCATCCCAACCATTCAGTCTATGCCTTGACCAGTGGTAAAATTCAGATTACCGACAAAGGAAAACCAGCAACAACCATTGATGTTAAAATGGGAACTGCCATGTATCTACCTGCCGTAACACATATGGCAAAAAATACCGGAACCACTACTTTAAAATTAATAGTAACAGAAATAAAGCCGGCAAAAAAATAAAAATACCAATTTTCTGCCCTGGCAATTCATTTATTCTTTTTAGAAAAGTTTTTCAAAAACCTGACTCCTTATACGAGTCAGGTTTTTTAACTGGTAAAACTCAATTCTATAAATTATAGGCAAAATCATTTTTAATCTCTTCCATTACAAAAGAACTCTGCACATTCGAAATACCTTTAATTACTGATAGTTTATCAATCACAAACTTCTGATATTCATTCATATCATTAACAACAACTTTCAACAAAAAATCATAATTACCTGATACGTGGAAACAGCCCGTTACCTCAGGCAACACAAGGATATGTTGCTTAAAATCATCTATCAGTTCCCGGGAATGCACCGCCAAAGTCACCTGACAATACACGCTGATGAATTTACCAATTTTATCTGCATCCAGCAAAGCCACATAATTTTTAATGTATTTTTTTTGTTCCAGTTTTTTAATCCGCTCGAAAGTCGGGGAAACTGATAATCCTACTTTTTCGGCAATCTCCTTTGTATTTTGCTTGGCATCCTGCTGTAAAAGCATCAATATTTTTTTATCTATGGCATCCATCCCAGAATAATTATATGGTTTTAAAAATCGTAAACATCAAAATCAATATTTAAAAACTGAATTTATAATCAAATTTAGAATTATATTTTGAATTAAATCATATATAAAGAATATTAAATCTTTAAAACTACATTTACAGTAAAATAAAACCGTATGACACTCATCTCAGAATCATTATCCGAACAAGACAATCAGCGTTTATTCGAACTGAATCAATACATAGAAAATGCCAGGGATAATTTCTTGGGCTATCCGGTATCCAAAGATTTTGATTATTCGGAAATCAATCATTTTTTAAAATATCCTATCAATAATCTGGGCGATCCTTTTGAGGACTGTACCTACAAAGTGCAAACCCACGAATTAGAAAGAGAAGTCGTTGGCTTTTTTGCCAAATTATTCCGTGCCAATCCAAAAGATTACTGGGGATATGTTACCAATGGAGGTTCCGAAAGCAATTTATACGGATTGTATCTAGCGCGCGAATTATACCCAAAAGCAATGGTTTATTACTCGGAATCGACACATTACAGCGTGCGTAAAAACATTCATTTGCTTAACATTCCGAGCATCGTTATCCGTTCACAGGAAAACGGCGAGATTGATTATGCCGATTTTGAGAATACAGTAAAAATGAACCGTCACAAGCCTGCCATTGTTCTTACAACTTTTGGAACGACGATGAAAGAAGCTAAAGACGATGTTTCAAAAATTAAGAATATTCTAAAAGGGCTGGCCATTCAAGACAGCTACATTCATTGTGACGCGGCCTTATCCGGCAGTTACGGTGCTTTTATGGAACCTCGTTTACCGTTTGATTTTACTGATGGTGCAGACAGCATCTCAATCAGCGGTCACAAATTTATAGGCTCGCCAATACCAACCGGGGTTATTATCACGAAACGTTCCAATAGAGACCGAATCTCAAAAGGAATATCCTACATCGGTTCTTTAGACACGACGATTACTGGGTCTCGAAATGGCCATTGCCCCTTATTTTTATGGTATGCCGTAAAAAAACTAGGAGTTGAAGGTTTAAAAAAACGCTATTTACACAGTCTTGAAGTAGCCGAATACTGTGAGCTGAAACTAAAAAATATTGGAATCGCTGCCTGGAGAAATCCAAATTCTATTACTGTTATATTTCCAAAAACAGCTGAGGAAGTTAAATCCAAATGGCAATTGGCCACTGAGGGAGATATCTCCCATATTATCTGCATGCCCAATGTGACCAAAGAACAAATTGACCTATTCATCAGCGATATAGAAAACTGCATTGAAAACCCAGAAGAGTTAGCGGAATTCAATTTTTAGTTTTACTTTAAAAGCATAACAGGCAACCATCTTACTTTTTTAATTTTAATTCAAACACAGCCATAGATACATTCAACACTCTATGGCTTTTTTATTGCTCTTTCATCTCTAAATTCAAATTGCAAAATAAATCGTATTTTAGATTTTCTTTTCAATCATTAAAATCAAAAAATGAAAATTAAACTATATCTATTATTTATTGTTATAATTTGTTACTCCTGCAGTGTTAACCAAAATAAAACCGTACAAAATAATCTGCCGATTATTGGAACCTGGGAACTTATTTCGGCTACTTCAACCCAAAACGATTCCACTGTTTCTACTTTTGACCCAAAAGTAAAAATGATAAAAATTATTAATCCGGACCATTTTGCTTTTTTTCAACATGACTTAACAATGGGCAAAGAACCCAATCCTAAGTTCTCGGCCGGCGCCGGAAAATATACTTTGGTCAATGATACATACACCGAATATTTAGAATACTTCATTTACAGGGAATGGGAAAATAATAAATTTGAATTCAAAATTTCCATCAAGAATGACACCCTTACCCAACAAGGTGTAGAGAAAGTAGAAAAACTGGGCGTTGACCACATAATAACCGAAAAATACAAGCGTTTAAAAAACTAATCAAAACTGTACCAATTGCAATGGAACGAAAAATCAAAAACTCCGATTGGGCCTATTTGAGCAAATACAGAGAAGAAAACACACAGATTTCAGCTCCAGCTTTAGGAGAAAAACGGATTGTCTTTTTTGGAGATTCCATAACCGAGGGCTGGAAAAAGATTAACGTCGAATTTTTCATTGGCAAATCGTACATCAACAGAGGCATTAACGGTCAAACGACCTCACAGATGCTCTTGCGTTTCAGACCGGATGTGATTGAACTGAAACCCAAAATAGTTGTTATTTTGGCCGGAGGCAATGATATTGCTGAAAATACTGGCCCAATAAGTCTAGAAATGATTTTGGGAAATCTCATATCGATGTGTGAACTGGCCAAAGCAAATAACATAAAAGTTGTTTTATGCTCGATACTCCCTGCTAATGATTTTCCTTGGAAACGTGGAATGGAACCCGCCGATAAAATAGAAGCATTGAATGAACTGATTCGGAAATACACCAAGGCAAATGACATTCCTTATGCAGATTATTTTTCTGTTATGATAGATGAGCAAAAAGGCTTAAAATCCATTTATTCAGAAGATGGTGTCCATCCAAATAAAGAAGGGTATCGGGTGATGGAACCAATCGTTGAAAAAATCATCAATAGTTTGTTATTAATGTGATATAATTTCAAAAAAAACAACGATTCTGTTATATCTTTTTAAACCTATTGGTTTCAACGGCAATTAACCTAATTCTTTGACCTAAGCTTGTTATTTTTTCTGAAAAACGCCTTACTTTTATCCTTTCAAAATTAACATTCAATTTCATAATCATGACCAAAGATCTGATTGTTCAAAATATTAGTGCTTCAAAAAGTCATTTTTCTATAAATTACAGCATCAAAACCAAAACGGAAGCCTTTACCGAAAAACTGTTTTACACCTTATTTGATTCTCATGCGCCACTCGATCAAAGCATCGATGAATTGGAAAAACAATTTAAGGAAATAGCTTCGATGGCCTGCAAAAAAACACAGGATTCCTGTGAAAGCGCATGGAATAAGTTTTTACATAAGCTACCTTCTGTATTAGAAAATCTTAACAAAGATGCTTCTTACATTTTAGAAAACGACCCAGCATCCAATAGTTTGGAAGAAATTTATCTTGCCTATCCAGGATTTTACGCCATTGCCATTTACCGATTGAGCCATGAATTGTATTTATTGGATTTGATGCTTTTTTCAAGATTAATGAGTGAATACGCCCATCGAATAACTGGAACCGACATTCATGCCGGAGCGACAATTGCATCGCCTTTCTTTATCGATCATGCTACCGGAATTGTAATTGGTGAAACCTCTGTTATTGAAAAAAATGTCAAAATATATCAAGGAGTAACTTTGGGAGCCTTAAGCGTTAGCAAAGACATGAAAAATACCAAAAGACATCCTACCGTTGAGAAAAACGTTTGTCTATATGCCAATGCAACCATTTTGGGAGGCACAACAGTTATTGGCAAAAACAGTATTGTGGGCGGTAATTCATGGGTAACCAAATCAATTCCCGCAGATTCAATTGTAATGAACACCACCACAACAGAAGTTAAAGTAAAAGAGAAAAAATAAAATGAAAACCTATAAATTAGTAGAATTAATCGGGAATACTCCACTGGTTGAAACCGTCCATTTAGTTAAAAACAAAAATGTAAAGCTTTTATTAAAGTTGGAAGGAGACAATCCCGGAGGAAGTGTAAAAGACCGTGCAGCCTACAATATGATTGCTTCTGCCATCGAAAGAGGAGACATCAAAAAAGGTGATAAATTAATTGAGGCAACAAGTGGCAACACTGGAATTGCCCTTGCCATGATAGCCCAATTATTCAACATCGAAATCGAATTGGTTTTACCTGAAGATTCTACCATCGAACGCACACAAACCATGGAAGCCTATGGCGCTACGGTTATTCAAACACCTGCAAGCGAAGGAATAATAGGTTCCCGAGATTATGCCGACAAAAAAGTAGCCGAAGGCGGTTATGTAATGTTGAATCAGTTTGCTAACGATGACAACTGGAAAGCCCATTACAAAACCACAGGACCCGAAATATGGAATGATACCGATGGAACCGTTACTCATTTTGTATCGGCTATGGGAACAACGGGGACAATTATTGGAACCTCAACTTACCTGAAAGAAAAAAATCCAAATATTCAAATCATCGGTGCACAACCCAGCGAAGGCTCACAAATTCCGGGTATTCGAAAATGGCCACAGGAATATTTACCTAAAATTTTTGATGCCTCAAAAGTTGATTTAACTGTTGATGTCAGCGAAAAAGAGGCCCGCGAAATGACCAAAAGATTGGCCAAAGAAGAAGGTATTTTCGCCGGAATGAGTAGTGGAGGATCTGTTGCTGTAGCCGTAAAAATAGCCAATCAACTGGAATCGGGTGTCGTGGTTGCGGTTATTTGTGACCGTGGTGACCGCTATTTATCTTCTGATTTATTTGAATAAAAAGTTGCTGAGTTTCTGAGTTGCTAAGATTCTAAGTTTTCTTAGCCACTCCGAATCTTAGCTTCTTAAAAACTTCAAAAAAAACTTAGCAACTCCGATACTTAGTAACTTAGCAACTTAAAAAATGAACTATCGCAAACTGGGAAAAACCAATTTTAATATATCAGAAATAGCGCTTGGCACTTGGCAGGTAGGCGGGAAATGGGGTTCTCCCTTCAATGATAAAACAGCAGATGAATTAATCAATACCGCCATTGATAATGGCGTAAATTTTATTGATACTGCAGATGTTTACGAAAATGGATTAAGTGAAACCGCCGTTGGCAGAGTGGTAAAATCCCGTTCCGAGCGTATCTATGTTGCCACAAAATGCGGCCGCCACATCAATCCGCATGTAAATGAAGGCTATCAACCAAAAGTACTTCAAAAATATGTTGAAGACAGTTTGAAAAGAATGGGATTGGAAACAATCGATCTTATTCAATTGCACTGTCCGCCGACACAAGTGTTTTACCGTCCCGAAATCTTTGAACTATTTGACCGTCTGAAAGAGCAAGGTAAAATTCAAAATTTGGGTGTCAGTGTAGAAAAAGTCGAAGAAGGTTTGAAAGCTATCGAATATTCTAATGTAACCACCGTTCAGATTATATTTAATCTTTTCCGTCAGCGCCCGTCTGAGCTATTCTTCAAAGAAGCACAAAAAAAGGACATCGGAATCATAGCAAGAGTACCGCTTGCGAGTGGATTATTGACTGGATTATATGATTCCAAAACTACTTTTGGAGCGCAAGACCATAGGAATTTTAACCGTGAAGGAGCTGCTTTTGATAAAGGGGAAACATTTTCGGGAATTAATTACGAATTGGGTTTAAAAGCAGTAGATGCTTTAAAAGCACTTTTTCCTGAAGCTACTAATTTGGCCCCAATTGCCCTGCAATGGATTTTGAGTTTTAACGAAGTCAGCTGTATTATTCCCGGTGCGTCAAAAGAAAGCCACGTTTTGTCGAATCTTTCTGTTTATGATTTACCGCTACTAACACCAGAAAAAATCAGGGCTATGAACGCCGTTTACGAGCAATATATCAAGCCACAAGTGCACCAGCTTTGGTAATATTAATCAAAACAGATTATGAAAGAATACATTAAACGAAATATAAACGGTAAAACAGTATTATCTCTGTTTATTCTTTGCAATATTATCTATGCCATTATGCTCATCGTTACCATACCCGAAGTAATGCAGCATTCGGGCGGAAAGAAAATCCTGGATATGATGCCGACCGGTTATGATTCGCAATATGTTCAATCCCTTTTTGATAGTTTAGGAACTGTTGGAAGAGATTTGTATTTGAAACATCAACTCCCCCTGGATTTGATATATCCGGCTCTTTTTGGTATCAGTTCATGTTTTGTTCTTGCCTATTTTCTAAACAAATTGAAAAAGCTGGACAGTTGGTTATTCTATCTGTGTTTATTGCCTTTATTATCCGGTATATTTGATTATATGGAAAATATTGGTATTGTAATTATGCTGAAAGGTTATCCGGACATAAGCGTATTGCAAGTACAAACCACAAGTGTTTTTACGATTTTAAAAAGTGTGCTTACCTCGATTTACTTTATAATTCTTAGTATTACTTTATTGGCTTTAGCCAAAAACAAATTATTTATTAGAAAGGCTTAAAAAAGAATGCTTAAACCTAAATGTTGAATTTCATAAAAAATGTTCAATAAAGCGAATTTCAAAGAGTGGTTTGACCGATACAAATATTCAGAACTGGCAGCTACAAGTTCTGCGTTGCTGGCTTCCCAATTCAGCAGAATTTTCAGCCATTTGACAACTGCCTACTTAATTACTTTTGCCGAATATTTTGCTTTTTACGGTGTCATGATTTACAGGTCTTATAAAGCATTGTCAGCAAAGAAAAAGCTGAGAAACCAAAACGTTTCTTTCAAAGAAATTGCTCATTTGGTTAGGAACTTACTGCTCGAGTTTGGTTATCCAGCCGCTTTAGATTTCTTTATTATACGCCCCTTTGGGATGTACTGGATGCCTGTACTGACTGGTAATTATTTTATCGGAATCATTTTGGGTAAAATAATGGCAGATAGTTTTTTTTACTTTTTATCAATCGTCAACTACGAATGGATTAAAAAGAAAGAATAGCACTTAAATAAATTATGAAATTATCTAAAACAAAAGGTCCGGTTATTACACCGAACCTTTTGTAATTATACAATACTTTTAAACCAAAGTTGCTGTGCTGGTAATTTTGGTATTGAATAACTTTGAAATTGGGCAATTATTTTCGGCTTTGGTAACCAGTTCCTGAAATACTTCATTTGAAATACCACTTATTTTGGCATTCACCGTCAGATGAGAACCGATAATAGTTCCTTCGACCAAATTAATTTCACATTTCGTTTCTATATTATCTATCACTGCTGTGGTTTCACCAATAAAAGCGGTAAGCTGCATGGTAAAACATCCTGCATGCGCAGCGGCAACAAGTTCTTCAGGATTGGTGCCCACGCCTTCAGCAAAGCGTGATTTGAATGAATATTGTGTATTTACCAAAGTTGTACTTTGCGTAGTTAATTTACCGGCTCCTTCCATCAGGGAACCATTCCAGACTGCGGTTGCATTTCTTTTCATATCTCTTTAGTATTTATTGGTTTACTCAAATTTAGGTTTTAAATGACAAATTCATTTTAAAAATGATTATACTTAACAAAAATACAATATTAAACAAACTGTAATCAACTGATTACCAATAAATAATATTTATTTTACAAATCCTGGTATTCCTTGAAATACAATATAAGCATTCGTTTGGTCTGTCCTATTGCATAATTTCAAAAGACGCAACCTTTCGTTAAAACAGGCATCTAGTTATCAAACATCCGATTATGAAAAGTCTTAAATTAATTACCACTTTCCTTTGCATTGCTTTTACTTGCTGTGATTCTGATGAAAATTCTCAAACCGGCGAACCTTTTGCCCGTGCAAATCAACTGCAGCTTTATTACAGTAATGAGACAAATTCTGATTTATTGAATTTGAATAACAATACCATTTTTCCTATCACTTATGAAGATTCCTATATTGCTCCCAATTTACCTCCAATAACTGATTTATTGCGGTATGATTATGACGGAGGTGTGATAAAATACGATTCGGAAATAAAAAAGTACTATTGGAATACAGCCATAACCGGGAAACAAGGTCATCAAAAAAATAGAATTTATATAAGAATTTCGGAAAAAGACACTGACACACTGGATGTGAAATTCAAATTTACAAAAGGTGCTACCGGAGGCAATGGAAATTATGCTTACATCAACAAACTCTATTATAATGGAACTTTAATTCTGGAAGAAAACTCAAATCCAGGTGCTTTAATAGAAAACAAAAAGAGAGTTTATATTCAAAAGAAAGAGAAGAAAACATTGATATCATTTGCTTATTAATTTACATCCCAAAAGTTTTGCAATCAAACAATCACTTATGAAAAATATAAAATTTTTATTTATCGCGTTTAGCATTTTCTTTTTCAGTTGTAATAACGATGATTCTTCTTCTCAGGAAACCGAGAATCAAAATCTCACTAAAATGCACAATGAAATTATTTCAGCCTCGATGGTCAGCAGTACTCCATGTACTAACCCTGCAGAATGGTCTTTTACAGCTATTGGTTCGAAATCATGCGGAGGCCCGACTGGTTTTATCGCGTATTCCTTGAAGATTAATGTTCCTGAATTTTTAAAAAAAGTAGAAAATTACACCAATGCTCAAGAAGCTTACAATAAAAAATGGGGAATCTTTTCTACTTGTGACGTGATATTACCTCCATCTGGAGTAGATTGCGTTAATGGAAAACCGACATTGATATACTCTGATCTGTTTAATTAAGAATTTAAAAGCTCGGGATTAAGCCTCTTGTGTTCTCAATCCCAAAACTCTTCATACATCCCTGCCCCGATTATAGCGAAAAGCCCGGAGTTCTGGAAGCATTATGACACTTGCCCGGAAAGAGCGGCCAGCGGAAGCTCCTTTCCGGGCTTAGTGTTATTGCTTACAGAACGAGGACTTACAGCGGAAAGCGGGATAAGGCACAAATCAGGAATGCATTTTACGCTTTATTTCGCTATCTTTGAGTAACATAGAAATCCATTGTGTTATGAGAAAAGTAATTATACTATGCTGTTTGTTATCGGTTATTGGCTGTAAAACCAAAACGGTAAATGGTAAAAAAATAGGAAAAGCAGTAGCTCCAACAGAAATGAGTCCGGTCGATGAAGTCCAAAAGAACAAAGCCACCGAGTTGGGAAAAAGGATTTTGATGACGTGCAACACATCAAAATTCACGCCGTTTACAAAAAGCGAAGCCACAGACAAAGTTATTGCCAACTCAACACTGAAAAACATCAATAAGATTTGTGTGAAATACACTTTGAAATATGGAAATTTCAAGGATCTAGAATTTGTTGAAATGGTTCCAAACAAAACGGACAACACCAGCATTTACCGATTCAAAGCACTGTTTGAATATCCCAAAGCCAATAAGGAACTTCGGGTTACTATGAACTCTGAAAATAAAGCATCGGCAATTTCGACGAAAGACTGGAAGGAGGAGTTTGAATAAAGTTTAAATCACCGTTTTCAAGGCTTGATTTGACTGAAAACTTAGACTGTGACTGAATACTGTAATTAAACCCCATTTTATCAAAAAAAATTAGAATTAAAATCTAAAAGCCTTACTTTTGCGCTATGGCTAGAAAAAATACAGACAAAGTTGTCTTTCATCAAATAAAAGTCCTTGATGCTGGCGCAAAAGGCGTATCGGTTGCAAAAGCTCCCGACGGAAAAGTAGTTTTTATCCCAAATGTGGTTCCTGGTGATGTCGTTGACGTACAGACTTTCAAGAAGCGTAAGGCTTATTATGAAGGAAAAGCGGTTCATTTTCATGAATTATCGGAACATCGTGTTGATCCAATCTGTGAGCATTTTGGTGTTTGCGGCGGTTGCAAATGGCAAAACATGAATTATAACCAACAGTTGTTCTTCAAACAAAATGAGGTAAAAAATCACTTGCAGCGTATTGGCAAAATTGAGCTTCCAGAATTTGAACCGATTTTAGGTTCGGAAAAAAAGTTTTTTTACAGAAACAAAATGGAGTTTTCATTTTCGAACAGCCGTTGGTTAACCGAAGCTGAAATTGGAAGCGAAGAAGATTTGGGTAACCGCAATGCCCTTGGCTTCCATATTCCTAAAATGTGGGACAAAATTTTGGACATCAATAAATGCCATTTACAGGAAGATCCATCGAATGCTATTCGTAATGAGGTTCGCGCTTTTGCTAATGCAAATGGCTTGACTTTCTTTAACCCAAGAGCGCACGAAGGTTTATTGAGAACGTTGATGCTTAGAACTGCTTCGACAGGTGAAATCATGGTTTTGATTCAGTTTTTTGAAAATGATAAAAAGAATCGTGAATTAATTCTTGATCATCTTTACGAGAAATTTCCGCAGATTACTTCTTTACAATACGTAGTCAACAATAAAGCAAACGACACTTTATACGATACCGACATAAAATTATACAAAGGAAGAGATTACATCCTTGAAGAAATGGAAGGATTAAAATTTAGTATTAATGCTAAATCTTTTTATCAGACCAATTCGGATCAGGCATACGAATTATACAAAATCGCCCGTGATTTTGCTGGACTAACCGGCAATGAAATCGTTTATGATTTATACACAGGAACTGGGACAATCGCTCAGTTTGTGTCCAAAAAAGCTAAAAAAGTTATAGGTGTGGAAAGTGTTCCAGACGCCATTAAAGATGCAAAAGCAAATGCTGAACGCAATAATATTGACAATTGCGAATTCTTTGTCGGTGATATGAAAGTTGTTTTCAATGACAGTTTCATTGCACAACACGGTCATCCGGAAGTAATTATCACTGACCCTCCAAGAGACGGAATGCACAAAGATGTGATTGAACAGATCATGAAAATTGCTCCCGAAAAAGTGGTTTACGTAAGCTGTAACTCGGCTACACAAGCCAGGGATTTAGCTTTAATGGACGAAAAATACAAAGTAACTAGAGTACGCCCGGTTGACATGTTCCCTCAAACGCATCATGTTGAAAATGTAGTACTTTTGGAAAGAAGATAAGCCCTTACATAAATGAAAAAATTAATTGCGTTTTTAATGATTTTTGGTTTCGCCTCATCCAGTTGCGAACCGGATGATATTTGTGATCCAAATACACCTACAACCCCAAGAATGCTAATTAAGTTTTACGACATTTCGAATCCTTCTATTCGAAAAGACGTAACTAATTTGAAAGTTATTGGGGAAGGAAAAACCGAAGGAGTGGTTTTTTATCCGTCTGGAGTTGATGAAGCTAAGTATCTGACCAGTACGGACAGCATATTGCTCCCCCTGGATACTGATGCCGATATTGTAAAGTATCAATTTATTTTAAATTACGACAACAAAAATCCTCTTTTGGTGAATACTGACAATCTGGAATTCAAATATACCCGAGAAAATTTTTATGTATCCAGGGCATGCGGTTTTAAGACCAATTTCACTCTGGATTCCAATAATCCTTTCACACACACAGACACTACACCTGCTGATGAAAAGTGGATTAAATACATATCAGTCGCAAAAAATAACATAACATTAGAAAATGAAACAATTATTAAAATATTCTTTTAGTATTTGCTTTTTGTTGTCACTGTTATTTGTACAGGCGCAAGAAAAAACGACTACCACAACGATCGATAATGGTGTTAAAATAACGGAAACTAAAAATACTGCACCAACAAAAAAGAATTCTGAAAAAAAAACAGATGCAGTAAAAAACGATACGATAAAACCTAAAACTGACCGTTATGGTTTGATTGTCGGTGTTGACATCAACAAAATTGCCCGGTCCATTTATGACTCCAATTACAATGGAATAGCATTTACAGGAGATTACCGTTTGACAAAAAAATACTACATATACGGAGAACTTGGAAGTGAAAAAATTACCGTCGAGGATCCGCTATTGAGTACCACAACTAAAGGTTCCTATCTTAAAGCAGGTTTTAACTATAATGCCTACACAAATTGGCTTGATATGGAAAACCTCATCACGCTCGGTGTAAGATGTGGTTTTAGCACCTTCAATGAACGGTTAAACAACTATCTCATCTATAATTCACATCCTTATTTTGGACAATCCGAATTAATAGAATCCGGAATAACACATGATGGATTAACAGCCAGCTGGGCTGAAGTTTCTGCCGGAGTGAATGTAAAAGTATTCAATAATGTTTATGTTGGTTTTAGTTTGCAATTGAAAGTACTGGTAACAAAATCGGATCCAAGTAATT
>Ga0208398_100620_pt1 | contig 20008 bp, 14 predicted proteins | sample LakWasMe79_HOW10_2_FD_183905 | JGI IMG/M metagenome (GOLD analysis project Ga0208398, IMG submission 183905) | Freshwater sediment methanotrophic microbial communities from Lake Washington under simulated oxygen tension - Sediment Metagenome... | ecosystem: Environmental > Aquatic > Freshwater >...
GCAAGGTGTGCCCTGTAGGCGCGGTGTCAAACACGATGTGGTCGTAGTGGTTGTCGGCATCCGACAACAGCGAGGCAAACTCGTCGAACGACGCAATTTCGGTGGTGCAGGCGCCCGACAGCTGCTCACGTACCGTGGAGAGTTCGGCATCGCTGGAGTTGGCCGCCATCTGCGCCACGACCCGCTGGCGGTAGGACTCGGCCGCGGTGTCGGGATCGATATTCAGAACAGAGAGGTTGGGGGCGCCGGGCACCGAAACCGGCGTGTTCTGGAGAGTTACGCCCAGCATTTCGTCCAGGTTGGAGGCTGCATCGGTGCTGACCAACAAGACCCGCTTGCCCGCGTCGGCCAGGTGCAGCGCCACAGCGGTTGACACAGAGGTCTTACCCACGCCCCCCTTGCCGGTGAAGAACAGGTGGCGGGTGCGGTGGCGCAGCAGTTCCAGTGGTTGCGGTTTGAGCCAGGCTTCTACCGCCTGGTGCGCAGGGATGCCGCCGCTGTGCACCACGACTCCGTCAACCATGACGGCCGGAGTGGCGGTGATGCCGCGCCGGTGTATCTCGGCCCGGTCTTCAATCTTGTTGATTTCAACCTTGACGCCAACATCCTTGGCCACCCGCTCGATCATGGCAACCGTGCTTAGGCACTTGGCGCAACCGATTCCTAAAACAATGACTTCCATATCCATCCCCCAAATCTTTCAAGTACTCTTGTCAGTCTAGGCAATGTTGGCACGAGCACCTTGATCTGTTCGTGCTCCAGTGCACGCTATCTGCTCAAATCATTGTGGTCGTGGTTGTGGTTGTTGTCGTGCGCGCAGGCAGCCTCGGCAGTTGGCACTGCCAGCACGTCAGTGGCAAATACGCCTCCACAAGAATCGGTAAAAGGAACCCTGACGACTTGCAGCGTCACGTGGGTGATTTCAAACCGGTCATGCAATTGATGGGTGGCATCCTGCAAGAACGCATCGTTCGCGTGGCCGCGTGGCATCACCAGTTGCGCTGTCAGCGCAATATGCGACGTGCCCATGGCCCAGATGTGCAGGTCATGCACACGACTCACACCGGGCAACGCGGCCAGGCAGTCATGCACCGCCTGCGCATCCACGCTGTCGGGCACACCATCAAACAGCATGTGCAGCGACTGTTTGAACAGCCCCCAAGTTCCCAGCAGAATGACACCTGCAATCGCAAGGCTGGTGACCGGGTCCAGCCAGGTCCAGCCCATCCACAGCGTCAGGGCTCCCGCCACTACGACGCCCGCAGACACCAACGCATCGGCGGCCATATGCATGAAGGCGCCGCGAATATTGAGGTCGCTGTCGCGTCCGCGCATGAACAGCAGGGCCGTGGCGGTGTTGATCACAATGCCAATACCGGCTACGGCCATGATGGTCACACCCTGCTCCTGCAGCGACACGTCGCCCGACAACAGGCGGCCAATGGCTTCCCATGCCAGACCTCCCATGGCAACCAGCAGCAACAAGGCGTTGGCAAAGGCCGCCAGGATGGTGGCGCGTTTCCATCCATAGGTGTGGCGTGCATTCGGGCGCAGTTTGACGGCCAGTGCTCCGCCCCATGCCAGCACCAGACCCGCCACGTCACTCAGGTTGTGACCCGCATCGGCGAGCAAGGCCAGGGAATTGACCCGCCATCCGTAGAACCCCTCTATGGCCACAAAGACTGTATTGAGCACGATGCCGATGGCAAAAGCCCGGTTGAAATTGGCCGGGGCGTGTGAGTGGGAGTGATCGTGTTCGTGGCCCATCGTTTGACTTTCGCGTGCAGTGAGGAGTGCAGTCTTTGGACTATATGGCAAAAATTGCTTCCAGCCCTCGTGAAAGCTGCTCAAGCCGCTATCAAAGTAATAGCGATCCACCAGCCTCACCGCGTGGCAGTAGCACGCCCACCATCAGACACGTTGTCCTTGCGCATTGATCACGACTTCGCCATCTTCCTTGGTGAACGCGCCCCGCTGCGGGTTGGGCAATATGTCCAGTACCAGCTCGCTGGGTCGGCACAGCTTTGTGCCCCGCGGCGTGACGACCACCGGGCGGTTCATCAGGATGGGGTGCTGGACGATGCAGTCGAGTAGTTCGTCGTCAGTCCACTTGGGGTCGGCCAGCTGCAGTTCATCGTAGGGCGTACCCTTTTGGCGCAGCAGGTCCCGCACGCCGAGCCCCAGGGCGGCCACCAACTCCTGCAAGCGCTCCTTGGTGGGCGGTGTCCTCAGATACTCGATCACCTCAGGCTCAACGCCGCTGTTGCGGATCAGGGCCAGTGTGTTGCGGGACGTGCCGCAGGCGGGGTTGTGGTAGATCGTGATGTGGGTCATGTTCATGCTGCCTTCTGGGTGGTGGCGCCGCGTTCGTACCAGCCTCTGGAGTTATTGACGATGTACACCACCAACAGCATGGCAGGTACCTCTATCAGTACCCCCACCACCGTGGCCAGCGCGGCGCCCGAGTTAAAGCCAAACAAGCTGATGGCGGCCGCCACGGCCAGTTCGAAGAAATTGGAGGCACCAATCAAGGCCGATGGGCAGGCTATGTTGTGCTTCTCACCCACGGCACGGTTGAGCCAGTAGGCCAGTGCCGAGTTGAAAAACACCTGGATCAAAATTGGCACGGCCAACAGTGCAATGACCAACGGCTGCTTCAAGATCGCTTCGCCCTGAAAGGCAAACAGCAGCACAAGCGTGACCAGCAGGGCCGCGATGGACCACGGACCGATCCTGGCCATGGTGGCATCAAACGCGGCCACGCCCCTGGCCAACAGCGACTTGCGCAGCAGTTGCGCCAGGATCACGGGGATGACGATGTACAGCACCACCGAAGCCAGCAAGGTGTCCCACGGCACGGTGATGGCCGAGATGCCCAACAGTAGCCCCACCAGCGGCGCGAAAGCAAGCACCATGATGCTGTCATTCAATGCCACTTGGGACAGCGTGAACAATGGGTCGCCACCGGTAAGGCGGCTCCACACAAACACCATGGCCGTGCATGGCGCGGCCGCCAGCAGAATCAGCCCGGCGATGTAGCTGTCCAAGTGGTCCGGTGGCAGCATCGGCGCAAACCAGTGGCGGATAAAAATCCAGCCCAGCAGCGCCATCGAAAACGGCTTGACCAGCCAGTTGACAAACAGCGTGACGCCAATGCCCTTGATGTGTTTACGTACCTCGCCCAGGGCGCCAAAGTCCACTTTGACCAGCATGGGGATGACCATCACCCAGATCAACAACCCCACCGGGAGGTTGACCTTGGCGATCTCCATCTGGCCCACGGCCTGAAACACGCCAGGGAACCATTGCCCCAGCGCAATGCCGACGACGATGCACAGGAAAACCCATACCGTGAGGTAGCGCTCAAAAACATTCATAAAAAACTCTCAGCAAGTTGTGCAGGCAGCGGAAACATCTGCCACCACGCACGGTTGACCTTCGCAGCAATTGACCGTCAGATAGGCCAACAATTCGTACATCGTCGCAAAGGCGGCGCGGTAAATCAGATTGCGCCCATCACGCTCCTGCGTGATCAGCCCGGCGTGGGTCAAGGTTTTCAAATGAAAGGACAGAGCGGTGCCCCGTAAATCCAGCGCCTCGGCCAGGCGTGTCGGCGTCATTCCCTGGACACCCGCCACCACCAACTGGCGAAAAATTCGCAGACGCGACTGCTGGGCCAATGCGGCCAACGCACGTACCACATCGGATTCGTCGATACCAGCTTCCATACCAACTGTCCTTATTCAGGTAAATCAATAATTGATGAATTCAATATCTATTGAATTATTACTCCATTAAATGACTCTTTTGTGACGGACAAAAGCCACAAAAGAGTCGAAGGGCGGCTTGCGCCGCGCGCGTGCTAGGCCTTGCTTAGCTTGGGTTGCGTCAGCTCACCCGTCAGGTAGCCCACCGCCGCGCCAAACTTGTCCTTGTAGTTCGCCTTGACCAAGGGATCCAGCGTCGACTTGACCACGTTGTGGATGCCGCCCCAATCGCCGGCGTGCTGGAAGTTGCTCATGATGTAGGTCCAGCCATTGAGCTCGTCCACCGCATGCAGGCCGGTCGACTCACCACCGGCCGGGATGGACATGATGCGCGACAGCACTTTGGTGTCGACGTTGTAAGCCCACAGGAAGTTGTTGACGTGCTGGCCGCTGTCTTCGCCAATGAACAGCGTGCGCATTTTTTCGGAGAACTTCAGGTTGTCCGGTGCGGCGATCTTGTTGGGGTTTGCAATATTGCCCAAGGCGTCTGCGGTGATGTCTTCGCCCAACAGCAAGAACTTGGTTTGCACCGGCACCCATTCGCTGGCTATGGCCGTGCCACCGGTGTCCTTCTGGCCGCCCGTCAGGTTGTGTGCCATCACGCCACCTGCAATCAGTGCCTTGTCGATGACAATGCCGTTCGCCGGGTTGTTGGCCGCATTGCCCTTGACCATGGAGGACTGCATGTTCTGCAGGGCGGAATAGGCAATCTTGTCCTTGATGTTGACGGTGGTTCCTTCAAGTTTGGTGAAGCCCATGCTGGCACCCATCAGGTTGGCATAGCGGTGGGTTTCCAGGAAGGCTGCCGCTTTTTCCATGCCGGGATTGAGCTTGCACCACTGGGCTCCACCGTCCAGGTACATCTTGGTGTAGGTCGCATCAACGGGGTCGGTCTTTACGGCCGTGAAGATGTCCGAAGGCTTGACGGTCTTGGCCAGCGCTTCGATCTCGGCACTGGTCGCACTGCCCAGTTTGATCCACGTGAGTGCCGCGCCTGCTGCTGCGGTGTCAATGGAGAAGCCGCTGCCCACCTTGGCCACGTACAGGCTGCCGGAGGACAGGTCTTTTTCCTTGTCCGCCACAAACATGAACAGACCACCGTTGGTGTAGTCATCGCCCATCAGCACGGTGCGGTTGTCTGGCATCACCTGCACCAGTTCGTGCGAGATGCGGCCCATGCAATAGTGCTTTTTGATGCTGGCTGTGCCGTCGGCCTTGACGGTTACTTCAGGCAAATGACCGTAGTTGTACGGGTTGGCCGTCGTTTCGTTGCCATACAGGTTCTTGCTGTAGCCTTTGAACATGGTATTGGTCGAGATGAACTGGGCGTCTGGCTCGTACTCTTCGCTGGACAAATGGGTGCCCCACGGCGAGAGGCTGGCACCGCAGGTGATCCACAGACCATTCACACCGGAAGTGTCCACGTTGTGGTATTTGACGAGCGTGAGCTTGCCGGTGGCTGGGTCCTGGTCCAGTGTCAGCACGGCAATGGGTGAAGGCAAGTTGCCATACATCGGGGTGACACCATCCTGCGCCCAGGTTGCATATTCGAACTGCACCACGGCAAAAACAGTGTTGCCCTTGACGCCCTCTACCTTCGCACCTGGCACGCTCAACAAGGAAGTGCCGTCCGGTGAGTCGGAAAAGAACTGGCGTGTTTTGCCAGCAACGGTTGTATCCTTGATAGGCTGGTTGTTGATGTCGTAGTAGCCACCCGCCAGCACCTTGCCACCTTTGCCATCGGCGACCAGGTCACCCGTCACAAAGAAGGGCTGGTACGCCAGCTTGTAGTCCAGCTTGCTGTTGTCGCTGAAGTTGACCGTCATCACCGAGCCGACCGAAGTGGTCGCCATGGCAGCTGCATTGGCCAGTGTGGGCGCGGCCATGCTGGCGAAGCTGGCCGAAGTAAAGGTGACCGCAGGCACGACACTTCCGCCACCACAGGCACTGAGCGACAGGCTTGCGCCCATACCCGCGACGGCGGACGACAGGGGCAACAAGGGCGCACCCGCCAATACTTGGAGCACGGAACGACGGGAGAAATTAGGAGTGTGGGACATAGATCAGCAGAGAGTGAACAGATGGAGAAGGAGCACACACGCAGTTGAACGCTGTGTGCTCGCCAACCCCAATCGTGCTGGTTTTCTATGTCAAGCTGATGACAACAGCTCTTGATTCCATCTTCAGCGTGTCTGCGCGTGGGTCAGCACAAAATCGGCAACCGAAGCAATATTCGCCAGATCGAGCCGCACCACGTCAGGCGCGGCATCGGCAGCTGGTGGCACTGCGCCGGGTGCATCACTGGCAATGGCCAGTATGCCAGGCCAGGCCGGCCACAGCGTGGCCTTGCCCTCGGACGCGCGCCAGACTTCCAGCTTGGGAAAGTCGCCGTGCTTGAAGCCCTCTATCAACACCAGATCGCAATGCTGCAGGCGGTCCAGCAGGTAGTCCAGCGACGGCTCGGATGCGCCGCGCAGCTCGTGCATCAGGGCCCATCGGTCATTGCCCATCAGCAAAACCTCCTTGCAACCCGACTCCCGCAGGCGGTATGAGTCTTTGCCGGGGCGGTCAATATCGATGTTCTTGTGGCTGTGCTTGATCAGCGACACCACCAGGCCCCGCGCGGTGATGGCGGGCACCAGGCGCTCCAGCAGCGTGGTCTTGCCCATGCCGGAGTGACCGGCAATACCAAAAATTTTCATAGGTCTTTCAGTGAACAGTTGAATCCAGCGGATGCCCTGACTCTATCCGCACAAAGCGCTCCGTGAAAGCAGCCAGTTCGCGGTAAAACGCGGTCTCGGCGCCCGCTGTGACAGCGGCGGCAAACGGTGCTATCCAGGCACCCAGATGTTCGCCCAAGAAACGTGCCTTGAGTCGTTCGATCAACACCACATCTTCGCGCTGACCGGTGCGGGCCGCCAGGTTCGCGTTGAAGGTCAACAGATACAAAAACTCCAGCTCCACGGCCACGTGGTCTGGCAACTCCATGAAGTCGTCGTCGATGTCAAAGCCGCCTTCGCTGTACAGGTCGACTACGGCGGGGGGCGGATTGCCTTCGGCTTGCTCGGCCCCCCCCAGCCAGGCGGATCCATACGGCCGCGCCAAGGCATCGATCGGCCCCAGGAACAGCCGGGTGTAGTCCACCAACAAGGTCTGCAAATCCTGTGATGCGAAAGCCGTACCGAGTGCGCGTGCATGGTCTGCCAGTTCAGGGCTTAGCCTTGTTGCGGCCGCCAGCATGGAGTCAAACAGCTTTTCCTCCGCAAACTCCACTGCCGGCTCGTAGTAGCAGGCCGACAGAAAGCGGCACAGATCCGCGCGCGCGGTGGCCTCGTCGGGGGCATAGTCAGACATCGCTGGTACTCCTTGAACATAAAAAAGGGCCGGTCACCCGGCCCCGATGCCATTGGCCTGGTGCGGATTACGCGCGTGGGCTGTATTTTCCAATGTAATGCACATTGGGCTTGGTACCTTTGTCTTCCTGCAGGCGGAAAGATTTTTCCCGTTTCAAGATCTGGGCGATCATTGTGTTCGGGTCGTCCTGGTCGCCAAAGATACGCGCCTGCGCCGGGCAGACTTCCACGCATGCGGGCTGCAGTCCGTTGAGCACCCGGTGGTAGCAGAAGGTGCACTTCTCCACTACATCGTCCTTGCGCACGGGCTGCAGGTCGCCGCCCTTCCACTGGTTCATCATGGGTGGCAGTGCGCCTGCCAGGGCCGCAACTTCGGCACCCGATGCCGTGCAGCCCGGAATGGCAGAGGTCTTGTCAGCCCAACGCGGCTGCGGGTCTTCATCCATGGGGTTGAGGCTGATGACGCTGTACGAGCCACCCTGCAAACTGGAATCGTCGAGCTTGGGGTGGCTGTACGGGCAATACTTCTGGCAATCACCGCAACCGGTGCACAGCTCGGGGTCATGCAGGGTGATGCCCTCGGGCGTCTTGAACAACGCCTTGTAGGGCTTGCCGTTCGGATCCTTGGTGGGATTGCCCGCCTTTTCCGGGTTGCCGGGGCACATCTTGATGCACGGTGCATCGGAGCAGTGGTTGCACAGCACCGGCATCACGCTATGGGTGGTGTTGGGGAACACGCCATCGGTGTACATCAAAAAGTCGGCCCAGTTGAAGCTTTGCCCATCAGCCCGGTCGCGGGTATTGTTTTCGGCCTTGCAGGCAAACGCGCAGGCGCCACAACCGTTGCATTTTGCGAGGTCAATGACCATTCCAAGTCTTGTCATGATTCTTTACTCCTGTTTCGGGTTGTGGACGGTCAGGCCTTCTGGATGCGAACGCCGGTGAAGCCGCCATTGCGGGCCGTGGCACCACTCAGGCGGTCGTAGTCATCGACCAACACTTCGTTGTTGTTGCCGCCCCTGGGTATGGCCTTGGCAAAGTCTTTGGCCGCGACGCGGCCATACGCCCAGTGGCCCTGGCCATAGCACTTGGCCACGGTGCCAGGGCGCACACCTTCCCACAGCTTGAGTTCGCAGGAGATGGTTCCGGTGGTGGACGTGATCCTGACGGTATCGCCAGTCTTCAGGCCCAGTCTGGCACCATCCAGCGGGTTCATCTTGACCACATCGTTCCAGGACACATCGCCCGGATCGACCTTCTTGAACTCCTGGTACCAGGGCACGTTCTGCGAGCGGCCCTCGCGGTTCAGGCGCGACTTGTAGTCGATGAAGGTAAGCGGGTAATCCGCCAGACTGCCATGGCGCTTGACCGTCTCGTAGTGCGGCACAAACGCCCGCTCGCCGCGCGCCACATAGCCACTCACGGTAAGGATGTCGTCCACGGTGGTGTCAAACTTCTTGGCGTGCTCCAGCAGGCCCTTCTTCAGCGTCTCGCTGTAAAACTCGAACTTCTTGGTCTCGGTGGCGAACTTGCCGCCCCAGCCCTTCTTCAAGGTGTATTTCGGGCCGCTGAACATGCCCTTCTTCTTGAACTCGGCCCAGCCATTGATGGGTGCATCACCCTTGAGCGGCTCCTTGGCCATCCAGATGGGTGCGCTAGTCATCTTGGCGGCGATTTCGGAGAACTCCAGCGCCGTCGTGGGTGCCTTGCCAGTCTCGGGGTCCTTGAATTCCTTGGAGTAGTAATCGAACAGGTTGGCAAAGCCCCGGGCCTTCAGTTTCTCGGCCAGCAGCCACATGACTTCGGTCTCTTCCTGCTTCACATCCCACAGGCGCTTGACAGCCCCTTGCTGGATGGATGCGTAGGCGTGGCCGTTGCCCATGTTGGTGACGATGGACCAGCCTTCGGCCGAGTTGAAGGTCGAGGGCAGCACAATGTCGGCGAACATCGTCATTTCCGACGCGTTGGGCACCATGTGCACAAAGAATGGTACTTTGGCCAAGGCTTTTTCCCACCGGTCCGCTCCGGTGCACGAGAACGCGAAGTTGGACCAGCTTGAGATGAATACCTTGACTGCACCAGGGTCCTTGAGCATGCCATTGGCCACGTTGTTGGTGACAACGCCGCTACCGGGCTTGGCACCCATCATGGCGGGCATGTCTTTGGCACCGCGGCCATCGATCTTCTTGCCGTGGCCTTTTTCTTTGGCCAACTCGTCTACGTACTTGTCGGCCTTGGGGAACGCGGCCAGTGGCGGGCTGCTGGGGCTTTGCCACACGCCGCCTTCAGCGTCGATCGAACCCAGCAGGCCGTTGAGCGCATGCACCGCCATGGCGGCGTAGGTGCCGCGCGGTGTCATGGCCACGCCCGGTCCCATCCAGACAATCGTCCTGGGCGCAGCCTTGCCCATGGCACGTGCCACGCGCAGGATTTGCGCGGCCGGGATCAGCGACTCCTTTTCGCCCCAAGCGGGGGTCTGGTTCTTCAACTCCACGTTCCACCACTTCACCAGACCAAAAGTTTCCTTCTCCGCAAAGGCGGCTTCGTCCACCGTGTTGCCGGCCACGAACAGGTTTTTGCCATCCTTGAAGTCGCCGACAAACTCGCGGTTCCACAGACCTTCGGTTAGCAGCACATGGGCAATGGCGCCGGCCAGCGCGCCATCGGTCCCTGGGTTGATGGGCAGCCACTCATGGGCCTTGGTGGCCACATTCGAGAGCCGCGGGTCCACCGCGATGACGGTTCCACGCTTCACGACGGCGGGGAACTGGTTCATCATATTGGGCACCATGCGGTTCGATGCCAGCGGGTCGGTGCCCCACAACACCAGGCAGTTGGTGTTGGTCAGGTCGTAGTCGCGGTAGCCAAAGAAGCCCTGGGTCAGGCCCGGGCCCATCTTCTCAGCTTCTGCACAGATGGCGCTGTGCGAAAAATACTGGCCCGTGCCCCAGATCTTGGGCAGCGTGCCATACAGCAGTTCAGTGGAAGTGGGCGAATAGCGACCGCGCATGTAGGCGAGCTTGTCCGGCTCGCCCGCCTTGCGCAGTTCCATCATCTTGTCCGCCACGGTATTGAGCGCCTCGTCCCAGCTGATGGGCACAAACTTGGGATCGATGCCGCGGCCCTTCAGCGGGTTGGTGCGCTTCATCGGCGTCTTGATGCGGTCGGGGTCATACATCTGCTGTGGAATCAGGTGACCGCGCGGGCAGCAATAGCCATGGTTGGTCTTGGACAGCGGATTGCCGCGCACGCGTGTGGCGCGGCCGCCCTGCACATAGATCTGGATGGCGCACCACTGTGTGCAGCCCTGGCAGGTGCTGGCTACCCAGTCGCCGGCAGCGGGACTACAGGGCTTGGCCTTGCGGGGAATCAGCGCACTGTGCAGAGGGGCCTGTCCCAAACCCGCGCAACCCGTTACCAACGCCCCGGCCGATACACCCGAGACCATGATAAAAATCCGTCGTGTCAGCTTCATGAACTACTCCTGAAATGATCCGGGCAATCTGCCGATTGCGATGGATCAAAGCATAGGAGTGCTGCGAAACAATTTGTTGTTCTGGATCAAGACTTAGGAAGTCGCCGCCGCACCCATTCCTGGGCCGCTATTCGTTCGCTTTTGATTCCAAGCTGCACAGTAAAAACAGCCGCTAGCCCTCGTGGAATATGGCGATTTCGCTATCTATTCAGTAGCACCGTGACGGCGGCCGTGCGCGGACCGCCCCCGCCACTTGTTGCCGCGCTATGCCGCCTTCTTGCGTGGTGCCCGGCGTACCGGAGCCGGCGCCGGTGCGCGCACGGGCGCCGCCTTGGACTTGGCAGGGGACGCGGCCTCGGGTTTCGCTACTTTCGCTACTTTCGCGGCTTTGACCTCTTTGGTGACCTTGACCGCCTGGGCCACGGGCTTCGCGGTGTGCGCCACGGCGCCCGGAAGGAAGGCCTTTTCCATATCGGCCAGGGCATCAGCGGTATAGACCGCCAGGCGCTGCATGCTGGGCAGCGACGAATGACACCCGGTGAAGCCGAAGTTCATGTAGCCGGCATAGCTCTGGCATGTGATGTTCAGGGCCTGCCCGTGGGTCACGATCGACGCCGGGTAGGTTGCCACCATTTCAGCGCCGCGGAAGTACAGCGGCTTGTCCGGGCCGGGCACATTCGAGATCGTGATGTTGAACATGGGCCGGGTGCGCCCGCCAATACCGGTGAGCAGGGTCAGAATGGTGGGGGTCATCAGCAGCACGGTGTACTGCATCATGGCCTGTCGCGGCAGGCTCTGCACCTGCTCCTTGGCCTGCTTCACCGACTGGCGGATGGCGGTCAGTCGCTCGCGCACATCGGCAATGTTGGTGCCCAGCGTGGACACAATGAAAGTGATGGCGTTGCCATTGCCGTTGTCGTCCTTGGGGCGCACCGACACCGGAATGCCGGCGGTCATGGGTTTGTGCGGCAGGCTGTTGCGCTCGTCCAGAAAACGCCGAAGCGCGCCACCGCAGATGGCCAGCACGATGTCGTTGAGCGTGCAGTCTGCCGCGGCCGCCAGCGCCTTCATGCGCTCCAGCGAAAACTGCTGCGTCGCAAAGCGGCGCTTTTCGCGCACGCGGCCATTGAGGATGGAGCGCGGCGCGTCAAAGGGAACGGCCATGCCGTTGCCCGGCTCCATGGCGCGCTTGACCATCCTGCCGAAGCCCGCGGCCAGTTGGGGCACGGTGGCGGCCTGGATGCGCAGCTCCTGCAGCGCGCCAGCAATGGCATGGGTCACCGTGGGCAGCAGCGCCTCATGCGTGGAGCGTGCCGTTGTCGCGCGCGGCTCTTTGCCCGCCGCCCAGAAAGGCGGCAGGTGCAGGCTGTGTTCCCGGTCCGCCGACATGCCGCGTTGCAGCAGCTTGACCCCGCTGATGCCATCAATCAGCGAATGGTGCATCTTGATAAACCATGCGAAACGGTTGCCTTCCAGCCCCTCGATGATGGTGCACTCCCAGGGCGGGCGCGACAGGTCCAGCGGCGTGCTCTGCAGGCGTCCCACCAGCTCGCCCAGTTCCCGCTCCCCGCCGGGCCACGGCAGTGCGGCGTGGCGCACGTGGTATTCCAGGTCGATGTTTTTGTCCTCCACCCAGGTGCGCACCGGGTTCATGCTGAAGGACGGTTTGAGGCACTGGTTCCACGGCGCCACGAATTTGCGGTGGCTGCGGAACTCCGCCATCATCTTGCGCATGAAGTCTTTGGGCGCGTCGTCTGGCAGCTTGAACTGCAGCAGGCCACCGACGTGGTTGGGCGTGGCGCGGCTCTCGGTAACGATCCAGGCGGCGTCTAGCGGATTGAGGCGGATGTCATGCATGGTCTTGCGGTGGGGGATGGTGGATACGTGGCAGGAGCTTACACCGACTCCATGCTCCTCCATCTGCCTATGGTCCGATGCCGGCTGGGCCGGTGTGCGACACGCCTGCGCTTTGGATAAGGCAAAGAAACTCTGAAAACACATTTCTTTTGCGCAAAAACAGCTTGCAAATCCCCTCAAAAGCGCATACTGAAAAGCGTTGTCTTAAAGGAGTTTCCCGATGAAAACAATGCAAATGCGCGTCAGCATCGCCGCTGTCGTCAAGATCGGTGTAGGGCTGGTATGCGTCACCGCAATGGGTGTCGCAACGGCCGCGCCCAAGCTGCCTTACAGCTACTTTTCGGTAGGTGACCCGACGAGGGCTCCGGTGATCAGCCCCTCAGACCGGCCCAGTACCCCGTCATACGTGCTGATGGGCGGCGGCCCGGATGTAGACCATGCGTTCCAATGGATGATCCAGCGTGCCGGCATCAAAGCCGGGTCCGGTGGCCGCTTTGTGATCATCCGCGCATCGGGCACCGAAGCCTACAACCCCTACATCTACTACAGCGATGCCAACAGCGGCACGTCAACACTACCACCCACCGACCAGGACGGATGGGTAGGCGGTGCTTACCTGGGGCTGAGTTCGGTGGAGACGCTGGTGATCCCGAGCATTGCCGCAGCTAACCATGCGGCCGTGAACCAGATTGTGGCCAGGGCCGACGCCGTGTTCATCGCCGGTGGCGACCAGAGCGATTACATCAAGAACTGGAAGAACACCCAGCTTGACTGGACACTGCAAGCCCTGATGAGCCGCAAGGTGCCAATTGGCGGAACCAGTGCTGGCCTTGCAGTTCTGGGGCAGTTTGACTTTGCTGCACTGCGTGGCACCGTCACGTCTGCGCAAGCCCTGGCTAACCCCTACAACAAATACATGAGCCTGGACCCAACGCCTCAAACGCTCACGCCAACCTCTCCCAGTTTTTCCGCGGGCGCCTTCGTAGCGCCATCGCCGCTGTTCAACACAGTTTTGGACGCACATTTGGATGAACGCGACCGCATGGGTCGGCTGCTGGCATTCACATCCCGGTTGATCGCACCGTATTACGCAGCCGGTTGCAGCGGCGGCATTCTGGTGCCCAGGGAAGCCCAGAGCCTGTCGCCGGCGCCTTATGGTGATATTGTTGCTCGCGGCATCGGAGTAGGCGTGGAAGCGGCATTGCTGGTGTCGGGCGATGGCGCGGCAAGTACCCCCATCACGGCGTCACTGGTCACCAACCCGACCACCACGACACGCAGCGCGGGCTATTTTGTGCTGCCCCAAAACTACCCCGGCCAGTGTGCCAGCGGCAAACCCCTCTCCGGTGTAACGGCCACTGTTGTCAAGGTGGACCGGTTGAATCCATCCTTCAACCTGTCCACCTGGTCGGGGGGTTACGCACCCTATACGCTGCACGTCGACAATGGCGTGATGACCGTAACGGGGAACGGTGGCAACCCGTATTGATCCCGCACTAACCCCCGCACACCCAGCAGCCGGCTGAACCATCGCCACGCATCTGCTCCCTGCGGGACAACTCTTGCACACTGCACATCACGCCGATCAGGCAGACCGGGCAGTGGGCAAGGTCCTCCAGCAGGTAGTGCCAGACATCACGCTTGTCCAGAACCGTGTCGAAAATGACACCCTGCCCGTGGCGGGAAAGCTCGGCAACCGCCGCGTGCATTGCGCGGCACAGCGCGGCAAGCCTGACGTCAAGAACCCCGGGAGCCCACTGTTCCCAGGCATCCCAATAGCCGGGAGGTTCCATGGCGCGAAAGGCATCCAGCTGTACATGGAGGTAGGGCGTACCCAGCTTCGTCTGCAGCGCCTTGGCGATCGAAGTTTTGCCCGCACTCGATGCACCGTTGAGAACGATGACCGTGCCGGGGTTGGGCAGCATGAAGGCAGTCACTTCACCCGCTTGTACCGGCTGTACCCGCCCAGGTTGCGCTCTTGGGGCCGCAGGACCAGCGCAGTTTTGGGTGGGACCGTCACGGTGAGGAAGCCGGACCCAAACGTTGTTATCTGTTCGTCGGGGTGCAAGGCATCCACCAACGGGGTGTCATCCATCAGGTGGGCGTTGGCCACCATCACGCGCTCGGTCACTTCCTGGCCGGTTGGGTTGGCCAGCACCAGCACGGTTTCCAATGCGCGATCGGTGTGGCGCTCAAAGGCGTAGAGCTTTTCGGAGTTCACCAGGCGGAAGTCCCCCACCTTTAAGGCCCGGTGGCCCTTGCGCAGCGCAATCAGTTGTTTCATCCACACAAGCTCGGGATTGTCGCTCTGCATCAGATCCCAGCGCATGGGGCTGCGGTTCTCGGGGTCGGGGCCGCCGGTCATGCCCACTTCGGCACCGTAGTAGATATTGGGGGCGCCGGGCAGCGTGAACTGCAGCGTTTGCACCATGCGCCGCAGTGCGGTGTCGGGGAACTGGTTCGCAATGCGGGGAATGTCGTGGTTGTCGATCACCATCCACGACTTAAGCATGGACTCTGTGCCCGCGTCGCGCACCATACGCTCGGTCATGCGCGCGCCATTGGGTGGGGACAGTTCGCCGTTGGCCACGCCCAGCACAATCTGGCGCAGGCTGAAATTCATCACCGCGTCCATGGATTGCAGCCACTCGCCAGGATAGTTGGCGATCTCCCCCACCACCAGCGAGCCGGGCTTTTGTTGGTGCGCTGCGTCCGTGAGCGCACGCAAGAACGGGTGGCCCAACTCAAAGGCCGTGTCCAGCCGCCAGCCGTCTGCACCGTCGCGCAAATAGCTGCGCACCACCGATTCGGGCGACGCGTACAGGTAGTTACGCACCGCTGGGTTTTCCAGGTTCAGCTCTGGCAGGTTTTGAAAACCCGTCCAAACTCGCGCGCCGCCTTTGTACTTCGGGCCAATGGCAAACCAGTCGCGCCACGGGCTCTTGGGGTTATTGAACGCGTCCTGAAACTTGGGTGCATTGCGGCCCATGTGGTTGAACACGCCATCCAGCACCAGCTTCATGCCGCGCTGGTGTACATCTGCGGCCAGTTGTTTGAACTCCTGATGCGTGCCGTATTCGGGTGAGATGGCCTTGAAATCGAAGGCGTCGTACTTGTGGTTGGTGTAGGCCAGGTGGATGGGGTTGAGGTACAGCACATCGGCACCCAGGTGCTGGATGTGGTCCAGGCGCGTGGTCAGGCTTTGCAGGTCGCCGCCCCAGAAATCCAACTCAGCGCTGTTGAGTTTGGCGTCTTCGAGGTAGACCCCAGCCCTGGCCGGCTCTGACCAATCGCGCAGCACCTTGGGCGCGGGGTAGAGAGCGCGTTTGGCCCCCAGGTGGGCCGACGGAACATACCGGTCGACAATGACCTGGTACACGATGGCACCATTGCGCCAGTCGCGTTCACGCGCATCAAATTGCGGATGGGGCGTCGCAGCCAGCGCGCCAGCGCCAAAGGCCGCAGCTTGCAAACCCAGAATACATTTGAGAACGAAGTGCTTTTTTGGACGTTTCATGGTTTCAGACTTTCTTCTGATCAAGCGAACGCTGCTACTAAAACCATAGCTACTCACGCAATATTTACGAGGGCTAGCGCTTCAAATCGTTAGAACCATCGCGGCCGTAGATGCGGCACAGCTCGGCCAGGCGGCAGGCGTGCTCGGGCAGCACCTGCGACCACTCGAAGCGCCACTCCCAGTAGCCCTCACACTTGCCGGGAAAGTTCATGCGGTGCTCGGTGCCCAAGCCCAGGATGTCCTGCATGGGGTGGATGGCGGTGTCGGCCACGCTGGCGCAGGCGGCGCGCATCAGGTCCCAGTGGATGTCGTGGCCGTCGACGGCCAGGTAGTCGCGCACGTTCTTGCGCTCCTTTTCCGAAGCACTCTCCCACCAGCCACGGGTGGTGTCGTTATCATGCGTGCCGGTGTAGACCACGGTGTCGTTCTGGTGGTGGTGCGGCAGGAAGGTGTTGGTGCTGTCGTCCCCAAACGCGAACTGCAGGATGCGCATGCCGGGGAAGGCAAACTCGCGGCGCAGGGCCTCCACATCGGGCGTCACCTCACCCAGGTCTTCGGCAATGATGGCCAGCGGGCCCAGAGCGGCGTGGATGGCGTTGAACAGCGCAGCACCCGGCCCTGGCAACCACTGCCCCTTGATTGCCGTGGGCTCGCTGGCGGGTACTTCCCAATAGCTGGCAAAGCCGCGGAAGTGGTCGATCCGCACGATGTCCACCAGTTCAAAGCTGCGCCGGATGCGCTCTATCCACCAGGCGTAGCCCTCGTCGGCATGGGCGCTCCACCGGTAGATGGGGTTGCCCCAGCGCTGGCCGGTCGCGCTGAAATAGTCGGGCGGCACGCCCGCCACCACGCGGGGGCGTCCGCTGGCGTCCAGGTCAAACAGGTCCTGGCGGGCCCAGACTTCGGCGCTTTGGTAGGCAATGAAAATTGGCGCGTCGCCCACGATCTGTATGCCCCTCCAATTGGCATAGGCGCGCAGGCGCAGCCACTGGGTGAAGAAGCGCCATTGGCAAAACTTCCAGAAGTCGATGCGCTGCGCGTGCGTGCTACGAGCCTGATCCATCGCACGGGGTTCACGCAGGGCCAAACCGCCCTCCCACTCGCACCAGTCTTTCCAGTTGAAGTGTTCGGCCAGCGACATGAACAGTGCGTAGTTGTCCAACCATGCGCTGTGCGCCTGGCAAAAGGCATCAAACGCCGCCTCGTGCTGAGCGGGGGCGGCCGCAAACGCGCGCGCGGCGCGCGCCAGGCGCTCCATGCGCCAGGGCCATACGGCGGCAAAGTTCTGGCGCTGGGTCTCAAAGCCTGCATCGGGCGTCAGGTCATCGGGTTGCAGCCAACCCTCGCGCTGCAGGTCTTCCAGGTCGATCAGCAACAGGTTGCCGGCAAAGGCCGAACTGCTCATGTACGGCGAATTGCCCGGCCCGATGCCGCTGAGCGGCAGGATCTGCCACAACTTCTGGCCGGCGGTCTGCAGCCAGTCCACAAAATGGTAGGCAGCGGTGCCCAGGTCACCGCTACCAAACGGCCCAGGCAATGAGGTGGGGTGCAGCAGCACGCCACTTTTACGGGGAAATTTCATGTGAGACAACAGGTTAAACAGAGGCCAAGGCCGGCTGAACAGAGGGTGCCACCTTCCAGATGCTGTGCGCATACTGTGCGATGGTGTGGTCTGACGAGAATACGCCCATCGCCGCCACATTGGCAATGGCACAGCGCGTCCAGTCTTCGCTTCGTTGATACAAGTCATCCACGCGCAGCTGCGCCGCAACATAGCTGGCATGGTCGGCCAGTAGGAAATAGCGGTCCCTGGTGCCCAGCAGGCTGTCGACCAGCTCGGTGTAGCGCCCGGGCTCGTCCGGCGAAAAGTAGCCTTGTGCAATGGCATCGATGACGCCTTGCAGCACCGGGTTGTTGTGCAGCGCCGTGTCACTGTGGTAGCCGCTTGCTTCCAGCGCCGCCACCTCCGGGGTCTTCAAGCCGAAGATGAAAATATTGTCATCGCCCACGGCCTGGCGGATCTCGATGTTGGCGCCGTCGTCGGTGCCAATCGTCAGTGCCCCGTTCATGGACAGCTTCATGTTTCCGGTACCCGAAGCCTCGGTCCCGGCCGTGGAGATTTGCTCCGAAAGGTCCGCACCCGGCATGATGATCTCGGCGACTGACACGCCATAGTTGGGAATGAACACCACCTTCAGCTTGCCGCCGATGCGCGCGTCGTTGTTCACCACCTGGGCGACGTCGTGGATCAAACGGATGATGGTCTTGGCCATGCGGTAGCTGGACGCCGCCTTGCCGGCAAAAATGACGGTGCGCGGCTGCCAGGCGGCATGCGGATTCGCCAGGATGGCCTGGTAGCGGGTAATGACATGCAGCACGTTGAGCAATTGGCGCTTGTATTCGTGGATGCGCTTGACCTGCACATCGAACAGGCTGGTCGGGTCGACCGTGATGCCCGTGGTCCGGGCGATGTAGGCGGCCAGGCGTTCCTTGTTGGCGGCCTTGACGGCACTGAACGCGGCACGAAACGATGCGTCCGCCGCCAGCGGAGCGATACGCTGCAACGCACTCAGGTCCAGGCGCCACTGGCTGCCGATGCGCTGGTCCAGCAGACTGGCCAAGCCGGGGTTGCACTGGGCCAGCCAGCGCCGCGGTGTAACTCCATTGGTCACATTGACAAAGCGCTGGGGCCATATCGCCACAAAGTCGGCAAACAGGTTTTGCACCAGCAGATCCGAGTGCAATGCAGAGACGCCGTTGACGGTGTGGCTGCCGACGATGGACAGGTTGGCCATGCGCACGCGGCGCTCGCCGGACTCGTCGATCAGCGACAGGCGCGACAGGAAGTCGTGGTCGCCGGGCCGCAGGGCTGCGGCCAGCAACAGGAAGTCGTGGTTGATGCGCAGAATAATGTCCAGGTGGCGCGGCAGCAGGCGCTGCATCAGCGCCATGGGCCAGGTCTCCAGCGCCTCGGGCATCAGCGTGTGGTTGGTGTACGAGAACGTCTGCGTGCACAGTGCCCAGGCGGTGTCCCAGGCCAGGCCGTGCTCGTCACACAGTAGGCGCATCAGCTCGGCCACGCTCATGGCGGGGTGGGTGTCGTTGAGGTGGATGGAAACTTTCTCGGGCAGGTTCAGCAGGCTGTCGTTCTCGCTCAAATGCCGCTTGACCAGGTCCTGCATGGCGGCGCTGACCAGGAAGTACTCCTGCTTGAGGCGCAGTTCGCGTCCGGCATCGGTGCTGTCATTGGGGTACAGCACCCAGGAGATGCTTTCACACTGGTTCTTGTACGCGGCGGCGGCGGCGATGTCACCGGCATTGAAGGCCTGCAAGTCCAGCGCTTGCGGGGCCAGCGCCTTCCACAGGCGCAGGGTGCTGACGCGCTGCGTGCCGTGGCCTGGCACCACCATGTCGTGGGCGCGTGCCAGTACCGTGTCGCCGCCACTCCAGACGGACTTGCCATCCACCTGCAGGACGGTGCCACCCAGGCGCACCGTGTAGGTGTCCTGGGGGCGTGCAAACTCCCAGGGCGTGCCGCCCACCAGCCAGGCGTCCGGCCCTTCAGTCTGGGCGCCGTTGTCCAGGTGCTGGGCAAACATGCCGAATTCGTAGCGCAGACCGTAGCCAAACGACGGCAATCCCAGCGTGGCCATGGAGTCCAGAAAACACGCCGCCAGGCGACCCAGGCCACCGTTGCCCAGCGCGGCGTCGGGCTCGTGCTCCATGGCGTCTTCGAGCGTGTGGGCATGGGCTTGCAGAGCCTCGGCGGCCGGACCGGTGAGGTCCAGCGCATCCAGCGCGTTGGACAGGGAGCGCCCCATCAGGAATTCCATCGACAGGTAGTACACCCGCTTCGGCCTGGCCTGGCTATCGGCCGCCTGGGTGGCAGACCAGCGGCCAGCCAGCTGTTCACGCGCAAAGTGCGACAGCGTCTGCATCTGGTCCTGCAGACTGACCGGACGATGGTTTGAATCGATCTTTTCGCTCAGGCGCAGATGGGAGGGTGACACCGGGGTCAAATTGGCGGGACGGGGCATTC
>Ga0208398_100621_pt1 | contig 20003 bp, 20 predicted proteins | sample LakWasMe79_HOW10_2_FD_183905 | JGI IMG/M metagenome (GOLD analysis project Ga0208398, IMG submission 183905) | Freshwater sediment methanotrophic microbial communities from Lake Washington under simulated oxygen tension - Sediment Metagenome... | ecosystem: Environmental > Aquatic > Freshwater >...
CAACTTGTTTTTATGAAATATGTAGCAAATATACAATACTGACAAACTAACTAAGTATTATTCTTTTCATTTTCACAAAAAAAACGATATTTGTGACTTCAAATTAACTACAACGATTTCGTAATGGAAGAAAGAAACAAAACATTAGGGGAATTTATCATTGAAAATCAAAAAGCTTTTCAGTATTCATCGGGTGAATTATCCAGAATTATCAACTCAATCCGATTGGCCGCCAAAGTAGTCAATTACAAAGTAAACAAAGCCGGACTCGTTGATATTGTAGGTGCCGCAGGAGAACAAAATATTCAGGGCGAAGATCAGCAAAAACTGGATGTTTATGCCAATGAGATTTTTATTCAGACTTTAATTAACCGCGAAATTGTATGCGGTATCGCTTCAGAGGAAAATGATGATTTTATAACTGTTGAGGGCAGCGACAGCAGTCATAACAACAAATACGTACTTTTGATGGATCCTTTGGATGGTTCGTCCAATATTGATGTAAATGTTTCCGTAGGAACTATTTTCTCCGTTTATAGGAGAGTAACGGCTATTGGAACCCCTGTTACTTTGGAAGATTTTTTACAGCCTGGGACACAACAAGTGGCAGCGGGTTATGTAATTTATGGGACATCAACTATGCTTGTGTACACTACAGGGCATGGAGTAAACGGTTTTACACTGAATCCGGCTATAGGGACATTTTACCTTTCACACCCAAATATGAAATTCTCTGAAAACGGAAATATTTATTCCATCAATGAGGGGAATTATGTTCATTTTCCGCAAGGAGTGAAAGATTATATTAAATACTGCCAGCTCGAAGAGGAAGACCGCCCTTATACTTCCCGTTACATAGGAAGTTTGGTTGCCGATATTCATCGAAATATGATCAAAGGGGGAATTTATATTTATCCGACGAGTTCCAAAGCGCCAAAAGGAAAATTGAGACTGTTGTACGAATGCAATCCGATGGCTTTTATTGTGGAGCAGGCCGGAGGGAAAGCTTCGGATGGTTTTGACCGTATTATGGAAATTCAGCCTACGGAATTGCATCAGAGAGTGCCGTTCTTTTGCGGAAGCATAAAAATGGTTGAGAAAGCCGAAGAATTTATGCATAAAGCAAAACTGAGCAAATATTAAATCCAGCAAAACCAAAGAATAAACCACTAAAAACAAAAAGCTCCCGAAAAGGGGAGCTTTTTTTATACCGTTTGTATTTATTATTTATGCATATTTTTCATTTCATATAAAAAGGTTTCTTCATCGACTTGTAAATCCACTAATTTTAGCGCTTTATCGACTATATAATTTACATTGCCAGGCGTAAAACCTAAGGCTAAGGCAAATTTGACCATTAAATGTTCCTGTAAATCTCCCAGTTGATGGTCTCGGTGTACAATTCTAGCCAGTTTATAAAGGGCTTCCAGTCTTTCGGTATACAGGTATGGAGCGTTGATAGGATATTTTGAAGGGTCTTTTAAAATCTCTTTGTATTCTGAGTCCGAAATCTGAAGAGTAAGAGCCAATTTGTCCAAGAATTTTTGCTCCTGTTCCGTAATATGTCCACCCGCATGGGCTACACGTACAATAGCCGAAAAATTGCCTCTGGCTTTTTGGATGGTTTCGCTATTAAATAAATCTGAAAATGGCATAGTTTAAATCTTTAAGGTTTGACATAAAGATAGTTAAAATTTTAGAAACGAATTTGTTTTTTACTTGTTTTTTGTGAGATTGACCTTTGTTTTTTTAATTTTTCAACTGTTTTTTTAGTCAGATAAACCTTTTATAAAAGTTGAGCATTTTTTTTGATGTTTTTGTTCTATGCTGTTTCCGGTGTAATGATAATTGGATAAAATAATTGGCATAATTCATCGGACTTTATATTTTGTATAATCGGTATTAATCGTAAGTTTACAATCCCATATCAACTTAATAATTTATGATGTCAGAATTCTTGATTTATTTTCAAATAGGGTTGAAACACGTATTGGATATGCACTCCTATGACCATGTTTTGTTTTTAATTGCTTTATCCGTTCCTTTCTCTTTTGCTGACTGGAAAAGGATTTTACTTTTGGTGACTGTCTTTACTTTAGGACATACGACTGCACTGTTTCTTTCTGTTTTTGGAATTATCAGTGTAAAAGTGAATGTGGTGGAATTGCTCATACCGATTACGATATTGATAACGGCTATTTATAACCTTTTTACAGCAGGAAAGACCAGTAAAAATGGAAGTGTGAATTTGGTTTTTATAATAACCATTTTCTTTGGAATTATTCACGGATTAGGTTTTTCCAATTATTTTAAAACCATATTGGGAGGCAGTGCTTCCTCAAAATTATTGCCAATGGCTGAATTTGCATTGGGTATAGAAGCTGCTCAAATTACGGTGGTAATAGTGGTGTTGATTTTGTCGTATATTGTGCAGACAGTTTTTCGTTTTTCAAAACGCGATTGGGCACTGGTGATGTCAGCGTTTATTATTGGTGTGGTTTTGCCGATGATATTGGAAAATGAAATCTGGAAAAGTTAGAAATTTATGGAGAAAATAAAATTAAATAAATACGACAAGGCCTATCTTAGAATTGCCTCAGAATGGAGTTTGTTGTCCTATTGTCAAAGGAAAAAAGTTGGGGCCATTATTGTAAGAGACCGTATGATTATCTCAGACGGATATAATGGAACACCTTCGGGATTTGAAAACTGCTGTGAAGACGAAGACGGTTTGACACGCTGGGATGTACTGCATGCCGAGGCTAATGCAATACTAAAGGTGGCCAAGTCTACACAGTCCTGCGAGGGGGCGACATTGTACATCACGCTTTCGCCTTGTAAGGAATGTAGTAAGCTGATTCATCAATCAGGGATAAAAAGAGTGGTATATCACATTGAATATAGAGATAATTCGGGAATACAATTTTTAAAAAAGGCCGGTATAGAAGTAGAGCATATACCTGTTTTGGAAGATTAAGACAAAATGAAATCGCCATTAACAACAAGTTTGTTGCAAACAAACACAAATAAATAAAAAGGCGATACCATATATGACCTCTGAAAAATATATTTTACATATATGAAATTTGACAACAAATACTTACCCATACTTATCGGGGGCATTTTTGCCCTTGGGATTTTTATTGGCAGTTTGTCCACTGTGCCTTCGTCAAAATCTTTTATAAGTAAAAAGAATACCAAAGAGAAACTGAATAAACTGATTGATTTCATTGATAATGAATACGTGGATGATGTCAATACTGATTCTATTGTGAGTCTTACTGTAAATAGTATTTTGGCAAAATTAGATCCTCATTCGGTGTATATTCCGCCAAGAGAGCAGGCTGAAATAGCCGAGACTATGAAAGGCGATTTTGTGGGAATTGGTGTCAATTTCTATATGTATAAAGACTCTTTGGCTATTATCAGTCCGGTAAAAAACGGTCCTTCCGCAAAAGCTGGAATCAAAGCTGGAGACCGTATTTTGTATGCTGATAAAACTAAATTGTTTGGACGAAAATTACCGAATGACAGCTTGTTTGCCGCATTGAAAGGGGAGGCAGGTTCGCAAATTGAATTGACAGTTTATAGAAAGTCCGAACACAAGAAAATGAAGATAACCATAAAGCGTGATGTTATTCCGCTGAAAAGTGTTGACGTGGCGATGCTTTTGGATAGCACTACTGGTTATATTAAAATTAATCGGTTTGCCGAAACGACTTTTAATGAGTTTAAAAAAGGTTTGGCCTCTTTGAAAAAACAAGGAATAAAAACGCTTGTGATTGATGTCCGGGATAATGGTGGCGGTTATATGGAGGAAGCCATTGGGATTGCCGATGAATTTTTGAAAGATAAAGAATTAATCGTTTTTACTAAAAGCAAAAAAGAGCCAACAGAAAAAACATACGCTACAGAGAAAGGAAGTTTTGAAACTGGAAATGTATTTGTTTTGATTAACGAAAACAGTGCTTCGGCCAGTGAAATTTTGGCAGGAGCCATACAGGATAATGACCGTGGTACTATTGTAGGGAGACGTTCGTTCGGAAAAGGACTTGTGCAGCGCGAAATGGATTTCAATGACGGTTCTGCCGTTCGCTTAACCATTGCCAGATATTATACGCCAACGGGAAGATCTATCCAGAAGCCATATACCAATGGGAATGAGGAATATTTTAAAGAATCGGATTCCCGTTTTCTGCACGGTGAGTTGTATAAAAAAGACAGTATAAAAGTGATTGATTCCTTAAAGTTTAAAACCAAAAAAGGAAAAATTGTTTACGGAGGAGGTGGAATTGTGCCGGATGTTTTCGTGCCTTTGGAAGCCGAACACGGAGCAGAAAATGTTTCTTATTTACTGCAGTCAGGAATTGTCGGGCATTTTGTTTTTGAACAATTGGATAAAGATAGAAATGCATTTGCAAAACTGACTTTTGAACAATTTAAAGTAAAAATAAATGTTAGTGATTTGTATTTTAATGCTTTTCAAAAATACCTGTCTCAAAATGGTTTGAATGTTGATTTGACGAATTATAAATCATTGGTGAAACGGTATGTCAATGCCGAATTTGCAAGACAGCTGTATGGTGATGTTTATTATTATGAAATGGTTTTGAAAGAAGACGCCATGATAAAGGCAGTCTTGAATCCAAAAAAGTAATATAAGCAATGGAAGAAAAAATCATTTTAGAAGCAGAGAATAAACTTTTGACTGCTGTTAAAAGTGCAAATGTTCTTTGTTTGCAGAAGTTGCTTCATGATGATTTGCTTTTTAATTTGCCGGATGGACAAACCATTACTAAAGAGGCAGATTTAGATACCTACCGTTCCGGTAAAATGAAAATTGATTTGCTCGAAACTTCCAATCAGCTTATTAGTATTATTGATGATACTGCTGTTGTTTGCGTCACAGTTTTATTAAAGGGCACATATGATAATCTGCCATTGGACGGTTCTTTTCGATATGTGCGGGTATGGAAACAATTTGAATATAATCTAAAAGTGATAGCAGGAAGCTGTGTTGCACTTTAAAGAAAAATAAATATGAAAAACTCAATTCGGTTTTCATTTTTTTTAATGTTTTTGACTTTTGTAATTTCTTGCGCTTGTACAAAAGATAAAAATACAGTTTCAGGGAAAGTGACAGCTGTCGAGTTTGGAAAAGACGGCTATACAGTAAAAATTAATACTGATGAAAATGAGGTTTATTTTGCTGCAATCAGCATTGTAAATGTTGGCGGACCTCAAAATTACAAACAGCTTAAAGAAGGTGAGGAAGTTTCTTTGAAAGGTGAAATCTGGAAAACTGAAACCGAAAATCACATAAAAGTGAAAGAGATTCTTTCGGTTAAATAAATGCCAAGCTATCGGATACTGTCGTGCGAATGGGTTTGAATACCTTCATTCCATAAAGTAAGCAAATCTGTAGCGACTGCAGCGCCGCTTCCTGCAGCAATGGCCAGTTGGCTTCTCCATCCCGCAAGAGTTCCTGTAACATAAATACCTTCGGCTACTTTATGGTCAGTATTCTTAAGTTGTATTCTTTGTTTTTCAGGAAGTGCTTTTTTATGAGGTTCGACAAACTGCATTAAACCTTCAATGGCAAAAGTATTGGCTGAGCCGATCCCAACAACGATATTGGTTGTTTTGTAGCTGTTTTTGTTAGTGATAACATTGAATTCTGGATATTCTCCCTCTATTTTCAATACTTTTTCCTCAGCAATTTGGATAATATGCGGGTAAGTGCCGGATAAATGATTAATGCTTTCAATTAGCAATTCCGAACCTAATTTTCCCGGTGAAATTCCGTATGCATTGTTGAAAAGAGCTTCCTGAAGTGATGAAGTTTTTTGATGTGTAAAAATTCCGATTTTCTTAGACGAAACAAAAGCTTTGTTTTTAGCAGAACCCAGTACCATGGCACATGATACTCCGGAAACACCTCCGCCTATTATTAGTACATCAAACACAGTTATGCGTTGTCATTCATTTTTTCAACTATTTTTTTAGACATTCTAAAAATAAGAAGAATTAATACCGCACAAAATGAAGCGACTACACCAACGATTGCTACTATACTGTCTCCCTTAAATGGATTTTGAAAATCAATTAAAGTAATATTGAAAATAAGAAGCGCAACTGCTAAAAGCACTAAGATGTTAGTGAAAATTTTCATAGGTTTAATTTTTTATAAAAAAACTAAAGATTTTTTGAGTCAGATTTTGAAATAAAAATTGCTCAAAATGGGTCATAATCTTTAGCAGATAAATATTTAGGGGGTAAATTTATAATTTTTTTTTTTAGAGAAACAAACCTTTAACATTAGCGGCAAATAATTTAACAGCTATAGCTAAAAGTACTACACCAAAAGTCTTACGAATTACTCCAAGACCGTTTTGGCCCAGCATTTTCTCAATTTTTCCTGATGATTTCAGGACAATATAAACCAGTACAATGTTTAGTATAATGGCGAGTACAATATTTAAGGTATGAAATTGTGAACGCAGCGAAAGTAAAGTGGTCATTGTTCCGGCACCTGCAATCAAAGGGAACGCCAGCGGCACAATCGAGGCCGAACTCGCTTCTTCGTCCCGGTATATGCGGATACCTAAAATCATTTCCAAGGCAAGAAAGAATAATACAAAAGAACCGGCCACCGCAAAGGAATGGACATCAATTCCAATCAGGCTTAAAAATTCTTCTCCAATAAATAAGAACAATATCATGATCAATCCTGCCACCAAAGCCGCCTTTTCTGATTCGATATGTCCGTGCTTTGCCCGTAATCCTACTATAATAGGGATTGATCCTACTATATCAATTACAGCAAAAAGCACCATACCTACAGTTATTATTTCCTTTAAATTAAAATCCATCATAAGAATTGTTGTTTTATGAAAAGTTTGAATATGACTTTTTTGCCTTTCAAAAATACAGTTATTTTTTTATTTCAGAAATTCTATTCTTGATTGATTGGGATGTAATTTTTTTTGCTTTTTAAAGGATTGTAAAAATAGGATAAATCAAACGTTAAAATATTTAACTTACTGAAAATCAATTAGTAAATTTGTTTGTAATTTAAAAATCAATAACTATGAAAAAGATTTGGTTTCGTTCAGTACTCTTGGTTCTGTTGTTTTCATTCGATAGTTCGCAAGCCCAGATTTGGCAGCAAGTACAAAAAGCTGCACAGCAGCAGGCTATGAATAAAGCTGCTAAAAAAGGCCAAAATGAAGCAGATAAAGCTGTTGAGCAAAATGTAAATATGAACGATGCGATGTTGAGCTACGGTAAAAATAAAGTAGATGCTTCAGTTGTTCCGGATTCGTATGCTTTTAGTTGGAAATACATCATGGAAATTAAGAGTGATGATGGTAAAGCCATGAATGCAGATTATCTTCTGGAACCAAATGGCTCTTATTTTGGAATGAATGTAGGACAAGGGGAGGGACAAAGTATGCTGATGATTATGGATGCCAAAAATAAGCTTACCGTGACTTGTTTTGGTAACGAAAAAGATAAAATGGCTTCGGCTTCCAAAATGCCGGATTATTCGGAAATGGCAAAAAAAGAGGGTGAGAAATCAAAGTTTACCTATAAAACATTGCCCAATAAAACTTTTCTTGGGTACAACTGCAAAGGAATACAGGCGACAAATGATGAATATGATATCATTTTTTATTATACTAATGAAGCTAAAGTGAGTTTTGGTGATATGTTCAAAAGTCAAAAAGGCTGGAAAATGCCAGATGGTTTAGCGGGTTATTTTAAACCGGATGAGAAAACATTATTGATGGATATGAACATGAAAGATTTGAAGAAGAAAGGAAAAGTGACTACAATGAAATGTGTCAGTTTGGAAAAAAGTGTTTATGTTTTCAATAAAGCGGATTATACATTTATGTAAGTAAAATAGTTACAATGTGTTAATTAGTTCTTTTTTGGAGCTTATGTTTGGGAGTGTTTTTTATTTCTTGAATGTTTGGTTACCTTTGCAAAATGTTTCAGCTAGGAAAAACCATCGTCTCGGAGGATATACTCCAAAAAGAATTTGTCTGTAATTTATCAGCCTGCAAAGGGGCTTGTTGTGTCGATGGCGATGCAGGAGCTCCGTTGAGTTTGGCTGAAACAAAAATATTGGAGGAAATTTACCCAAAAGTAAAACCATTTTTAAGAAAACAGGGAATTGAAGCTATCGAGGCACAAGGAACCTGGGTAAATGGAACTGACGGTGATCTTGAAACACCGCTGATTGACAACAAAGACTGCGCTTATGTTATTTTTGACGGTCAAACTGCTCTATGCGGTATTGAGCAAGCCTATAATCAAGGAATAGTTGATTGGAAAAAACCTGTTTCCTGTCATTTGTATCCGGTACGGGTAAAAGATTTCACCGAATTTGCAGCAGTCAATTATGACAAATGGGATATCTGTGACGCAGCTTGTTCTTTAGGGCAGGAGCTCGAAGTTCCTGTATATAAATTTGTGAAAGAAGCCTTGGTTCGCCGCTTTGGTGAAGATTGGTACTTGGAACTTGAAAAAGTGGCCGAAGACTTAAAAAACGGTTTGTAAAACAATAATAAAAATCTTTAATTTTATTTTTAAAATCCTATATTTTACGGGAGCTAATGGCTTTTTTTATAGCGCAATAAACTGGTTTTCAGTAAATTGCATTTTTGTATGAAAAATATTCCATTTTTTATTTTTTGTTAAAAACTACGAAGGATTGTGAATAAGTTTGACTTTTAATAACGGCTTTAATTCACAATCTTTGTAACTCGCTTTCCGCATCAATTTTCAGTATATAAATCAAAATAAACAAACAGTCAAATGTCTCAAATTGAACCAATTTTACAAGAAAACAAAAATCGTTTCGTGATTTTTCCAATTAAACATCATGATATTTGGGAAAGATATAAAATGATGGAGGCCAGTTTCTGGACTGCTGAAGAAATTGATTTGTCACAGGATTTAAACGACTGGAATAATAAGTTAAATGACGACGAGCGTTACTTTATAAAACACATCTTAGCTTTTTTCGCCGCATCAGACGGAATCGTGAATGAAAATCTGGCTGAGAATTTCGTCAATGAAGTGCAATATGCTGAAGCTAAATTTTTCTATGGTTTCCAGATTATGATGGAAAACATTCATAGTGAAACGTATTCACTTTTGATTGACACTTATGTAAAAGACGAAAACGAAAAATCGGAGCTGTTCAATGCTTTGGATGTTTTTCCGGCTATCAGAAAAAAAGCGGATTGGGCATTAAAATGGATTGAATCAGATTCTTTTGCCGAAAGGCTGATTGCTTTTGCAGCTGTAGAAGGAATTTTCTTTTCAGGAGCATTCTGTTCTATTTATTGGTTGAAAAAACGCGGATTAATGCCGGGCTTAACTTTCTCCAATGAGCTGATATCCCGTGATGAAGGTGTTCACTGTGACTTTGCAGTGCATTTGCACAATCATCATTTGGTAAATAAAGTGCCAAAAGAAAGAATAAGAAGCATTATCGTTGATGCTTTAAATATAGAAAGAGAATTTATTACTGAATCGCTTCCGGTAAGTTTAATCGGAATGAATGCAGGTTTAATGACTCAATATTTAGAATTTGTTGCTGACAGACTGTTGGTAGAATTGGGTTGTGACAGAGAATACAATGTTGCCAATCCATTTGATTTCATGGATATGATTTCACTTCAGGGAAAAACCAATTTCTTTGAGAAAAAAGTTGCCGAATATCAAAAAGCAGGGGTTAAAGTTGCCGAAGGCGGTGATTCCCAAAAAATCAGTTTCGACGCCGATTTTTAGAAGAAGTTTTGAATTTCAAATATTTTCTATAGTATTTGACAGCGCATAAAAAAATAAAAAGTAATTACAATTAAATAGTTTTTTAAGGTTCCCCAAATCTAAAAACTAGGTTAATTCAGCCTGATTAATTTCGGGTCAAATGACGGAATTTTGTTTCATTTCATTTATGCAATGAAACAAAATATCGAAATGGGTTATGGATTGATCGTGAGTAAAAAATGAATTACGAATTCCTACTGTTCGTAAATCGCAATTCATTAAACTAAAAAAGGATAAAAGTATGTATGTAGTAAAAAGAGATGGACACAAGGAACCTGTAATGTTTGATAAAATTACAGAGAGAATCAAAAAGTTATGTTACGGCTTGAACGAATTGGTAGATCCGGTTAAGGTTGCTATGCGTGTTATCGAAGGCTTATATGATGGGGTTTCTACATCTGAGCTTGATAATCTTGCTGCCGAAACTGCTGCCTCAATGACCATTGCCCATCCTGATTATGCACAGTTGGCTGCGCGTATTGCCATTTCGAATCTACATTCAAATACCAAAAAATCATTCTCGGAAACGATGAATGAGATGTATCATTATATCAATCCAAGAACCAACCAAGAATCACCGTTGTTGGCACCTGAAGTGCACCAAGTGATTATGGATAATGCCGCATTTTTGGATTCTCATATTATTTACACAAGAGATTTTAACTACGATTATTTTGGTTTTAAAACTCTGGAGCGTTCGTATTTGTTGAAAATTAACGGAAAAATCGTAGAGCGTCCGCAGCATATGTTAATGCGTGTTGCAGTTGGGATTCACTTGGACGATTTGAAATCGGTGATTGAAACTTATGACTTGATGTCTAAGAAGTATTTTACTCACGCAACGCCTACTTTGTTTAATGCTGGAACTCCAAAACCTCAAATGTCTTCCTGTTTCCTTTTGGCAATGCAGGATGACAGTATTGACGGTATTTACGATACGTTAAAACAAACAGCAAAAATCTCGCAATCGGCAGGTGGAGTTGGGCTTTCTATTCATAATGTCCGTGCTACAGGCTCATATATTCGTGGTACAAACGGTACTTCAAATGGAATTGTGCCAATGTTAAGAGTGTTTAACGATACTGCTCGTTACGTTGATCAAGGAGGAGGAAAACGTAAAGGAAGTTTTGCGATTTACATCGAAACCTGGCATGCAGATATCTTCGATTTCTTGGATTTGAAAAAGAACACAGGAAAAGAAGAAATGCGTGCAAGAGATTTATTCTTCGCAATGTGGACTTCGGATTTATTCATGAAACGCGTTCAGGAAGATTCTACTTGGACTTTGATGTGTCCAAACGAATGTCCTGGTTTGTATGATGTTTATGGAGAAGAATTTGAAGCTCTGTATACCGATTACGAATTTAGAGGAAAAGGCAGAAAAACCATCAAAGCACGTGAATTATGGGAGAAAATCCTTGAGTCACAAATCGAGACGGGAACTCCATATATGCTGTATAAAGATGCTGCCAACAGAAAATCAAATCAAAAAAATCTAGGAACAATACGCTCTTCGAATTTATGTACTGAGATTTTGGAATACACTTCAAGTGATGAGGTGGCGGTTTGTAATTTGGCTTCCATTTCGTTGCCAATGTTTGTGGAAAACGGAAAATTCAATCACCAATTGTTGTTTGATGTAACCAAACGTGTTACCCGCAATTTGAACAGAGTAATCGACCGAAACTACTATCCTGTAAAAGAAGCTGAAAACTCCAATATGCGTCACAGACCAATCGGTCTTGGAGTGCAAGGACTTGCGGATGCCTTTATTATGCTGCGTTTGCCTTTTACAAGTGACGAAGCCAAAACATTGAACCAGGAAATATTCGAAACCCTTTATTTTGCAGCCTGTACCGCATCTATGGAAATGGCAACAGAGGAAGGACCATATTCAACTTTCCAAGGGTCTCCAATGTCAAACGGAGAATTTCAACATAATTTGTGGGGATTGAAAGACGAAGAATTATCAGGACGTTGGGACTGGGCTTCGCTTAGAAAAGAAGTGATGAAAAATGGTGTACGTAACTCATTATTGGTTGCGCCAATGCCAACGGCTTCGACTTCACAGATTTTGGGCAACAACGAAGCATTCGAACCATATACTTCCAATATCTACACAAGACGCGTATTATCTGGTGAATTTATTGTTGTAAACAAACATTTATTGCACGATTTAGTAAAACTAGGATTGTGGAATGATAACCTGAAACAAGAAATCATGCGTCACAACGGATCGGTGCAAAACATCGACATCATTCCGCAGGACTTGAAAGAATTGTACAAAACCGTTTGGGAAATGTCTATGAAAGATATTATCGATATGTCCCGTCAAAGAGGATATTTTGTGGATCAGTCACAATCATTGAACTTGTTTATGCAGGATGCCAATTATTCAAAACTGACTTCAATGCACTTCTACGCTTGGCAGTCCGGTTTGAAAACGGGAATGTATTATTTGAGAACCAAAGCGGCTGTTGATGCCATCAAGTTTACATTAAACAATGATAAAAAGAAAGAGGAACTCCCTGTAACAGAATCGATAGATGTTGAGGATTTCAAAGCAATGTTGCTTAAAGCACAAGCTGCAGATCCAGAGGATTGTGAAATGTGCGGGTCATAATAAATTTAGATTTTAGAATTTAATATAAAAACAGCTATCGTTTATGGTAGCTGTTTATAAAAAGAAAACCCTAGTAAATCATTTGATTCGCTGGGGTTTTTTAGTTATAAATTGTTGTGTTAAGCAATACTTCCAATAGCCACCCTCATTTCCTGAGCAGCTGCAACCATTTCGGTTAATGCTTTTTTGGTTTCCTCCCAATGTCTTGTTTTTAGTCCGCAATCGGGATTTACCCATAGTTGATCCACAGGGATAACTGCTGAAGCTTTCTCCAAAAGTTTTACCATTTCATTGCGGGAAGGAACGCGAGGCGAATGAATGTCATACACGCCAGGGCCTATTTCGTTTGGATATTTAAAATCGGCAAAAACATCCAGCAATTCCATTTGCGAACGCGAACATTCAATCGTGATTACATCGGCATCCATATCGGCGATATTTTGAATGATATCGTTGAATTCGCTGTAGCACATGTGCGTATGGATTTGGGTGTCGTTTTTTACCCCAGAAGCAGAAATTCTAAAGGCTCTAATTGCCCAATCCAAATAGTTTGCCCATTCTTCTTTGCGCAACGGCAGTCCTTCGCGAATGGCAGGTTCATCAATTTGGATGATTTTGATTCCGGCTTTTTCCAGATCGACCACTTCATCACGAATCGCCAAAGCAATCTGCGTGCAGGTTTCGGAACGGGGTTGGTCATTACGGACAAACGACCATTGAAGAATGGTTACGGGACCGGTAAGCATTCCCTTTACCCATTTTGGCGTAAGGGATTGTGCAAATTCTGCCCATTTTACGGTCATCGGATTCGGACGCGATACATCACCGTAAATAACCGGAGGTTTTACACAACGGCTTCCGTAACTCTGAACCCAACCGTTTTTGGTAAAGGTAAATCCATCCAATTGTTCGCCAAAATATTCCACCATATCGTTGCGTTCAAATTCTCCGTGAACCAAAACATCGATTCCTGTTTCTTCCTGAAAACGGATGGTTTCTTCGGTTTCTTTTTGAAGTAAATCATCGTATTGTTGTTGGGTCAATTCCCCTTTTTTGAATTTGGCTCTCCAACTTCTCACTTCGGTAGTTTGTGGAAAAGAACCGATAGTTGTGGTTGGGAATAAAGGAAGATTTAGTGCTTCAGCTTGGTTTTTTCGCCTTACTTCAAAAGAGTTTTGTCGTTGATCATCGCCTTTTGCAATGTTTGCCACACGATTTTTAACGGCTTCGTTATGAATTAATTTCGAAGTCTTTCGGTTTTCATTAGCTACAGTATTTTCAATAAACCACAATGAAGTTTCAGCTTCTTGTTCATTCGAAGCAAAAGATTTTAAAAGCGTAACTTCCTCGATTTTTTGCTTTGCAAATGCTAACCATTGCTTGATTTCAGGTGTTAAGGTATCGTCATTGGTTTCCAAATCCAAATCGCACGGACTGTGGATAAGCGAGCAGGAAGGAGCAATCAAGATTCGGTCTTTGCCTAGTACATCAGTGGCTTTTTTAATTATGTCCAATGATTTTTTGAAATCATTTTTCCAAATGTTTCTTCCGTCAACAATACCAAGGGAAAGGTTTACGTTTGCATCCAATTTTCCCGATTCCAAAATATCATCCAACTGTAATGGACAACGCACTAAATCCAAGTGCAAAGTATGAACCGGCAAAGCCAAAACGGTTTCCAAATTCTCTCCGAAACAATCAAAATAATTTGCCAAAACAACCTTTAGATTAGGAAAGTTTTTACTGATTTCATTGTAAACATAAGTAATCGCATTGCGCTCTTTGTCGGTCAGGTTCAATGCAAGGAAAGGTTCGTCCAGCTGAATATAACTTGTTCCTTCGGCTTCTAATTTGCTTAAAATTTCAAAATATACCGGAAGTAAATTGTAAATAAGATCAATTCTGTGAAAATCGGCTTCTTTTTCTTTTCCAAGTAATAAATAGGAAACAGGACCTATAAGAACTGGCTTTGTCGTGATTCCAATTTTTTTGGCTTCAATGAATTCGGCGATTATTTTGGTCGAAAACAATTCGAATTTTTGGTTTTTCGTGAATTCAGGAACGATGTAATGGTAGTTGGTGTCAAACCATTTGGTCATTTCCATTGCCACAACATCTTGTCCGTTTTTTTGGGCTCCACGAGCCATCGCAAAATACAAATCAAGCGAATTGTTGGTCTTTGCAAATTCTTGGTAACGCTCCGGAATGGCGCCTAACGTCAATGTCAAATCCAATACTTGGTCATAAAGAGAGAAATCATTGGAGGGAATTAAATCAATTCCTTTTTCTGCCTGTAGTTGCCAATTTTGCTTTCGGATGGTTGAGGCGATTGCCAATAAATCTTCTGCCGAAATTTTGCCTGCCCAATATAATTCATTGGCTTTTTTTAATTCTCTGTTGTTGCCTATTCGAGGGTAACCTAAATTGTTTGTCTTCATATTTATCAGTATTTATTACTGAACAAAATTATTTTATTTGATAATTAATATTGAATAGAGTGTTTATTTCAGTAAAATGAAGTGTATTTGTGTATTTTTACAGTGATTTGTTTTGAATTAAATTTCGAAATTACACGCTAACAGTAAAAAGTACTATGGAAAACATTGACAACATCGATTTGGAGATATTAAAACACCTTCAGGAGAACTCCAATATCAACATAAAAGAGCTGGCGAGCAAACTATTTCTGACGGCGACTCCTGTTTATGAGCGCATCAAACGATTGGAACGCGATGGTTACATAATGAAATATGTGGCTTTGTTGGACAAGAAGAAAATGAATCTTGGGATGACTGTATTTTGTAATGTTCGACTAAAGGAACACGCCAAAAATGTTGGTAGTAATTTTGTGAAAGACATAGTGGCGCTTCCCGAAATTATCGAATGCTACAACATTGCCGGTGATTATGACTTTATGCTGAAAATCCTGGTCGAAGATATGTCCAGCTATCAGGATTTTGTGATGAACAAACTTTCCACTATCGAAAACATTGGGAATACACAGAGTGTTTTCGTGATGGGCGAAATTAAGCACAGTACTGCATTGGCGATTTGATATTTTTGTAAAAATCTTAAAATAAAATGTATTTTTGATGTTTTAGATCCGTCAATCTAAAATCACCAATCTAAAATCTAAAATCACAATGAACTGGGAACAATTATTATCTCTAAAAAGACAAGGAGACACTGGTAAAAGACTTAGATCCGAACAGGACGAAACCCGTTTGGGGTTTGAAGTCGATTACGACCGAATCATATTCTCCTCGGCTTTTAGAAGTTTGCAGGACAAAACACAGGTAATTCCGCTTTCCAAAACCGATTTTGTGCATACTAGATTAACGCATAGTTTGGAAGTTTCGGTAGTGGGGCGTTCTTTAGGGCGATTGGTTGGAAAAAAAATTATAGAGAAGTATCCTTATTTACAGGATGTTCACGGTTACCAAATGAATGATTTTGGAGCTATTGTGGCTGCCGCATCTTTGGCTCACGATATCGGGAATCCACCTTTTGGACATTCGGGAGAAAAAGCTATTGGCGAATATTTTTCGATTGGAAATGGATTGAAGTATAAAGAATTATTGTCTGCGAAAGAATGGCAGGACCTTATAGATTTTGAAGGAAACGCCAACGGATTTTCGGTTTTGAACAGTTCGCGTCCGGGTGTGGAAGGAGGGATCCGACTTTCGTATGCGACTCTTGGTGCTTTTATGAAATACCCGAAAGAAAGTCTGCCCAAAAAACCAACAAAAAATATTGCCGATAAAAAATACGGTTTTTTTCAGACTGATAAAGTGTTCTTTCAGGAAGTCGCTGCCGATATGGGAATGATTTCCAATAAAAAAGGAGATGATATTGGTTTTGAAAGACATCCGCTTGCATATCTTGTTGAAGCTGCCGATGATATTTGTTACACCATTATTGATTTTGAAGACGGAATCAATTTAGGTTTGGTTTCGGAGGATTTTGCCTTGGAATATTTAATCAAATTGGTTAAAGACAGTATCGATACTTCTAAATACAAAACATTGGAAACCAAAGAAGATAGAATCAGTTATTTGCGTGCTTTGGCTATCGGGAGTTTGATTAATGATGCCGTGAAAGTATTTATTGAAAATGAAGAGGCCATTATGCAGGGGAAATTTCCTTTTGCCTTAACGGATAAAAGTAAATACAAAGCCCAAATGGATGATATCATCAAGATTAGCGTAAAGAACATTTATCAAAGCCGTGAAGTGGTAGAGAAAGAATTAGTTGGTTACCAAATTATTCAGACGCTACTGGATAAATTCATAACGGCCTATAATAATAAATTCGAGGGAAAAACTTCCAATTACGATAATCTTATTCTGAAAATGTTGCCTGAGAAGCATCATTTGGAGAAAGAAAATCTATACGAAAGACTGCTTCATATCTGCCATTTTGTTTCGATGCTGACAGATGGAAATGCGTTATTGTTTTACAGAACAATTACAGCGGCTAAAAATTAGTTGCTGTTAGATATTTCAAAAAAAACACCCTCAAACAGTAGACTATTTGAGGGTGTTTTTTTGAAAGTATATTTGGCGAAAAGTGTCTCAATAACAAAGTTTATTTCCACTTCAGAGTTTCCATCAGACGCTGCATGTCGTTTTTAATATAACTTACTGCCGGCATAATGGAATCAAAATTGGGTTTGGCATAAAAATAAACAGAACCCGTAACAAAATGCCTGATGCTGTCTGTAGCATAAAATTGTGAATTCGTAGCCGCATTTCCATCTACCTGATAAAACATACCGTACACTTTTTTATCGGCATTGATGTAGGGCTGTTCCAATATGTCATCCGCCTTAATAACGTGTTCATACGTCAGTTTTTGTGCGTCCCTAAGCAGTTTTTTCATATTGTTGTTTACCGGTTTGTAGGTCAGGTAAATTGTAGCTTTCATCTTTGGATATGTAATCGAATAACCGCAATCTTTGTCTTCCTTGACAATTGCTTTGGAATTTCTGTCGAATTCAAACGGGCAGTGTCCTTTATAAGTAAGGTATTCTGCTTCAGGGTAATCCAGTCTTAAATAACTGGCCGGTTTAGGTAAAACATCATTTTTACATCCTGTTACCGTATAGAAGAATGTAAAAAGGAACACTATGGCCGTAATTTTTTTAAACATTTTAATATTATTCAATCGTTACTTTAATTTGTTTGATGCGTTTCTGATCTGCTGACTCGATGACAAACGTACAGTTTTCAAAAACTATTTTTTGTCCTTTTTTTGGAAAATTACCTAAAATCTCCAGAATAAGTCCGGCCAATGTCTCCGCTTCGCCTTTTTGGTCTTCAAATATGTCTTCGTCCACCTCAATAATCCTGTAGAAATCCTTAAGGTTTATTTTGCCTTCAAAAATATAATTTTTATCATCAATTTTGGAAAAATTAACTTGTGCATCGTCGTATTCATCACTTATTTCTCCGACAATTTCCTCAATAACGTCTTCCAATGATACTAATCCCGAAGTTCCTCCGTATTCATCAACAACGATGGCCAAATGGCTTTTCAGACTTTGAAAATCTTTGAGTAAATCGTCCAGTTTCTTGTTTTCAGGAACAAAGAAAGGTTCTCTTAACAAAGTTGTCCAGTCAAACTCAATATCATTGATATGCGGGAGTAAATCCTTGACAAATAAAACGCCTTCTATCTGGTCTACATTGTCCCGGTATACTGGAATTCTTGAAAATCCTTTTTCTATTATTTTGGGGTAAATTTCAGCAAAGGTCTCAGTGATCTCCAAAGCAAAAATATCGATCCTCGGACTCATTACTTGTTTTGTGTCCGTATTCCCAAAGGAAACGATTCCCTCCAGGATTTTCTGTTCTTCTGTCGAAGTTTCATCTGTAGCGGTTAACTCCAGTGCCTGTGAAAGCTGGTCTACTGAGAAATTCGATTTTTGTTTTGCCAATTTATTCTGCAAAAACAAAGTAATCGAACGCATTGGTATACTTACGGGTGATAATATTTTGTCCAATGCAGAAACGGGATAGGCAATCAATTGGGCAAATTTTATATTGTTCCGGCTGGCATACACTTTTGGTAATACTTCGCCAAAAAGCAATAGCAGGAAAGTAACCAAAATCACTTCGGTTATGAATTTTAAAACCGGAGATTGTATCGCTCCGAAAAGATCTTTTCCGACAAAGGAGAACAGGATAACTACCGCAATGTTAATGAAATTGTTGGCTACGAGTAATGTAGCTAAGAGTTTTTTTGGTTTTTCCAAAAGGCGGGCTATTATTTTTCCTTTGGAGCTGTCCTTCTGGATGGAATCCTCCAATTCCTTTTGTGACAGGGAGAATAATGCTACTTCGGCACCCGAAACTATTGCGGAGCAAAACAGCAAAATAATAATTCCAATAAAACCGAATACTAAAGTAAGGTCAACTTGAGATGCAATCTCTAAACTGGGCTCTGGGTCCAAATTCGTATAAATTAGTTAAACAATCAAAACGGCAAGTCATTGATAGGCAAGTCGTTATTTTGAGGGTCAAAGTTAGTGTTTTTTGTGGATTCCGAAGAATTTAATGTTTTATTGCTTTCCGTCTCTTTTTTGGTAGTCAAAAAAGTAAACTCGGTAACTTGAATTTCCATCGTATGTTTGATAGAGCCGTCTTCGGCTTGCCATTGACGTGATTTTATGCGTCCCTCTACGTAAATTTTGTCTCCTTTCGAAAGGTATTTTTCGCAAATTTCGGCTGCTTTGTTGCGTACTACCAGATTATGCCATTCGGTAGAAGTGATTTTTTCATTGGTTGTTTTGTTGACATAGACTTCATTTGTTGCCAGTTGAAATCGGCCGATACAATTTCCTCCGTCAAAATAATGCATTTTGACATCGTCGCCAAGATGGCCTATAAGCATCACTTTATTTAATGTTCCGTTCATAATTTAGTGGTATTTCTATCAAAGGTACATTATTTTTTGAAAACTATTTTTATTGGATTCCTATAAATAATCGTGTGAGTCTGGTAGTGTTAATTCAGGATTGTTAGGGTTACTTTCCGCTTTTTTTTATTAGTGTCCAAATGTTTTCGTTGAAATTGCTTCTGTTGATTCCGGTTAACTTTTCAAGTGTTTTGAAATAATTATCATTGCTTTTTTCGTATTTGCCACAACTCAGCAGTTCAATAACTGCGGGAAAACCTTTTTCTTTTTCCAGTTTTTCAACAATTAAAGCATTAATCAGATAACTCACGATTAAATGTTTTTCTTTGCTTTCGCCAAAATTATAAAAGCCGTCGTATAAGTTCAGCCAGTCTGATTTTGGATTGGATGCTACTTTTTCTTTGAATGTTTTCAGAATCTGTGTCCAGCTGATTCCCCAGCTTCCTCCGTATAGGTAAGCGCAGCCTTCGTCAACGGGTTTGTTTATTGTGTTTTTTGGAATTGCATTTCGGGCTCTTTCGTGCCACAAATCGTGCGGGTCAAAACTGTTGAAACTTTCATTGTAAGTTCCGTTGACCAATAAAGTAGTATTGTTCTCATTGGCGTTAATTGTTCC
>Ga0208398_100623_pt1 | contig 19860 bp, 25 predicted proteins | sample LakWasMe79_HOW10_2_FD_183905 | JGI IMG/M metagenome (GOLD analysis project Ga0208398, IMG submission 183905) | Freshwater sediment methanotrophic microbial communities from Lake Washington under simulated oxygen tension - Sediment Metagenome... | ecosystem: Environmental > Aquatic > Freshwater >...
CCACACCTGGTCGTGTTCACCAGGCTTGCCCATGGGGTTGATGCCGCCTGGCCAGGCGGCATGTAGCGAAGCGGTACGGAGCCTCCCTCAATGCGGTCGAGAACCTGCAGCAGCTCAAGTCAACCTCAAGCAGGCCGCGATCTTGTGCCCTGCCTTCCTGATAAACAGGGCTGTTTCTCCCCCTGCGTGTAGCAGGGGGTTGGGGGGTGAAGTAGAACCGACACGAAGTGCGGTTCGGGGGACCTGTTTGGCCCCCTTGGGGGCCATTTAAAGGTATTCGGGCTGCGCTAGTGCGCAGACCTGGCTTCCTGGGGGGTAAGGCGCGTAAGCGCCTCTTCTCGTCCCCCCTTGGGGGGACTGTTTATCAGCAAGGGTGGGTGCCCTGCTTGCAGGGCGACCTGCGCAGCTGGTCGATTTCACCCCCGCGCATTGATAGCTGCGCCGGTAGGGTCCTTTCTTTATTCTTTTTCCTTCTTTCTTGAGTCGCTTGTATTTGTAACAAAATCGGCCAGCAACCCGCATGGATGTTGATTTCTGGTTGTTGATAACTCAGGCGCTATTCGGTCAAATTACGGGCTGGCTCGGACAAATACAGGGTTAGTCGGACAAATTACGGGCGCTATCAACAGCCCTATTCGGACAAATTACGGGCGCTGTCCACAGAAATTGGGGCGGTTAGTCGGACAAATTACGGGCTAGTCGGACATGCTAGACGTGAAAGCCGACTATTCACGCTCGAATTTTGGCTATTCGGACAAATTACGGGCGCTGTCCACAACGAACTCGGACAAATTACGGGCGCTATTCACATTTAGTCGGACGCAATAACTCTAATGTCCTCTTTATTTAGTCGGTCATGGTGCTATTTGTGTCCGAATACGGTAGTATTCCCCATCCAATAGAACGGGGTGGCCATGGCAGACGACTTTGAGGTTCTCAACAACCAAAACAGCGAGCGTAGGGTGTCAATGAGCAATAGCCTGGCCAGGTCGGCACAAGGCCTATCGCTCAGTGAAAAACGGATAGTTGCCCTGGCACTCTCGGCCGAAAACAGCAAATCCCCGTCAAAACTGGCTGAATCGACCACGCCACTCGGCTGGAAAGCGCGGATACGCGCGCACGACTACGCTGAGGCCTTTGGGGTAGACCCAAATACTGCCTACGACCAGCTCAAATCGGCCTCTGAAAAGCTCTTTGAGCGTACCGTGACCTATGAAGACAAGACCGCGAATGGCAAGCCAAGGCTGAATAAATTTCGCTGGGTGTCACTCGCGCAATACACCATTGGCGACGGTCTGATAGAACTCAATTTCACGCCTGAAATTGCCCCGCATCTGCTGGGCCTGAGCGCCAAATTCACCACCTACAAGCTCAAGCACGCAGCGTCGTTTGAAAGCATCTACGCCTGGCGTCTATTCGAGGTCTTCGCATCATGGCGAAGCACAGGCCTGTATAGGCCGACTATCGAGGAATTCTGGGAAACGATGGAGGCCCCGCCAAGCTGCAGAAAGGACTTCAAATCGCTGCGGGTGAGAGTTATAGAACCGTCCGTTAGAGCCATTGAACAGCACGGCGGTCTGCTGGTTGAATGGGCTCCACAGCGCAGCGGTGCCCGTAGGGTGACCTCGCTCGAATTTCGTTTCCGGCCGAACCCACAGGGCCAGCTGGATCTGGAGCCCGTCAACGAGGCACCCGTACCAAGTAGCTCGGACATAGAAATACCACGTCTGACTAACCCGTAACACGTCCGAATAGACGTGCCAGCCTCGCCTGAGAAAGCGCGAAAGCCTATCTTCGGACATGAAAATATCACGTCCGACTGACCCGAAATTTGTCCGAATAGATGGGCTCCGCGTGAGGATCGGAACCCGAATGGGCTGAGACCGCAGGGCTCAGGGCTTTAGCCTGAGAGCCGTGTTCCCCGCAGGGGAATCCACGCCCTACCCTCGCTCTGGCCGCTTACACACGGTGGCCAAGCTTTGACGATGCCCGAGCCCTACTGCTGCTTTGCTATCCAGAGATCCAGTGCCTCGGTGAAGATCTCCTGGCTCTTCTTGTCCAGCTTCACGCCCAGGTTCTTGAGCGCCTCGTACCGATCACGATCGAGCTTTACCGTCAAAGCTTTGTAATAGTTTGGCCCTGCCGGCTTTTCCGTGGGGCGCGGCGAGTGGACGTGCGTAACTGCAGGTGCTGCCTGCCCTTTCACTGCCACCAGGCCAGAAGTCAGGCTTGCGGGTTTGACCATCTTTTAGTTCCTGTACGTAAATGCGTAAATTCGCAAATGCGCAATTATATTTATTTTTTGCTTAGTTGCGTAGATACGTATTTCCACAATTCTGCTACTTCGCCCGAGGACTTGCTCGCCGGATCAATCTCCTGGGCAGTACGGCCGTCAATCATGGACGCCGCAAAGTCTGTCCGCTGGTACAACGTCACCGGCGCAACCTTGCCGTGCTGAGACAGCGCAATTGCCGCCTCGCCAGTGATTCTTGCGCGCTGCGCTGCGCCATTGATCACAAACACCATGCTCTTGCCGACCGCCTCCACCAATGCAACGGTGGACCCGACAGCCCGCAAATCGTGCGGGCTGGGCCTGGTGGGTATCAGCACCAGGTCAGCCACGGCCAAGACCTCCCGGATGGTGTCCGTGACCGCAGGAGGGGTGTCAATGATGGCCAACTCGATTCCGGCCTGCTTGAGCTGCTGCAGGCGAGCGGCCAGGTTGGAGATGTCTACCGAGGCAAATACAGGCGTTTGCGCCTGGCGCTCATTCCACCAGGAAGACAAACTACCCTGCGGATCTGTGTCGATTAGAACGACAGGGCCAGCGCCGCACTGCTCCGCCATAACTGCCAAGTGCCCTGCAATGGTTGTCTTTCCGACTCCGCCTTTTTGACTCGCCAATACAAGAATACGCATATACGCCACTCCTTTTTTACGGCAATACTGTATCACGCAAATACGTATTTACGGATAAATTCCGAACACACAACCCAACAAACTTGGCGGACTCTTGATGAGGCGGGGACAGAGCGTGCCCTACGCCCCTCAGAAACGGGGTTCAGATCTTGTAGATCTCTTTGAACAGCCGGCGGGCCTGGCCCTGCGCAGCGAGGGCGTTCCATCAACCAGTGTCTGGCGGATGTATTGCATTTGATGCACTATTGCATTACACTTGTCTCACAAATGTTAGCCCGTCGTGCTCCTATATGGACGCGAACTTGGCCAAACAGCGGCACGCAAGTGACGTGAAAGAAGTAGCTCAGCGGGGTTGTTTTGAACGGCTACTCTCCACCACGAAAGTGGCTCCACCTTGAGTGGAATACCCAAGAGACCCCCGCGAACCATTCCGAAAAGGGCCTCACATCGAGGCCCTTTTCTTTTGTCTAGCCGTCCACCCATTTCTTGCCTAACACCGCCACGAAAGCCTCGTTCTTGTGAGAATGGGGCGATGGCACATTGGGCAAATCCGGGTAAGCGCTCTCAACAAAAATGAGAATGCGCTTCTCCTGGTTGGGTTTGGTTACCTTGCGCGCGCTCATGAAGATGTAGTAGCTGATCGGAGTAACAACGCCATCGGCTGTCTCTTCGAGCGTTTCGACCCGGAAAAAATTCTCGTGCCGGGAATGGTGAACTTCACCAGAAGCCGCTATCAGCTTGTCAATGCAGTCCACCAGACCAAAGGAGAGGGTGTAGCGCCTCTGGTCAAAAATCCGGTTGCGCGGATGGTGCCTGGAACCATCCGGCACCATGAACCCCTCGGGGATCTCTTCATGGGCCGAAGGCCCACGGGAGTAGCAATGGCAAGAAAACCGGAACTCCACGAGGACCTTCTTTGTCAGTCCACCGCGTAACGGCACCTCGATTCTGCGCTCGAAGGGCGACAAGTGTTTGAGGCTTAAAAGCCTTCCATCAATTTGCAACGTCATAGGATCAATACCCCACGCCAGCTTGCGCTGGTCTTGTTTTCAGTTCGTACCGCACCGGATCTCCTTGGATTTGTTTTCCGTATAGCTACAGTGTGCTGTCACGAATATGTGAACACAAACCTTAGCGGTAATGAATTCGCGGAAGCACAGCTACTTATGTAGTCTCGTCCAGGACAACACGGCTGCGCCACTGTAAATTTCTCGACCTGGCCACCGAGGCGAATCAATTCAAATGCGCTTGCGCGCCCGTTCCCCGAGCGCCGCATGCGCAGCGCGCATGGCCTCGGCGCGATCCGGTCGCGGCTGGCGCTGGTATTCGCGCTCATCTGGTCGCCAGTTCTCCACATTGATACGGGCCTCCCGGATACTGAGCTCACGCAGCAGCACCAGCGCCTTGCGTGGATCTGCGAAGCGCCGGGGAGGGCGCTCGCCTGTCACCCGGTCTTTACGCGTATTGACCAGGTAGGCGATCCCTCGACGGGTTTCCACCAACATTTCAAAGGCAGCGCCTTCGGCCTTGAGGGTGACCGACAGCACAGCACCGGCATCGTGGGTTGCACGGAACTGTTCAAGTGTTAAAGATTGCATGATTGCCACTCACATCAATATTTACGGTCTGATGGCATTGTAATAACGCGTGTCTACTAATTATTAAAGAACATGGTTCACTAAACATAACGCCTGCTGCGTCTACCAGGCACCGCCCACCAGCGCGGGAGTTCCCATGCGCCCCTCTCAAAGAAGAATGTGCCGCAACCATGCCAACACGGCTTTCGGGTTGCCGGCGTCGGCAAGCGCGTAGGCTATCGCTACGCACGCCAGCGCTTTGCATGCATTGCTGGCGGCCTGGCAGATCGCATGCACATTGAGCGCGCGCCGGCGCTGGTCGTCTTGCTTGAAGCCGTTGTAGGGGTCTGGGTTGTTCGAGGTGGCCATAGTGGTCTTTCTGGGCAGTTACCCTAGATCTATACCGGCGCTTTTGGAAATAGCCCCGGTCGCAGCCACAAGGATCGCGTCACGACGCGCTCGGGTCCAACGGGGACCGTTCAAATTGGCAAAGTTTCTCTGCCGTCCCCACTTGACACCATCTTGTCGTGACAGACCGGACTGCTGCCTGGTCTGCCCCTATGGCCATCACAGAGCGCCAAGCAACAACGTAAAGTTAAGTTGGCCGGGTGTTTTGACGGTCGATGGTTAGGGCGCTAGATCTGCTCGCACTTTTCAAGACCACGCAAGTGCGGGAGTCGGTCAGAGATAGCAAGCAGCTCTGAATTCAACAGGAACGGCCATCTGCTACATTCATGGCGGGCCTTGCCCCTTCGTTTTTCCTCCCTGAACGAAGCCCGAAAGGGTTCAGCCCAGCCTCACGGCTGGGCTTTTCTTTGCCGCTATTGGTATTCGCACTCAGTATGTGCACCAGCAAAACATGCGTTTTGATATGTCGATTTTGTACTATCGACTTATCATTGATGATGGTTTTGCACAAGCAATCTAGACACTATGGATATCACAGGCACCTACACTGAGGCGGAGCTGGCGGACTTCTTGGAACACGAGGTTGTGCAAAAACTGTCGATTGTCCAACTCGGTCTAGACCGCTACGAGCTGATCATGACGCTGACGTGGAAGCCAGGAAATTGGCGGATCATCACACTGCGCAAGACTCCGCGCGAATGGTCCAGCCTGGATCGGCTGACCAAGCACATCATAAAAAAGAGCGTTAAAGGCCTGCCGCAGATCGATTTGTTGTTGGATGCCCGCTTCGCCAATGGTGAAGACGACTCGGGCGCTTAACACTTCGTTTAGCCGGGGCTAGCGGCCTCTGCATATCAACTCTCAGTAGCGGTTTTAGCCGCGGCCTCTTTCTCGTCCTGTTCCTTCTGGCGTATAGCCATGTGCGACGAGAAAAGCGCGAATGCGACCACCAGGCTACCAAAAACGAGTATCGCCAAAGTCTGTTCGTCCATGATCACCTCGCATTCTTCGTTTGCAGTCCGGTCGTCTTGAGCTCGGCCGCGTACTTGTCGGCCGCCACCGCACGCGCCAAGCTGCGCGCGCCGGCCTCATTCAAAGTCATCACCCCTTGAACCACTGCCTCGCAATCCGCCAGGTACGCCGGTGTTGGAATATGGCCCTCAATACGCGCGGACGCAAGGGCCTGCTCGCTGGCCCAGCGCCGCTGTGCGCGCTGCGATTCTCCCGACAATCGGTTGGTCAACATCATTCGCCTCCCTTTCCTGAGTTAATCCCCCAGGACTTAACAACTGCCTTCACACGCTTCTCCCCGTCCGGCACCAGCCCAAATAAGTCCGCCTTACCCCAGCGCAGCGCATCCAGACATACAAGCATGTCGTCACTGATTGCAACGTCAAAAGCCCGCAGCTCAAACAAGTCCCATGGGTATGCGTAGCCATTGAATGTGCTGGCCAAGAACTGAGCAACGCGGCCGGCCTGGCCGGCGTCAGAAGTCTCCGCAATGTTGAGCAACCGGCCATAGGCCTGTGCTGCTTTCGCCTGGGCCTCGGCCGCTCGGCTGTCCCAAATAGCCACGTCCTGAAACAGTGCTTTCAAATCGGTTTCCTGGGCGTTCTGTGGTTTAGGGAGAGACACGATGTAATTTCCTTTCCGAACCCAGTCAAGGGCGGTTAACGACCATACCCATAAGACGCGCTGGTTTCAAAGCCTTCTTTGGTGCGCTCAATGGTAATTTCGTCACCCTTCTCATGCTCTGGATTTTCTCCAGCAGGTATCGCAAACCGCACTCCGTCCTGGTCCACCAGGTAGTAACTTCCACCGTCCACCGTAGCTAAGCCAATTACCTCGCCCTCGACCTCCTGCCCACACTCCAGGGTTTTTGCATCCAGCTCCTTGGCGGCTTGCGTGTAGGGGTCGTACTGGTCGGGTTCGACGCCAGGCGTGGCCGGGTCCTGGGCGGCTTCGTGTTGCTTCTCACGACTGGCGGCAGTCTCGGCGGCTGCATAGGCCTCCATACGGGCCTCATTGCGCATCCCCTGGTAGTTGGCGGCTTGCTGCTGTGCCACTATCTCGCGCTGACGGGCGAGGGCATCGCCATAACCAGGCATGTCCCGTATGTACTGAGGAACCACAACAACGCGTTCTAGCTCCCGCTCTTGCATGGGTTGTAGATGGGTGCGGTCCGCTGGGCTGAATTGGCCTTCAACCAGCTCGGCCGCTTCGGTCAAGGTGCTGCGTTTTTCACCGTCCGGCTCCAACTCCCGCCAGGTCCGTATTTTTGCGGCAGCATCAGCTTTCTCCGCCTCGGTCGGCTCCTTGTCACTGCTGCCAGAAAACAAGTCGGCGAAAAACTTGGCCAAACTCTCTTCCAGCTCGTGCAGCCTGTGGGCCAGGCCTTCCGTGAGTTTGTCCAGGGAGTGCGCAACCTCCTTGGTCAGACTGTCCAAACTACCAGCCAGCCCGTCGGTGATGTTGTCCAATACGTGCTTTGTCTCGTTCTTCACAATCTGTCTCCTTCAATTTGAAGCCGGGCTCAAAACCCGGCCCTTTGCAGTAAGGGTGTAGGACGTTGGCATATCCTCGTGGTGAGCAATCAACATCCCCGCTTCCAGCATCCAGTGAATGGCATCCTTTTCGGCCCTCGCGCCCCGGCAGTAGATTCCAAGCAGGTTTTGCATGGCGTGCCCTGGAATCCTCCCAGCAGCAATCTTCAAAAGCTCAGGCTGAATTAACACCCATGCTTCACCTGGATCTGTCGTTTGCATTGATCTAAACACTATCGCCCTCCCTTGAAACCCCTGGTGCCGCCAGGCCGGTTCTTCATCGTCCAACTTTCGCGCGCGCGAAAGTCGCGTCTACGTGGTTACTGAAATGCCGGGTTCAGGTCCGGCATGGCGACATACTCAACCTCGATACGCGCAATTCCATCACCTGGTGTTTTCAGGTATCCCCGCAAGTCCGGTAGGCCCATCACTTCGGAAGCCAAGACAGTGGATTGGCGAACCACTTGGGTGGTCATGGTTTGACCCAGGCTATGGCCGTTCTCGTTCGTCGTCAGCGAGTCATTAAGTTGATCGCGCTCAATCTCTTGCTCGCCCAGCTCATATTCCATATTTTTAGCTGTCTCAGAGTCACCCGCGCGAAGAATGCACTTAACTGCGGTACTGGAAATCAAGGTTTGCGCCTCGTCGCGGCCGTAGGTCGTGCGAAGCTGTGCCACTGTCTGCAGGCCCAGTACACAGCGACCACCATACTTGCGCAGCTTGGTAAGACCAGCTCGCAAGCTGGTGATTTTTCCCAGCGAGTCAACCTCGTCCATGACGAACCATAGGCCGCGCTCGGGGTTCTCCGACAAGCTCAAGCCCTCAACAATGCCCATTTCAAGGAAGGCCGCGACCAGGTTGCGCAGCAGTCCCATTTGATCGTCACGGTATGTAATGAACAGCCAGTTAGAACGCCACTCTTCCTGTATCCATGAACGGATGGAAAAATCACCTTCGTCGGCCAGGTACTGAAAAACTCCCATGTAGGTCGAAATAATGCCGCGCGTAGAGGCAAGCATCCGGTCATTACCTTTGGCACACAGGGCGGCCGCTGGCGTACCTTCCAGCAGCCCACCAAGCTCTTTTTGGTCGGCAGTGGTGAGCCAGTACAGCAACCGTTTTACTGACCGCTGGCCCTGCTTATGCATGGCCATCAAGGTTTGCGCAATCAGCGTTTGTGCATAGTGGTGCCATTCGGCACCATCACCTACGCCGTCAGGTATCAAGGCCTTCGCAATCCGCTCGCAGTCGTAATCAGCTCGAATTTCAGCGAATGGCGACCACGCTACCGAACGCTTGTCGAAGGGGTTTATGAGCTTGTCATCAGGTTGGCCGAAGCGGGCGTAGAAGCCGCCTGCAGGATCTGCAATAACTGCACGGTGCCCCCGCTTGCGCAAGCTACGGAGAATGCCGTTAATGACCTGCGTTTTACCGGCACCCGTCGCCCCAGAAATCAAGAAGTGCTGAGTCTCCAGCATGCGAGGAATCACCACCCCGCCGATATTCACGTCTGTGGCAACCTTGCCCTTACGGCCTACCGTGCCGGCGTTCAATTCATCGGCGCTAACCACGCGAGATCCTCGGCGCACCTGGTCATCGCCACCGCCCGAACCCATCCTTTGCGCGTCCATGATGATCGCGCCCCAAATGCCCCAACTGAAGTAGACGTACAGGACCAGGCCAACCATTCCCCACACGGGGTGGTCAGTCTTAAAAGCGTAGGCTGAACACACCCCAGGCGCGAGGACCAGCAATTGGGAAAAAGTCGATCCCCAATTGGATATGTGGAGGTTCATCAAACCACGCCGGTAGATATTTCGGCCGATCCACAAAACCGGTATGCCCAAATAGCCCCAGATCAGAATTGCTATCGCGTAATCTTTGATTGAGCTGAACATTGTTTTCCCCCTTGAGTGTTCTATTGCCTACGGTCAGCGGTCTAAGTCGTCGCGTGACCTATTTGGCAGATCTGGCGCATCTGGTTGCTGGTTGCGTTGTGAGTCCGGTGTTTTCCCTGGCGCCGGCGTTGCGGAGTCTGGCTTGGCCGCGTTTTCTCGTTGTGTAGCGATGAAGGCTTGGCCGCGCGCCAGGTGCTCTTCTTGCTCGGCTCGTAGTTTGTTGAGTTCGTTGTTCATGGCCGGGTTCTCGAACTCAACGCGCAACCCAGTCTTAAAGGCTACGGCAACGACCTGTTTTTTGAACTCTTTTGTGCCGTCGATTTTTAGGCGTGGGCCAAACTTCTGCAGGGACAAGCGCAAACCGGCCTCGATGGCCGCAGTGTCCTTGTCAGTGGCCACCGTGACACGCTGGCCGGAGTCAACCAGGACGGCCCGGGTCTTGGCTTTGTCTGCGTAATACGTGACATTCCCCGCCTGGTCGATGGAATGGGCCATGTCACGCAACAGGGAGGCGGACCTCTCCTGGTCGTGTTTGGGGTTTCGCCCGACGCCCTCGATGCTGTTGGGTCCGGCCGCTAGCGTGCGGGGCGTTGTGTCGCGCTGTCTGCGCAGCTCGGCAAGGGCGTTTTCATCGCCTCCGTTTGCTAGCTCCTGCAGGTAGGCCCTGTAACGGGCCTGATAGGGCTGCGAATACTTGTCCTTGAGCGCCTGGCGCTCTTCGCTAATGGCCTGCCGCAATGCCATGTCCTTGGCGACCTTCCCCATGGCCGCGAGTGACTTATGCGCCTTGCGCTCTTTCCCGCTCCTGGTGCGGTCGGCATCAATCGCTTGCTTCTCTGCCTTGTAGGCGGTACTGATCGCTGCGCGCCGGTCCTTCTCGCTCTGACTCTGATCGCTCCTTGCCCGGACCTTTTGCTTTTGCCATTCAGGTTGCGTCTTGCGGAACGATTCCCAGAGCTCGCGCCGTGGCGTGGATCTAGGTTCTGTCACCTCACTGCCTCTTTGCTGATCCGCGTAGACCTGTCGCAAGATCGGTGCAGCCTCGTTGAACGACAGGCTCATTTCTCGGGTCAAGAAGTCAGACACATTGAGATTTCGGTTCCCGGCCTTGATGCGGTCGCCACCATCTTTCCCTTTGGTGATCTCGTATTTTTCAGGGGAGACGCCATGGGTGCGGCTTAAGTGGGCCAGTAAGCGTCTAGCATCCAGCTCGCGCTTGATCGTCGCCATGTCAGCCTGCAGGTTGCCCTGGGCCTGCATGGCGCGCTCTTGACGCTGGTAATGGAGCTGACCGACAACACTGTCTGTTTTATTCGCTCGCTCGTCGCCCGGCTTGTTCTTCAACCCTGCATTGCGCGTGCCGCCTCCTGCTCGATCTGGACCTGTATGGCCTCTAGGGCCAACTCCCGACCGTCGCATTGCATGATCGCCTCTTCGTCCGGGCCCCAGACGATCAGATGCATCCGACTGCAATAGCACTTGAGCTCGCCCTTGGTGCTGAACCATACGGACGCTGGACAGGTTTCGCACGCTGGAGAGGGATTCGGGCGGTGCTTGGCGTCGAGCTGCCGCAAGATTGGACTGGTATAGAGCGGCGGCTCGTTGCCAGTCCCTGATTCGGCGCCCATTACTGCGGCTGTAGTTTGGTCTTTCATTGTGGAGTTCCTTTCCGTCAATAGTTCTCAGAGTGGTGTCACCAAGTCCACGAAACGCCTGGTGCCTGGCGTAATGGCGCTCCGCTCTGTCGGCCAGGATGGCCCGCTTTTCCGCAGGCCCTGCGGCACGGTAGGCGGCGTACAGCTTGCGGTTACCGCTGTTGATGTACTTGACTTCCCGGGCGCCCACTTCGTGCCACTCGCGCAGGGCCGCAATCAGTTCCGGTGCCGTCTTGCGCGGGGCCTGTTGGGCTTCGTATCGCATCCGGCCCTCATTGGCCAAAAGACTGCGCTTTTCAGCATGAGTCTTCTCAATGAACTCACGGCTAAAAACATAGCCCTTGAGGTTGATGCCTTTGGCTTGGTCGGCAGGCTTGATGTTCTGGTATTCCGAGGCCTGGCCAGCGTTGCGACTCCGGGTGGCGCCATAGCTGGCCAGCAATGTCTTGAAGTCGTCGTAATTGCTGATTTTCTGGTCCAGCATGTCCGATAGGATGCGCTGTTTCAAATCCTTGGCAGCGCCTTGGAAAAGGTCGCCCTTGTACCGGCTGATGATTTCACTTTCATCGGTGTCAGTCGTGCGGGGGTTGTCCTTTGGGCTAGCCAGCCCATATTTTGCGTTTGCATGCTCCTGGAAGGCATCAATGAACCCGAGTCTGTTCTCGACTAACCCAAATGGGTCTAGGGCCTGGTTTGACAACAGGTTGTGTTTTGGGACAACGATGTGAATGTGCGGTTTGCGCTCCACCACTTTGCCAGTGCGCCGATTGGTGTAGGTCTTTATCTTGGGTAAATGCGCCTCCGCGTATAGATTGAATTCGTCCGCATCGTATGCGCTCATGGCGAACTGCTTGAAGTCACTAACAAGTGAACGCATCACCGATTCGTCAATGTGATCTTCCTTGAAGGCCAGGGTGATATGCAAATAGCGCTCGCCTTCGTTGTCCATGGACTTGATGATGCTGTCGGTCAGGTCCAAATCACCTTCCAAGACCACGCGCTCGTCCAGTTCGTCGCGCGTGAACTCGCGTTCGGCCTTCCTGCCGGTGCGCAGATATTCGGCTATCCCATCGGTGCCGCCCTTGGGCCTAACCACCATCTTTAAGAACCGCTTTCATGGACCGCACAAGACCATCCAGGCTGTCCAGGATGTCGCCGTAGGTGCGCTCCGAAATAACCCCGGCCATGTGGTCAGCGTTGGCGCGGTGGGCGAGCTGGTTGATGTTGTTGCTGGCCTTATTGAAAAGGTACAGCATGCGACCGCGATCCGGACTGGCCTTGGGCCTGGCCAGGATCTGGGTTTTGTTCGTCAAGACGGCATCGCGGAAAAACGCGGACGGCTTGAGGCCCGACGTCTCGACCTTCGCCAAATAGGCGGCATGGTCGGCGTCGGTCAGCCGAAAGCTAACCGGCCTGGTTAGCTTGCCGGCTGCAGGCTTGGCCGAGCCTTTGGGCGCGGCCGCAGCCCGCGAAGACCGCCGATTCGGCTTGGCGGCGGCGTCTTCGATTTCACTGGCCATGGGCTCGCCTCCGTAGGTGGCGCGGCTCGTTGGCCGCTCTTGGCGCGATAGCGCCGGCTGTTTCAGGGTTTCAAAGGGGCACCCTTTGGCACGGGATATTTTACGTTTTGCGGAGCAAAATGTAAACATATCTGTCGTGCCTAGTGGAAGCATAGCAAAACGCGTTTAAGTTGCTTTCGGTAGTGTTGCGGTTGCAATTGAGTTGGTTTAAATTGCAATACAGTTGCTTATGGTTGTTTTACGTTGTATCATGCTTGCAAGTCAGTTGTTTTAGGTGTTAGCCGCACCAGAAAGGGGGGTAAGATGGCTCGGTTCGAACACAAGGGCCAAGAAATGGACATCAAAGAGTTTGAGAAGCAGATGCAGCCGCGAGCCAAACGCTCGAAGCTGGAGCCCTTCCAAGCACAGATTTTTGAGTTGAAAGCGAAGGGCTATGCAAACTGGCAGGTCTGCACTTGGCTCTCCGAAAACGGCATCAAGGTCTCGCAAGAGGGGCTACGTAAATTCATCAAAAGCCGGGACGGCAGCGCCCCGGCCTCGATGCCAAGCACGACCACGGGCCTGGCCAAGCCGGCACCCGATGCTCCACCAGGGGCTCAGGGCGCTGACGATGCCAGCACCGCCAATGACCTGGGAGACCTAGACCAGAAGCAACGGCGCGAACTGCGCGCCGACCAGTTCATGAAATCAGAAAAAACAAACCTGCTGCTAAAGCGGATCAAGGACCAAAACAAATGAAAATCGCAGTTATCAACTTCTCCGGCAACGTCGGCAAATCAACGATTGCGCGCTGCCTCTTGGCCCCTCGCCTCCAAAACGTCGAGGTTATTGCCGTGGAAAGTATCAACTCGGACGGCGGATCTGAACACGAGGCCATCCGGGGAAAACAGTTCGGCGAATTGATGGAGGCCATGGCCTTGATGAATGATGCCGTGGTCGATATCGGTGCTTCGAATGTCGAGGACTTTGTAAACCTCATGAAGCAGTACCGGGGTAGTCACGAAGACTTTGATTTTTTCGTGGTGCCCACTGTCTCCACACCAAAACAGCAACGCGACACCATTTCAACGATAGATGCTCTGGCAGAACTAGGCATTCCGGCCAAGAAAATCCGCCTGGTGTTCAATATGGTCGAACTGAACGCAGTGCCTTCACGTGTGTTCCCTGGCCTCTTTGAGTACCACGCCAGCGCCAAGAGCTTCACATTGAAGCCGGATGCTGTCATCCATGTGAATGACATTTACGGCAAGCTCAAGGGCGGCGGACAGTCCATCGCGGACATTCTCAATGACCCTGCCGATTTGAAGGAACTGCTCAAAGCGGCCACCAATACAGACGAGAAGTTGCGCATCAGTCAGCAGATCGGTATCAAGCGCCTGGCGGCCGGCGTGACCGAAGAGCTGGACGCCGTTTTCAAAATCCTTCTGAAGTAGGGCCTGGCCATGGCTGGAGAATCCACAGCGCTGGAGGCGCTAACGGCGGAAATGCTTGGCGATATCGGCAAATTGCATGATGCCGTCGAGTCGTTGAAAGGAGTGCTGCCTGGTCAACTTCACGAGGTTGAAACCAAGATTACCGGCCTTATTGGCATGCTCCAACAGGCTGGTGATGTCTACAAAGAACAGATCGAAACCTACACCAATGCCCAAGGTGAAACCATCAGGGTGCAGATGGAAAGGGATGGCCAGATAGCCCGCGATACTTTCAACAATGATTCGCGCGCGGCTCTTGCTGCGTCCATAAAGGCGATACATCAGGCCGTAGCTAAGACCATCGAAACCGAGGTGTCGGGGCCGATGGACGCCATCCGGTGGCATCAAAAAACGCGTCTTTGGAGCACCTTGGCGCTGTGTCTTTGCGCCGGGATGGTGGGAGGAATTCTTGGCGTTTTTGGTAGCGCGTACTTCATCCGCGACCAGCATGCGGCTACGGATGTGCCTACCCCGGTTGTCAATCAGAAGCGGAACCACCAATGACGGTGACACAAAAGCGAACGGCGAGGGGTCCAGCCCTCGCCGTTCTATTCACAAGACTACTTGATAGGAGTTTTCATGAACACAGCGATTATCAACCTTGAGCGGACCGCGCTCAATTGCTTCTGCGACCACCTGCCAGAACCTTTGGTTGCACGCCCTATCGTGACCGCGCGGCGGGGCAACGGTTTGACGTTAGCCCTTGAGTACGAGGGGCACCGCGTGATGTTGACGGAGGGCGGCAAGCCCTTCAAATACTGCACCCTGGATGATGTCATTGCGGAGTTAGCCGACGTACCAAACGTCGATTCTTCGCGCTTGGTCATCGACGCAGGTAACTACTGGCACTGACAGGGCTTCGCCCGGCCCACAAGGGGCCTCCCAACACCCGGTCTATCAGCGAGACAGCCAAAGGTCAGCTTGCCTAGGCTTGTGGCACCAGCCACGGCCTGAGCACGCCCGCACACAAACAGCCGTACCGCTTCGCTACATGCCGCACGCGGCATAGGGATTGCCACCAGGACGAACGGCTCCATACCGATCCCTACCCGGGAAGACCGCTTTACGGATCGGCGAGCATGTGTTATATATCTTTTGATACCATCGTATTACTCATTTCGATGATGTCATTTATGTTATTTTGATATGTCCACTATTACCATTTTGCAATCGAATGCCGCTTTTCGGCATCCCGGCACCGAGGTGCCTTTCCAACAACTGCGCAAAGAAAGGCTCGCGCGATGAAAACTCCATCCACCCCCCGGAAAGCCATGGTTGCCGCTTGCATTGCGATGATGGCCACCACCTTCTCTGCACCCAGCCATGCGCTATTCGGCGGCATGGCGGGTTTCGCCACGGAGCGGACCCAACTGGCGAGCTGGCTTGCGCAATACGCGCAAATGGTTCAGCAGTACAAGCAGCTGCTCGAAGAGTACCGTTCACTAAATGGAGTTCGCGGGATGGCGGATCTGGTGAACAACCCGGCGTTGCGCCGCTATCTGCCCTCCGATTACAAGCAGATCCTGAACGAGGGCTATGGAGACTGGCAGAGCATCCGTGACCTGAACAAGATCGCCGACCTGTCGCGCAGCGGCTTGTCACAAGGCTCTGACGTATCGAACCTTTTCAACAGGACCGCCAAGCAAACAGCGGTCAATGAGGCCATGTACGAAGCGGCGTACAAGCGGGCCAGTCAGCGTTTCGATGACATCCAAACCCTGCTGGACAAGGTGAATGATGCGCCCGACGCCAAAGACATGGCGGATCTACAGGGCCGCATTCAGGCCGAGCAAGTCATGATGGCCAATGAACAGGCGAAGTTGGCCATGCTGACCTCTCTCGCGCAGGCACAGAAGGACTTGCGCCAGCAACAGTCCCTGGAAATCAATCTGAAAGCAGCTAAACACGGGCTGCCTGCTGGCTGGTAATCATGGCTGCGAACTATTTCAACTTCTACACCAAGTTATTCCAAGAAATGGACAAGGCCCTTGCTGGCTATGTCCACGAAACTGCGGCCAACGTCATCGGCGCGATCAGCCCGGTAGCTGCAACCCTGTTGGCCATCTACGTGATGTTCTGGGGTTGGGCGATGTTTCGGGGTGTCATAGCCGAACCCATCCTGGACGGCTTTACGCGCCTGGTCAGGCTCTCAGTAATCTTCGCCTGCGCCACAAGCATCGGCTATTACAGCGAGTATGTATCTGACTGGCTGTGGCAGTCGCCGGATGCGATTGCATCGGTCATCACCGGCGGTGATGTCAACAGCAATTCGTTCTTCCTGGACAAGTGCTGGACACAGATGTACGAGTTCGGCATGGTTTTCTTGGACTATTCCACTGCTAGTAGTTCGGTACTTGGTATCCCATCGCCTTCGTACTTCATCACTGCACTGGCGATCTGGGTAATGGGCCTTGCCGTAACGGGCTATTGCGCGTTCCTCTTGGCCTTGGCGAAGGTGAGCCTGGCTGTCATTCTTGCGGTCGGCCCCATCTTCGTCCTGTCGTTAATCTTCGACGCCACACGCAAGTTCTTTGACGCCTGGCTTGGTCAGGCGCTGAGCTTTGTGTTCCTGGTGATGCTGGCCGCAGCAGTGCTCAGACTGATCCTGACGGTTTTACTCATTTACCTGAAAGACGCACAACCTCATTTAGGAAATCCGGGCATTGATCTGGCAATCGCGCCTCTGGCGATCTGCCTGGTATGCCTCCTGGTTCTCATGCAGGTTTCGGCCATGGCATCAGCCCTGGGCGGCGGTATGGCCATCAACACCCTAGGCGGCGCGGGATGGGCATACAACAAGATCATGGGTTCCCTCGGCGCAACCAAGAACCTTTTGACCGGCAAGACCCTTAGTGATATGCGCGGCAATCGCCGTATGAAGGCCCTCAACAAGAAGTGGGCTCAAAAAAACCCAAGCTGGATCTACCGCCAGGTCACTGGAAGTTCCAAGAAAGGCTCGTTCAGCCAAGGCTGAGCAATTGAGTCCATATTTTCGCGCCCGCGAAAAATCCAGAAGGAGAAGGCACGAAACAGTAATTGATCGCGCCACCTGGCGTAACAAGCGCCCTGCCAGAGTGGCGTTTGCCTTATCTCTAACAAGTCAATACAGATAGAACAGAAGGAACGGAAAAATGAAACTTAATGCTTTGCGGCGCAACGCCACCATGTGGCTCGCGTCAGGTGCGGTGTTCATCGCTAGCTGTGCAACAGTTGCAAGTGCAGCATCTGACCCGATGATTAACCCTCAGACAGGCCAACCATATCCACGCGGGACAGCTTCTTATGTCCCTCCCGGCACCGCAGTTAACCCAGGCCCCATGACCCAAGCCGACGTTAATGCGATCAGCGACAGCTCTGCGAGGGCCACTGCGCAATGGCAGTTCAATCAGGCTAAAGCCTGGCCCACTCAGTCGGACGGCATCGAGCGCGGAACGGATGTGAACGCGCAAGGCAAGCCCAGGCAATACTTCACCCCGCAAAAGTTGACGGCCGCTGATTGCCTGACCGGCCGACACTGGGAACTGATTGGCGGCTACGCCGGGTGTGTCTGTGACGGCGACACCACGCACACCCGCGTGAGCAACGACCAGCCGGCCGCGTGCACGGCTGTGCCGCCTCCACCACCAGTCGTAACGACATCTTGGGAGAATCAATCGTTTCCGTGCCCAGCTCCGGCCACTGGAACCATCTTCCAGACTCGCCAGGTAACAACTACCAACGGCGTGTCTACCTATGGCGCCTGGACCGCATCAGGAGATACGTGCAGCATCCCGCCCCCACCCCCGCCCCCCCCTCCTGCGATCACGTATGGGGCAGAGAACCAAAACCTTGCTTGCCCATCGCCGCTTGTAGGAACCGGGATCATTCAAACAAGGCAAATCACCTATACAAACGGAGTCCTTACCGAGTATGGGCCTTGGACAATCATCAGCAATGATTGCAGCACTCCACAAACACTACCCCCTCCTGATCCGATGGTCGTAGTTGGGGTGACGGTATGCGGCTGGTACACAGTGACCGCCGTCGTGCCCCAATCCCAAGTCGCAGCTTGGTACGCCGCAAACAACCCATGGGCTCTTCTCAGTCAACCTCCATTTGACGGTTCCTGTGGGGTTGGCTTGTAGCCACCCCAGGCGCCAAGGATAAAAGGAAGCCGTCATCAGACAGCGGGCAGGACGCCCATGCGAAAGCCGCAAAAATACTTCCAAACAATGTCAACCACGTAGATACGTAACACGTTAAATACGTATCTACGTTTATTTGCGGTCTGTTAGGAAAGACAAGATGAAAGATAAAACCATGCTTCCCATTCGTGCAGTAGTCGTGGCTATCGCAGCCTTCGTGTCGTTCGGCGCGGCTGCAACTGATGCATTTGACCCGGTGACCAACCGACTCACAATGGAGTCGGTTTCGGTGAACGGCCAAAACTACAAGGCCGTGGCGGTAACCCTGGGGGCATTCTCGGTCCTCAATGTTGGGTCTGGTGCTCCTGCACCAGATACCTTTGATCCGGCGACCAGCATCCTCACTTTGGGCGCTGTGGCGTACCAGGGCGCCACCTACAACAATGTGCAGGTCCGCGTGAGTTCATACAGCATATTGAACTTTGACGGCGGATCTAGCCATACAGGCGAGCAGGCGATTGCGTACAACCTGATCAATGCGGAGCGCAATACATGCGGATTTGGTTTGGTGAACCAGAACACCTCGTTGGATTCTGCTGCTGCAGCCCATGCGGCCTACTTACCTGTGAGCTCCATCACCGGAGAAGATCCGCACGCCGAGGTGTCTGGCAGAACCGGGTTCACAGGAACGACTCCGACTGCCAGAGCGATGGTCAATGGTTACGCTGGCTCTGTATCAGAAGGTATTAGTCTTGGGAATGGTGCTACTGCGGTAAGAACCCTTTTGAGCGCTCCATACCATCTGCGCGGCTTGATGGATGGCTACCGGGACATTGGCATTGGCATGGCGGCGTCTTCGATTCCAGGGCTACCTTACTTGGTTGCTGACGAGGGCACCAGAACCGGCGCAGGGTTGCAGTTGCTCGGAAGTAACGATGTAGCCACGTATCCCTGCGATGGTGTAACCGGCGTGAATTTCCAGCTGCGCAATGAAACGCCCAATCCTGTGCCAGGTCGCAACCTGTCAACGAACCCGATTGGCACGCCGGTGTTTGTGAAGGTGCGTGATGGCAACGTGCTGCAGATCACGAGCGCATCCATGGTCAACAAGGCCACTGGCGCGGCCGTGGCGCTGCGCGCGCCCGTAGGCGCATCCAATGACCCCAACACGGTCAACGGCATCGCATACTTCCGTTCCAGTGAGGCCTATGTGGCGCCGGATGCCCCATTGCAGTCCGGCACGGCCTACCAGGTCACGATTGCCGGCACCAACAATGGTGCGGCATTCAGCAAGACATTCAGTTTCACCACGGGTACGGGTGTGAATTGACTACACCGCTCTGAAAATGGAAAAGGGCCTCGATATGAGGCCCTTTTCCCTTCTAGCCTGCCTAGGGTGCCTGACACGGCTCAAAACGCGCTCTATGGCCCGCAAAAAGGCACTGCGGCGACGATTTGCAATAGATATAGGTAGGCAAACCCGCCTACGGAGAAAAATCCATGCAACTCGAACGCATCGCCCACAACGGGCTCCCATTCCTGGACAGCGAAGATGCCGTCCTTCTGGCCACCGGCTGCCGGCACCACCTGGTGCTGATGAGGTTCAGCCCTGCAGATCCACACCTGGTCGTGTTCACCAGGCTTGCCCATGGGGTTGATGCCGCCTGGCCAGGCGGCATGTAGCGAAGCGGTACGGAGCCTCCCTCAATGCGGTCGAGAACCTGCAGCAGCTCAAGTCAACCTC
>Ga0208398_100626_pt1 | contig 19791 bp, 16 predicted proteins | sample LakWasMe79_HOW10_2_FD_183905 | JGI IMG/M metagenome (GOLD analysis project Ga0208398, IMG submission 183905) | Freshwater sediment methanotrophic microbial communities from Lake Washington under simulated oxygen tension - Sediment Metagenome... | ecosystem: Environmental > Aquatic > Freshwater >...
CCCAATTCTTTCATTGGAAATAACGTAGTTATTGGAGAGAATTGCCTGATACATGCCAATGTTTCTATTTATGACCATACAATTATAGGTGACAATGTTATTATCCATTCGGGTACTGTTCTTGGAGCGGATGCTTTTTATTATAAAAAGAGACCTGACGGTTTTGATCAATTAATTTCCGGAGGCCGCGTTGTAATTAAAGATAATGTTGGAATCGGGGCGCTTTGTACAATTGACAAAGGAGTGACAGGAGACACAACCATTGGAGAAGGAACCAAAATCGACAATCAGGTGCATGTTGGTCACGACACTGTAATTGGGAAAAAATGTTTAATCGCTTCGCAAACAGGTATTGCAGGTTGTGTAATTATAGAAGATGAAGTTACTATTTGGGGACAGGTGGGAACTACAAGCGGTATTACAATAGGAGCAAATGCTGTAATCCTTGGGCAAACAGGTGTTACAAAATCTGTAGACGGAGGCAAAAGCTATTTTGGGACACCAATTGAAGAATCAAGAGAAAAATTAAAGCAATTAGCAAATATTAAAAAAATACCCGAAATCTTAAAAAAATTAGAATAGTATGTCTGCTAAAGAAATTGTAAAAAGTTTTTATAAATCAGATGCTTTCATTAATCCTGCGATAATGAAAGAGTTTTTGCATCCCGAATGTGTGTTGGATTGGTACAGCAGTGAGGGATTTATACAAATGGACTATAAAGCATTAATCACTTTAACAAATGACATCAGCAGGGCTTATGTTCGTTCTAAAACACGAATCAGTCATATTGTGGAAGAAGAAAATACAGTTTCTGTACGTTTTTCACATTATGTAAAAACGATTGAAAATCCAAGGGAAGAAATGTTTTTGGCTCATATTATGATTATATGGGAATTGAAAGACAATAAATTATACAGAGGATATCAAATGAGTCAGACAATGTAATTATTTTTATTTTAAAAAAAAGTTTAAAATAATTACAAAAGCCTTACTTTTGCTTCACAATTTTAAAAACTACATAAAAAATATATCATGAGTGTTTTAGTTAATAAAGATTCAAAAATAATTGTTCAAGGATTTACAGGCAGCGAAGGAACTTTCCACGCTTCTCAAATGATTGAATATGGTACAAATGTTGTTGGAGGTGTTACTCCTGGTAAAGGCGGAACTAAACATTTGGATCTTCCTGTTTTCAATACTGTAAAAGATGCTGTTGAACAAGCTGGAGCCGACACTTCAATTATTTTTGTACCACCTGCTTTTGCTGCAGACGCAATTATGGAAGCTGCAGATGCCGGAATAAAAGTAATCATTGCTATTACTGAAGGAATTCCAGTAGCAGATATGATTAAAGCGAACAGCTATGTTAAAGAAAGAAATGCCAGATTAATAGGTCCAAACTGCCCAGGTGTAATTACACCGGGAGAAGCCAAAGTTGGGATTATGCCAGGTTTCGTTTTCAAAAAAGGAACTGTTGGAATCGTTTCAAAATCTGGAACTTTAACTTACGAAGCTGCTGATCAAGTTGTAAAACAAGGTTTAGGAATCACTACTGCTATCGGTATTGGAGGAGATCCAATTATTGGAACAACTACAAAGGAAGCTGTAGAATTATTAATGAACGACCCTGAAACTGAAATTATCATCATGATTGGTGAAATTGGCGGTCAATTAGAAGCTGATGCTGCTAAATGGATCAAAGCTGATGGTAACCGTAAACCAGTTATTGGTTTTATTGCAGGTGAAACTGCTCCTGCCGGTAGAACAATGGGGCATGCAGGTGCTATTGTTGGTGGTTCAGATGATACAGCAGCCGCTAAAAAACAAATCATGAAAGACAATGGAATTCATGTTGTTGATTCTCCAGCTGAGATTGGAAAAAAAGTAAAAGAAGTATTGGGTTAATATCCAGTATTTTAAAAATAAAATGCCAAAATGCCTCACGTTTTGTGAGGCATTTTTTTAATTATATAAAATATGAACAAAGAATTAGAAAAGTATACAGTAAAAGGGAATTTTACATTTACACAGGAAGATAATTTAGAAGCAGTTTGTAATGCATCAGAAACAGCAAGCGGTGTTTTTATTGTTTACGCAACCGCAAATAATGTTAAAGAATTAATCATGGTCGGTTCAACAGGAACTGTTCAAAATGATGGAACCCTGAAAAGTAAAAATGGAGGACTGTACGATAAAATTGTAAACGGTCATCAATTTGCTAAAACAGGAAGAAAATATTCCTGGCCGGCACAAATGAAAAAAGAAAACATCGATACATTGGAAATTTTTTGGTTTGAAACTTTTAATGATGCTGCAAAAGAAATTCCAACAAGTGTTGAAGGACAAATTTTGCAGAATTTTCTAAATGAAAATGGTAAATTACCAAGATGGAATGTAGCTTTTTAATACTTTCCGGGTTGAACAAAAAAGCTTTACATCATGTGTAAAGCTTTTTTTGTTTAAGAAACCAATTATTTTTCTTTGAAATCCACTGACAACGAATTAACGCAATAACGTTGTCCTGTTTTTGTAGGACCGTCTTCAAAAACATGTCCCAAATGTCCGCCGCAATTGGCGCAGACAATTTCTGTCCGCTTCATTCCATGTGTATTATCAACAAGATATTCTACTTTTCCGGGGATTGATTTATCAAATGAAGGCCAACCGCAATGGGCATCAAATTTAGAATCGCTTTCAAACAGGGGAGTGCCACAACCCCCACAACAATAGACACCATTTTCAAAATGCAGATTATATTTTCCTGTATGCGGATATTCTGTTCCTTTTTGACGAAGAATTCTATAACGTTCTGCACCTAATTCTTCTTCCCATTCTTTTTCTGATTTTACAAAAGGATAATTCATAATAATTATTTTTCAATAAAATTAGTTATTTTTTTAATCACTTCATGGTCAGCAAGTATCTTTCTATGCCCCAGCTTTTTAGTCAGCATTAACTCTCCGTTTTTAAGATATTTATGTATATGAATCCCTGCTTTTACAGGTACTTCGGGGTCATTTTCATCATGAATTACCAAAGTTGGGATTAAAGTTATTTCAGCTGCTTTGTAGGCACTGTAATCATCCATTATTCCTCCATATTTATTTTCAAAACGTTCACATAGCAGCTTGCTTATTTCTGATTTTAAACCCAATTTGGCAATAAAATCATCTGTGATATCCTGAACAATGTCTCCACTGCCAATAATTACCGCTTTTTTTACTTGAAGCCCTTCCTTCACAGCATTCATAACTGTCATTCCGCCCAAAGAATGACCAATGGCAATTTCAAAAGGTCCAAATTGTCTGTTAATTTCAATAACAGATGCAATAAAATCAACCATAATAGTCGACCTTCCTGGAGATTTACCATGGGCAGGTGCATCAAAGCTAATAGTTGAATATCCCAATTTGATTAATTCATCGGCGATTTTGCATAATTGGGTTCCTCGTCCTGACCATCCGTGGACCAATAAAACTTTTTTATGACTGTTACCATATTCATATACATTTACAGTCCTATTTATTGAAGGAACAACAATCATTTGTTGTACACTATTTCTGTCCATTTCAATTTCCCGCTTAGGAATCTTATGTTTTATTGGTGTTGTAAACAATTTAGACGCATAAATAGTAACCCATTTAGTAGACAAAAAAGCAATAAACTTACTCGATAGGATTATAATTTTGGGAATTTTCAAAGGCTTAGTGTGATTTGAAGTGTTTTTTGCCATATTGATAAAATTGCTAAATGTCTTTAAAAATTAATTTTTTTTAACTAAATTTAAAAAACATAAATATACTATAAAATTAATGTTAATATAACTTGATTTAATGCCACAAAAATAATAATTTTTTAATTTTTGTGTAGAAATGACACGATTGAAAATATCATCATTTTAGAAAAAAGATAAAATAAAATACATGGAAATATTTCACATTGGAGCAGAATGTTACCCAGTGGCAAAAGTGGGTGGTCTAGCCGATGTAATTGGAGCGTTGCCGAAATATCAAAGCAACGCTGAAAATCAGGTTCGTGTGGTTATTCCGTGTTATGAAACAGTATTTCGGTTCCAAAACGATTTTGAATGTGTTCATTGGGGTAAATTAAAATTAGGCAACTTTAATTTTCCTTTCAGTGTGCTGAAAGAAGTTTCGAATAAATTAGGATTTGAATTGTATTTGATTGAAATACCAGAACTTTTTGACCGCCCCAATATTTATAATTACAGAGATGATAATGAGCGTTTTATATCATTTCAAATTGCTGTTTTGGATTGGATAACTGGCAGAAATTCGATGCCGGACATCATTCATTGCCACGATCATCATACTGGTTTAATACCTTTTATGATAAAATATTGTGTAAAATATAATAAGCTTAAAAATATTACTTCACTGATTACAATTCACAACAGTTTGTATCAAGGAATATTTACATTTAATAAATTATATTATTTGCCTGATTTTGATCTGATTAACATAAAAGAACTGGAATGGGGGAATTGCATAAATTCTTTGGCAACAGCAATAAAATGCGCTGATGGAATTACGACTGTTTCACCAAGTTACCTTAATGAAATCAATCATTCAGGCAATGGATTGGAAACATTGTATCAAAGAGTCCTAAATAAATCAAAAGGTATTCTCAATGGAATTGATATTGATGTTTGGGACCCAGAAAGAGATTCAATGATCGAAATTAATTATTCAATTGCAACAATAGATGAAGGAAAACAAAAGAATAAAGAGCAATTGTGTGAGGCTTTTAATATGAATCCAAGTAAGCCTCTTTTTAGTTTTATCGGCAGATTGTATAATGAAAAGGGAGCAGATTTACTGCCAAAAATAGTGACATCTGCATTGGAAACTTTTAAAGGCGAAATCAATATATTAATTTTAGGATATGGCGACACTGAAATAGAAAATCAATTAAAACAATTGCTTTCCGTCTATAAGAAAAACTATAATGTTTACATAGGATATAATGAAGAATTAGCCCATAAAACATATGCCGGATCTGATTTTATTCTGATTCCGTCACGTATAGAACCCTGTGGATTAAATCAGATGTATGCATTGCGATATGGAACATTACCTATAGTAAGAAGAACAGGCGGGTTAAAAGACACTATTGTGGATTTTGAAGATAATGGAAATGGAATTTGCCATGAACAGGCTTCAGTTGAAGATGTTTCTGATTCCATGCAAAGAGCTATTGATTTATATAAAAACAAAGAAAATATAAAGCAAATAAGAATAAAAGGAATGAATACTGACCATTCTTGGAAAAATATCAGCCAAGAATATATTGAATTTTATAATTTAATTATTGCAAAGAAATATGAAAACTAAAAGAAAAAATGTAATCGCAATTATTTTAGGTGGGGGCCAAGGTTCAAGATTATATCCATTAACAGCCAGAAGATCAAAACCAGCAGTCCCAATTGCCGGTAAATATAGATTGGTAGACATTCCAATTTCTAATTGTATAAATTCTGACATCTATAAAATGTTCGTTTTAACACAATTTAATTCCGCTTCTTTGAATGCCCATATCAAAAACACCTATAATTTTAGCATTTTCAGTCAGTCATTCGTAGATATTCTTGCAGCTGAACAAACGCCAGATAATCCGACTTGGTTTCAGGGAACAGCTGATGCTGTAAGACAATGTATGCCACATTTTTTAAATCATGATTTTGATTATGCTTTAATTCTTTCTGGGGATCAGTTGTATCAAATGGATTTCAATGAAATGCTTGAAGCCCATATTGATGCAGATGCCGATATCTCGATTGCTACTTTACCGGTAAACGACAAAGATGCTCCTGAATTTGGTATTTTAAAAACAAAATCAGACAGCACTATTGAATGCTTTATAGAAAAACCGGCTAAAGAATTATTACCAGATTGGAAATCGGAGGTGAGTGATGAAATGAAAAGTCAAGGAAAAAATTATTTGGCTTCCATGGGAATTTATATTTTCAATCGAAAACTATTAATTGATTTGATGTCTAATCCGGAAACAAAGGATTTTGGAAAAGAAATTATTCCTCAAGCGGTTGGCAATAAAAAATTATTGAGCTATCAATATGAAGGTTACTGGACTGATATTGGAAATATTGACTCCTTTTTTGAGGCTAATATTGGTCTAACAAATGATATTCCGGAATTCAATTTATTTGATAATAATAATAGAATTTACACCAGACCCCGTTTGCTGTCACCTTCCAAATTTCATAAAACTACAGTAGAAAGGTCGCTGATTTCTGAAGGATGTATTATTCATGCAAAAGAAATAACAAAATCTGTTATTGGTAACCGATCCCGAATAGGTGAGGACACTGTTATTCAGCATTGTTACGTAATGGGTAACGACTTCTATCAAAATATTGATGATATTAATGAAGACAACAACAAAGGAATACCACTAATCGGGATAGGAGAGAGATGCTTTATTCATAATGCAATCGTTGATAAAAACTGTAGAATTGGAAACGATGTATATGTAAAAGGAGGGAAGCATTTAGCCGATACAACTAATGAATTGTATTGTGTAAAAGAAGGAATTGTTGTGATCAGAAAAGGAGCGGTAATTCCAGATAATTTTACAATAAAATAACTTATTTACACATTTATTACAAAAAATGCATTACACCAAATAGAAAGTACAATTTATTGCACTTTTTATTTGGTGTAATTAGCAATTATAAATAACGGAGTCTTTGATTTGGCTTTAATCTAAAAGAAAAATTACTAATCAATGCTATTTGATTTATTATTCACAAGAAACAAAGACTATTTAAACTAATTAATAGAATATCTGTATTTATTAAAAATAATTTTAATAAATATTCAATATTTACTAAATTACATGTTCAATTTAACTGATACCATGCAAAATCAAACACGTATAATTATAGAAAATGTTTCACCACAACTCAATGGTGGCAACTTTGCAATAAAAAGAATTGTAGGTCAAAAAGTATTTGTCACCGCTGAAGTTTTTTCAGACGGACATGATGTTGTAGAATGTTGTGTGAAATTCAAACACGAATCTGATAATAATTGGCAGGAAGTCAGGATGGTTCATAATCAAAATGATGAATGGTCTGCTGAATTTCAGGTTGAAAAACAAGGGAAATATACTTATTTCGTAGAAGGATGGGTAGATTATGCATTGAACTGGCAACATGGTACCGAAAGGAAAATTAATGACAATCAATATGTAAAATCAGAATTACTGGAAGGTGCAGAGTATGTCCGTGATATCCTTAATGCTGTTGATGCATCCGATAATGAATACCTTAATCAACTGATTTATTATTTCACTACAGAATCTGAATATGATAATGCAGTAAGAGAAACAAAATCAGAAAGATTACATCATATTTTCAAAAAATACCCAATCCTATTTTTGGAAAACAAATCGATAGATTTAGAAATATATGTAGACAGGAAAAAAGCCTTGTTCAGTACGTGGTATGAATTTTTTCCACGTTCTGCATCTTCCGAAGAGGGCAAACACGGAACGTTTAAAGATTGCGAAAGATTGCTTCCCAGAGTTGCCGAAATGGGATTTGACACTCTTTATTTTCCTCCGATCCATCCAATTGGGGAAGTCAACAGAAAAGGGAAAAACAACACCACAAACGCCGAATGGGGCGATGTTGGCTCACCTTGGGGAATTGGCTCCCATCACGGAGGACACAAATCAACCCATCCCGAATTGGGATCAATTGAAGATTTTAAAGAATTGGTAAAAAAAGCTCAGGATTTAGGAATCGAAGTCGCTATGGATTATGCTTTGCAGGCCGCTCCTGATCATCCTTATGTAAAAGATTTTCCGCAATGGTTTAAATGGAGACCAGATGGAACGGTTCAATATGCTGAAAATCCTCCAAAAAAATACCAGGATATTCAGCCTATTTATTTTGAAAGCTCCGACTGGAAAAACCTTTGGAAAGAGCTGCTTGATGTTGCCTTGTTTTGGATTGAAGAATGCAATATTAAAATTTACAGAGTTGACAACCCGCACACGAAACCTTTCTATTTTTGGGGCTGGCTGATTGCCGAAATAAAAAAGAAACATCCTGATGTCTTATTTTTAGCGGAAGCTTTTACCCGTCCGAAAATAATGAACGAACTGGCTAAACAAGGTTTTAGTCAATCCTACACTTATTTTACATGGAGAAATTCTAAACAGGAATTAACTGAATATGTTGAGGAACTTACTCAAACTGAACAAAAAGAATTTTACCGTCCAAATTTTTGGCCAAATACACCTGATATTAATCCATTTGCTTTGCAAAACGGGAACGAATCTGTGCATTTGCAAAAATACTTTCTGGCTGCAACCTTGAGTTCAAATGTTGGAATTTACGGTCCTGTTTTTGAATACATGATCAGTACGCCAATGGCTCCGGGGAAAGAAGAATATCTGGATTCTGAAAAATACCAATACTACAAATGGGATTGGAATATTCAAAACAAACTCACGACTCTTATTACCAAAATAAATACAATTAGAAAAGAGCAAATTTCGTTGCAGCAAACCAATAATATTGTTTTTTGCGAAACTAATAATGACCAAATAATTGCTTACTATAAATTTGATGATGACAAACAGAATGAAACACTGATGGTTGTAAGCTTAGATTCCTATCATACAGGAAAAGCTATGGTTAAACTGCCTTTGGACAAAATTGGAACCCAGCACATTAGTGTTACAGATTTGATCACCGGAAATACCTATTCATGGGATAATGAATGGAATTATGTAGAACTTCCTCCTGAATTGCCTTTTCATCTATTTAAAATTCAGAAATAATGGTTGATAAAATTAATGAAGCCGAATATAAAAATCCACTTGTATTTCATACAGACTGGAAAAATGCTTTTGAAGACGAAAGTTTTATTAAAATTTTTGCCTCCGATATTTTAGAAAATTACATTATCAATAAAAGATGGTATGGTGGCAAAGCCAGTACCTTAAAATACATTGAGATTGTACATTCTTTTAAAATTACCTCAAATGTCAATACTTATTACGGCGTTTTATTAGAAGTTAACTTTAAAGAAGCTTTTTACCAGCATTACTTTATGCCGTTGGCTTTTATGTCTGAAGAAGACTTGGATACGAATACCATAATTGCTCCGGTTGTTATGAATGAGAAAGAGGGCTATCTTGTTGATGCCCTGCATCAGGAAGATTTCAGAAAATTACTTTTTGAAAAAATCATTCATTCCAAAAAAGATGAAGAATCAAAAGTAACCTTTCATAAAGGAAAAAAACTACACACGAAAGAATACATTTCGTCTCATTTTATGGGCGTTGAGCAAAGCAATACTTCTATAGTGTTTAATGATAATTTGGTACTTAAAATTTTCAGACGAATTTATATCAGTATGAATCCTGATTATGAAATCAGTCGTTTTCTTACTGAGAGAATGAATTTTAAGCATTCCCCGGCATATACAGGAAGTATCAGTATCGTGTTTTCTGAAGGAAATATTACACTCGGCCTAATGCAGGAATTGGTTCCCAATCAAGGAGATGCCTGGAAATATATGCTGGAAGAAGCAGATCGCATTTTTGAAAATCTGAACACCAAAAAAATTTCAATCAGTAAGCTTCCGGATATCGATTTATTCAAAAGATTAAAATTAAACGATGTACCGCATGAAATTATTGATTGGGCTGGATTAAGTATTTTTTTAAGAATTCAGACTTTGGCAACCCGAACAGCCGAAATGCATATAGCACTAGGCAGTGATATTCATGAAACAGCTTTTACACCACTGACTTATAATGGTGATTATTCGGTTTGGTTAAAAAATAGATTAACCTATCAGTTCCAAAATCGCTTGAATATTTTGGAAAATAATCTGCACAAATTGGATGGTTTGGAATTGGAACTAGCCAATAAATTTTTAGATCATAAAAAAGAAATCAGAAAAGTTTTTCTTGATTTTGACTGGACCCAAATGAAATCAGAACGTATCCGCATTCACGGTGATTATCATTTAGGTCAGGTTTTGGTCAATGGTGATGATTTCTGTATCCTTGATTTTGAAGGAGAACCCGAAAGCACCATTCGCGACCGGAAAGTAAAACAGCCCCCGATAAAAGATGTGGCAGGAATGTTCCGTTCCTTTCATTATGCCATTTACGCAACTATTTTCAACAGCAATGATAAATATCCGTATGAACAGGAAGAACTTTTTCAGGCAGGCGAAATTTTGTATAAATATTTTGTAGGTGTTTTTCTAAATACCTATATAGAAGTGACGCAATCCGGCAATCTTGATATAGGATATCAAAAAGAAATTAATTTTTTATTGAAATACTGTCTTTTAGAAAAAGCAATTTATGAATTGGGTTATGAATTAAATTCCAGACCAAGATGGTCTGTAATTCCGCTGACAGGAATTGCAAGTATAATGGGTTTTAATAAAGTTAATTGATTATAATTTCACAAGAAAATAAAATACTAAAATGAACAAAGTACAAACCTATTCGCTTTTTACAGATTTTGACATCGATTTATTTAAAGCAGGGAAACACTATAGACTTTACGAAAAATTAGGAGCACATCTTATTGAAGTTGATGGCGTAAAAGGTGTTTATTTTGCCGTATGGGCACCATCGGCAAGAACAGTTTCCGTAATTGGTGATTTTAATTACTGGATACAAGGTGAACATCCATTGCAGGTACGTTGGGATTCATCTGGAATATGGGAAGGATTTATTCCCGGAATCGAACAGGGAACTACCTATAAATACAAAATACAATCCAACAACGGTGGCATCATTACAGAAAAAGCAGACCCTTTTGCTTTCTATTGCGAAAAACCGCCTCATACAGCCTCAGTTATTTGGGATCTGGGTTACAAGTGGAAAGATAAAAAATGGATGCAAACCCGAAAAGAGCATAATGACTTAGACAAACCTTATTCTGTTTATGAAGTTCATTTGGGTTCCTGGAAAAGACATGGTGAAGAAAATCGTTTTTTGACTTATCTTGAATATGCTGAGGATCTGGTGCAATATGTAAAAGAAACTGGATTTACACATGTCGAGTTTATGCCTGTTATGGAATATCCTTATGATCCGTCATGGGGGTATCAATTAGTCGGTTATTTTGCACCTACATCCCGTTTTGGAAACCCTCAGGATTTCATGGTCCTTGTTGATAAATTGCATCAAGCAGGTATTGGTGTTATTTTGGATTGGGTTCCATCACATTTCCCTGATGATGCACATGGATTAGGCTTCTTTGATGGTTCTAATTTATTTGAACATCCGGACAGAAGAAAAGGTTATCATCCTGATTGGAAGAGCTTGGTTTTTAATTATGGACGAAATGAAATTCGTTCGTTCTTAATCAGTAATGCACTGTTTTGGTTGCATCATTATCACATTGACGGCTTACGCGTTGATGCGGTAGCTTCAATGCTGTATTTGGATTACTCCAGAGAGGAAGGGCAGTGGGAGCCTAATATTTATGGAGGAAGAGAAAATCTGGATACCATTAGCTTTTTAAAAGATTTCAATGAAGCTGTTTATGGTAATTATGAAGGGGTACAGACTATCGCCGAAGAAAGTACATCATTTCCAATGGTTTCGAGACCAACTTTTGCAGGAGGATTAGGTTTTGGAATGAAATGGATGATGGGGTGGATGCACGATACTTTGGAATATTTTCAAAAAGAAACAGTTTATCGAAAATACCATCAAAACGACTTGACATTTTCCATGACTTATACTTATACGGAAAATTTCATGTTACCGCTTTCACACGATGAAGTTGTATATGGAAAAAGATCTATTGCCGGAAGAATGCCAGGAGATGAATGGCAGAAATATGCAAACCTGAGATTGCTTTACAGCTATATGTTTACGCATCCAGGAACCAAATTACTGTTTATGGGTGCTGAATTCGGGCAAAGCGGTGAATGGAATTTTGAGAGCAGTCTTGATTGGCATCTCTTGCAATATCCATTTCATAATGGAATAAAATCAGCAATTACCAAACTTAATAAAGTTTACAAAACAGAGCCTGCTTTATATGAAAAACAATTTAGCCCCGATGGTTTCGAATGGATTAATTATTCGGATCACGAAAATGCTATATTGTCTTTCATCAGAAAAGGAAACGATCCAAAAGATGACTTAATCGTAGTTCTCAATTTTACTCAGGTAGTGCGTGAAAATTATAGAATTGGCTTGCCAAAATCAGGAAAACTGACTGAAATATTCAATAGTGATGATGCCGATTTTGGTGGCAGCGGATTAAAAAACAGTAAAAAAATATCTATAGAAACCAATCCTTATGACGGAAAAGAATATTCTGCAGTTGTATTGCTGCCACCACTAGGAGCGGTTGTTTTTAAAATATCTTAAATTTAAAACTTTTGAGTCTTAATTTATCGAATTTTCAAAAGTCAAAAAAATCTAAAAATTAATAAGCAACAATATGAAGAAGATTTTATTAATAGGGATAAGTTCTATTAGTTTGCTCTATTCATGTGCAACAAATCCTATTACAGGAAAAAAAGAACTTAATTTTGTATCCAACAGTGAATTATTTCCATCTTCATTTCAACAATACGGAAGTTTTTTGAAAGAAAATAAAATAATTACTGGAACGCCGGACGCCAAAAGAGTAGAAACAGTTGGTTCAAAAATTAGAGCTGCCGCTGAAAAATATGCAATCTATCTCCGACAACCCCAATATTTGAATGGATATCAATGGGAGTATAAATTAGTTGACAGTAAAGAAATCAATGCCTGGTGTATGCCGGGAGGAAAAATCGTTGTTTATTCAGGAATTTTACCAATTACTAAAGACGAAGCGGGATTAGCAACAGTTTTGGGACATGAAGTTTCTCATGCATTGGCAAATCATGGAGCTCAAAGAATGAGTGCTTCCCAATTGCAGGAATTGGGTGCAGTAGGAGTAGCTGTGGCAACCGGAAGCCAAAGTTCGGAAAAACAGCAAATGTGGCAGCAGTATTATGGCGTAGGCTCTCAGGTAGGTGTAATGCTTCCATTTAGCCGAAGCCATGAAAACGAAGCAGACAAAATTGGGCTTACTCTAATGGCTATTGCAGGCTATAATCCGGATGACGCTGTTCTTTTTTGGCAAAGAATGTCCACACAATCGGGAGGACAGTCACAACCTGAATTTATGAGTACACACCCTTCTGATGCAACTAGAATGGCAAATCTAAAAGCATTGATTCCTGAAGCAAGAGCAATCGCAGCAAAGGTTAATGCTGCCAAATAAATGCATCAGTATTTAATTAAATTTTCACAACTATTTATAAGCTATTCCTTTTAAGAATAGCTTCTTTTTTGCCCCCGATTTTATTTTTAAAATCTAAATTAAAAGTCATATCAACAACAACTGTATAATTTGTTATTTAAAAAAAGTGATTTCCTGTTATTCCAAACAAAAAAGAAATAAATTCGCAATTAAAAAAACACAAACATGGTAGATTTAGCAAAAGGAAGCAAAAAATTATTAAACGCCTGGGCATTTTACGATTGGGCAAATTCAGTATATCCATTAGTTATTTCATCATCTATATTTCCAATTTTTTATGAAGCCTTATTTTCAGAAAGAGGCCACTACATTGAGGTTTTCGGTATGAGTTTAAAAAACTCTGCGTTGATTAGTTTTGTTACTGCTGCCGCATTTTTGATGGTTGCCTTTATTTCACCATTATTATCAGGAATTGCCGATTATGTGGGGAATAAAAAATCTTTCATGAAATTTTTCTGTTATACTGGAGCGATTTCTTGTATTGGTTTGAATTGGTTCAGCCTTGAAAACATCTATGTTGGATTGTTTTTTTACTTTTTTGGTTTAATCGGTTTTTGGGGAAGTTTAGTGTTTTATAACTCCTATTTACCTGATATTGCTTTTACCGAACAGCAGGATGCAGTAAGTGCCAAAGGATATTCTCTTGGATATATTGGAAGTGTCATATTACTTATTGTAAATCTTGCTATGGTAATGATGCCTGATACTTTTGGTATTAACGGAAGTACCAAAGGGCAAGCTGCGATGACAGCAATGAAATATTCCTTTGTGATGGTTGGAATCTGGTGGATTCTATTCAGTCAATATACTTATTATTATTTACCGAAAGGAAATAAAAACAAAGACAGAAAAGTAACCAAAGCTGTTGTTTTTAATGGTTTTAACGAATTAAAAAAAGTCTGGAAACTTTTGGAAGCCAACATTCCGCTAAAAAGATATTTAACCAGTTTTTTTGTTTACAGTATGGCGGTTCAAACCGTGATGCTTATTGCTACTTATTTTGGTTCTCAGGAAATCGCTTGGGAATCCAAAAGTCAAAGCCAAACGGGTTTAATTATTTGTATTTTATTAATTCAGATTATCGCAGTAATCGGTGCAGTTTTAACCTCAAAAGCATCAGCCAAATTTGGAAATATCCCAACCCTAATAGTAATCAATTGTTTCTGGGTTATACTTTGTTCTGCTGCATATTTTATAGTTACACCTCTGGAATTCTATATAATGGCCGCTTTGGTAGGACTTGTTATGGGAGGAATTCAGGCGTTATCCCGCTCTACCTATTCAAAACTTTTACCGGAAACAGAAGATACAGCTTCATTTTTTAGCTTTTATGATGTTACCGAAAAAATCGGAATCGTAATTGGAATGTGCGTCTATGGAGCCATTGATCAAATTACAGGAAGCCCGAGACTGGCGATTGTGTTTTTGGCAGTATTTTTTGTAATTGGTGTTTTTCTTTTGAATAGAGTACCAAAAAAACAAGCCTGATAGTATCAAAAGATTCTTTAAAAAAAATAAAATCCCGCAATTTTCAGATTTATACAATCAGAAAATTGCGGGATTTTTTTAAGATGAAACTTAATTTTTAATATTTAAATTTTTGAAATTTCACCGGAACCGCTTACTTTGGTATCTTTCGTCTGAGGATTACCTTTGTATTCAATGTCTCCGGACCCAGAGACTCTAGCATATAAACTCTCTGTACAATTTACTTTCATATCCCCTGAACCGGAAATAGTCAGGTTGGCTTTTTTAGTAACCAAATTGATAGCATCTACATCTCCTGAACCTGATGTTTTGGAAACAAAATTATCTGAACTTCCCGATAAAACCACATCTCCAGAACCACTTAAACTGCTTTCAAAATCAGTTGTTTTAACTTCCAAAGTCAAATCACCAGAACCTGATAATTTGGCTTTAAATGAAGGGCTTACGATAGTGTTTTTGGATACAACATCACCAGATCCTGAAAGAGATACAAAACTTATTTGCTCAAACGGCACTGTCAAAACGATTTCTTTCTTAGTATCAATATTGATATTTTTTTCGGTGTAAATCTTCAATACGTTTCCTTCAACTTCAACTTTGATAAGAGGAAGCAAATTTTCTTCCCCTTTGATGGATATAGCTCCTTCGGTGCCCGAAACCAAAACCACATCAAAAAAGCCGGAAACATTTATTTCGTCATAGCCTGCAGTAGTTCGCTTCTCGGTAATTACTTTTCCGTTTCCTTTTACTCTTTTATTTGACCATTGTGCATTTATAGTTGTTGTAAAAAACAAAGCACTAAAAACGACTGATAGAATTGATTTTTTCATAAATTAAAAATTATAATTGAACTTTATTTTTTGATTTGATTGGATGATTAAAACTTTTTACTGAGCTTCATTTTTAAATAATTTCACATTACCGTAATCTGATGAAATCGAAATCTTATTTTCTCCTTTTTTCTTGTAAAAACCGCTGATTCTTTTTGAAGTATTAGTTTCTTCTCTTGAATTGACGTTTAACTCACTGTCATACTTGAAGTCGGCAAATTTCACAGTTACGTCAAAATCAAAATTATAATTGTTTTGGAAACCAATATCAACACCTGTATATCCGGCAACAATTTGAATATTATTGGCTTTGGGTTGAACAGCATCAATGCTTATATTACTGTATTTTGCTCTTAAATTCAATTGATTGGAGATGGAACCCACATCAATAGTCAGATAATTACCGTTTCCATCCAAAGTGTTGAGTTTTTTGATTTTTACACTTCCGTATTTACTGTTGTATTTTACATCATTTCCTTCAATGATTTCAATTTCAGAATAATCTGACAGCAAATCAAGTTTGGATACGGCATCCATTTTCAGACCTGAATATTTAGAGCTTACAATGCCGTTTTTTAAAAATTCAATAGTCGAATTGGAACAATAACTAATCTGTATCGCATTGCTGCTGCTGTTTAATCGCCCCAAATTGATTTTACCGTATTTACAATTGATATCAGTTGCAGCGTATAAATCAGCTGTACCTATGCTTCCGTATTTGTTATTCAATTTTACTGTTCCGTTTTTTGGAATTTTAACAGTGTAATTAATCTCAAAACTATTGTTTCTGCCATTAGTTCTTGTACTCATGTTTCCAAAAACAGTTTTGGCACTGACCATACTTTTTAAAGGAGTAAATTCGACATCTATTCCCGCCAGTTTTTGATTAACCCAGCTCTCACTGTCACCGCTGACTTTTATAAGAACTTCGATTTCAATTTTATCTTCATTCCAGGTGGTGACAAAAATATTTCCATAAGAATTCTCAATGTTTATTCCTGCATCGCTATTCACGATATAAGCCTTATTGATGACTTTTTGCTTGGTATAATTAAAATCATCATTCGAAAATCCTAAAAAAGGGATTAACAAAAAAAGCAGTAGTATATTAAATTGTTTTTTCATCTTTTAAATTTTTAAGTTTTTCTGTTTCTTCAATGCGCTGCAAAACATTTTGCAAAAATGAAATACGGGTTTGCAGATTGCTTATCATAGCATAAATAATTGGTTTACTTTCACCGTTAACTTCCAATTCGTGTTTGATTTTTTCATAATCGCTATCCAGAGCTTTCATCTGCAGCAAGGCATCATTCACTATTTTTTCATTCTCGGGTGATTTTTTGGCCTTAATCTGTTCTAATTGGTGCTCAATTAAAACAGTAAAAATGGAATCCGTCTGCTTAGTTTCTTTAGAAGCAAATTTCAGTTCTTTGTGTTTTTCTGCATTAGGATAAAACAATGCAATTCCCAGCATTACCACTACAGAAGCAGCAATAGAATAGATAAGTCCAAAATTTCTTTTACGTTTTTTAAGAACCATTTTTTCCGAAAACCGTTTGAAATGTTGCTCATTCAATTCCTGAACATCCCATTGATTTTCTAAATTTTCAAATAATTGGTCTAATTTCTCATTTTCATTTTTCATAACTCATTTAATTTTTTTCTTAAACTTTCTTTTGCTCTGCTTAATGTTGTTCTGCAGTTGGCATAACTGATTTTAAGAATTTCACTTATTTCTTCCTGATCATAACCCTCAATATAAAATAGGGTCAAAACCATGCTGTAGTTGTATTTCAAGGACTGAATTGCGTCCATAACCTGCTTGACTTTTAAATCATTAAAATCTAATTTTTCTTCCCACTCATTTTCGGTATCTTCTAGTTTGTAAAGTGTTTTCTCAAAATCTTCTGTTTTAAATGGATTATTCTTTTTGTAAAAATCAATACTGTAATTCACTATTATTCTTTTCAGCCAGGCTCCAAAGGCAACTTCCTGTTTAAAGTCATTTATTTTGGTAAAAGCTTTCAAAAAACCTTCCTGCATTATATCTTCGGCAAAATGCTCATCTTTCACAATTCGATAGGCCACATTATACATCGCCTTGCAATAGCGATTATAAATCTCGAATTGTGCTTTCTGATTATTTGCTTTGCAAAGCGAAATTAATTCTTCGATATTTTGATTAGTCAAGTTCAATTAAATAGTAATGATTTGTAGTAAAGACAGAATATTTTTTGGTTTGTTACAGTTTTATAAAATTAGTTTAATTTTTTTTCAATTTTGTCTTGAACAAAAGTGTTGTAAATGAAAAATTGATTACATAATGGCGCAAAAAAATCAGACAGGATTTGATTTTGGCATAATGATTGCCTTATTTTATGGCTTAATATTATAATGTATTTATACTTCGATATTAGTTCAAAATATTGTTGTGATGCCTTATATTTGCGTTCCGATTTAAAAACTTAATGACAAAAAGACTGAAATTTTATTATGTCAAACCATAAAATACTTACCATTGACAATCTGTCACTTCAGGAATTTGATTCTGAAGCTGAATTAATTCCATTACTGACTCCAGAAGACGAAGAAGAAATGAACAACGAAGAATTACCTGATTCGTTGCCAATTTTACCTTTACGCAATACAGTTTTATTTCCAGGAGTCGTTATTCCGATTTCGGCTGGAAGAGACAAATCAATTAAATTGATTAATGATGCCAATGCAGCTGGAAAAGCGATTGGAGTAGTGGCTCAAATCAATGAAGAAGATGAAGACCCTACATTTGACGACATCAACAAAATTGGAACTGTAGCCCGAATTTTGAGGGTTTTAAAAATGCCTGACGGAAATGTTACGGTAATTTTGCAAGGAAAAAAGCGTTTTGAAATTACCGAAGTAGTTTCTGAAGATCCTTATCTTAAAGCAAGTATCAAAGAGGTTCCTGAAAAAAGGCCAACTAAAAAAGACTCTGAATTCAATGCAATTATTGATTCTGTAAAAGAATTGGCAGTTAAAATTGTCAATGAAAGCCCTAATATACCTTCAGAAGCTACTTTTGCCATTAAAAACATAGGAAGTCCTTCGTTTTTAATCAATTTTGTTTCCTCTAATATGAATTTATCGGTAAAAGAAAAACAAGACTTGTTATCGATAAACGGATTAAAAGAACGTGCTTTGGAAACTTTGCGCTTCATGAATGTAGAGCTTCAAAAATTAGAATTGAAGAATGATATTCAATCCAAAGTCCGTTTTGACTTAGATCAGCAACAAAGAGAATATTTCCTGCACCAGCAAATGAAAACCATTCAGGAAGAATTGGGAGGCGTTTCGCAGGAGGAGGAAATGGACGAAATGAGTCTGAAAGCCAAAACCAAGAAATGGGACGAAAAAACTATGAAGCATTTCGAAAAAGAATTGTCTAAAATGCGCAGAATGAATCCTCAGGCGCCTGATTTTGGAATTCAACGAAATTATCTGGAATTATTTTTGGAATTGCCTTGGGGTGAATTTTCAAAAGATAATTTTGATTTAAAACATGCTCAAAAAATATTGGACAAAGATCATTTTGGTCTTGAAGATGTCAAAAAAAGAATGATAGAGCATTTAGCTGTACTCAAACTAAGAAACGACATGAAGTCCCCAATTATCTGTTTAACAGGACCTCCGGGTGTTGGAAAAACATCAATTGGACGATCAGTAGCCGAGGCATTAGGCAGAGAATATGTACGAATCTCTTTAGGAGGATTACGCGATGAAGCTGAGATTCGCGGACACAGAAAAACCTATATTGGAGCCATGCCGGGACGAATTATTCAAAGTTTGAAAAAAGCCGGAACATCAAACCCAGTATTTGTTTTGGATGAAATTGACAAATTGTCTTCCAGCCATAACGGAGACCCATCATCTGCTTTATTGGAAGTTTTGGATCCGGAACAAAACAGTACATTCTACGATAATTTCCTTGAAATGGGTTATGATTTATCCAAAGTGATGTTCATAGCCACTTCAAATAACATGGCCGCTATTCAGCCAGCTTTGATTGACAGAATGGAAGTCATAAAAATGTCAGGCTACACCATTGAAGAAAAAGTAGAAATTGCAAAAAAACATTTGTTTTCAAAGCAATTGGCAGCACA
>Ga0208398_100628_pt1 | contig 19751 bp, 17 predicted proteins | sample LakWasMe79_HOW10_2_FD_183905 | JGI IMG/M metagenome (GOLD analysis project Ga0208398, IMG submission 183905) | Freshwater sediment methanotrophic microbial communities from Lake Washington under simulated oxygen tension - Sediment Metagenome... | ecosystem: Environmental > Aquatic > Freshwater >...
GATTCGTCAGGTTTGTCTTCAGATGCCATTTTTTTCTCCCAACCAGTTTTGGTCATTGCCGCGCAGGGCCTTGTCTATACGGATGGCGTACTTGGCATTGTGCGTACCGTATTGGCATTCGAATATTGGAACACCATCTACCGTTGCCTGAATCTTGGGCTGTCGATCCAACTCAATGAAATCACCTTTTTTCATGGTCAACAATTGTTCAACCGTTGCATCAGCCCGCGCCAACTCGGCGACCAGGGTAATTTCCGCGGCTTGTATTTCACGGGTCAATACGTTGACCCAACGCCGATCAACCTCAATCGAGTCGCCCTGTGTCGACGAGTAGAGCACATCCCGAATCGGTTCAAGGGTCGAATAAGGGAAGCAAAAGTGGATCGCGCCAGTAATGTCGCCAATTTCGAGCTGAAAAGAGGTGGAAATCACGATTTCACTGGGCGTGGCAATGTTCGCAAACTGCGGCTGCATCTCCGAACGCTGGTAATCCAGCTCCAGCGGGTAGATCCCCTTCCACGCCTTTTTGTACTCCGACGTGATGACATCGACCAGCCGGTTGATGACCCGTTGTTCCGTTGCAGAGAAATCACGTCCTTCGATGCGCGTCTGGAATTTGCCAATTCCACCGTACAGGGTATCTATCACGCCAAACACCAACGCAGGCTCGCACACGATCAGGCCGCTTCCCCGCAAGGGGCGGATGGCGACAATATTGAAGTTGGTGGGCACCGCCAACTCCCGCAGAAACGCGCTATAGCGCTGAACCGTTACGGGGCCTACCGATATTTCCGGGCTCCGGCGAATGAAGTTGAACAACCCCACGCGCAGGTTGCGGGTAAATCGCTCATTGACGATTTCCATCGTTGGCATCCGCCCGCGAACGATACGTTCCTGGCTGGAGATGTTGTAAGCGCGTACTTCTCCATGCTCAGCCGCCTCCTCAACGGTCTTCTGGCTCTCGCCAGTGACCCCTTCGAGAAGGGCATCTACCTCTTCCTGGGAAAGAAACGACTCACTCATATATAGATACCTGTGAACCCGCTATTGAACAATGAAACTGGAGAACAGCACGCCAACGACCGGGAACTCGGCATGATCCGACTTGGCCTTGGCTTTCTTCTTCTTGGCAGGCGCACCATCATCATGCTCTGCTGCTTCGCCGCCGCCAAATGGCAGCGAGGTTTCGCGCAAAATGTCCTTTGCAAGCTGTTGTTTGCCTTCCGGTTTCAGCAGTTCCTCTGCCGTGCGCTGCGACAACAGCAGCAGAATGCCACTGCGAATCGTGGGCAAGAACGCCTTCACCGTGTCTGCGGCATGGGCATCCGCCACCTCCAGCGTGATCCCGACCTGCGCCACCCGTTCGCCACCCGGGTCCGCCAGGTTCACGACCATATTGTCTAGGGGTAAATAAGCAGGAGGCGCCTTGGGTTTTCCTTGGTCCGCAGACTTCGACGTAGGAGCGTCCTCCCCCTCTTCAGCGGCGGCTGCGCGTTGCTTGCTGATATAGAAGAAAGCTCCGCCACCGCCCAACGCCAATACCAAAACCGCACCGACAATGATGATCAGCATTTTCTTGCTCTTGGCGGGCGCTTTGGCGGCGCCGTCCTCGGCAGCTTCAGGTTTCGCAGACACATTGACTCCTTATTTGAAAGAAACGACGCTCACCACACCCGCCCCGGTTCTCCGCGGGAAAGAGTCACAGTGCGACCACATGGATTAACGCCAATGGTGACACATTCCCAGTCCTTACACAAAAAGATCCAGCGCCCCCCGCGTGGCCCGGCCCGCACCAGTGATCCTATCTCCGCCAGCAGGCTGTTGGGAAACAACAACCGACTGTCGCAATCCCTGGCGGGACTTGCGCTCCTGATCCCCAGAATCCCCTGCGCCTGACGTTCCAACGGACACCCCGGAAAGCACCAGCCCCTCACGCTGCAAAAGGTCCTTGAGGTGCACACTTGCACTCTCAAGCGCCGAGCGGGCCAATACCTCGTCCGTGCGGAACGCAATGTGGGCCTCATTACCTTGCATCCGAATGCTCACCTCGACCGGTTCAGTGCCGATGCCGTCAAGTTTCATTTCCGCATTCTGGACATCATTGCTAATCCAATAGGCGACCTTTTCGGCCACATACATGTCAGTGGGAACGGGCGGTTCCACGGCGCCGGGCGCCTGCGCCCCGGCCGCGGTCGGCGCATAGGTCTGCGCCATGGCGCCACCGTCCGGAACGGTTGACCGAAAGACCGACCGCTCACGCGTCGACTCATCACGGCGTACTGGGGCCAGTGTGTTGGCCATCGCCAGCGCTGTGGCCATGGGCGTCGCCGGCTGATCCGTCGGTTTGGTTGCAAGGAAGGCCGATACGCGCGCATCCGGCTGCCCGGCAACATCAGCCGGTACCGCCAGCGCCGCATCGACCGAAGCCTGCCTCGCGACAGCGTCGCGCTGCAACCTGCCGGTCTTGGCCATGGACTCCTTGGCGGACCCACCATCCCAAGCGGCCAGATCCTGGGCGCGTTGCGGCATTTCGGCCAAGGCCTGAGGCGGCCTGACTCCCGACCCCATACCCGGAGCGCCAGCGGCCGCCTGGTCCGACGTTCCCGGCTCCAGGCTGCTGGTTGGGGCTGCAGTCCACTGCAACGACTGCGCCAAGAGCGCCGAGGCTTGCGGCGGCAGCTCGGTCACGACAGGCACAGCCGCAGCGGCGGCGTCGGTCGGCAACGGCAAATCGGTGGCAGACGCATCGGGTGGAACATCCTGCAGCAGTTTTCCGATCACGTCTCCCAGTGCAACCGCTGTATCCAGGGCGCCGGCCCCATCGCCATCCGTCGGCAGACCGCGCAAACCGTCAGGGCCCCCTCTGAGCGCGGGCTTCAAGCGGCCACCGTTGCCGTCAGCTGCGGCAACACCCGGCGCATAGGCTTGCAACGTGGGATCGGCCGTAGCGGGTGTCGCCGCAACGGCGAGCTCCGAAGTATCCAGGGACGCCAGGATCGCCATGAACCCACCAGGCGCCCCTTGCCCGGAATTGCCCGTGGCACCTGGCTTGCTCTTGGCATGGTGCGCATCTGTACCTGAAGTAGGTCGCGAGGTGTTTTGTGAAGATTTGGTTTCAATGGTCATGTTTTTCTCCACTCATTGGTAGTGCACGGTTGCGGGTGTATTGCAGGGCTGCGAATTCATCGGTTTGCCGCTGCTCACGCCGCCTTTGCTGGCTTAGCATCGCGATCTGTCGGGATTTCAATATCTGGTTCAGACCCGAGAGCCGAATTTCGGCCTGCATCAGATTGGCCTTGGCCAGTTCCAGCTGGCGCGCCGTATTCGCCAGTACGCCGGACTGGAGCTCAATGGCCTGCTGCAGCCTGTCCATGAACTGGTACTGGTGGCGCACCAGCTCCAGGGAAAGCCCTCGCGCGCCAGATCCCGTCCACCGGGCGTCGGTGTCTGCTGCGTACCCCTTCAGTTGCGCCATCTGGTCACGCGCAAAAGTCTGGCTGCGCTCAACCCGCGCCACGGCCTTGGCCATTTCATCCCGGCGGAGCGACGCATGCTCAATGGCCAACAGGACACTTTTCAGCGCGGACATGGTCAGCTAATCCCCAGGTTGAGGTTGGTCGCTGCATCCATCTCGTCGAGCACAGAATCGATGGATGCAGCCTCGTACATGTCTTGTTGCAGGAACTGGCTCATACCATCGTGCAGGTTGATCGCCTCATCCAGTGCCGGATCGGATCCCTGCGCATAAGCGCCGATTTGAACCAAATCCCGCCCCCGTTCGTATTTCGAATAGATCGCGCGGAACCGCCTGGCCAACTCAAAATGATCCCGCGACACCACGTTGTGCATGACCCGCGAAGCCGACTGCTCCACATCAATGGCAGGATAGTGCCCGGACTCTGCCAGCGTGCGCGACAGCACAATATGCCCATCCAGAATGGCCCGGGCGGCATCTGCGATCGGGTCCTGCTGGTCGTCCCCTTCCGTCAGCACGGTATAGAACGCCGTGATCGAACCCACACCGTTGAGCCCATTGCCGCTGCGCTCCACCAGCTGTGGAAGTTTGGCAAAGCACGAGGGCGGATAGCCCTTGGTCGCTGGCGGCTCGCCAATCGCCAGGGCGATCTCGCGCTGGGCCATCGCGTAGCGGGTCAGGGAATCCATCAGCAACAACACATGTTTTCCCTTGTCCCTGAAGCTCTCGGCGATGGCCGTTGCATACGCCGCCCCCTGCAGGCGCAAAAGCGGTGGTGCATCGGCCGGCGCGGCAACGACCACTGACCGCGCGCGCCCCTGCTCACCCAGAATGTCTTCAATGAATTCCTTCACCTCACGGCCCCGCTCGCCGATCAGGCCCACCACAATGACATCGGCTTCGGTATAGCGGGCCATCATGCCCAGCAACACACTCTTGCCAACACCAGACCCGGCAAACAAACCAATACGCTGGCCGCGTCCAACCGTCAGCAGCGCGTTGATCGCGCGCACACCAGTGTCCAGCGGACGCCGCACAGGCGCACGGTCCATCGCATTGATAGGCTTGCGGTCCAGCGGCTTGGAGATCACATCTGCGATCGGGCCCAGACGGTCCATGGGAAAGCCTTGCGCATCCACCACGCGCCCCAGCAAACCATCACCCAGCGGCAGGCGCAGCATGCCGGCATCCGCTGCGGCACCCGTCGGTTCGGGTTCCCCCAGGCGCGGCACGGGCACGTAGGCGGCGGCCGGTGCCACACCGGCACCGCTGGACAGGCCATGCACATCCCCTGCGGGCATCAAAAAAGCCCGGTCTCCGGCAAATCCAACGACCTCCGCCAGCACCGGCGGACGGGCCTTCATGGACACCACACACTGGGAGCCCACCGGCACCTGGATGCCGCGGGCCTCCAGCACCAGCCCGGTCAGCCGGGTCAGCGTGCCACGCACTTCCAGCGTGCTGTCGTACGCCACACTGTGCCGGGCACGCTCCAGATAGGCCGACCATTTTTCAGTCGATTCAGTCGGCATCATGGGACACCTCCCAGGACGACTCCAGGCCGAGTCGCGCCACGGCCCGCCTCCAGCGTTTTTCCATCGTGCCGTCCACCACTGTTCCGGCGGACTCCACCAGACAGCCGCCACGGCTCACCGATACGTCTGACAGCAAGGTCAGCGCCAGCCCGGAAAATTCCTGGCGCAACACATCCTCCAGCACATCCAGATCCAGCGGATTGAGCCGCACGACGGCCGCCTTGCAGTCGGCTGCCAGCACGCCCAGCGCTTCCCGGATCACGGGCAGCAAGGCATTGGGGTTGGTGGAGAGTTCATGGCGCAATACCTGGCGGGCCAGTTCACACGCCAGTTCCAGTACCCCTTTGGCCATTACCTGCTGGGATTCGGCAATTTGGGCATCGGCCGATGCGAACAACTCCCCATAGTGGCGCGCTGCATCCTGACCCTGGGTCTGGATGTATTCGGCAATCAGGCGCTGCCCTTCCAGGGTCGCCTGCGCGTGGCCCTGTGCATACCCTTCCGAGAAGCCCAACTGACGGGACGCGTTGTCCCGCGCTTGCTCTTCGGCCTCTTCCCTGGCCTTGACCTTGGCGGCAAAGCGCACCGACGCCTGGTCAACCGCGCCAAATTCCCAGCCGACTGCGGAGCCGATGTCGTCACTGGCGATAAACCGGTTGTGGACACGTGTCATCAAATCATGGCGTCGTCGCCACCTCCGCCGCCAATGACAATCTGCCCCTCGTCTGCCAGACGGCGCACCGTCTTGAGGACTTCCTTCTGCTGCGCTTCCACCTCGGACAGACGCATGGGTCCACGGGACTCCAGGTCTTCGCGCAAGGTCGCAGCCGCTCGGGTCGACATATTGGCGAGAATTTTTTCCTTCAATTCGGGCTGGGCACCCTTCAGTGCCACGATCAGCACATCGGAAGAGATCTCCTTCAGCACCATCTGGATCGCCTTGTCGTCGAGCTTCAGCACGTCGTCGAAAACGAACATCTTGTCCATGATCTTCTGGGCCAGGTCCGCATCGTGGTTGCGGATGGACTCGATCACCGTGCCCTCAATGGCCGTGCCCATCAGGTTGATCATTTCCGCCGCGGTCTTGACCCCGCCCAGAGACGACTTTCGAATCTTGTCACCGCCGGCCAGCACCTTGAACAGCACCTCGTTCAGATCCTTAAGCGCGGTGGGCTGGATGCCCTCCATCGTGGCTACCCGCAGCATCACTTCATTGCGCTGGCGTTCGGTCAGATTCTTCAGCACATCGGCGGCCTGGTCATAGTCCAGGTGCACCAGGATGGCGGCCACAATCTGGGGGTGCTCGTTGCGCAGCAACTCGGCCACCGACAGCGGGTCCATCCACTTCAGGCTCTCGATGCCCGACACGTCCCCGCCCTGCAGAATCCGGTCGATCAGCAGTGCGGCCTTGTCGTCACCCAGGGCCAGCTTCAGGACCGAGCGCACATAGTCGCCCGAGTTGGAGACCAGCAGGCTCTGTGATGCGGCGACACCGGTAAATTTGCCGACCACTTCATCCACGCGCTCGCGCGTGATCTGCGTGGTCTTGGCAATCGCCTCGCCCAGCTTTTGTACTTCCTTGGGCGACAGGTGCTTGAACACCTCCGATGCTTCTGCCTCGCCCAGAGACATCATCAGAATTGCCGCGTCTTGGAGTCCGTCGTCTTGTGCCATGGTGCTATTTTGCGTCGGCCATCAGGCCGGCGCCTCGCCGTTCATCCACGTTTTGATGATGTTGGCCACCGCGGCAGGGTTGTCGCGGGTCAATTGCCGGGCATCGTCAAGCTGCTTCTCGTGGGCCGAAATCTGCGCCACGTCGTTGGCGGAACTGTGCCCCGCCAGTTGGGGACGCTCAGGCATTTCTGACTCCAGGGCATCCAATTGGTTCATTCGAACACTGGGAGTCGCAGTACTGGCAACGGGCGCCGTGCCCATGGCCTTGATCGCCGGACGGATGACGCCCATCAACACCAGGGCTCCGAACAACAGCGTCCCCAGTGGCCACGCAAAACTGCGGGCCAGGTCCACCACCTCGGGTTGCCGCCACAGCGGCACGTCGACAATCGTTATCTTTTCGGACGCAAATGCGGCATTCACCAGGTTGACGGAGTCGCCCCGGTCCTTGCTGAAACCAATCGTTTCACGCACCAGAGCCGTCATCTTCTCCATCTGGGCATCGGTCAACGGCGTGCTGCTGGTCTTGCCCTTGTCGTTGGTGACGATGGTGTTGTTCAGCACGACCGCCGCGTTGATGCGTTTGATGACACCCGACGCACCTTTGACCACGCGGATGGTCTTGTCCACCTCGTAGTTGATGATGGATTCGCGCTTGCCGCCACCGGCCAGCGGCGTTTGACCGCCGGCGGCCAAAGTTTGCGCCGCGCCGTTGATGGGCGCCGATGCCGCGCCGGGTGGCTGGTTGGTGGTGGCTCCGGGCACTCCCGATGGCGGGCTGGTGCCGGCTGCACCGGAGCTTTCGACCACCTGCTGACTGCGAACCGCACTCACCTCGGGTGCCTGGTTGGGTTTGTGCGATTCCGTCGTGGACTCGGTTTGCGAGAAGTCCAGCTCGGCCGTTACCTGGGCCTTGACGTTTTGCACGCCCACAATGGGCTCCAGAATGTCCAGAATACGGCGGCTGTACAGCTGCTCCACCTGGCGCACATACTGCAGTTGCTCCGCGTCAACACCCAGTGCGCCACCCGATCCGTCCGAGGGGCTGGACAGCAGTTTGCCGGTATCGTCGAGCACACTGACGGCGGACGGGCTCATCTCTGGCACGCTGGAGGCCACCAGATGAATGATGCCCGCCAGCTGGGTGCGGTCCAGGGTGCGCCCGCCATGCAGGCTCAGCAGGACCGAAGCCGACGGCTTTTGCTGCTCGCGAAAGAAGCCGTTCTGGTTCGGCAGGGCCAGGTGCACCCGCGCATTCTGCACGGACGACAGCGCTTGGATGGAGCGGGTCAGCTCGCCCTCCAACCCGCGCTGGAAGGTCAGCCGCTCCTGAAACTGGGTCATGCCAAAGCGGTTGGATTCCATCATCTCGAAACCGTTGACCGAGCCCTTGGGCAGCCCCAGCGATGCCAGCTTGAGCCGTACATCGTGCACGCGGTCTGCGGGAACCAGAATCGCCCCGCCGCCTTCGGCATGTTTGTAGGGCACGTTCAGGGTACTCAGCTGTGCAATGACGGCGCCGCCGTCCTTGTCGGCCAGATTCGAGTACAAAACCCGCCATTCGGCTTGGCGACCCATGACGAGGCCAATGACGCCAATCGCCACAAACAGCACCACGCCCAGTGCCAGTCGCAGGCGCTGCCCCTGGTCCAGACCGGCCAGGCGCTGGGCAAGAGTCGGGTTGACGGGTAGGGTGGCAACTGCTGGCATTTTGGCTTCCGATGATTTCCGACGCATGTGGGGCGTGATTCGCCGCATGAATGGGATTGATTATTCGACCCACCTCCGAAAACATTAGGGTAATAAGCACCGCCTTTGCCTGCCAATTCAAAATAATGGCACCCGCAAGTGGGGAATAGGATTGCCGCACCCCAATCAACCAGGGAGATCCGCCATGGATTTCAAGCTCAGCCCCGTAACCATGCCGACGACGGTCCGCCCCGGTGCCGGCGTGCGCCCCGCCGCGTCGGCCGGTACCCAAGGGGTGGGCGGCGGCTTTGCCGGGGCCCTCAAAGGCGCGCTGAACTCCGTCAGCGCCGCGCAGAACGAAGCCACCCGCCTGCAGCAGGAAGTACAGATGGAAAACCCCAAGGTCAGCCTGGAAGAGACCATGGTAGCGATACAGAAGGCACAAATCGGATTTCAGGCCTCGCTGCACGTGCGCAACCGCATGGTTCAGGCTTACACTGACATCATGAATATGCAGGTGTAGCCCAACCCGGAACATGCGGCTTTCACCCAACACCCATAGACAAATAGGCCTCTAGCCCTCGTAGAATGTGCGTATACAGCTATTAAATCAATAGCACACTCCATGACATGAAAGCAAACCCGCTATGAAGGCAGTCATTCTGGCCGGTGGCCTGGGAACCCGGATTTCCGAGGAGACCGACACCAAGCCCAAGCCCATGGTCGAGATCGGCGGCAAGCCCATCTTGTGGCACATCATGAAGATCTACTCCGCCCATGGCGTGAATGATTTCGTCATCTGTTGCGGCTACAAGGGCTACCAGATCAAGGAATATTTCGCCAACTACTTTCTCTATATGTCGGACGTCACCTTCGACATGAGCAAGAACACCATGGACGTGCACCAGCGCAGCGCCGAACCCTGGCGCGTGACGCTGGTCGACACCGGCGAAACCACGATGACCGGCGGCCGCCTGAAGCGCGTGGCCGAGCACTTGCAGGGCGAAGAAGCCTTCTGCCTGACCTATGGCGACGGCGTCAGCAATGTCAACATCACCGAGCTGATTGCCTTCCACAAGGCGCAAAAGGTCAAGGCCACGCTGACCGCCACGCTGCCCCCCGGGCGCTTTGGCGCGCTGCAGTTTGACGGCCACAAAGTCAGCCAGTTCATGGAAAAGCCCAAGGGCGACGGTGCCATGATCAATGGCGGTTTCTTCGTGTTGTCCCCCGATGTCTTGCAATACCTGGACGGCGACGAGACCATCTGGGAGCGCGCGCCGCTGGAGACTTTGGCCAGCGAGGGCCAACTGGCGGCCTTTCAGCACACCGGCTTTTGGCAACCCATGGACACGCTGCGCGACAAGGTGCTGCTGGAAGAACTGTGGGCCAGCGGCAAGGCGCCGTGGAAGGTCTGGACATGAAGCCAGCCTTCTGGTCCGGCAAACGCGTGTTCCTGACCGGGCACACCGGCTTCAAGGGCAGCTGGCTGGCCCTGTGGTTGCAGCAACTGGGTGCCAACGTGACCGGCTTTGCACTGGACGCGCCGACGCAACCCAGCCTGTTCGACGTGGCCCAGGTCGGCACCGGCATGCAGTCGGTACACGGCGACGTGCGCGACCTGCCGGCTTTGCTGCGCGCCATGCGAGACGCACAGCCCGAGATCGTCATCCACATGGCCGCCCAATCGCTGGTGCGCCTGTCGTACGACACGCCGGTCGAAACCTATGCCACCAATGTCATGGGCACGGTGCACCTGCTGGAAGCCGTGCGCCAGACGCCCGGCTTCAAGGCGGTCGTCAACGTCACCACCGACAAGTGTTACGAGAACAAGGAATGGGTCTGGGGTTATCGCGAGAACGAACCCATGGGCGGCTTTGACCCCTACAGCAACAGCAAGGGCTGCTCCGAGCTGGTCAGCGCCGCCTACCGCTCGTCTTTCTTCAACCCCAGCCAACACGCGCAGCATGGTGTGGCGCTGGCCACCGCACGCGCCGGTAATGTCATTGGCGGCGGCGACTGGGCCCGGGACCGCTTGATCCCCGACATCCTGGCCGCCTTTGAAACTGGTCAGCAGGTTGCCATCCGCAACCCGCACGCCACGCGTCCCTGGCAGCACGTGCTGGAGCCCTTGCGCGGTTACCTGACGCTGGCCGAGCACCTTTACACCGACGGCCCTTCCTTCGCCGAAGGCTGGAACTTTGGCCCGCACAGCGACGATGCCAAACCCGTGGAATGGATCGTCCAACAGCTCGCAGAGCGCTGGAAGCAAGGCGCATCCTGGCAGGTGGATGCCGGTGAGCATCCGCACGAGGCCAACTACCTCAAGCTCGATATTTCCAAGGCCGCCCAGCGCCTGCACTGGCACCCCGTCCTGCGGCTGGACAGTGCTCTGGGCCTGATCGTGGACTGGGCCCGCGCCAGGCAAAATGGCTCCGACATGCGCGCCATCACCCAGCAACAGATTGCGGACTACCAGGCGCTAGCATTGGCCACTACTCCGCACTGAAACGCCACCGAACACCGACCCGTACCCGTATGCAAAACGCCAAGACCCAAGCCCTGCGGGAGCAGATTTCCAAGCTCGTCGAAGAGTACGCAGCCATTGCGCTGGCGCCAGAGTTGTTCCTGCCTGGCGCCTCGGTGGTACCGCCGTCCGGCAAGCTGCTCGACGCTTCAGAATTGAAGAACATGGTCGAGGCCTCGCTGGACGGCTGGCTGACCACCGGGCGCTTCAATACCGAATTCGAGAAAGAACTCGCGGCCTTCATCGGCGTCAAACACCTGATCACCGTGAACTCCGGCTCGTCCGCGAATCTGGTGGCCTTCAGCACGCTGACCTCGCCCAAACTGGGGGCACGCGCCATCCAGAAGGGCGACGAGGTGATTGGCGTGGCAGCGGGCTTTCCGACCACGGTCAACCCCATCCTGCAGTTCGGCGCCGTGCCGGTTTTCGTCGACGTGGACCGCCTGACGCACAACATCGATGCCAGCAAGATCGAAGCCGCCATCGGCCCCAAGACCAAGGCCATCATGCTGGCGCATTCGCTGGGCAACCCGTTCAACCTGGACGTGGTCACCGCGCTGTGCAAGAAGTACAACTTGTGGCTGGTCGAGGACTGCTGCGACGCGCTGGGCAGTACCTACCGCGGCCAGATGGTCGGCACCTTTGGTGACATCGCCACGCTGAGCTTCTATCCCGCCCACCACATCACCATGGGCGAAGGCGGCGCGGTGTTCACCAACCACGACGAGCTGAAAACCATTGCCGAGAGCTTTCGCGACTGGGGCCGCGACTGCTACTGCGCCCCCGGCAAGGACAACACCTGTGGCAAGCGCTTTGACTGGCAACTGGGCACCCTCCCACACGGTTACGACCACAAATACACCTACAGCCACCTGGGCTACAACCTGAAGATCACCGACATGCAGGCCGCCTGCGGACTGGCGCAACTGGACAAGGCCAACGACTTCATCCGTGCCCGCCGGGCCAACTTTGCGTTCCTGAAGCAGCGCTTGAAAGACTGCGCGGAGTTTGTCAATCTGCCGGAAGCCACCGAGCACTCCGACCCATCGTGGTTTGGCTTTCCGATCACGCTTAAAGACAACGCGCCGGTCAGCCGTCTGGACCTGCTGACCTACCTGGACCAGAACAAGGTCGGCACCCGCCTGCTGTTCGCCGGCAACCTGACGCGCCAGCCGTATATGGTCGGCGCCGAGTACCGTATCAGCGGCGACCTGACCAACACCGACAACGTCATGAACAACACCTTCTGGATCGGCGTGCAGCCGTCCCTCACCCACGAGATGATGGAATTTGCGGCACGCAAGATCGAGAGTTATCTGGGTGTGAACTTCTAGTCTGCCCCATGTCTGCCGCCCTGCCCCCCGAAGACCTGGACCTGGTGCTGTCGCTGACACCCGCGTTCTGGTCCCGGTATGCAGGCTCGCGGCTGTTGGTCACCGGGGGCACCGGCTTCATAGGCTCGTGGCTGGTGCAGGTGGTGCAGCGGGCCAACGACAGGCTGGATAGCCAGATCGAAGTGATGGTGCTGACGCGCAACCCGGACCGCGCCCGAAGGCAATCCCCGCGCCTTTTCGAAAGAACGGACACCCGATTGGTCGCAGGCGATGTCAGCACGTTTGCCGAACCGGTGGGTGCGCTCGACCTGTGCATCCACGCCGCAGCCGAGGTCGGCAACCCGCACCAGGCGGACCAGCCGCTGAAGGTGTTTGACACCATCGTGCAGGGCACCCGGCGCATGCTGGACCTCGCGCAGGCGGCAGGCGCGCGGCGGTTCTTGCTGGCGTCCAGCGGCGCGGTCTATGGACCACAACCCTCGGACCTGGAGCGCATGCCCGAAAGCTATGGCGGCTCTCCTGACCCACTCCACGCGGCCAACGCCTATGGCAATGGAAAACGGGCCGCCGAATGGCTGGCCTGTGCCTATGCGGCGCAGGCCAGTTTCGCGCCCACCATCGCGCGCATTTTCGCCGTGCTAGGCCCGGGTCTGCCGCTGGATGGATCGTTTGCCGCCGGCAATTTCATCCGCGATGCCTTGGCAGGGCAAGCCATCCAGATCAACGGCGACGGCACACCGCTGCGATCGTATTTGTACACGGCCGACCTCTGCGTCTGGTTGCTGCGCATCCTGGAATCTGGCGTGGCGGGCCATGCCTATAACGTGGGCTCCGAGCACGCGCTGTCGATTGCCAGCCTGGCGCAGCGCGTGGTCGAGGCCTCGGGCCAGGTGGTGCCCATCCAGGTGCAAACACCGCCGGACGCAACGCGCAGCAGCAGCCTACCCACGCGCTATGTCCCCGACACGTCCCAGGCGCGCAAGGCGCTGGACCTGGCCGAGTACACCCCGCTGGACACAGCTCTGCGCAAAACCCTGCAATGGAACCGCTCAACGACGATGGCAGCATGATGAATACCTCCCCAAGCTTTAACGTCAACTCCATACGCCGTACCGTCCTGGACATGGCATACGCTGGCTCCGCCGTGCACGTGGGCTGCGCCTTTTCCATCGTCGAACTGCTGGCGGTGCTGTACCGCAAGCACCTGCGGCTGGACGCCAACAACCCCAATGCCCCGGACCGCGACTACATGGTGCTCAGCAAGGGCCATGGCGTGATGGCGCAGTACGCCTGCCTGCAGGAGGTGGGCTACTTGGACGCCAATGACATCGCCCGCTATTTCAAGGACGGCACCCGGCTCAAGGGCCTGGCCGACGCGCACATCCCTGGCGTGGAGGTGACAGCCGGCTCGCTGGGCCACGGCCTGTCGGTGGGCACCGGCCTGGCGCTGGCGGCCAAGTTGAACCACACCGACCAGAAATGCTTTGCGCTGGTCGGCGACGGCGAGATCAACGAAGGCGCTATCTGGGAGGCCGCGCTGTTTGCCGCCCACTTCAAGCTGGACAACCTAATCGTCATCGTCGACGTCAACGGCTTCCAGGCCATGGGCACGACCGACGAAGTCATGGCGCTGGGCAATATCGAGGCCAAGTTTGCCGCCTTTGGCTTTGACGCAGTCAGCATCGATGGCCACGACGAAGCCGCGGTGGATGCGGCCTACAGCCACGCCACCCGCACGCCGAACGGCCGGCCCAAGGCCATCGTGGCCACAACGGTAAAGGGCAAGGGGGTCTCGTTCATGGAACACGACAACCGCTGGCACTACACGCGCCTGACCGCCGAAACGCATGCGGCAGCCATTGCCGAACTGGCCACAGATACGCCAAGTACAACGCCGAGCACCACACCATGAGAGACGCATTTTCCGACGCCATCGTGGCCGCCGCGCTGGCCGACCCCAAAGTCCTGCTGCTGACCGGCGACCATGGCTACGCCCTGTTCGACCCCTTCCGCAAGGCCAGGCCCGACCAGTACATCAACTGCGGCATCGCCGAACAAAACATGGTCGGCGTGGCCGCCGGACTGGCCAAGGCTGGCTTCAAGCCCATCGTCTACGGCCTGGCCGCCTTTGTGCCGGTGCGGGTGCTGGAGCAGATCAAGCTCGACGTCTGCTACGAAAACCTGCCGGTGATCCTGATTGGCGATGGTGCCGGCTTTGTCTACAGCCACCTGGGCAGCAGCCACCAGAGCACCGAAGACATGGCCTGCACCCGCGCCATTCCCGCGCTGACCGTGCTGTCCCCCGCCGACCGTTTTGAGATGACCGCCACCATGCAACTGGCGCTGCAGCTGAACGCCCCAGTCTACCTGCGCATGGGAAAGAGCGACCGTGGCGATGTACACACCGGCCCGGTCACACTACAGCCCGGCGACATGTTGCGCGTCAAGCACGGCACGCGGCACGGCCCACGACACTTAGCGCTGCTGGCCACCGGCTCCATGGTCAAGACCGCACTGGAACTGAGTGCACAGGGCCTGGACGCCGATGTCTGGAGCGTGCCGTCGATCAAACCCTTGTCCCGTGAGCAACTCACGACCATCGCGCAGAACGTGGATGCGGTGGTGACGCTGGAAGAGCATTCGGTCATGGGCGGACTGGGCGCGGCGGTGGCCGAAGCGCTGGCAGGCATTCGCCCGCTACCGATTCTGCGCATCGGAGTCGAGGACCGCTTCTCCGCCTTCTGCGGCACCTGGGACTACTTGCTGCAGGAGCATGGGCTGGACCTGGCGGCGGTGCAGCAGCGGGTGGTGCGGTTTGTGGAGGGCTTGCCGGGGTAGCAAGAAGGACCACAGAGAAATTTGCCTCTAGCCCTCGTCGACATTGAACATGTAGCTATTAAAACAATAGCAAACCATTCATCGCACGGTAAAAGCAGACGCCTCAGGCCGGCACCGCCTTGACCACATACTGCAGCGGCAGGCTGTCCTGCACCGCCAAATCCGGGTCGGCGCCCACGCCAATGGCCATGGAGCGGATCGCGGCAATCACGTGTTCGTTTTTCAGCTCGCCAAAGATGCGCGGAAAGCCCACTTCCAGCTTGAAGCCAGCACCGGCAAACATCTCCAGCATCGTGGCACGGGTGAACCAGCGCATATGGGTGCGGTCCAGCAGGCCGCCTTCGGTGTAGCGGAAATCGCCGACCGCCAGCTTGGCCTGCACGCTCCAGTGCTGGGCATTGGGCAGACAGACGATCACGCAGCCGTCGGCGGGCATGCTGCGGCGGATGCGGGCCAGCACCTCCCAGGGGTAGCGCAGGTGCTCCAGCACATCGCCAAAGATCCACACGTTGTAGTCCGAGTACTTGGCATAGAAGGACTCGTCCACGGCTTCGATGTCTTGCAGCAGGACTTCGTCGCAGTAGCGGCGTGACCCTTCGGCATTGGCTTCCACGACCTCGATGCCGGTGTATTTGCAGCCCGGGTTGATGGCCTTATAGGCGCGGGCCAGCGCGCCGTTGTTGCAGCCCACCTCCACCACCCCGCGTGCATTGGGCGGGATCAGCGGCAGCAAATCGCGGTTGTAGTTGCTGGGCTCTTCGTCACCTACGGGTGGCGCTGGGGTCGGTGTGGGGATGTGTTGCTGCATGATGCTCCTTTGCCATTCTTCCAGGTGGTAACCACCCGTGCGCTTGACGGTACCCTGCCAGTCGTGGCGCAGGTAGTGTTTGGGGATGTCGTTGCGCAGAAAGTCGTCCCGGATCCAGTCTATGCCCTGGATCAGCTGGTGCTGCCCCGCCTTGTGGATGGCCAACATGGGTTCGATATTGGGCGCGCCGTGCTTGGTGGGCATGGGCCAGCGGCGCACCACGTCGATATTGCACAGCATGCAGGCCGGGTGCAGGTAGCGCACCGCGCCCTCCTCGTACGTGACGTCAAATCCGCCTTCATTGACGTGGTTGACATAACCCACGCCATACATGCCGGGCTTGAGCTGCTCGGCCATGGCTTCCAGCAGGCCGGGGTTGAGCACGATGACATCCGAGTCCAGTACCAGCACCGGGCCGCTCAGGTCCAGGTTCATGAAGGCCCAGGCCATGCCGGGGCCGTGGTGGATGTTGTAGTCAAAGTGGATGAACTTCACACCGGGGTAGCGGGCGCACACGGCTTCAATGGCCGGGGCGTGCTCGGCGCTGGAGCCGTCAATGATGGTGACGGGGTTGGCGTAATACTGCCGGAAACTGCGCAGCAATTCGTCCACCAACTCGGCCGAGTTGTACGAGACGGAGATCAGCGGAATGGTCTGGATGTCCATGGGCGCGCTCACCCCTTGTCGAACACCGCCTGCTCGGCCGGTGCCAATGGGAACGAGGGCTTGCCCTTCATGCGCACCTGGGGTGCCTGCATGGCCCGCTTCTCGATGACCAGCACGCTGTCGTAGTAGTGCATGGAGAAGGCGGTGCGGGTGAAGTCGTTGACGGCCAGGCCGCTGTTGGGCACGGCGTGCCAGGCGTTCAGCTGGTCGATCAGGCCCTTGGTGTACTCGACAAAATTGACCGGGTCCTTGTAGCCACCGCCGAAGGAGGGCCAGTAGCTGGTCAGCATGTCTTCCACCAGGTAGACGCCGCCTATCTTGAGCTGGCCCCACATTTCCTCGAACGTGGTGGTCTGCTGCAACATGGTGTGGCCGCCGTCGTCGATGATGATGTCAAACGGGGGCAAGGTCTTGCAGATGTGCTGCAGCGACTCGCGGCTTTCCTGGTCGGCCAGCAGGATGGTGATCTGCTCTTCGGCCAGCTCCGCGCAACGCGGGTTGATGTCGGCGCCGTAGATCTTGGCCTGCGGGCCAAAGTAGTGCTTCCACATCTGGAGTGATCCGCCGTGCAGCACACCAAACTCCAGCAAGGAGATGGGCAGGTTGCGGAACTGCGCAAAGTGGCGTTCGTAGATCTCGAAGTAGTGCATCCACTTGTGGATCATCCGGTGCTCGTGGTTTTCAAAGTAGTCGATCAATACGCTGCCATTCACTGGTTGTTCCATCGTGCCCCCTAGTTGAACCATTGCCTGCGCCACCGAGCGCTCCAATTGACTGCCCCCGCGCCCTGCTCCAGGCCCATTGCCAAACAGGATGGCCGTGGCCTGCTGCAACACCGCCTGCAAGCGCTCCACGCTGTAGGCACCGGCCTTGACCTCTGCGCGCAGCGGCAGCAGAAACCACATGCAGGACACCAGCTTGGAGCTGAGCAGCTCATGGGCGACCGCCGGGTCGGTCATGAACTTCTGCTGTTCATGGGCGTCGGCAAACAGCTCCAGCCATTCGATGTTGGCCTTGATCTTGATGCCATTGCTGCGCTGGTCCTGGCCGCCATGCATGCGGAAATAGCTCAGGGCCTCGGGTAGGTACACGCAATCCTTGTGCGAGAGGATGGACAGCCAGGTGGCCACGTCCGACAGCGTGGTGTACTGCTTGCCGCAAAAGCGACCAAACTGGTCACCGACATCGCTCTTGCGAAACAGCACCGTGGTCGGCTCCCCAATCATGTTCTGGCCGTTGGACAAAATCATATTGCCCAGTGAGCGTCCACCCACCAGGGTGTCAACCTCAAAGGTGCGCTCGGTGCCTGCAATGGGCGCCATCTCAGCGCCGTTGGCGTCTATCAGTTGCCGAAACGACGTCACCAGCCCGATGCTGGGTTTGGCCAGCATGAAGGACATCATCTTCTGGATCTTCTCGGGGTGGAACAGGTCGTCATCCATCAGGTAGTTGACATATTCACCGCTGGATCGGGTAAAGCAATGGTGGAAGTTCTCCATCGCGCCGCAGCCCGGCACCCGCGCATAGTGGATGTGGGGGTGGCGCGCCAGGTAGGGCGCAAAGCGCTCCTGGGTCAGCGTGTCGTCACTGTTGTCGTTGACGATGATCTCGATGTGGGGATAGGTCTGGGCCAGCGCGCTTTGCAATGCCAGTTCGGCATAGTCGGGCCGGTTGTGCGTGGGTATCAGGATGCTGACCAGCGGCAGGCCATGGCCGGGAAAACCACCCTGGCCGCCCGGCTCACCGGCCGGCGACTCGACTGTGCGTTTCTGTGTGCTGACAACCATCACTGCGACCTTCCCAAGAATGAACTTTTTTGTCCGCCACGCGGGTCGGCCACCACTTTGCAGCCCTGCCCCGCCTGCAGCAGAGTATCGCAGTAGCGGGCGGTGATTTTTTGCTCCTGGAAGCCGGTCACGAATACCCGATACCAGGCCTCGCCGGTCTGGGCCGGGCCCTCGATATGGTCCAGGTGGGCGGCGCGGATCCAGGGCTTGCCTGAATCGCCGGCACCACCGGCATAGCGCGCATCAAGGTCGCGCCACAGCGGCAGCAGGCTGCTGCGGTGGAACACGCCAGGCAGCTCCACCTCCCATTGGCCGATGGCGTTGGTCGGAGTCAATGCGTCGGCCAGCAACACCGGCGCGCCATCCACGGGCCCCACGCGCAGATCTCCGGCAAACGCGATCTGCGTTTGTTTGCCGGGGCCGTATTCTTCGGCCGCTTCGTTAAGCACCGCGCCCAGTCCCAGTGCGTAGGACAGATTGGCGTAGTTACGCAGCAGTTCGGCCTTGACCCGCTGGGTCTCATCCGCACTGCGCTGGTAGTTCTTGCGGCTCTCCAGCAGCGCGGTCTGGTCAATGGCGCCGGCCGCGAAGGCCTCGCTGCCGATCTTGAAAATGTTCAGCGCGGACCGCGTGACCGCCTTTTGCGCCTCCAGACGCCGACCCGTCGTCTTCAGGCTGGCCAGTGCGCTCTCGACCTCGCGCACGGCCTGCAGCACGGTCTTGCCATAGGTCTCCACCATCTCTTCGTAATAGGACTGGGCAAAGGCCTGCTCGCCGCGCTTCACACCACCGTCAAAAATGGACAGTGCCAGGGCGGCCGCCGTGTTGACCAGAAAGTTTTGCGGCTGGAACAGTGTGGCCAGCGTGGCGCCGCTGTAGCCCGCTTGCGAGGACAGATCGATCGCCGGCAACAGACGGGCACGGGCCACGTCGATGTTGGCGTTGGCCGCGCGCATGCGGGCTTCCATCATGCGGATGTCGGGGCGGCCCAGCAGCAGAGCCGACGGCAAACCGGTTTGCACCGTGGGCAGTTGCAGGGCGTCCAGACCCTTGTCAGTCAGCACGAGATTGCCGGGCAACGCCCCCACCAGGCGGGAGATGGCATTGCGCAAGTCTTCCTGCTGGTTTTCCAGGCCGGGCAACACCACCTGCTGGCTGAACAGCACGGCACGCTGCTGCTCCAGGTCATCGGCCGTGGCGTCTCCCAGCGCCATGCGCCTTTCCACGGTGCGCAGAATGTCGGCGGCCACCGCCTCGTTTTCCCGCGCGATCAGCATGCTGTCGCTGACCGACAGGTAGGCCACGTAGGCGTTGACCAGGCTGCCAATGGTGTTGCGCTGCGTGTTCTCGCGCTCGTGCACCGCGCGCTCCAGCTGCATGTCGGCCGAGTCGACCAGCGCGCGCTGTTCACCCCACACGTC
>Ga0208398_100629_pt1 | contig 19725 bp, 14 predicted proteins | sample LakWasMe79_HOW10_2_FD_183905 | JGI IMG/M metagenome (GOLD analysis project Ga0208398, IMG submission 183905) | Freshwater sediment methanotrophic microbial communities from Lake Washington under simulated oxygen tension - Sediment Metagenome... | ecosystem: Environmental > Aquatic > Freshwater >...
ATCGCCAGCGGATGGCCGTCGGAAGAGGTGATGCAGGCGGTGACGAAGGCCACGTCGGGCGCATCGGCGGCGCCGGCGAGCTTGCGCAAGGGCGCCACGCCGGCGGGGTCGCCACACAGCATGGCGGCGTAGAACACGCCGTCCTGCAGATAGCTGCGCGCGAACTGGCCGTAGCCCCATTCGTTCTGCAGATTGTGGTTGTGCGCCTCGCCCAGCGGGGAAATCAGGTACTGGCCCTTGAGCTCCATGCGGCGGTTCACGCGCCTGGGCCTGGCGGCGACGAAGCGGCCGTCTTCCACATAGAGGTTGCCGCGGCGGAACTCGCTGCCGTCGAACCACTGGGCGTTGCGCAGTTCCATGCTCATCGAGGGGCTGGCCTTGAAGGGAGGCGGGCTTGTCTGCGCCTGGGCATGGCCCAGGCCCAGGACGCACAGCGCGAGAAGTAGAAGACGCATCGTGTTGGCGCAGCTGAAATCAGCCGCGCATGCTACGCGCCTTTCGGCTCGCCCAAAGGCGCGCTGCGCCCTCCCTACAATCCGCGCCATGGCAACGAAACCTTCCGCATCACCCGCGCCCTCCAGCTATGGCGAAGCCTCGATCCGCGTGCTCAAGGGCCTGGAGCCCGTCAAGCAGCGGCCGGGCATGTATACCCGCACCGACAACCCCCTGCACACCATCCAGGAGGTGATCGACAACGCCGCCGACGAGGCCCTGGCCGGCTTCGGCAAGCGCATCGACGTGGTCCAGCATCTCGATGGCTCGATCTCGGTGGCCGACGATGGCCGCGGCATTCCCTTCGGCCTGCACCCCGAGGAGGGCGTGCCGGTGGTGGAGATCGTCTTCACGCGCCTGCATGCCGGCGGCAAGTTCGACAAGGGCTCGGGCGGCGCCTACAGCTTCTCGGGCGGCCTGCACGGCGTGGGCGTGAGCGTCACCAACGCCCTGGCCAAGCGCCTGGAGGTGCAGGTCTGGCGCGACAAGCAGGTGGCCAGCCTGGCCTTCGAGGCCGGCGATGTGGTCGAGCCGGTGAGCACGCGCGCCGTCGCCAGCGGTGACCGCAAGCAGGGCACGACGGTGCGCGTCTGGCCCGACGCCAAGTATTTCGAGAGTGCCGAGCTGCCCCGTGGCGAGCTGGTGCATCTGCTGCGCTCCAAGGCGGTGCTGATGCCGGGCGTGATCGTGACGCTGAAGAACGAGAAGAGCGGCGAGCTGCAGACCTGGTCCTACAAGGGCGGTCTGCGCGACTACCTGATGCAGACGCTCAATGCCGATCCGCTGATCCCGCTGTTCGAGGGCGAGCAGTACGCCAGCTCGGCCGAGAGCGAGAACTTCGCCGAGGGCGAGGGCGCCGGCTGGTGCGTGGCCTTTACCGAAGACGGCGCGCCCATGCGCGAGAGCTATGTGAACCTGATCCCCACGGTGGCGGGCGGCACGCATGAGTCCGGCCTGAAGGACGGCCTGTTCGGCGCCATCAAGGGCTTTATCGAGATGCACAGCCTGCTGCCCAAGGGCGTCAAGCTGATGCCCGACGATGTGTTCTCGCGCGCTTCCTTCGTGCTCTCGGCCAAGGTGCTGGACCCGCAGTTCCAGGGCCAGACCAAGGAGCGCCTGAACTCGCGCGACGCCCTGCGCCTGGTCTCCACCTATGTGAAGCCGGGCCTGGAGCTGTGGCTCAACCAGCATGTGGACTACGGCAAGAAGCTGGCCGAACTGGTGATCAAGCAGGCGCAGACGCGGCAACGCGCCAGCCAGAAGGTGGAGAAGCGCAAGGGCTCGGGTGTGGCCGTGCTGCCCGGCAAGCTCACCGACTGCGAGAGCCGCGATGTGCTGCACAACGAGGTCTTCCTGGTGGAGGGCGACTCGGCCGGCGGTTCGGCCAAGATGGGTCGCAACAAGGAGACCCAGGCGATCCTGCCGCTGCGCGGCAAGGTGCTGAATTCCTGGGAGGTCGAGCGCGACCGCCTGTTCGCCAACAACGAGATCCACGACATTTCGGTGGCGATCGGCGTGGACCCGCATGGCAAGAACGACAGCCCCGACCTCAGCGGCCTGCGCTACGGCAAGATCTGCATCCTGTCGGACGCGGACGTGGACGGCTCGCACATCCAGGTGCTGCTGCTGACGCTGTTCCTGCGCCATTTCCCCAAGCTGATCGAGTCCGGCAACGTCTATGTGGCGCGGCCGCCGCTGTTCCGCGTGGACGCGCCGGCGCGCGGCAAGAAGCCGGCCGCCAAGATCTATGCGCTGGACGAGGGCGAGCTCACCGCCACGCTGGACAAGCTGCGCAAGGAAGGCGCGCGCGAGAACAGCTGGACCATCAGCCGCTTCAAGGGCCTGGGCGAGATGAGCGCCGAGCAGCTCTGGGACACCACGCTGAATCCCGAGACGCGCCGCCTGATGCCCATCGCCTATGGCGATTTCGACCTGCTGCAGACCGAGGAATCCTTCAACAAGCTGATGGGCAAGGGCGAGGCCGCCTCGCGCCGTGAGCTGATGGAGTTGCACGGCGACAGCGTTGAAGTGGATGTCTGATGGACACCGTTTACAACCAGCACCACGGGCTGCACGCCGCCACGCATGAGTTCTTCCGCGGCCGCCTGGTGCCGGCCTTCGAGGTGCCGGCGCGTGCCGACTATGTGCTGGCCGCCGTGCAGGCCAGCGGCCTGGGCCGGGTGCTGCAGCCCGTGGACCATGGCCTGAGCCCGCTGGAGGCGGTGCACGGCCCCGCCTACCTGCGTTTTCTGCGCGGCGCCTGGGACGAGTGGCAAGCGCTGGGTGGGGAGGGCGATGCCTTCCCGGCCGTCTGGCCGATCCGCAGCCTGCGCAGCGATGTCGAGCCGGCGAGCTTTGCCGCGCGCATGGGCCTGTATTCGATGGACAGCGGCACGCCGCTGACCTCGGGCTCCTGGGAGGCCGCCTACTGGGGCGCGCAGACCTCGCTCACCGCGCTGGACCTGGTGCTGGCCGGCGCGCGCAGCGCCTACGCGCTGACGCGCCCGCCCGGCCACCATGCCGGCGCCGATTTCTTTGGCGGTTACTGCTTTGTCAACAACGCCGCGGTGGCGGCGCAGGCGGCACTGACATCGTTAGGGGCCGGCAGGCAACGCGTCGCCATCCTGGATGTGGACTACCACCATGGCAATGGCACGCAGGCGATCTTCTACGAGCGCGGCGATGTCTATTACGCCAGCATCCATGGCGATCCGCAGACCGAATACCCCTTCTTCCTCGGCCATGCCGACGAGACCGGCGCCAGCGCGGGCCTGGGCTGCAATGCCAACTACCCGCTGCCGGCCGGTGCCAGCAACGAGCAATGGTTCGAGGCCTTCGAGCGTGCCCTGGTGGCGCTGAATGCCTATGCGCCCGAGCTGCTGATCGTCTCGCTGGGCGTGGATACCTATGCCGGCGACCCGATCTCGCACTTCAAGCTCGACCAGCCCGAGTTCCGCCGCATCGGCCAGGCCCTGCGCACGCTGCAACTGCCGACGCTGTTCCTGCAGGAAGGCGGCTATGCCACCGCGGCGATCGGCCACAACGTGGTGGCGGTGCTGCGCGGCTTCGAGGAACAAGGTGCGCCGGCATGAGCGAAGAAGAAGCCAAGCCGCGCGTGCATCTGCGCCCCACCATGCTGTCCGATCTGGACTTCGTGGTCTCGGTCGAGCAGGACGGCAGCAACCGCCCCTTCATCACGCCCTGGGAGCGCACCCAGCATGAGGGCGCCATCCGCTTTCCGGATTCGCGTCATTTCATTGTCGAGTTGGGTGATGGCAGCGAACGCGCCGGCTTCGTGATCCTGCAGGGCTGCCGCAATCCGCATGGCTCGGTGGAGCTCAAGCGCCTCGTGCTGCAGCCCAAGGGCCGCGGCCTGGGGCGTGCCTGCGTGCGCCTGCTCAAGAAGCTGGCTTTCACGCAGCTGCACGCGCACCGCTTCTGGCTGGATGTGAAGGCGCTCAACACGCGCGCGCTGCAGCTCTATGCCAGCGAGGGTTTCGTGGAGGAAGGGCGCTTGCGCGAAAGTGTGCGCGTCAGCATCGAGGGCGCGGACGGCTACGACAGCCTGATCGTGATGTCCATGCTGGACCGCGAGTACCAGGCCCGCGTGGCGCTGGGCGAGGAGGGCGTGTGAGGCTGTGGCTGCTGGCGTTGGCTGGCTTGCTGTTCGGCACGGCTGCGCAAGCCGAGCTGTGGGGCTATGTCGATGCCCAGGGCGTGGCGCACTTTGCCCAGTCCCGGCTGAACAGCCGCTATGCCCAGGTGCTGGGCAGCGGGGCCACGCCCGAAAAAGTGCCGGGCAAGACCGACCATGGGCTGAAGCTGCTGACCTGGCTGGAATTTGCCCCTGAGGTGAAGGCGGTGCAGCCCTATCTGCGCGAAGCTGCCGGCCAGACCGGCGTCGACCCCGAGCTGCTGAAGGCGGTGATCGCGGTGGAGTCGGGCTACCAGCATGCGGCAGTTTCGCCGCGCGGCGCCGCCGGCCTGATGCAGATCACCAGCGACACTGCCCAGCGTTACGGCGGCAGCGCCGAGGCTAACTTGCTGGACCCGCGCATCAATGTGCGCATCGGCGCGCGCATGTTGGCCGATCTGATCAAGCGCTTCGGCCGTATCGACACCGCCTTGGCAGCCTGGAATGCTGGCGAAGGCCAGGTGCGCCGCGCCGGCGGCAAGATGCCGGCGATTGATGAAACCCAGGCGCATGTGCACCTGGTGCTGGAGCTGTACTGGGCGCTGCTGCAACGCAGCCTGCCTGGCCAGGCCCAGCAGATGAAGATCCATAGCGCCGCGGCGGACCTGCCCGGCGCCACGCAGTAATTGACCAGAGCAATGAACCAGAACGCATTCGATTTCGACGATCCCAAGCCCGCTGCACCCCGCGATGGTGATGGTGGCGATGCCCTCAGCCTGGCCCATTACGCCGAGCGTGCTTACCTGGAGTACGCGCTCTCGGTGGTAAAGGGCCGCGCCCTGCCGGATGTCTGCGACGGCCAGAAGCCGGTGCAGCGCCGCATCCTCTACTCGATGGAGCGCATGGGCCTTGCCTTTACCACCGCGGCCGGCCCCAAGGCGGTGAAGAGTGCGCGTGTGGTGGGCGATGTGCTGGGCCGTTTCCACCCGCATGGCGACCAGGCCGCCTACGACGCCCTGGTGCGCATGGCGCAGGACTTCAGCCAGCGCTACCCGCTCATCGATGGCCAGGGCAACTTCGGCAGCCGCGATGGCGACGGCGCCGCGGCGATGCGCTACACGGAAGCACGCCTGGCCCCCATCACCCGACTGCTGCTGGACGAGATCGATGAAGGCACGGTGGACTTCGTGCCCAATTACGACGGCTCGACCCAGGAGCCCAAGCAGTTGCCTGCGCGCCTGCCCTTTGTGCTGCTGAACGGCGCCAGCGGCATCGCGGTGGGCCTGGCCACCGAGGTGCCCAGCCACAATCTGCGCGAGGTGGCCGCGGCTGCGGTGGCGCTCTTGAAGAACGAGAAGCTCAGCGATGAGGAGCTGTTCGCCCACATCCCGGGCCCCGACTATCCCGGCGGCGGCCAGCTCATCAGCCCGGCCGACGACATCCAGGCCGCTTACCGCAGCGGCCGCGGCAGCCTCAAGCTGCGCGCGCGCTGGAAGATCGAGGACCTGGCGCGCGGCCAGTGGCAGCTGGTGGTGACCGAGCTGCCGCATGGCACGAGCGCGCAGAAAGTGCTGGAGGAGATCGAGGAGCTCTCCAACCCCAAGGTCAAGGCCGGCAAGAAGGCGCTCTCGCAGGAACAGCTGCAGCTCAAGGCCTCGCTGCTGGCGGTGCTGGATGGGGTGCGCGACGAGTCAAGCAAGGACGCCGCGGTGCGCCTGGTGTTCGAGCCCAAGAGCCGCACGGTGGAGCAGCAGGAACTCATCACCACGCTCTTGGCCCACACCAGCCTGGAGACCAGCGCGCCCATCAACCTGACCATGATAGGCGCCGACGGCCGGCCCACGCAGAAGAGCCTGCGCCAGATCCTGGCCGAATGGCTGGGCTACCGCATGGCCACGGTGCTGCGCCGCACCGAGCATCGCCTGGCCAAGGTGCTGGATCGCATCCATGTGCTCGAAGGCCGGCAGCTGGTGCTGCTGAACATCGATGAGGTGATACGCATCATCCGCAACGCCGATGAGCCCAAGGCAGCGCTGATCGAGCGTTTCAACTTGAGCGACCGCCAGGCCGAGGACATTCTGGAAATCCGTCTGCGCCAGCTGGCGCGGCTGGAGGCCATCAAGATCGAGCAGGAGCTCAAGAGCCTGCGCGACGAACAGGCCAAGCTGGAGGACATCCAGGGCAATCCCAGCGTGCTCAAGCGCACCGTGGTGAAGGAGATCGAGGGCGATGCCAAAGCCTATGGCGACGAGCGCCGCACCCTGATCCAGGAAGAGAAGAAGGCGGTGGCCGAGGTCAAGATCGTGGACGAGCCGGTTACCGTGGTGGTGAGCATGAAGGGCTGGGTGCGCGCGCTCAAGGGCCATGAGGTGGATGCCGCCGGCTTGAGCTTCAAGTCGGGCGACCAGCTCTACGGCGTGTTCCCCTGCCGCAGCGTCGACCCGCTGATCGTGTTCGGCAGCAATGGCCGCGTCTACTCGGTGCCGGTGGCCCTGCTACCCGGCGGGCGCGGCGATGGCCAGCCCATCACCACCCTGATCGAACTGGAGTCCGGCACGCAAATCGCGCATTACTACGCGGCCGCCAGCAGCCAGCGCCTGGTGCTGGCCGGCACCGGCGGCTTTGGCTTGATTGCCCAGCTGGGCGACCTGGTGGGCCGGCAGAAGGCCGGCAAGACCTTCTTGAGCCTTGAGGGCGAGGAGAAGCCCTTGCCGCCCAGTCCGGTACCGGCCGGTGAGGTGCTGGGGGTGCAGCTGGCCTGCCTGTCGCTGCAGGGCCGTTTGCTGACCTATGCGCTGGACGAGCTCAAGCACCAGCCCAAGGGTGGGCGCGGCCTGACCCTGATGGATCTGGAGGCCAAGGACGCGCTCATCAGCACGGCGGCCTTCACCAACAGCCTGCAGGTGCTGGGCTCGGGCCGCGGCGGCAAGCCCAAGGAAGAGCTGCTCAAGGGGGCAGGTCTTGCCAGCTACGCCGGCAAGCGCGCGCGCAAGGGCAAGCCCGTGGAGGGCTTGCAGAAGGTGCTGCGCGTGCTGGCCGCCTGATCAGGGCAGGGCGGAGGCGCCGATATGGCGCTGCAGAAAGCGCTCCACCCGGCCCCAGAAATCCTTCTGGGTCTCGATGGCGCGCCAGCCATGACCCTCCTGCGGGTAGAGCACCCATTCCACCTGCTGGTTGCCGGCCGCGGCCAGCGCGTCGCGCATCTTCACGCCATGCTCCATGGGCACGCGGCGGTCGGCCGCGCCATAGGCCAGCAGCAGCGGCTGCTTGAGACGGGCGGCCTGCTTCAGCGGTGAGGTGGTGTCGAGGCGCTCGCCGTCCTTGACCGGGTCGCCGATCATCAGCGGCAAGTCATACGTGAGGCCTAGCGCGCCCTGGTCGCTGTTGAGCGAGCTGAACACCAGCTTCAGGTCCGACACGCCCACCCAGTTGACGCCGCAGCGGAACAGTTCCGGATTCTTGATCAGGCCCATCATGGCGGCATAGCCGCCGTAGCTGGCGCCGGCGATGCAGATGCGCTTGGGATCGGCCAGGCCCTTGGTGATGGCCCACTGGGTGGCGTCGGCCACATCGTCCTGCATGGCCAGGCCCCATTGCTTCCAGCCCGCGCGCAGATGTTTGCTGCCATAGCCGGCGCTGCCGCGGAAGTCGGGCTCGATCACCAGATAGCCGCGCGAGGCCAGGAACTGTGCGGTGTCGCTCCACTCCCAGTGGTTGCCGCGCACAAAGGGGCCGCCATGCACCAGCACGACGGTGGGCAGAGCCTGCTTGGCGGCGGACTTGGGCCGCGTCACCGTGACGGGGAGGCTGAGCCCGTCGCGTGCCGCGATGCGCACCGGTTCGCGCGCCGCCATGGCTTCGGTCCTGATCCAGGGCCGCGCCAGCATCAGTGGCTTGAGCTGTTTGCTGTCGCGCTGGTAGAGGCTGAAGATGGTGGGCTGGCGGTCGGAGTTGGATTGCACCAGCACGACATTGCTGTGCAAGCAATCTCGGCAGTAGATGCGATTGACGGTGGCGCCGAGGGCCTTGTCGACCTCGGCTTGCAAGGCCTTCATGCCGGCCTCGAACCACACGCTGTCGAGCGACTCGCCCTCGTAATGCACACCCAGCAGCGCGCCCGTCTGCGGATCGAAGACCAACTCGCCGCTGAAGTCGTAACCCTTGATGTTCAGCAGTACCTGCGGCGGCGTGGCGGGCTGCTTGGGGTCGAAACGCAGCAGCACCTTGTTGTCGCCCCGGCCGTCGGTTGCCGGCCCGACCAGGAACAGATCGCCCTTGGGCCCGACGTCGAACCAGAAAGCGTCCTTGGCGTCAAAGCGGTTGCCGCTGCGCCACGGGGTCCAGGCCTTGCCATCGGCGCTGGCCAAATGCATGGTGTACTGGTCTTTCGCGATCGCGGTGGCTGCCACGGCGCGGCCCTGGCCATCGAGCAGCCAGTCATAGACGTTATCGGGGGCCTGCTCCAGGATCTGGCGCTTGCGGCCGTTGCGCGTGTCCAGCCTGGCCACGGTGGATGAGCGGAACTCACCGAGTCCGTCGTAACCATGCTGCTCGATGACGACATCGTCGCTGCCGTCCTCCAGCACGCGCAGCAGATGCCAGTTCCAGGGCAGCAACTCTTCGCGCCGCTCCCTGAAGTGCGAGTTCTTCAGCTCTGAGATGCCATCCATATTCACCTTGGGCACGGAGGAGCTGGCGTTGATCAGCTGCTTGAATTCGCCGCCATCGACGTCCACGGCCCACAGCCCATGGGCGATCGGCTTGTCGGTGGCCTCCTGCAGTTGCGCCACGTCGAACACCAGGCGCTTGTTGTTGACCCATTGAACGCGATGGATGTCGCTGTCGTCCATGCCCACCAGCACGCGCGAGTTGCCCAGGTTTTGCAGGTCGATCACGGTGAGCTGGGTGCGCCGGCCGGCGGGCGAGGCCACCACGGCCAAATAACGGCCATCGGGCGAGAGCTGCGCCCGGCCGTACTGGGGCAGCCTAAAGAAGTCCTCGGCGGGAATGCTTGCACCTGGCGGGCGAGGGTCTTGTGCCTGGGCCGCGTGGCTCAGCAGCGCCGTGATGGCGCAGAGGGTCGCGAGACAGCGGGCGCGCAGGGCATGGCCTGGCAGTTTCATGAGAAGTCCTCCCTTTATGTTTGGGCGGCATTCTCGCGGCATGGCCTCGCCCTCCTATAGGGGCTTGCCCTGCGGCTGTCGGGAAAGGCACTCGCCAGATGCGCGCACTTGGCTGGTGCATGCCCTTACAAGTGATGACAATAAACCTAGGGGATCCCCCCAAGAGTAGGGAGTACAGCGTGACCAAATTGGCATTGATGCAATGCACAATCCGCTCGCAGTATCTGGTTGTCTACCACCCCCGGGAGTAATAGATGAAATTGAAACCCCTCGTTGCCGCGGCTGCGCTGGCCCTGAGTTCCGTCAGCTCCTTCGCTGTTGGTTCCCTGGACCCGATCTCGCCCAGCGCTTCCTTTTCCAACACGGTGACCGGCTCCTTCAGCGACACCTGGACCTTCAATCTGGGCAGCGCTTCCATCGTCGCTGCCTCGATCACCAACGTCGCCATCACCTTTGGCAGTTCGACCTTTGGTGAAATCGCCAACTTCTCGGCACTGCTGAACGGCGTTCCCCTGCTGCTCGGCAGCAGCTCGCAGTCGAACAACGGTGTGACCGTGGCCACGCAGATCCTGGCGGGCAGCACCACGCTGCCGGCAGGCTTCTATCAGCTGAAGGTGTCCGGTACCGCCTTGGGTGCGACGGCCTCCTACGGTGGCAATATCGTCGCCACTCCGGTGCCCGAGCCCGAAACCTATGCGATGCTGCTGGCCGGCCTGGGTGTGGTGGGCTTTCTGGCACGGCGCCGCCAAAACGTCTGAAAAGCGCCTGATTCAGCCTTGCGCTTAACCGCAAAGCGAGCCGCCATGGCTCGCTTTTCTTTTGCCCGCGTCTTACCAGCGGCTGAAGGGGTGGGCGGCCAAGGCCGAGTTGAAATAGCGCGGATCGTCGGTGACCTCGGCACCCAGCCAGGGTGGGTATTCGAAGCCCTGGTCGGTATGCAGCAGTTCGAGCTCGGCAACGACGAGCCCGGCGTTCTCGCCCAGGAACTCGTCCACCTCCCATTGCATGCCGGCATGGGGAATCACGCGGCGCAGCTTCTCGATGCGCGGGCCCTCGCACAGGCTCAGCAACGCCACAGCATCGTCCACCGGGATCGGGTATTCGAACTCGGCGCGGCTGGCGCCGACGCTCTGCCCCTTGATGGTCAGGAAGGCCGCATCGCCGGCGATGCGCACGCGTACCGTGCGCGCCGGGTCGCGGCTCAGATAGCCCTGGCTCAGCAACTGCGCCGGCCAGGCCTTCCAGTCCTCGCCGCGGACCAGAAACTTGCGCTCGATCTCGATGCCCATGAAGTTCAGGGCCGCGCCATGGCCTTGGCGCACTCATGCACCAGGGCCGAACCCTTGTAGATCAGGCCGGTGTAGAGCTGCACCAGGTCGGCGCCGGCCTGCAGCTTGGCACGTGCATCCGCACCGCTCAGCACCCCGCCCACGCCGATGATGGGATAGTGGCTGCCCAGCGCGGCGCGCAGCAGCCTGATCACCTTGTTGCTGGCCTCGAACACCGGCTTGCCCGAGAGGCCGCCGCTCTCCTCGGCATGCGGCAGACCCTTCACGGCCTCGCGAGCGATGGTGGTGTTGGTGGCGATCACGCCGTCGATGCCGTTGTTCTGCAGGGTCTGGGCGATCACCGCCACCTGGGCCTCGTCCAGATCGGGCGCAATCTTCACGAACATCGGCACCACGCGGCCCGAGCTCGCCTGCAATTGCAGCTTGCGCGCCTGCAGCGCGCCCAGCAAGGCGTCCAGGGCCGCGTCGCCTTGCAGCGCGCGCAGATTCTTGGTGTTGGGGCTGGAGACGTTGATGGTGATGTAGTCGGCATGCGGGAACACGCCGTCCAGGCCAATCAGATAGTCGTCCACCGCCTGCTCGATCGGCGTGGCGGCGTTCTTGCCGATGTTCAGGCCCACCAGGCCGCCGGCGGCGCGGAAGCTGTGGGCGCGCTGCACGTTTGCCAGAAAACTGGCCAGGCCCTCGTTATTGAAACCCAGGCGGTTGATCAGGGCCTGGGCCTCGGGCAGGCGGAAGATGCGCGGCTTGTCGTTGCCGGGCTGGCCCTTGGGCGTGACGGTGCCCACCTCGATGAAACCGAAGCCCATCGCACCCAGGCCGTCGATGCAACGGCCATTCTTGTCCAGGCCGGCGGCCAGGCCGATGCGGTTGGGGAACTTGAGCCCCGCCAGCTCGATCGGGTCGGCCACGCGGGGCTGGGACCACAGTGTGGCGGCCGCGGTGTTTTGCAACCTGGCGATGCTGTCGAGGGTCAGTTCATGCGCCCGCTCGGGGTCCAGCTTGAACAGGAGAGGGCGGGCAAGGGCGTAAGGCAGCAGCGACATAGGGCAGGGATTGTCGCATCGCTGGCGATAATGCCGCATCTGCAGCATACGGACGCGCCCGCCATGAAGCCCCTCGATGATCCCCAACATGACCGCGAAGTCGGTAGCCGTGACGGCACGCGCGACACCACCCGCACCGACGACACCCGCATCGGCGCCGTACGGCCGCTGATCTCGCCGGCCCTGCTGCTGGACGAACTGCCGCTGCCCGACGCCTCGCTAAGCCTGGTGGAGCGCGCGCGCGTCGAGATCAGCGATGTGCTGCACGGCCGCGACGACCGCTTGCTGGTGGTGGTCGGCCCCTGCTCCATCCACGACCACGACCAGGCGATGGACTACGCGCGCCTGCTGAAGGACCTGCGCGACGAGCTGAGCCAGGATCTGCTGGTGGTGATGCGCGTCTACTTCGAGAAGCCGCGCACCACGGTGGGCTGGAAGGGCTATATCAACGACCCGCGCCTGGACGGCAGCTTCCACATGAACGAGGGCCTGCGCCTGGCGCGCCAGCTGCTGCTGGACGTGACCGCACTGGGCCTGCCGGCCGGCACCGAGTTCCTGGATCTGCTCTCGCCCCAGTACATCTCCGACCTGATCGCCTGGGGTGCGATCGGCGCACGCACCACCGAAAGCCAGAGCCATCGGCAGTTGGCCAGCGGCCTGTCCTGCCCGGTGGGCTTCAAGAACGGCACCGACGGTGGCATCAAGGTCGCTTCCGACGCCGTGCTGGCCGCCAGCGCCAGCCATGCCTTCATGGGCATGACCAAGATGGGCGTGGCCGCCATCTTCGAGACGCGCGGCAACGATGACTGCCACATCATCCTGCGCGGCGGCAAGGCGCCCAACTACGACGCCGCCTCGGTGCAGCAGGCCTGCGAGGCGCTCAAGTCTGCGGGCCTGCGCGAGCAGGTGATGATCGACTTCTCGCATGCCAACTCCAGCAAGAAGTTTGAGCGCCAGATCGAGGTCGGCCATGACGTGGCCGGCCAGATCGGCGGCGGCGACGCGCGCATCACCGGCGTGATGATCGAGTCGCACCTGCAGGCCGGCCGCCAGGATCTGGCCGAGGGCCAGACCAAGGCCGACCTCAAACCCGGCGTCTCCATCACCGACGCCTGCCTGGGCTGGACCCAGACCGAACCACTGCTGCGCGAACTCGCGACCGCCGTGCGCCAGCGCCGCAACACCTGACCCCCTGATGAGCAAGCCCCCATGTCACTGACCCAAGACGAACTCAAGACCCTGGTCGGCCAGGCCGCCCTTCAATACGTCACGCCCGGCAGCATCGTCGGCGTGGGCACCGGCTCGACGGTAGACAAGTTCATCGACGCGCTGGCCGCCAGCGGCATGCAGATTGCCGGCGCCGTCTCCAGCTCGCTGCGTTCCACCGAGCGCATGAAGGCCCTGGGCATCCGCGTGCTGGAGGCCGGCGAGGTGACGAGCCTGCCGGTCTATATCGACGGCGCCGACGAGATCGATCACGCCGGCCATATGGTCAAGGGCGGCGGCGCGGCGCTGACGCGCGAGAAGATCGTGGCCGATCTAGCCGAACGCTTTGTCTGCATCGCCGACGAATCCAAGCTGGTGTCGGTGCTGGGCGCTTTCCCGCTGCCGGTGGAGGTGATCCCGATGGCCGCCGCCCAGATCGCGCGCCGCTTCGCCGCCCTGGGCGCCCAGGCCACGCTGCGCGCCGGCGTGGTGACCGACAACGGCTGCCAGATCCTCGATGTGCGCGGCCTGCAGATCGCTGACCCGAAGGCCTTCGAGGCCGATGTGAACCAATGGCCCGGCGTGGTGACGGTGGGCGTGTTTGCGCGCAACCGCGCCAGCGTCTGCCTGCTGGGTACGGCCTCCGGTGTGAAGACCTTGACGTTCTGAGCCAGGAAAGGAAAAAGCGCCCCGCGGGGCGCTTTGCTTGGAGCGAGTGAGGCTTAGTTGACACCTACGGCCGACCAGGCCGCCGCCACCGCGTTGGCGGTGGCGCTGCCTGCGCCATAGAGGTCGTTGGCCGCCGCGATGGTGGCCGCACGCGCGCCGGCGTAGTTGGTGTTGGAGGTCATCTTGGTGGTCAGCGCGCGATACCAGATCTTGGCCGCGGCGTCGCGGCCAATGCCGCTCAGCACCGCATTGCCGGTGGCCACGCGGGTGTCGCCGGCCTGGCAGGTGGGGCTGGCGCCATAGCTGCTGTTGGTGCCTTCGGCCAGGATGAAGTACAGGTGGTTGGCCACGCCCGAGCTGTAATGCACGTCCAGGCTGCCCACGCCGGAGTACCAGCAATCCGCCGAGGCGCCGTCGGCGCTGGGCTTGATCATGCTGCGCATCCAGGCCTTCTTGATCATGATCTTCTCGCCGATCAGGTAGTCGCCTGCGTCATTGCCGTTGTTGGCATAGAACTCGACCATGGTGCCGAAGATGTCGGAGGTGGCTTCGTTGAGGCCGCCGGATTCGCCGGAGTAGGTCAGGTTGGCGCTGCGGCTGGTCACGCCATGGGTCATTTCATGGCCGGCCACATCCAGCGACACCAGCGGGCGCAGGTTCGTGCCATCGCCATCGCCATAGGTCATGCAGAAGCAGGAATCCGACCAGTAGGCGTTGTTGTAGCTGCGACCGTAGTGCACCTGGTTGTAGGCACCCTTGCCATCGTTGCCGATGCCGCTGCGGCCATGCACATTCTTGTAATAGTCCCAGGTCACGGCCGTGCCGTACTGCGCGTCCACGCCGGCCGATGCGGCATCGCTGGTGGCGTTGTTGCCCCAGATGTTGTCGCTGTCGGTCATGATCGAGCCGCCGCGGGTCTTGCCGCCGAGGTTCTTCGTGTAGGTGCTGCCGCGGCTGGGGTCGCGCATTTCGTAAGCGCCGGTAATGCTGTTGGTGGTGAGCGTCACATTGCCGCTGTACAGGCTCTTGCCGGTGCCGTTGGCGGCGGCGGTGTGCACGTCGTCCCAGGCGTCCAGCAAGGTGCCCAACTGGGCATCGACGATCACATGCTTCTCGCTGGGCGTGCCGTCGGCACCCTCGCTGAAGACGCGCACATCCCAGGCCAGGCGGGGCAGATCACCGCGGGCATAGACCAGCAGTTCGGGTGCATGGCCCTGGTCGTCGCCCTGGTAGCGCTGCGCCACCAGGCGCTTGGCCTGGCCGAGTGAAATGCCGGGCTTGTCATCCACCTTGGGCTCGCGCGCCAGCGTCAGCGAGATGTCTTCCAGCATGCCCTGGCCGCTTGAGCGCACCACCAGGTCGCCACCGATCACGCGCAGGCCCTTGAAGCGGCGGTTAAAGCGCACATGTTCGGTGCCGTTGGCATCGACGATCAGGTCCTGCAGCTCGTAGCTCTGGTCGGTGCTGTGATGGCTGCGGCCGGCGAAGTCGGCGATATGGCCGCGGGCGCGGACCTCGGCCTTGCCGGGAGCGGCGGTGGCCAGCGAGGAGGCGAGGGCAAGGCCGAGCGCCAGGGCGGCGGCGGCGGCGGGACGGAAAGCGAACTTGGACCTGGATGTCATCAGAAAGGGCTCCGAACTTGTGGTTGTTGATGGCTGTCTTGCGGAGCCTGGTAGGCGCCGCAGCAAGCACCGCGGCACTGTGCGTTATGCGCCCGGGCCGCGCATCCCTGCTATCCCTGTCGGTGCCAGTCCCTCTTGCCAAAAACCATGACTTAAGTCATGACTGTGCGATAGGCATCAGGCGCGCCTAAAACGGGCCGGGTCGATCGCGTCCAGCAGGCCGGCTTCCAGCGGCAGCGGGGCGCCCGTGAGCTGGGCCGTGACGATGCGGGCGCAGAGCTGGGCCCAGGCAATGCCGCGCGAGCCGAAGCCGGTGCAGACCGCCAACCCGGGCAGCCGCGGCAGCAAGCGCAGCTGATCGCGCCGCCCCTGGTAGCCCGGGTCGGCCAGCCCGCCGACCAGGGGCAGGCGGTCGGGCGTGGTGAGGCGCCAGCCCACGCGGCCTAGCAGCGGCTGCTGCCAGGCGGCCGGCGGCAGGGGCTGTCCGCTGAGCTGCTCATACTGCCGTAGATTGTGGGTATGGTCGGCGTGGCGCAGCTCGGGGTCCTCGTCCCCGTCCTGGGCGGTGGCGCCGCACCAGAGGCCGCCCAGGCCGTCGCCGATGGCATACCCGGTGCCGGCCACCGGCAGCTGCGGTACGTGCAGGCCGGGCAGGGCCGGCAGCATGCTGAGCTGGCCGCGCTGAGGCGTCAGCGGCCAGGGCTGTTGCGCCCCCAGGCCGCGCAGCAGCGGCGGGCTGGTGTGGCCCAGCGCCAGCACCACTGCCTCGGCCTCGGCCAGGCATTGCCCCTGCGCGTCCAGCGCCTGCCAGCCGCCCGCCACCTGGCGCAGCGCCGCCACCTGCACGCCATAACGCACCGGCGCATCGGCCAGCCAGGCCCGTACCAGGGCGGCGGGCGGCGCTGCGCCGCCGCCTGGATAGAACCAGGCGGGCTGCGCCAGGGCCAGGCCGCTGCGCGTGGCCGCGTCGCTGGCGGCCAGTGCCTGTACATAGTCGGCGGGCAGGGCCAGGCGCTCGATCTGGGCCTGCATCTCGGCCAGGCTGCGACGCGTTTCCAGCCTCAGCAGGCCGTGCTGCAGCCAGGGCAGTTGCGCGGCCAGCGCCGCGATGCCGCGCTCGGCCTGCAGGGCCGCGGCACGGTTGAATCGGGCATGGGTGCCGTCGTCGGGGTTGAGGGTGCCGTGGAACAGCCCGCCAGGGTTGCCCGAGGCGCCCTGGGCGGGCGCGCTGCGCGCCTCCAGCACCGTCACTTGCAGGTCCTGTTCGCGTAGCGCCGCGGTACAGGCCGCGCCGGCCAGGCCCGCACCCAGCACCAGCACCTGCCGGGCCTCGCGCGCCAGCGGCAGGCGCGCGGCCGGCCGCTGCGGGGCATGGCGCGGCTGGTAGCGCGCCACCGTCATATGCCATTTGCTGCCCAGGCCGGGGCGCTTGCGCACCTCGAAACCGGCGGCGGCCAAGCCGTCGCGCACCGGCCGCGCCGCACTCCAGGTCGCGGCCGTCGCCTCGGGCGCCGCCAGGCGGCCCAGGCGCTTGAGCAGATAGGGGTCCCAGATCTCGGGGTTGAGCGCGGGCGCGAAACCATCCAGGTAGAAGGCATCGACCTCGGCCACCAGCTCGGCCAGCCAGTCGCGCGCATCGCCCAGGGCCAGCAGCAGTTCGACGCGGCCGTTCTCAAAGCCCAGGCGATGCAGGTTGTGCGTCAGCGGAGGCCAGGCCTGCAGCAGTTGCGCCGCCAGCTCGGGGGCGGGCGAGCCGGCATGCGCCCGCGCCATGTCGGTGCGCGCGAGCGGATGCTTTTCGATGCTGATGAACACCAGGCGCTCGGCGCGCTGCGGGTCGGCCAGCCAGGCCGCCCAGCTGGCCAGGAAGTTGTTGCCCAGGCCGAAGCCGGTTTCCAGGATCACGAAGCGGCGGCGCCCGCGCCAGCGCTCGGGCAGGCCATTGCCGCGCAGGAACACATGCTCGGCCTGGGCAAAGGCGCCGCTGCGGGCATGGTAGACATCGCCATAAGTGGCCGAGCTGGGCGCTTGCGGGTCCGAGAAGTCGAGCTGGGCGGGATGGATGGGGTGCGACTTCATGCGTTCAGGGCAGGGCCAGCATGACCAAGATGGCCAGACCGAGGGACAGCAACAGCGCCGTCAGCACGCGGCGCGCAAACAGGGTGCCGCCGCTCAGCATGGCGGTGAGGCTGCGCGTGATGCTGTTGCAGGCCAGTGCCAGCAGCACGCCGCGCATCAGCGCGTCCAGGCCGATCTGCGCGGAGGCCTGCAGGGCCGCCAGCGAGGCCACCGGGGCATGGGCATCGGCCAGCGCGGCCAGGCCCACGGCGGTGTACAGGCCGCCACTGCCGAAGCGCTGCAGCGCCCAGTTGACCGCCAGGCTGACGCCGCTGAGCAGGGCCGCGATCAGCAGCGCCTCGCGCACGCGCAAGGGGCCGCGCGTGGCCTGTGCCAGCGGCGCCGGCACGCCATCGCGCGGCGCGGCGTCATTGGCTGCCTGGGCCTGACGTAGCAGCCGCCAGGCCATCAGCCCAGCGCTGGTGCTGCCCGTCAGGGCCAGCGGCCAGAAGCGCGCCGCCGCGGCCGGCGCCAGCGCCGCCAGCATCAGCAGGGACAGCAACCAGGTGGCGGCGGTGGACATGATGGCGCCCGCCGCGCATGCCGCCTGCAGCGCCGGCTGGTCCGCGTGCTGGCGCGCGCGTGTGCCCAGGCTGGCGATGGTGGCGGTGCTGGAGACCAGGCCGCCCAACAGGCCCGAGAGCGTCAGCCCGGCGCCGGGCCCGGCCAGCCGCAGCGCCACATGGCCCAGGGCCTGCAGCAGCAACAGCAGAAGCATCAGCCCCATCAGCGCCGATGCCTTCATGCCGCCCAGCCAGGGCAGGGGCTCCTTGGGCATCAACGGCAGCACCACCAGGGCCAGGGCGCCCAGCAGCAGGCCGTCGTGCAACTCGTCCTCGTGCAGCAACTGGGTGGCAAACCGGTGCAGGCGGCTGCGCGCGGCCAGCAGCGCGGTGGTGGTGATGGCGGCGGGCGCGCCCAGCAGGGGCGCCTCCACGCACAGTGCGCCGATCAGGTAGGTGAGAAAGAGCGCCATCGCGGTGGTGAGCCCGGGGTCGCTGCCGCGCCTGCGCGAGTAGGCCAGCGCACCCAGCAGCGTCACCGCCAGCGCGCCCACCGCTACCAGGCCGGGCTGCTCCAGCCCGCGGGTGAGCGCGCCGCACAGCGCGGCCAGCGTGAAGGTGCGCAGGCCGGCGGGCTCGCGCGACGGGCCCTGGCCCTTGCTGCGTTCGCGCTCCAGGCCGATCAGGGCGCCGCTGCCCAGGGCCGCCAGCCAGCCCATCACCAGGCCGGCCTGGGCGCCAAGCAATTGCTGCAGCCAGTTCACAGCGGCACGGTCTCTCCATGCTGGGGCACGCGCACGCGCCAGCCCAGCTCGTCCTGGATGCGGCTGCGCAGCGCATCGCTGGCGGCCGGCTCGCCATGCACCACAAAAGTCTGCGCGGGCGGCTGCTCGAAGCTGCGCAACCAGGCCATCAGGCCGTCGGCATCGGCATGGCCGGAGAAGCCCTCCAGATGGCTGACCTCGGCGTTCACCGGTACATACTCCCCATGCAGCTTGATCTCGCGCGCGCCCTCGACCATCTTGGCGCCGCGGCTGCCGCCCACCTGGAAGCCAGGGAAAACGATGTGGTGGCGCGCCTGCGGCGCCATCGTCTTGAGGTAGTTGAGCACGCGCCCGCCGGTGGCCATGCCGCTGGCCGAGATGATGATGGCGGGCTTGCGGCTGGCGGCCTGCTTGAGCGAGTCCGCTGGCTTGGTGATGAGCTTGACGCCATCGCGCAGCCCGGACAGCTCGCGCGAGCTGACGCGCAACAGCTTCTGGTGCTTGAGCAGGATCTCGGTGGCTTCGATGGCCATCGGGCTGTCGAGGATGACGGGCACCTCGTAGTCCAGGTCGCCCGCCTGGCGCATGCGTTGCAGCACCAGCAGCAGCGCCTGGGCCCGACCCACCGCGAAGCTGGGCAGCAGCACGCTGCCGCCGCGCTTGAGGGTGTTGCGCACGATCTGGGTGAGGCGCTGCTGCACATCCTCGGCCGGATGCAGACGGTTGCCGTAGGTGGACTCGATCAGCAGCACATCGGCGCGCTGCAGATGCTGGGGTGCGGGCATCAGCAGATCGTTGTCGCGCCCGATGTCGCCCGAATAGACCAGGGTCTTGCCACCCGACGTTACGCTGATGGCCGAGGCGCCCAGCAGATGGCCCACCGGCGTGAAGCGGATCTCGGCCTTGCCGAGGCGCAGCCTGCCGTCGCGCGGCAGGCCGACGAAATGCGCCAGCGCCTTCTTGGTGTCGGCCAGGCTGTAGAGCGGCAGGGCCTTCTCGTGCCTGGAGGTGCCGTAGCGGTTGGCGCGCTTGGCGTCTTCCTCCTGCAGATGCGCGCTGTCCTTCAGCAGCACATCGCAGAGTTCGCGGGTGGCGCCGGTGGAGAAGATCTGGCCCTTGAAGCCCTGTCGCACCAGGGCCGGGATATAGCCGCTGTGGTCCAGATGCGCATGCGAGAGCAGCACCGCGTCGATGCTGTAGGGCGAGACGCCGAACGGCGCCCAGTTGCGCTCGCGCAGCACCTTGTAGCCCTGGAACAG
>Ga0208398_100631_pt1 | contig 19709 bp, 18 predicted proteins | sample LakWasMe79_HOW10_2_FD_183905 | JGI IMG/M metagenome (GOLD analysis project Ga0208398, IMG submission 183905) | Freshwater sediment methanotrophic microbial communities from Lake Washington under simulated oxygen tension - Sediment Metagenome... | ecosystem: Environmental > Aquatic > Freshwater >...
CCATCTTCAAAAGTTATCGTCATGTCAATAGTACAAGTGGATACAGGGTGTTCAGCGGCAAGTAAATCAGTGCTTTTTATAGATCTTGTAATAGTTTTGCTTCCTTGAATTTTATTGCCGTTGTGGTAGAATTGATCAAAAGAATATGTAATCGTTTGCTCTGGGGTCATGAAATTTCCTGAGAACGAAATAGTGATTTTTCCTTTTAATACATTTCCGTTTGCAAGAGTACAGCCTTCAGTTCCAAAATCAATTGTTCCGGTAAATACACCATCTACATATGTCCATGTTGTAACCGCACATGCAGGCAGAAAACTTTTTACTGTTTCAGATTTACCGGTCGCACTGCTTTGTTTCATAGAAAATTGATCTTCAGCTATGTTTGAAACATCTTCAATGGAAGCATCAATTTTGGAATCTACAGCAACCTGACTGGTTGGATTGGTAGAGGGCATATTGTCAGTACTATTATTATCTGAACCGTTACAACTGATAAATAAGGCTGTTGCCATGAACGAAGCGATAAAAAAAATCTTTGTTTTCATAATTAATAGATTTAAGGTTGATTATATAAGATGCTTGATTTTCAAAAAGAAGTCAGACGAACAGTCTTCGTTTTTTTTGAAAAAATATGAATAATTCCATTTGAATGGAATCAATGTTTTTAATGATTTTTTTTTGAGTAGAATTATCTGTGCTTCAGTAATGGAGTAGTATACTATAAAACACTATTTTTATAAAGTTATAATCATACTTAAAACGTTTTGCAGAGTACGTATATCGTATAAGAATCAATGAATATAATTTCTATTATAAAATTACAAAATAAATATTGACACTTAACATACTATGATTAACGTTTTTTTATTTAAAATAGTATATTTGACATCTAAATGAATATTACTACTCAAATAAAGCAGCCGATAGTTTTTGAAATGGAACTTTTTGAAAAAAAGTTCTACGAATCGATGACCTCCAAAGTGGCTCTTTTAAACCGGATTACCTATTATATCGTTAACAGAAAAGGAAAACAAATGCGACCTATGTTTGTTTTTCTGATGGCAAAAATGGTGTCCAAAGGTGAAGTAAATGAAAGAACGTACAGAGGTGCGTGTGTAATCGAATTGATTCATACAGCAACATTAGTCCACGACGATGTGGTGGATGACAGTAACCGGCGTAGAGGTTTTTTCTCGATTAATGCGCTTTGGAAAAATAAAATTGCAGTTCTTGTTGGTGATTATTTGCTGTCAAAAGGTTTGTTGCTTTCTATCGATCATGGTGATTTTGATTTGTTGAAGATTATCTCTGTAGCGGTCAGAGAAATGAGCGAAGGCGAATTGCTTCAAATAGAAAAAGCCAGAAGACTTGACATTACCGAGGGTGTTTATTATGATATTATCCGAAAAAAGACGGCTACTCTTATTGCTGCATGTTGTGCATTAGGTGCAAGATCGGTAGTGGAGGATGAGGCTGAGGTGGAGAAGATGAGAAAATTTGGGGAACTCATTGGAATGGCATTTCAGATAAAAGACGATTTATTCGATTACTCTGAAGAAGCAATCGGAAAACCAACCGGAATCGATATCAAAGAACAAAAAATGACTTTGCCTTTAATCCATGTTCTTAATAATTGTACCCCAAAAGAAAAAAGCTGGCTCATCAATTCGATAAAAAACCACAATAAGGATAAAAAGAGAGTTAAAGAAGTAATTGCTTTTGTAAAAGACAATAACGGCTTGGCTTATGCCGAAAACAAAATGGTGGAATTTCAGCAGGAAGCACTTCAGTTGCTGAACGATTATCCCGAATCTGACTATAAAGCAGCACTTATTTTAATGGTGAACTACGTTATCGAACGTAAAAAGTGATTTTTAGTAATTAGTCCTTAGTGATTAGTAATTAGCTTTTATTTTACAGTAAAGTCAGGGTTAAAATAAAATCAAAGTTTCATTTTTATATCCTAGGTATCTCCTAGCCAATCACTAATTACGAATCACCAATTACTTTTTTTTAAAACCCATGCAACCTTTTTGGATTGATTCTCGTCTATACTTATAGAAACACTTTTTTAAACAACTTTGAAAGTAATTAATTTACATCAGGAGGAAAACAAAGTAATTGCATTGGCTGTCAAAAATGACCGGCAGGCACAGCAATGGATTTACTCTAGGTATTCACCAAAGATGTTAAGTGTTTGCCGGCAGTACATAAAGGATTTGCAATTGGCCGAAGATGTTATGATTACCGCTTTTATGAAAGTGTTTGTGAATTTAGGGCGATTCGAGCATAAAGGAAGTTTTGAAGGTTGGATTAGACGAACGATGATTAATGAATGTATCTCCTATATCAGGGTTCGGAAAAAAGTGCATTTTATAGAAGATTCGACAGGTTTTGATGAAATAGATAATGAGACAGATTTACAGTTCTCTATAGAAGATATTCAAAATTTAATAGATAGTCTCCCGGATGGTTATAAAATTATTTTCAATTTATTTGTCATAGAAGGGTATAAACACAAAGAAATTGCAAGTATGTTGGGAATTAATGAAGGTACTTCCAAATCACAGTTTGCCCATGCCCGAAGAATTTTGAAAAGTAAAATAAATAGTTTGAAAGATAATGAGAAGAACTATTGAGTAAAATCAATTGCAAAATTTACAAAACAGGAAAATACCACACAATGAAAAGGACTGCTATAGAAAATCAAATTAAGGAAAAGATTAATGCAAGGGAGATTACCCCTTCAAAAGCTTCTTGGGATCGATTGGACGCTATGCTTGCAGTTGCCGAAAAGCCAAAACGAAGTTTTCGATGGATGTATGTTGCGGCGAGTCTTTTATGTTTTTTGCTATTGGGGACTCTGTATTTTAATCAAAATAATGAGGAAACAGTTGTTGCAAAAGATACGGTTGTAGTTAATGAACCTAAAGTTGTTCCGGAAATAAAAACTGCATCTGCAAAGATGAATTTGGCAAAGGCGGTTAAAGCAGTCATAATCACTGAAAAACAAGTGACATCATCAGAAGTTAAACCAAAGATTGATTCTAATATAGTTTTGTTCAATAAAGAAAATCAGGTTGCTGAAAAAGAAGTCACTCAAGAAACACAAACGCCAATCATCAATCAAAAAACGGAACAGCCAGCCGTGTTACAAAAATCAAAGTATGTTAATGTTGACGAACTATTAGCATCAGTTGATAATGCTTCTCAAAAAAAGAATCCAATACCAATTAAATCCAATGTCAAAGTCAATTCGAATGAATTGCTGACTCAGGTTGATGGGGAATTAGATCTTAGTTTTAGAGAGAAAGCAATCAAAATGGTCAATCAAAAAGTCAAAGCAGTAAAAGTGGCTTTGAATAATCGAAATTCAGAATAAATCATCAATCACATTTAAAAAAAACAATCATGAGGAATTTTAAAATTTACTTAGCAGTATTCGTATGCCTTTTTGTCAACCAAATACGGGCACAGGAAACATTTGAAGGGAAAGCAAAAGAAATTGCTTCCAAAATTGAAAACATAGTAAAAGAAGAAAAGAAAGAGTTAAAAGTTGAGGTTGAAGCTGTAAACGAAGAATTGACGAAAGGCAAACTTACAAATGAAGAAGCTGAAGCAAAGAAGAAAGTTTTGGCCGAAGAACGGGCAAAAATAATTGAGGAGAAAATTGCTAAGCTGGAAGATGAACTGCACGTGTTGGTTCAGGAAAAAGTGGACGGAAAAATTAAAAGTATTGACACTTCGCAAACAATTACCATTCATTTTAGCAAAGATTATTTTTCCCACCATAAGAAGTGTTCCAATGGTGAAAAAAGAACTACTTCTCAGTTTGTCTTTGCTTTTGGTGTAAATAATTTGGTGACCGATGGACAAGTTGCCAACTCGGATTTTAAATATTGGAAGTCTCACTTTTATGAATGGGGACTGACTTACAATACCAGAATTTTAAAAGAAGATAACCTGCTGCATTTTAAATACGGATTGTCATTAATGTATAACAATTTGCGTCCTACGGATGACCGTTACTTTGTAAAAAACGGTTTGCAGACTGATTTGGTTACCAGTACAGTGCATTTAGACGAATCTAGATTTAGAAATGTGTATATTATGGTGCCTTTGCATTTGGAGTTTGATTTCACAAAAAAAGAAATACGTGATGATGGGGATTATTTTAGAACCCATAAAAGTGCGAGAATTGGCATAGGGGGGTATGCTGGATTTAGAGTGAAATCCAAGCAAATTCTTTGTTTTGATGATGCTGTCGGGAATGATGTTGAGCAAAAAACCAAAGGTAATTACAATGTAAATGATTTTAATTATGGACTAAGTACGTATGTTGGATATAAAGCAACAAGTATATATTTGAAATACGATTTGCAACCTTTATTTGAAAAAAATACAGTTGACCAAAATAATATTTCGTTAGGACTTCGTTTCGATTTTAATTAATGATTAGTTAAGTTGTTTAGTGTAAAAAGTGTTTCAGTGATGAAGCACTTTTTTTATTTTGAATTATAAAGTTTGATTTGTGTATTTTTGTAACTGTTCGAATTTTCGAAAGAATTACTATTAAATATTCTCATAGATTTTGATATCACAAGCCACTATAGACACTGTTTTTGAAACTGCCCGGGTAGAGGAGGTTATTGGAGATTTTGTGCAGTTAAAAAGAGCGGGAAGCAATTTTAAGGGACTGAGTCCGTTTTCTGATGAGCGCTCCCCTTCCTTTATGGTCTCACCGGCAAAAGGAATTTGGAAAGATTTTAGCTCCGGAAAAGGAGGGAATTCTGTTGCTTTCCTGATGGAACACTCGCATTTTACTTATCCGGAAGCTATCCGCTATTTGGCAAAAAAATACAATATCGAGATTGAAGAAACGGAACAGTCGGATCAGGAAAAATTAAATATAGATGTTCGCGAAAGCATGTATTTGGTTTCTGAATTTGCAAAAAAATATTTTAGTGATATCCTTTTAAATTCGGAAGAAGGAAAAGCCATTGGGCTTTCTTATTTCAAAGAGCGTGGTTTTACCAATGAAACCATCAAAAAATTCTCTTTGGGTTATTCTCCGGAAACTTGGGATGCTTTTACAAAAGAAGCGTTGGGGAAAGGCTATAAAATGGAATTTCTGGAAAGCACAGGATTGACCATTGCCAGAGAAGACCGTCCCTTTGACCGATTCAAAGGCAGAGTTATGTTTCCTATCCAGAGTATGTCGGGTAGAGTGCTTGGTTTTGGTGGACGAATTTTAACGAATGATAAAAAAGCTGCCAAATACTTAAACTCGCCCGAAAGTGAGATTTACCATAAAAGTAAAGTGCTGTACGGTATTTTTCAGGCAAAACAATCCATAGCGAAATTAAATAATTGTTTTCTGGTTGAGGGTTATACAGATGTTATTCAGTTCAATCAGGCAGGAATTGAGAACGTTGTGGCTTCGTCAGGAACTGCTCTTACACCGGACCAGATACGTTTGATTAATCGGTTGACCAGAAATATTACCGTGCTGTTTGACGGTGATGCGGCAGGACTTCGTGCTTCTATCCGCGGAATTGATTTGATTCTTGAAGAAGGGATGAACGTAAGGGTTTGTGCGTTTCCAGATGGTGAGGATCCTGATAGTTTTGCTAAAAAAACTCCTTACGAAGATTTGGTGGCCTATTTGGAAAACAATGCTAAGGATTTTATTCAGTTCAAAGCTTCTCTTTTGATGGATGAAGCTAAAAATGATCCAATAAAGAAAGCAGATCTGATTCGGGATATGGTAACCAGTATTTCGAAAATTCCGGACAGGATTCAGCGTGAAATCTATATTCAGGAATGTTCCAGAATAATGGATATTTCTGAGCAGGTTTTAACAAGCACTTTGGCGCAGTTGGTTAAAAAAGACATTTCGGAAGTTGGGAAAAAAGTTAAACAGGAGCAAAAAGCTTTTGAAGTTGTAAAAAATGAGAGCCCGGTTCAAACTGCAAAAGTAGATGTGCTGTATCGTTTGGAGCGTAAAATTATTGAGATTCTTTTGTTGTATGGAAATAAAACAGAAGAATTTGAAGATGATTATTTAAGGACAAATGATTCCGGCGAAATTGAAACGGTGTCAGAAAAGAAAGAATATAAAGTTTATCAAAGGATTTATCTGAGTCTGCAGGAAGATGAGGTCGAACTTGCGAATCCTTTATTCCGGGATATTTTTAATGACTTAATTCAATATTTTCTGCAAAATGAAAGTTTGGAATTTGAAAAATATTTAATGCATTTAAATACCGACTTTGCTCAGGAAGTGACGGATATTTTGATGGAAGACGAGCGATTGGTATTGCATAATTGGGAAGGGCAGAATATTATTCCTAAAACAAAAAATGAAACTATCTCCCAATATGTGTCAGAAACTATTTTGACAATGCGTTGGTATCTGGTGGATAAAATTATAGAGGAATTAAAAAACTCTGTATCAAATGAACCAGGTTCAGATAATACAGAGTCAATGTCGATGGCGATGGATTACTATAAGCTAATTAATTCGTTTTCAAAAAAATTAGGAAGAGTAATGTCCCGCTACAGTTAAACGATTTCCAGAGTTTTAGCTTTATTTACTAAATCTACTAGATTCGTAACGTTTAATTTAGTTAACAATCGTAATTTGTAAGTACTGATTGTTTTTTCGTTGAGCGATAAAATCTCAGCGATTTCGTGGTTTTTCTTACCGTCGCTTAAATAACGCAGTACTTCTACTTCACGGTTGGAAAGTTTTCTGTACAAACGTTCGCTTTTGCTTTGTTTTGCAATCAAAGCAATGTTTTTCATGACAGCTTCATTCATGATAATTTTGCCTTGGTTTACTTTGATGATCGACTGACCCAAAGTTTCAAGCTTTTCAGTCTTGTGAACAAATCCCGAAACCCCAGCTTTAATTGCATTTGGTGCGTAAATCTGTTCTGAAAGACCGCTGTAAAAAATAATTTTTGTTTTTGGAAAATTTTTTAAAACCGATTTGATTTCAAAAATACTTGATAAGCCATCAAGTTCTAGGTCCAATACAAGAACATCTATTTCTTTAGTAAGAAGGATGTCTTTTACCATTGCAAAATTACCAACATTGGCAACGATGGAAATGTCCGAATGGTCTTTGAAGTACGATTTTATTCCAAAATGTACTACAGGATAGTTATCTGCTAAACAAACTTTAATCATGGTATTTAGTTTTAGGATTGTTTTTGAAGATATAAAATTAAAAAAATATTTTCATATAAGTCTAATTTTTCGGACAAAATATTTTTTTTTAACAGTTTATACTGCAAACTGGTATAGGATTCATTTTATGTTGATTGTTTTGATTAAGTTTTTTGTAGATTTTTAAAACTTCCTTTTCTCTTTCTGATAAAGTTGAAGTATCTGTTTCTTCGTCAGTTAGAAGCATTGCCCATTCCAATTCGTCATAACTCGCTCCTAATTGGTCTTCGTCAGTTCGACTGTCACCAAATAAACCATCTGTAGGTGCTGCTGTGAGGATAGATTCTGGAATTTTAAGATAACTTCCTAATTGGTATACCTCAGATTTCATTAAGTCGGCAATTGGACTTAAGTCGACTCCACCATCACCATATTTAGTGTAAAATCCCACTCCAAAATCTTCTACTTTATTTCCTGTCCCTGCTACCAATAAGCCATGGATTCCTGCAAAATAGTATAAAGTAGTCATACGGATGCGGGCACGGGTATTGGCAAGTGATAAATAAAGGGCGTTTTCGTTGTCTGTCGCTGGAACTGCGTCCTTGAATGTTTCAAAAACAGAAGTTAAGTCGGCAACGGCACTGCTTACATTCGGGAATCTGTTTTTTAACTGTTCTATATGTTCTTTGGCTCTTGAAACCTGACTCTCGGCCTGGTGTATCGGCATTTCAACACATAATACTTTTAAACCCGTCTGGGCGCATAGTGTTGAGGTTACCGCCGAATCAACTCCGCCGGATATTCCTATTACAAATCCGTTAACTTTTGAGTTTGTTGCATAGCTTTTCAGCCATTCTACAATATGGGTATTTACTTTTTCGATTTGGAGGGTTCTTTTTTTAGTCATAATAGTTCAGGTTTTAAAAAGCAGGAATGTATATTTGCAAAAAAATAAATGCAATGTTTTTGGGATTCCTTTGAAAACAAATTTAAATAAAATAATACAATTGAATAGAGGATGTTTGGTTTAGGTTGGAAATGCCTATGAAGATTTGCGAATTATTCTCAAAATACATCAGGAAACTGATAATTAAATAAAATAAGTATGAAATTATTTCTCTTATCGATGGTTTGCTGTTTGCTTCTTGTGTCTTGTGACCAAAAAAGCAAAGTTGAAAAAGCTATTGAAGAAACACCGGTAGATGTTGTTAAGGTAGAACGTTTTGATAAAGAATTCTTTGAAACGTCTCCAAATGATTTGTCAAAATTAAAAAAGAAATATCCTTATTTTTTCTCTCCTCAGATAAATGATACTGTCTGGACAAATAAAATGCAGGCTCCTATCTGGAGAGAGGTATACACTGAAGTTGAAAAAAAGTATCCTTCTACCGAGGGAATTCAAAATGAGGTAGAAGCTTTGGTACAGCATATGAAATATTATTTTCCAAAGACTAAGACACCTAAAGTGATTACTTTAATTTCAGATATGGATTATTCGAATAAAGCAATTTATGCTGATTCTTTAGTTATAATTTCATTGGAACTCTATTTAGGTAAGGATCATAAGTTTTATACTTTTCCGAAATATTTAAAACAAAATTTTGAAGAAAGACAAATGATGCCTGATGTAGTGAAAAGTTTCTCATCAGGGAAAATTGCTTCTCCAATGGATAAGAATTTATTGTCTCAAATGATTTATTTTGGGAAAGAGCTTTATTTGAAGGATCTTTTATTACCGGAATACAGTGATGCTGAAAAAATGGGATATACGCCGGAGCAAATTGTTTGGTGCCAGGAAAATGAGAGTTATATCTGGCGCTATTTTATTGAAAAAGAAATGCTTTTCAGTGATGAACAAAAGCTGACTTCCCGCTTTATTGATCCTGCTCCTTTTTCAAAATTTTATTTAGAAATTGATAATGATTCTCCAGGTCAAGTTGGCTCTTGGATAGGCTGGCAAATTGTTAGATCCTATATGGAAAACAATGATGCCAAGGTTGATCAAATGTTAAAAATGAGTGCCAAAGAAATTTTCGAAAAATCAAAATACAAACCCAAGAAATAATGTCAGATAAAAATACATCAGAAATTAAATTTTTAGTCGAATTAGACGAAAACCGCGTACCAGAAAAGCTTTTTTGGACAGCAAAAGATGGTGGAGTGGAATTGTCAGAGTCAAAAGCAATTATGCTCAATGTTTGGGACAGTAAAGCCAAGGAAAGTATGCGAATCGATTTATGGACAAAAGATATGCCTGTAGATGAAATGAAGATTTTCTTTCACCAGACATTGGTTTCAATGGCTGAGACTTTCAGAAGAGCAACAAATGATGAGAAAATGTCGGATACAATGCTAGACTTTTGTGATTATTTTGCAGAGAAACTCGAATTGAAGAAATAAAAAAATCCCAAAACTGAAAGTTCAGTTTTGGGATTTTTTCTTTTATAACCAAGGTTTAAAATTGTGAATCATTCTTGAAAACCTCTCGGTTTACTTCGTCTATATAGTTTAGTAGTTCTTCTTTCCCTGTCGATTCTGTTGAAGAAGTAACAAAGTATTTAGGCATTTCCGCCCAGTTGTTTGCGAACATTTGTTTTTTGTAAGCTGCAATATGGGAATCGATTTTTACTTTACTGATTTTATCGGCTTTTGTAAAAATAATACAAAACGGAATTTCACTTTCGCCCATATAAGACATGAACTCAACATCAATATTTTGTGCTTCATGGCGTATGTCAATTAAAACAAAAGCGCAAACCAATTGCTGTCTGCTTTCGAAATAATCAGTGATGAATTTTTGAAAAATAGACTTTGTTTTTTTAGAAACTTTAGCAAAGCCGTATCCTGGTAAATCAACAAGAAACCAATTGTTATTGATTAAAAAATGATTAATCAGTTGGGTTTTTCCTGGTCTTCCTGAAGTCTTGGCCAAATTTTTGTTATTGGTCAGCATGTTGATTAATGAAGATTTCCCAACATTGGAGCGGCCAATAAATGCATATTCAGGCAAAAAATCCTTTGGGCATTTGCTTACGTCTGAGTTGCTTATTATAAATTCGGCTGTATTGATTTTCATTTTCTTGAGTGTAAAATTCCTCTTTTTTATTAGTGTTCCGCCAGATGCGTGTGAGTAAGCCAGTCTTCAAGATGGGCATTGAATTCTTCGGGCTGTTCCATCATGGCAGCATGACCACATTTGTCAATCCAGTATAAAGTAGAATTAGGCAATAATTTATGGAATTCTTCGGCTACATCCGGAGGGGTTACCTGGTCATTTTTACCCCAAATAATACAAGTTTGTACATGCATTTTTGGTAAGTCTTTTGCCATGTTATGGCGGATTGCACTTTTGGCAATAGTCAATGTTTTAATCAGTTTTATTCGGTCGTTAACCGTTGCATATACTTCGTCAATAAGTTCCGGTGTAGCTATTTTTGGGTCATAAAATACATCTTCGGCTTTTTTCTTTATGTATTCGTAATCGCCTCTTTTAGGGTAACTGTCGCCCATAGCGCTTTCATATAATCCGGAACTTCCCGTAATAACAAGTCCTGAGACTTTTTCCGGAAACAGTTTTGTGTGATATAATGCAATATGCCCTCCAAGGGAATTACCCAGAAGGATTACTCTGTCTAATTTCTTGAAAGTAATGAAGTTTTTTACATATACTGCGAAACTCTTAACGTTTGTTTTTAATATGTTTTGAGTGTAAATAGGTAAATCTGGGATGATGATTCGGTATCCTTTATTAGAAAAATAGCTGGCCACAGCATCAAAGTTGCTAAGTCCTCCCATTAAACCATGTAAGATGACAATCGGAATTCCTTCGCCGGCTTCGTAATATCCATATTTGCCTTCTTTTTTGTAATATTTTTCCATCTTTTAAGTGACAATTTTCAATTTTTCACAAATATAGGGTTTATAAAATTAAAATGGATTTTAGCGGCTATTTTTTAACCTTTTATTGTCTGTGGAGGGAAGCAAGTGTTTGAGGAGTGGTTTTGCTGGTTTTTTAACTAATAAATAATAGATTTTTTAAGTTTTTAAGAATGTGTTTTTATTAATCAAAATAGAGTCTTTTTAACAAAAGCTAATCATTATTGCAAATTATTGATGTGTTGGCTAACATTCTGATTGTCTATAAACTAAGCGTTTTTGGTCAAAAGTGGTTAAACTTATTAACAAAGTGGTATATAGTGGTAAATTGTGGTAAAATTTTATATATTTTTGCTTTATACAATTAACACTATTTACTTGGACGCAATTATAGGGACATATGAGTGTAAAGTTGATGCTAAAGGACGGGCCATGCTGCCTGCTCCCTTGAAAAAGCAATTGGCTTCGTCGCTTCAAAACGGTTTTGTTTTGAAGCGTTCCGTTTTTCAGCCCTGTCTGGAATTGTATCCTATGGAGGAGTGGGATTTGATGATGAAAAAAATCAACAAACTTAATCGATTTGTAAAAAAGAACAATGACTTTATCCGTCGTTTCACTGCTGGAGTAAAAGTGGTGGAAATAGATGCGTTGGGCAGGTTGCTGATTCCTAAAGATTTAGTGGTTTTTGCGAGTATTGATAAAGATGTTGTTTTTTCTTCTGCAGTTAATATTGTAGAGATTTGGGATAAAGATTTGTATGAGAAATCAATAGATGGTGCAGATGTAGATTTTGCAGATTTAGCCGAGGAAGTAATGGGTAATTTAAATGACGACGACAATGGAATATCATAATCCAGTATTGCTAAAAGCTACGGTTGATGGTTTGAATATAAATCCAGATGGAGTTTATGTGGATGTAACTTTTGGCGGAGGCGGTCATTCAAAAGAAATATTGAGCAGACTGGGGCCTAATGGTAAATTGTTTGCTTTTGATCAAGATGAGGATGCTTTGGCAAATGCTTTGCCTGACGAAAGATTTACTCTTATTAACGAAAATTTTAGATTTATAAAAAGATTTTTGCGTTTTTATGGTATAAAGGAAGTTGATGGTATTTTAGGAGATTTGGGAGTTTCTTCTCATCAGTTTGATGTGGCTGAAAGAGGCTTTTCAACTCGATTTGATGCCGGACTGGATATGAGAATGAGTCAAAAAAATGATTTGAATGCTTACAGAGTGGTTAATGAATATGATGATGCAAATTTGCGAAGAGTATTTCTTGATTATGGTGAGTTGAAAAACGCACCTGCTTTGTCACGAACAATTATTGAGGCCAGAGAGCATCGTTCTATCAAAACTACTGATGAATTGAAAGAGGTTTTGGCGAAATATTTGCCTGAAAAAGTCCGAAATAAAGTATTGGCTCAAATCTATCAGGCAATTCGTATTGAGGTAAATCAGGAAATGGATGTTTTGAAAGAGTTTTTGGAGCAGTCCCTTGAGATTTTGAAACCAGGCGGAAGGTTGAGTGTGATTTCTTATCATTCATTAGAAGATAGATTGGTGAAAAGATTCATTAAAAATGGAATGTTCGAAGGAGAACCAGAACGTGATTTTTATGGAAATTTTTCGGTTCCTTTTAAAACTATCGGAAAATTAATTATTCCCGATAACGAGGAAATTAAGCTGAATAACAGAGCCAGAAGTGCTAAATTGAGAATAGCTGAGAAAAAGTAGTAAAATGAAAGGTGGAATTTATAACATATTAAAAGCACAATTTCTAATTGATGATAATGCAGTCAAAAATTGGCGCTTTATTGTCTTTGTGATTTTACTTGCTATAATAATGATTGCTAACACGCAGCGTTACGAACAAAAAGTATTTAAGATTGTTGAATTGACAAATAAAGTAAAGGAGTTGCGTTCTGAATTTGTTGACAGACGTTCTGAGTTGATGAAACTCAAAATGGAATCCACAGTTTCGGCAAAAATGGAAGAAAAACAAATTTTTCCATCAACCGTTCCTCCGGTTAAAATAGAAGTTAAAGAACCTAAAGAGAAAAATTTCTTAGAAAGAATATGGCAGTAGAAGATAAATATATATCCTATAGAACCTATCTGGTTGCCTTTTTCATCTTTTTGATGGCAATAGCTATTGCTGTGAAGCTGACTAATATTCAGTGGGTTGATGGAGATCATTACAGAGAATTGGCCAAAGAAAGAACCGTGAAGAATTTTGTTATTCCTGCCAATAAAGGGAATATATATTCGGCAGACGGAAGTCTTTTGGCAACTTCAATACCCAGTTATGCCATTCGTTTTGATGCAGTAGCTCCAAAAACTGAAGCTTTTGAAAAAAATGTAAAATTGCTTTCTGATTCATTGGGGATGATACTTAAAAAATCCAGCAGTACAATCCAAAACGAACTTAGGAGAGCAAGAGTAAATAAAAACAGGTATTATTTAGTGGCTCAAGGGTTGAGTTATACTCAGTATATGAAAATAAAAGGCTTTCCATTATTTAATTTGGGAGCTTACAAAGGCGGAGTTATAATTGAGCAAAAAACAATTAGAGAACACCCAATCGGTCATATAGGAGAACGTACTATTGGTTATGAAAGAAAAATGCCCGAAGGATATTCTGATGGAAAAGGAATCGAGTGGGCGTATAGTAAATATCTTAACGGAAAAGATGGTAAAATATTAAAGCAAAAAATTGCTAAAGGGCAATGGAAACCTATTCGTGACGTAAACGAAGTGGAACCTCAAGATGGATACGATGTTATCTCTACAATAGATGTTTATATTCAGGATATTGCACATCATGCTTTATTGAAACAATTGGAAGAATACGAGGCAGATCATGGTTGTGTGGTGGTTATGGAAACTAAAACCGGCTATATTAAAGCTATTTCAAATTTAGGAAGAGCAACTGACGGAAGTTATTACGAAACCACTAATTATGCTTATGCCGAATCTCATGAACCAGGATCGACTTTTAAATTAGTTGATTTGATGGCGATACTGGAAGATAAAGTGGCGGATACAAGTACTGTTTATGACAGTCACGGAGGTATAATGACATATTCCGGACGTAAAGTAAGGGATTCTCATGAGGGAGGTTATGGTAAAATATCGTTGGCCCGTGGTTTTGAAGTTTCTTCCAACACGGTAATGGTTCAGGCTGTTTATAATAATTACAAAAACAATCCGTCCAAGTTTGTGAATCATATTGATTCCTGGGGTTTAAATAAGAAATTAGGATTGGCTTTTCAAGGTGAAGGAAAACCTTTTATCCCGCAACCAAGTGATAAAAACTGGTCTAACGTTTCACTTCCATGGATGGCTTATGGATATGGAGTTTCGGTGACACCATTGCAAACACTGACATTTTATAATGCTGTTGCAAATAATGGAGTGATGGTGAAACCACAATTGGTTACAGAAATTAAAGCATGGAATAAAACCATAAAAAAATACGATACAGAGGTGATGAATCCAAGGATTTGTTCGCCAGAGACATTAAGAAAAGTTAAGGCAGTATTAGCTAATGTGGTAAAAAAAGGAACTGCGTCCAAATTGTATTCTAAAGATTTTTCCATGGCTGGTAAAACTGGAACCGCGGCAATGAATTATGCCAAGAATGGAGGGGTGGATAAATATTATGCATCTTCTTTTGTAGGTTATTTTCCTGCAGATAAACCTATGTATTCTTGTATTGTGGTTGTTCATAAACCAAATACTTCAAAAAACAATTATTATGGTGCCGATGTGGCTGGGCCGGTTTTTAAGAGAATCGCACAGAAAATTTTTACCGATACACCTTCTACTAATGTGATAAAGAAATTAGATAATCCTAATCCGAAACAAGAGAATAATTATAATACCTATTATGTAAAAATGCAGAAAAAGCAAAATTCGGTTCCTAATGTAAAAGGAATGGCAGGAATGGATGCAGTTGCATTATTGGAAAATTTGGGGTTCAAGGTTAAAGCTGTCGGGGTTGGGAAAGTAAAAAAACAATCCATTCAGGCAGGACAGAGTATTGTAAAAAATTCATCAATTCTATTGGAATTATCATGAGTATATTAAAAGACATATTATATAAAGTGGCTATAGAATCTGTAACAGGTTCTACAGAAGTTGCTATAAATCAATTGAATTTTGATTCCAGAAAAATTGAAAAAAATGATGTTTTTATAGCTATTAGAGGCACAATTTCAGATGGTCATGATTTTATAGAAAAAGCAATCGAACTTGGTGCTGCAGCAGTTATTTGTGATACACTTCCAGCTGATTTAGTAAATGGAGTAACCTATGTATGTGTAAAAGACACCAATGCAGCGTTAGCTTTTATGGCTGCTAATTATTTTGGGAATCCTTCTCAAAAATTGAAATTGGTAGGTATTACAGGAACTAATGGTAAGACGACTATAGCTTCTTTGTTGTGTCAACTGTTTAAGAAGGCTGGTTTTAAAGTAGGTTTGCTGTCAACGGTGAAAATTTTGGTAGATGATATAGAATATAAAGCTACCCATACCACTCCTGATTCAATTACCATAAATCACTTTCTTAAGGAAATGGCTGATGCCGGTGTTGAATATTGTTTTATGGAAGTGAGTTCACACGGAATTCATCAAAAACGTACTGAAGCACTGCATTTCAGAGGTGGAATATTTACCAATCTATCCCACGATCATTTGGATTACCATCCAACTTTTGCGGAATATAGAGACGTGAAAAAATCATTTTTCGATCATTTGCCAGCCAGTGCTTTTGCATTAACCAATATTGATGATAAAAACGGGCAGGTAATGCTTCAAAACACTTCGGCCAGAAAACTTACTTATGCTTTAAAAACATACGCCGATTATAAAGCTCAAATTCTCGAAAATCAATTGTCGGGATTGCTGCTGAAAATAAACGGAAATGAAGTTTGGGTTAAATTAATTGGAACTTTTAATGCTTACAATTTGCTGGCAATATACGGGACAGCTGTAGAATTAGGGCTGGACAGTTTGGAGGTGCTTCGTTTGATGTCGGAACTGGAAAGTGTTTCCGGACGATTCCAGTATATCGTTTCCAATACCAATATAACAGCTATTGTGGATTATGCCCACACGCCGGATGCACTCGAAAATGTTTTGAATACTATAAACGATGTGCGAACCAATAACGAGCAATTAATCACGGTTGTAGGTTGTGGTGGTAACAGAGATACTGCAAAACGTCCTGTTATGGCTAATATCGCCTCAGATTTGAGTGATAAAGTAATCTTAACTTCTGATAATCCTAGAAACGAAGAACCGGAGGCCATAATTCAAGAGATGGAAAAGGGGATACAAGCTCAAAATTTTAAAAAAGTCTTGTCGATTACAGATAGGCTGCAGGCTATTAAAACAGCCTGTCAATTGGCTCAGCCGAATGATATTATATTGATTGCCGGTAAAGGCCACGAAACTTATCAGGAAATCAAAGGGGTACGTCATGATTTTGATGATATGAAAAATGTAAAAGAGATTTTAGACCAATTAGGGAAATAATAGTTTAATCGGTTATTTGTTTATTCGTTTATTCGAATAGAAAATGCCAAACGATTACACAAATTAACGATTAACCAAATAAACAAAGAGATATGCTATACTACTTATTTCAATATTTAGACAAAGTAATGGATGTTCCTGGTGCAGGGGTTTTTCAGTACATTACTTTTAGATCGTCCTTAGCATTGATGTTGTCATTGTTATTGTCTACCATTTATGGAAAACGCATCATTGGTTTTTTGAGCAGACAGCAAGTAGGGGAAACAGTTCGCGAACTAGGCTTGGCAGGGCAAAATGAAAAAGCCGGAACACCTACAATGGGGGGTATTATTATCATTTTTGCGACTTTAGTTCCTGTAGTTCTTTTTGCAAAATTGCATAATATCTATATTGTTTTGTTGATTGTTACCACCTTATGGATGGGGACTATTGGTTTTATTGATGACTATATTAAAATTTTCAAGAAAGATAAGCAAGGGCTCAAAGGGATTTTTAAAGTATTCGGACAGGTAGGATTGGGAGTAATCGTAGGTTCTGTTCTGTATTTTAGTCCTGTAGTAACCGTTAGAACGGATACAGGAAAAAAAGATGTTTTTAAACAAACCAGCGAAACAGTTGTAAGGACTGCTTCATTAGAGGAAAAATCTACCGCTACAACAATTCCTTTTTTTAAAAATAACGAATTTGATTATGCCGAGGTTTTGGCATGGACAGGCGGTGATTACGAAAAATGGGCCTGGCTGATTTTTATTCCTGTTGTAATTTTTATTATAACTGCAGTTTCAAACGGTGCCAATCTTACAGATGGTATTGATGGTTTGGCAGCGGGAACTTCGGCTGTTTCAGTATTTGCATTAGGGATTTTTACATTTGTTTCCGGTAATATTATTTTTTCAAATTATCTAAATATAATGTACATCCCGCATTCTGGAGAAATGACCGTTTTTATAGCTTCATTCCTCGGAGCTTTAATTGGTTTTCTGTGGTACAACTCTTATCCGGCTTCTGTTTTTATGGGTGATACAGGGAGTTTGACTATTGGTGGAATTATTGCGGTGCTTGCAATTGCTGTTCGTAAAGAAATGCTTATTCCTTTACTGTGCGGAATTTTTCTGGTCGAAAATTTTTCTGTTGTTTTGCAGGTCAGCTATTTTAAATATACCAAAAAACGCTTTGGTGAAGGGCGGAGAATTTTTCTAATGTCGCCGCTTCATCATCACTATCAAAAGAAAGGATATCATGAAAGTAAAATAGTGACCCGGTTTTGGGTAGTTGCTATAATGCTGGCCATTTTGTCAATTGTTACACTGAAACTGAGATAATATGAGGCTAGTGATTTTAGGAGGAGGAGAAAGCGGGGTAGGAACCGCCATTCTCGGTAAGAAAAAAGGTTATGATGTTTTTGTTTCTGATTTTGGAAAAATAAAAGACAGTTATAAAGAGGTGCTGATTATAAATGGCATCGCTTGGGAAGAAGAAAAACATACTGAAGATTTAGTTTTGAATGCCGATTTGGTTATGAAAAGCCCTGGTATTCCTGATAAATCACCAATTGTAAAGCAACTAAAAAGCAAAGGAATTTCTGTAATCTCCGAAATTGAATTTGCGGCACCTTTTACAAATGCTCATTTTGTAGGGATAACAGGTAGCAACGGGAAAACGACCACAACAATGCTTACGTATCATTTGTTGAAAACTGCGGGCTTAAATGTTGGATTGGCTGGAAATGTTGGAAAAAGTTTTGCATGGCAGGTTGCTGATAATAATTATGATTATTATGTGATAGAGTTGAGCAGTTTTCAACTGGACGGAATCGTAAAGTTCAAACCGGATATCGCAATAATAACAAACATAAGCCCGGACCATTTAGATCGATACGATTATAAATTTCAAAATTATATAGAGTCAAAGTTTCGTATCACGATGAACCAAACAGAAAAAGATTTTCTGATTTATGATGCAAATGATGAAGCCATTTCAGAATGGCTGAGTAAAAATAAAAACAAAGTTAAAGCCAAGTTAATTCCTTTTTCGTTAACCGACGAATTTACTGAAGGAGCTTATTTAAAAAATAATAAAATGGAAGTAAAGATCAATCAAGAAGAGTTCACAATGGAAACAGAGTACATTGCATTGGAAGGAAAACATAATTTAAAGAATGCTATGGCGGCGACTTCTGTTGCAAAAATTTTGCAGATAAGAAAAGAAACTATTCGTGAGAGTTTATCTAATTTTCAAGGTGTTGAACATCGTTTGGAAAAAGTATTGAAAATTCAAAACGTACAATATATTAATGATTCGAAAGCTACAAATGTGAATTCTGTATTCTTTGCTTTAGACAGCATGACCACACCTACTGTCTGGATAGTGGGAGGAGTTGATAAAGGAAACGATTACCATGAATTAATGTCATTGGTACGTGAAAAAGTAAAAGCAATTGTTTGTTTAGGAGTTGATAATAAAAAAATCATTGACACCTTTGGAAATGTTGTTGATATAATGGTTGAAGTAACAAGTATGAATGAAGCTGTCCGTATGGCGCAGCGTTTGTCTGAAAAAGGCGATACAGTGTTGTTGTCACCGGCATGTGCCAGTTTTGATTTGTTTGAAAACTATGAAGACAGAGGAAGACAATTCAAACAAGCGGTAAAGAATTTATAAAATAAGTTTATAAGGGTAAGAGTTTAGAATGTTTAGATAATAGTAATTCTAAATTTATTTTAACAAACGATAATCTTTTTAAACTTTCTAAACTTAATAAGTGATGAAAGAACTAATTAACAAGCTAAAAGGAGACAAAGGTATTTGGTCATTCGTGGCCTTATTGGCCCTGTTTTCTTTTATGCCGGTTTTTAGTGCGAGCAGTAATTTGGCTTATTTGGGTCATGGAACTGGTAATACTTTGGGTTATCTGGTAAAACATTTTGCCCATATCTGCATTGGTTTTTTAATTATTTATTGGGTTCATAAAATTCCGTATCACTATTTCAGAGCTATTTCAAAAGCAGGATTGCCGGTAGTGTGGCTTTTACTGGCCTATACTTTGGTCAAAGGAACTGTGATTGCGGGCGCGAATGCCAGCAGATGGATTCAGATTCCATTCATTGGATTGTCATTTC
>Ga0208398_100632_pt1 | contig 19650 bp, 24 predicted proteins | sample LakWasMe79_HOW10_2_FD_183905 | JGI IMG/M metagenome (GOLD analysis project Ga0208398, IMG submission 183905) | Freshwater sediment methanotrophic microbial communities from Lake Washington under simulated oxygen tension - Sediment Metagenome... | ecosystem: Environmental > Aquatic > Freshwater >...
TAATTGTTGTATAATACATATATTTTTATGATTTTTGATTGCTATTAAATAAAAAAATGACGATACGATTATGAGAGAAAATGATATGTTAGAAAAAGAAGAAATATTTTCAAAAGTTTTAAGAGCTGGCAGAAGAACATATTTCTTTGATGTAAGAGCTACCAAAGCTGACGATTATTATATTACGATTACCGAAAGCAAAAAATTCACTGAAGAAGATGGTTCTTTTCATTTTAAAAAACATAAAATCTATTTATACAAAGAAGATTTTACTGCTTTTTCAGAAATTTTAGAAGACATGACTTCTTATGTTTTGAACCACAAAGGTGAAGAGGTAATTTCTGAAAGACACCAAAAAGATTTCAAAAAAGAATATGCTTCAGAAAGAACAAACGAAGATAGTATTCCAAATACATCAAGTTTTACAGATATTGAATTTGACGATATTTAATTAAAAACTTAAATATAAAACAAAAGCCGACAGTTTTAAATTGTCGGCTTTTTTGTTTTTATAAAAAACGAAATTTTACAATTCTTTTTTAAACGTTTTTCTACGGCAGTGAACCACAGGATTAAAATTTTTCCAAATCAACTGAATGGCTAAATTATCTGATAATTCAGGTGTTCTATAGCAGTTTTGAATTCCTTTTTCAGTAAAGGTTTTATAGTATTCATTAAAAATTACCGCCGTCACCCCTTTGTTCTGATAATCAGGACGCACCCCGATAAGATAAAAAACAACATCCTTGCTGTTGCGTCTTGCATTCAATAAATGCAAAAATCCGAAAGGGAACAACTTGCCATTGGCTTTTTGAAGCGCTTTTGAAAAACTAGGCATCACGATCCCAAAAGCCACTAAATTCCCATCCTTGTCTTCAACATATTTTATGTATTCGGGATTGATAAAACTGATGTATTTATTCTTAAAATACTCTTTTTGAATATCAGATATTGCAACGAAAGAAGACAAACTGGCGTAAGATTCATTAAACAAATCAAACATCCTGTCTACATACGGCATTACATCTTTCGTAGATTTGAAATTAACTGGTTTCAATCCGTACCTTTTTTTAACCAATTCGTTTATCTTTTCAAAAAATTCCGGTTTTGCATTCGCAAAAGGGAATTTATTCTCCATATATTCTTTTTCGGTGACATAACCCAATTGTTCAAAATGAGTCGCATAATATGGATGGTTGTACCAGGTAATCATCGTACCTAACTCATCAAAACCTTCAGTTAAAACACCAACTTTATCCAGATTTGAAAATCCCATCGGACCTTCAACATACTCCAGATTATTTTTTTGTCCCAGTTCATATACTTTGTCAAGCAAAGCCTTAGTTACTTGAATATCGTCAATAACATCAAACCAACCGAAACGAACTTTCTTTTTCTGCTGATGATTAACCTCATCCCAATTGATAATAGCTGCAATTCTCCCTACTATTTGATTATCTCTGTAAGCCAAATAAAAAAAGGCTTCGGCGCTGTTAAAAGCCGGATTTTTGGTTTTATCAAATGTTTCCAGTTCATCGGCAATTATAGGCGGTACCCAATACGGATTGCCTTTGTATAAGGAAAAAGGGAATTTTATGAATTCAGTTAACTCTTTTTTGGTTTTAGCTTCTTGAATGGTAATCATTATTGTATTATGGGGAGTTGCTGTTAATTTTTTGATTTTTTAAACTTTTTGGTAGTTTTTGTCTTTTTTGCCATTTTTTGAGCTGCTTCCTCTTCTTTTGACATAAGACGCACCTCTTTATAACGTCCGTCATAACGCCAGGAAAGCCCCACACCGCCATAGAGAATCGAAGGCGTATCTTTAAAATTGGTACTTATAGAAGCGTCAACCTGCAAATTTTTATGAATTAAATAAGCCGCACCGCCACGAACAACAGCATCACTGTAAAAATCACTTTTTATACCTTGATTTTCTACAAAAGCAGACCATTTTTGATTAATTCCTTTAGTCAGAGTCAAAATGTAGCTCAAACTTGGATAATCAGTTGCTATATAATTATAAATAATATTTGTAACAAAAACCCAGGAGCCGTCCCCCAAATGGTTTTGCAAAATAAGCGCAACCTTTGGAGAGATTGCCGATTGCTGCGAAAAATAATAAGGATTGTCCGCTCCTGTAAAATTGGCTCCCGCAAAAACGGCAACAGCCGGAATTACCTGATGCCAATCAAATTTATGATTTGCTTTCCAACTGTATAGATCCACTTCTTTTTTATAACCTTTATTTGGGTCGTAAATCAAATATTTTGCCCCTAAAACTGACTGCTTAAAATCAGCTCTGTCATCAACCTGCATAGGATACGTAAAAGTTTCATCTAAATACTGGATATCTGCAATGAATTCCAAATTTTCTAAAAATGCACCATATCGCAATTCCAAATCAAGACCAAAACCATTGGCATCATAATTCGATAAACTATGACTTTCCTGAATACCAAAAACACCTGTTTCTACCTGAATAACCGTTTTACCAACCGCAAATGCTGACATTGATTCGCCTGGTCTGTTCGAATTAATTTCGTCTGTGTGCTGCCCGTAATTGATTGCCGGTATTAAAAGAATTAATGAAAAAAATAAGGTTTTGATATTAAACATACTGATTTATTTGAGTGAAAAGCAATAACGCATTTCAAATGTACTATATTTTATCGTAACTATCATTTTGTTAAAAACTTCTTAGAATATTCGTTCTAAAAAAAGTCGCGTATCCTTAAAATTCAGTATTAATGCGGATTCTGATTCAGAAAATTAATTAATTCACGGGTAGCCTTTCCTCTGTGGCTAATGGCATTTTTAGTTTCCAATGAAAGCTGGGCAAAGGTTTCCTGAAATCCTTCCGGTCTAAAAATTGGATCATAACCAAAACCATGATCTCCCTTTTTTTTCATAGTAATTTCGCCTTTGGCTATTCCAGTAAAAAGATACTGCTTCCCTTTTAAATTTAGAGTAATTACAGTTTTAAACTGAGCATTCCTGTTGGCGGATTTTTCTAAATTGAAAAGCAGTTTATTCATATTGTCCTCAGCAGATTTTTGTTCTCCAGCGTACCTTGCAGAATAAACTCCCGGCTCACCATTCAACGCTTCCACTTCGAGTCCGGTATCATCGGCAAAGCAATCATAGTCATATTTTTCAGTTATATAATTTGCTTTCATAACTGCATTCCCTTCGATGGTATCTGCGGTTTCAGGAATATCTTCATAACATCCTATACTTTCGAGACTGATAATCTCGATGCTTTCAGGAAGCATGCTTTGTATTTCAAAAATTTTATTGGCATTGTTGGTAGCAAAAACGATTTTCATAGGATAGTATGGAATTGTTGTCGTGAAAAATGCAAATGTATTGGTTTATCGTTTCTGAAAAACAATAACTGTAATTATTAACACACCTTTTACAGTAATTAAACCATAAAGGAAACAGAACGAAAATACAGATAGTTAAAATACAGTTAAAAAGCTGTTTTACAACACTTTAAAACCAATAAAATTGTAAATTTGGATGTCGGTTCTGATTAATTACTTGAGCGTATAATATCACAAATATTCAATATTAGAAAAAGTATTCTCAATAGTCAGCTATACAAATTCAGAGTATAAGTTAGATAATGATAAATCAGAACTTACAAATTGGAGGGTGGTACATACACCCTCCTTTTTATTTTTAAGTGAAGCGCAATCTCACATACACGTGTTTGATTCCTTTTTTATCAGAATCTCTTTCATCTATTTCGAGTATATCGGTCAGCGATTTGAGCAGCGGGGTCAATTTGTTGAAACCATAGCTTCGGGGATCGAACTCAGGCTTTTTCTTTACAATAAGATTTCCAACATCCCCTAGAAAAGCCCAGCCGTCATCATCACAAATGGCATCAATGGTATCTTCAATCAGTTCGATAGTTTTATTATCTACTTTTACAATGGTTTCTTTTTCGGCAGTTTTCTTATTGTCTTTGGTCTCGCTTCCGGAAGCCGAAGCCATTTGTTTAGGCTTTTTCTTTTTGATTGCACCTTCCAGTACTTCAATATAGATAAAACGATCGCAGGCCACAATAAAGGCATTTGGTGTTTTTTTCTCTCCCATACCTATGACTTTCATTCCCGATTCCCGTAACCGGATGGCTAGTCTGGTAAAATCGCTGTCACTGGAAACAATACAAAAACCATCCAGTTTGTCAGAATACAATAAATCCATCGCGTCAATTATCAGGGCCGAATCTGAAGAATTTTTCCCAACTGTGTAACTGTATTGCTGAATGGGTGTAATGGCGTGTTCGAGCAGCACAGATTTCCAACCGTTGGCATTAGGCTTCGTCCAATCGCCATAAATACGTTTGGTTGTTGGTGTTCCGTATTTGGTGATTTCCTCCATCATTCCTTTCACTTTGCTGTAAGGAACATTATCGGCATCGATGAGAACGGCGAGTTTTAGTTCTTTTATATTTTGAGACATCTCTGTTTTATATTTTAAATTGCTGGCTTTTGATTTTAAGACTTTTTCATTAAATCTGTTTCAAATATACCTATTTTTTACCGAAGAAAATTACTTCATCCCGCACTAGCCCTGATGGAAATGTAAAGCCTCGATGGAATAAACCTATTTTTTCCTGTACTGCAAGAGCGACCGTAGGAAGCTCCTTGCAGTACATTAGAAAAAATGGTTTATGACAGAGAGCTTGCAATGGACAGCAGGAAAGAGCTCCTGACACTGACTTGGCTTAAAATGACAATATTAGTTATGATAATGGCTTGAATTTGGAAAAATAAATAGGGTTTCAAGATGCTAATACAGTATAAATATTTATTTTTGCTCCGATTCCGAAACCTCGGAATGGGACTTAAAATTAATTGCAGTATATATACATGTTATGGTAAAAGATTTATTCGAAAGAATTCAAAACAACAAAGGACCGCTAGGAAAATGGGCTTCTCAGGCAGAAGGTTATTTCGTTTTCCCAAAATTGGAAGGGGAACTAGGGCCAAGAATGAAATTTCAAGGAAAAGACATTTTGAACTGGAGTTTGAATGACTATTTAGGTCTTGCAAATCATCCGGAGGTGCGCAAAGCAGATACTGATGCTGCTATCGCATTTGGAGCTGCTGCTCCAATGGGAGCCAGAATGATGTCAGGCCACACTACTTATCACGAACAATTAGAAAATGAATTGGCTTCTTTTGTAATGAAAGAGTCCTCTTATTTATTGAATTTCGGTTACCAGGGAATGGTGTCTATCATTGATGCTTTGGTTACCAAAAACGACATTATTGTGTACGACGTGGACTCACATGCCTGTATCATTGACGGTGTTCGTCTGCACATGGGAAAACGTTTTACTTACAAGCACAACGACTTGGAAAGTATGGAGAAAAACCTGCAGCGTGCTACCAAAATGGCTACCGAAACCGGAGGTGGAATCTTATTCATCACGGAAGGTGTTTTTGGAATGCGCGGGCAACAAGGTAAACTGAAAGAAATTGTAGCGATGAAAGAAAAATACAATTTCCGTTTGCTAGTTGACGATGCTCATGGTTTTGGTACTCTTGGAAAAACAGGTGCCGGAGCCGGTGAAGAGCAAGGTTGCCAGGACGGAATCGATGTTTATTTCTCGACATTTGCCAAATCGATGGCGAATATCGGTGCTTTTGTTGCAGCTGATAAAGACATTATCGATTACTTGAAATACAACCTGCGTTCGCAAATGTTTGCCAAAGCATTGCCAATGATTCAAACTATCGGGTCATTGAAACGTTTGGAATTGCTGTGTCAGTCTTCTGAAATCAAAGACAAACTATGGGTAAATGTAAATGCACTGCAAAACGGTTTGAAACAAAGAGGTTTCAACATAGGCGACACAAACACCTGCATCACTCCTGTGTACCTCGAAGGAAGTATTCCTGAAGCAATGGTTATGGTAAACGATTTAAGAGAAAACTACGGCATCTTCTTGTCAATCGTGGTGTATCCGGTAATCCCGAAAGGAATCATTTTATTGCGTATGATCCCAACGGCTTCGCACACTTTGCAGGATATTGATGAAACATTGGCCGCTTTTGAAGCCATCCGTGAAAAATTAGTAAACGGCACCTACAAAGAAATCGCCAGCAGAACTACTGTTGATATGGAAGCTTAATATTCAGCTTTCTTTACATATAAAAAATCCATCGGTCGAAAGAGCTGATGGATTTTTTTTTTTGGAGCAAAACTTTATTGTATTTCATCAAGTTCAGTCCCGCTGTACACTATATTCCCGATTAACAAAAAACTACGGCTAAAAAGCCTTGTTTTTCTAAATCGGGAGATGCCGTTTCCATCGGGGCTATTTTACGAACTTATAATTTCATAAGAACCAACCAAAAAATCTGTACTTTTATGGTTCAAATTCAAAAAATAAAAATGAAAAAATTTATTCTTTCATCATTACTGTTGCTTTCTGTAACAATAACTTCGGCCCAAAAAACAGAATACACAACAGTTACCAATATCCCCTATTACAACGAAGCAATAACCAATACTGATTCATACATCAAGGAACGCTGCGTACTTGATATCTATTACCCCAAAAGCACTAAAGGCTTTACCACTGTAATTTGGTTTCATGGTGGCGGTTTAACCTCCGGCAGCAAAGAACTTCCAGAGGGACTAAAAGACAAAGGCTTTTGCATAGTTTCAGTAAACTATCGGTTGTCACCCAAAGTCAAAGCAGAAAAATGTATTGAAGATGCAGCCACAGCTATAGCCTGGACGTTCAAGAACATTGCCACTTACGGCGGCGATAATTCATTAATTATAGTTTCAGGACATTCAGCTGGTGCGTATTTGTCATTAATGGTGGGATTGGACAAAAAATGGCTGAAGACTTATGAAATTAACGCTGATTCTATTGCTGGATTGATTCCGCTGAGTGCTCAAACCATAACCCATTTTGAAATCCGAAAAGAAAGAGGCATTCCTGAAACACAGCCCATAATAGATGAATTCGCTCCATTATATCACGTCCGCGCCGATGCCCCTCCTTTATTGCTGATTACCGGCGACAGGGAAAAGGAAATGTTGGGCCGCTACGAAGAAAACGCCTATATGGCAAGAATGATGAAAATTGCAGGTCACAAGCAAACGACTTTGTATGAATTACAAGGTTTTGGCCATAATATGACGGAACCTGCTTTTCCATTGGTTGTTCAGGAAATTAAAAGAATTACAGCATTAAAAAAGAAATAAAAAATGATCCCACATTTATTAATCATTCCCGGACTTGGTGATTCCGGTGAAAAACACTGGCAAAGCTTTTGGCTGAAAAAATTTAATAATTCAACCAAAGTCATACAAGACAATTGGGACGAACCTCAACTCAGCGAATGGCTTGACCGCCTTTCAGAAACAATTCAAAAAATAAATGAACCAACTATTTTGGTAGCCCACAGTCTGGCTGTTTCATTGGTAATGCACTGGATTTCCAATAACAAGAATCCAAATATTATTGGCGCTATGCTTGTTGCCCCTGCCGATGTGGATTCTCCTGCACATACCCCGGATTTCTTAAGACACTTTTCCCCTATTCCAACCCTATCTGTTCCATTTCCAACATTGGTAATAGGAACCGAAAACGACACTTATATGTCATTGGAAAGAGGCAAAGAATTAGCTGCTTACTGGGGAAGTGATTTTATAAATGTTGGTCAAAAAGGCCACATCAATTCCGATTCCAATCTAGAATATTGGGAAGAAGGACAAAACTATTTACAACAATTAATTGCAAAAATTAAATCTTAAAAATGACAAATCCGATAATATCAGCAGATTGGTTGCAAGAACATTTAAACGATCCAAATCTGATTGTACTCGAAGCCCGGTTGGATCATAACCAATCCAACTTGGAAAATCAAAATCCTGGATTACAGATAAAAAATGCCCGTTTATTTGATATCAAAAATAAGTTCAGCGATACCAGCAATCCACTACCGAACACTTTTCCATCGGAAGAGCAATTCACAGCAGAAAGCCAGAAATTAGGCATCGGCAAAAACAGTACTATTGTAGTTTATGATACTTTGGGAATCTATTCCAGCCCAAGAGCCTGGTGGATGTTCAAAGCAATGGGACATACAAATGTTTTTGTACTGGATGGCGGTCTTCCGGAATGGATTAAAAAAGGATTTCCAACAGAAAACCAAAAACAATCAAATTATCCTAAAGGAGACTTTGTGGCAAAATTCCAACCTGAATTAATCAAAAACAAAGAACAGATACTGGAAAATATTTCGACCAGAAAGGCGGTTCTTATGGACGCGCGTTCGGCCGACCGATTCCATGCCTCCCTCGAAGAGCCAAGAGCTGGATTGAGAAGCGGTCATATCCCGGGTTCTATTAACGTTCCGTTCACCGAACTGCAACAAGACGGAAAGTTCAAACCAACTGAAGAATTAAAGGAAATCTTAAAACTGAACGATCAGCCCTTATTCTTTACCTGTGGTTCTGGAATCACCGCCTGCATTGTTCTACTGGCCTGCGAACTGGTTTCGGACAATCCTAAAGCTGTTTATGACGGTTCCTGGACCGAATGGGGTTTCAGCGATTTACCCATCGAAAAATAAAAAATAAAACAATGCTGTTATAATAAGGGTAGTTTATTTTGAATAATACTGCCCTTTTCTATTTATGATCAGTTGCTATTTAAAAATCAAATTTATCTGTTTACTTCTCTGCAACAGTAAAACCGATTCAGCATCTTTTTATTATTAAAAAACAACTCAATACATTAATATACAGTAATTTACATTTTGAAATGAGTTAAAATCACTACCTTTGCATAATATTTTAAGTTGTTTAATTCTTACCAATTAAAGAAAGCTGATTATGAAAAGAAATTTATCCATTCTGCTTGGAAGATTTTTTGTAATCTTCCTATTGTCATCCGGCGCCTATGCGCAGGAATGGAAAAACGTGAACCCAAAAATGAATCATATTTTGGCAGACACTACTTTCCTAAGAGCCACTGAAGTCATACTTCAACCAGGAGAAAAAAGCGATATGCATACACATCCCGCTCACTTCTTTTACGCACTTACTGATGGAAAACTAATCGTTCACTACAAAGACGGTAAGAACGAGACCATGGAACTCAAAGCGGGTATGTCTGGTGTCGGTGCTCCTGAACGACCACACATATCAGAAAATGGAGGTTCGACTGAAATAAAATTTCTCTTAGTAGAATTAAAGGAACATCCTTATATCGAACCCAAAAACAAGAAAAAATAAACTATTTATCATTTTTTTTCTTTTTTCAAAAAATAAAAAACAGTTTCACACTTGACACAAATAGGAATTCAGCCTCAGTTTCTACTTGTGCCAATGTGTTAAATCACAACAGCTTTTAACCATTAAATGAGAACATCCGCATACATAGGAACCAGCCTTGACGGTTTTATCGCCAGACAGGATGGTGAAATAGACTGGCTGATTCAATTTGACAACAGCGAAATAAATCAGAGTTACTCTGAATTCATCAGCGGAATTGACGCCATAGTAATAGGAAGAGGAACTTATGAAAAAGTACTCACTTTCCCTAACTGGCCTTATCAGTTAAAAGTTTTTGTACTAAGCTCCCGAATTAAGCAAATACCAGACAGTCTGAAAGATAAAGCAACTGTTTTCGCGATGACACCAAAAGAAGTGCTGATTTATCTTTCTGAAAATGGATATTCAAGCATCTATGTCGACGGCGGAAAAGTGATACAAAGCTTTTTAAAAGAAAATCTGCTCGATGAAATTATAATCACCAGAGTTCCTTTGCTCATCGGAAATGGTATACCGCTGTTTGGAGAACTTAATCAGGATATTGCTTTTGAACATATAAAAACCAATATTTTTTCGAGCGGACTTATTAAAAGTCATTACAAAAGAATTCAACGATAAACAACAGAATACATGATTACCATTACTAAAAACCAACCGATAAAAAACAAAATCATGGAAAATATCAAATGGGAAATAGATCCTTCACATTCAGAAGTCCTTTTCAAAATTAAACATTTGGAGATTGCCACTCTAACCGGACGATTTGACGAGATAGCAGGAAATGTCGAGGCGGAAGATGATTTTGAAAATGCTGTATTTAGCTTTACAGCAAATGTCAGCTCTATCAATACCAATGACAAAAATAGAGACCTTCACTTAAAAGGCACCGATTTCTTCGATGCTGAAAAATTTCCAAAAATTGCTTTCTGTTCCACCAAATTCAAAAGAATCGGTGATACTGCTTTTGAAATAATCGGTAAACTAACCATAAAGGAAACTACAAAACCAACCATTTTACAAATAGAATATAACGGCACCAATGTCGATCACTGGGGGAATACAAAAGCGGGTTTAAAACTGAAAGGAATTATCAACCGCAAAGATTATGGCATGGTCTGGAATGCAGCTATAGAAAGCGGCGGTGTTTTGATAAGCGAAGAAGTAAGAATAAATGCCAATATTGAATTAATAAAAAGGCAATAAATAAATTATCCGATTCGTAATCCATTTTCTATTTTGAAATCGGGAGCCAATAAAATAACGTCACCCTCCTCGCCTACTGCTCCCAGCACTAGACATTCACTCATAAACTTCCCGATCTGCTTTTTAGGAAAATTGACAACGGCCACTATTTGCCTTCCTGTCAAGACTTCTTTGGTATATCTTTTGGTTATCTGTGCAGATGTTTTTCGGATACCAATAGCGGAACCAAAATCAATAGTAAGCTGATAAGCCGGCTTTCGTGCTTCGGGAAAATCATTTGCTTCGAGTATCGTCCCCACACGCATTTCTATTCTTTCAAATTCTGACCAGGTTAATTCCATTTTTTTAAAGTTGTAAGGTTGTAAGCCCCTAAGATACTAAGTTTTTTCTTTTCAAAATAAGAAACTTAGCATCTTAGAAACTTTAGTAAAAACAAAATCCCAAAACAATTAAGTTTTGAGATTTTGTTTTTTTTGCCTGACAGCTTATTATTTCACGTCCATCAATTCAACGTCGAAAATCAAGACCGCATTTGGTGGAATTACACCGCCTGCTCCTGCCGGTCCGTATCCTAAATCAGATGGAATTACGAAACGGGCTTTGTCTCCCACTTGCAATAAAGCAATACCTTCATCCCATCCTTCGATTACCTGACCTTGACCCAATCTGAATTCGATTGGTTTTTTTCTTGGATAAGAGGAATCAAAAACTTTACCGTTATCCAATGAACCTTCGTAATGAACAGCTACTGTTTTTCCGTTTTCAGCTTTTTTACCAGAACCTCTTTGGATAAATTGGTAACGCAAACCGCTTTCTGTTTTTTCAAAACCAGCAGCTAATGTTTCCATTTTCGCTTCAGATTCTGCTTTTGCAGCAGCTTCTCTTTTCATGCGGGCACCTTTTAAACCAATAAAAGCCTCAATAGCATTCCATTTTTGAGCTTCTTCACCTACTCTGATGATTTCAAGTGTATCTAATGAATCGCCTTGAGCAACTGCATCAACAACTTCCTGACCTTCAATTACGTGACCGAAAACAGTGTGTTTGTTATCCAGCCAGCTTGTAGGCACATGTGTGATAAAAAACTGAGAACCATTTGACCCAGGTCCTGAATTGGCCATAGAAAGTACTCCTGGACGATCGTGTTTCAAAGATGGATGAAACTCATCATCAAATTTGTATCCTGGGTCACCGGTACCGGTTCCTTTTGGACAGCCTCCCTGAATCATAAAATCAGGAATGACTCTATGGAAATTCAAACCGTCATAGAATTTTTGTCCTTGAGGTTTCACTTTGTTTTCCATATTTCCTTCAGCAAGAGCCACAAAGTTACCTACAGTTCCTGGAGTTAAATCGTGTGTTAATTTTACTAAAATCGCCCCTTTAGCGGTGTTGAATTTAGCGTATATTCCGTTTTCCATTTTGTTTATATTTTGTTGAGGCGCAAATTTACGAATAAAATTAGAGAATGAAAAAAATTGAGGTTTTGAATATGAGCATGTAAAAAATCATATCCATAAACACCTATATTCCCTTTAGAATCTATACATTAAAAATAATGCCATTCATTTTAAACTCAAAAAAGGCTTATCATTACATTTACTCAAAGTCTTAAGTCCAAATATTTAAAATATTTCCTTAATTATTGATTTTAAAATAGTTACAACAATAATCAACATGCTAATTTTGTATCTTTAAGGGTATTAACTTTTAAATTCAATTGCAATGAAAATGTTGATTAATGTCATCTTTCCTATTGAGCCTTTCAACTCAATGGTTAGAAATGGGACAGCTGGTGAAATCATTGGTCGAATAGTCGATGATATCAAACCGGAAAGTATTTATTTTTCTGAACAGGAAGGAAACAGAGGTGCTGTTATGATTGTTGAAATCCCTAACGCTTCTGCAATTCCTGCGATTTGTGAACCTTGGTTTTTAAATTTTGAAGCTCATTGTGAAATTCGAATTGCAATGACACCCGATGATTTAATGCAGGCCAATCTCTCTAAACTAGCTGAAAAATGGAATCATGTCACAGTCTAGTTATGGTAAAAACTAATCAAAAGAGCCATTTCCCGATGCAAAGAAATGGTTCTTTTATGCAAAAAAAATTTCCTTCAATCTCTATTATTTTGATTTTGCTTACTATCCCTACAATCAATAAACATCTGATTTTAAAAGCGAATACAAATTCAAATCAATAAATGCACCATATAGTAATTCTCCTTGACGAATCACTCCTTCTTTTGTGAAATTCAGCTTTTCGGGGATTATTTTGCTTTTGCTATTTTCGGTTCCGCATTTGATTTCTATTCTGTTCAATTGTAAATCCGAAAAGCAGAAATCGATAATAGCCTTGCACGATTTGGTGATAATACCTTTCCCTTGAAATCCTTCGACAATCCAGTAACCTATTTCTCCAATCTTGTTTTGGTTATCAATTTTATAAACGCCAACCCGACCTATTATTTCTTCATTTTCTACAATAACAAAAGCATATTCACTTCCCTCGTTGTTTCGTTGCGTCGTTCCTTTTACAAAATTTTGTGCAAATTCAACAGTTTGCATTCGGTCTACAAATGGCAGCCAAGGTCTTAAATGAACCCGGTTGCCATCAACCATGTCGAAAATAGATTGCGCGTGATCTTCTGAAATCAATTCCAGTTTAAGAGTATTGTCTATGGTAATTATCATGAGTCATTTTAAAATTAGTTAGGCACGATTAAACCCTTAACGAGCCACGAAATCCTCTAACGGCGTAGTATGAAGAAGCACCGTTGTGATAAATGAACACATTGGCATAACGGAAATCGGCAAAAATGGCACCGCCAAGTTTCCTGATATCCGAAGGTGTTTTTACCCAACTTGATGTTTTGGTGTCAAAATCACCAAGTTGTTGCAATTCTCTATATTCCGCTTCGTTCAAAATTTCGATACCAATAGATTCAGCCAAATCAACAGCACTGTTTTCTGGTTTGAATTCTTTTCTTGAATCCAGCGCTTCACGGTCATAACAAAGACTTCTTCGCCCTTTTGGACTTTCAGCCGAACAATCATAAAAAATATAATCGTTTGTTATTTCGTCATGTCCCACCACATCAGGTTCTCCGCCTGTTTTTTCCATTTCGTTGAGAGACCATAGTTTATCGGGATTAACTTCCAGTTTAGCCTGTATTTTATCCCAATCAAGCCCTATGTGACGGTTTCGGTTTTTCTCGAAACGTTTTTTCAAAACGCTTATTAATTGTTCACTTTCTTTCGGTGACAACTCTTTTTTAAATTTTACTGCCATTGTGTTTCTATTTTAGTCAGCAGGTTCCCAAAGTTCAATTTTGTTCCCTTCGGGATCCATTATGTGAACAAACTTGCCATAATCAAACGACTCAATTTCGTCCAAAACAGTTACACCGTTCTCCTTTAGTTTTTTGACAAGTCCTTCTATATTCTGAACCCGATAATTAATCATAAATTCTTTTTTGGAGGGTGCAAAATAGGTACTCCCGTTCTTGAACGGACTCCATTGAAGCGTATTTATCTGCTCAGGTTTGTTAAGGTCTCTGGACTCAAATGTTGAACCGTAGTCATTAACTTCAAGTCCTAAGTTTAGCCCATACCAATTTCTGGTTTCAGCCGGATTCTCTGTAAAAAAGAAAATACCGCCAATTCCTGTCACTTTTGGGATTGTGTTATCGGAATTACTTTTTTGGTTTTCCATCTTGTTTGATATTTTATATTAACTGCTATTTTCTATTAATATTCAGTTTTTATTCAAATCAATTATCTGAATATCTATTTCTGTATATGAGTTGCAATACTATTACCAAAATGATAACTATTAAAACAATAAAACTAATTGGAAAAATTCCAACCGCGCCTGTTAGACATTTATAACCTCTCCTTCCCATATCATAGATCACAATAAAAAAACTTATGAATGTAAAAATCAACTCTAGCATAAAACTCCAAATACAAATAAAAATATATTTCGTTTCAATCGCTTTATTTAATGATTTATTTCCCATTCTATATTGATAAACTACAGGAAAAAAAAGTAATAGCAGAGATATAAAAATTAGCATTTCTTAGTTTATAATTTTAATAGATTTATATTTTTAGACAGCCATTCAAATTACTGTCACGTAAATATATTAAAATTTTACTTACGCTATTTCTAGGACATGAAATGTGTTTTCTTTTTTCCCTATCAAAATATAAACACAATCAAAGTCTTTGCGAGGAACGAAAAAATCTCATTAGCTTGATTAAATTAAGAAATCTCTATGATGGACATACTGAACGTGATTAGCTTACGCTCCGTTCGCGATGCCCAGGTGCTTCGTTCCTCACAATGACCCACTTTGCCTAAAATTGTTATTTCTGAATTCCTTAATTCCACTATGCCCTAGCCCTGATCGCAGTGAAAAGCCTTGTGAAGAAGCCTTGTATTTTTTCCGGGTAAAAAAGAGCGACTGAAAGAAGCTCCTTTTTTGCCCAGGAAAAAACCAAGGCTGCGATCAAGCTTGAAACGAAGAGCAGGAAGTTGCTTCTGACTATTATTCTATTTATTTTTATTTTGTCGACCTTAATATTTGGCAGTAATGGATTATATTTGTTTAGTCACTTTAAATCAAAAGCATGGGTTCCATATACAACAAAGCAGATAATGAGGCGATTATTGTCCGAATCAATTCTCTCTCGCCCGAGAGTAAAGCACTGTGGGGCAAGATGACGGTGGATCAAATGTGCAAGCATTGTACCGCTGCAATTGAGGTTGGATTTGGCAAAAGGGTGCTTAAGATAAATTTCCTTCTGGGCATTTTGGGCAGACTTATAAAAAACAAAGCGCTCAACAATGACTTTGGAAAAAACAGCCCCACAGCCAAAGAATTGAAATGTGAGGACTCCTATGATTTTGAGTCCAGCCGAAAAGAATTTGCTGAAAACTTTAGTCAATTTACACAAGGCACAGGTGTCATCAAAACCATGAATCATCCGTTTTGGGGAAAAATGAGTTACGAGGACTGGGACAAACTGATGTGGAGACATACGGATCATCACTTGAGACAGTTTGGGGTTTAGTCTGAAACATTAAAACAACAATTCGTTTATGAGTATCATCAGACATAAACATTTCTTTCTGTCCTATTCCGAGGAACACGAACAAGCGGAATGGGCTGCCTATTATTTAACCGAGGATTCCCGGTTGCAGCATCATTTTGAAAGACCCTATTTCAAACAGGATCCATTGGTCGACACAGAATCGGCGCACTGGAAAAACTACAAAGATACAGGCTACGATAAAGGCCATTTGGTTCCCGCAGCAGACATGAAATTCTCTGAAGAAGCCTACAATGAAACTTTTTTTACTTCTAATGTAGCTCCTCAAAACAGAGCTTTCAACGCAGGAGTCTGGAACCGGCTGGAGCAAAAAATCCGCTATTGGGCCGATAAATACAAAGCTGTTTTTGTCGTGACAGGCAGTATTCTGCATGATAATCTGGTTACCATCGGTGACGAGGAAGTCTCTGTTCCCGATTATTTTTTCAAAATCGTAGTTCGGGTGCAGAACAATGGTTTGGTTATGATTCCGTTTTTGGTTCCAAATCAAAAATCGGATGCACCGCTATACACTTTTGCGACGACTATCGATGATATTGAACAAATCACAGGCATAGATTTCAACCAAAAACTATCAGAAAAAATCGAAGAAAAAATCGAAAGAGAGTTGAGTTATAAAGAATGGAGCTTTAGTTAATCTTAAATTATTTAATTTATACCTTTGCAATCCATAAAAAAGCAAAATGAGAATTGACATTATTACCGTATTACCCGAATTATTGAGAAGCCCTTTTGAAGCTTCAATTATGAAACGCGCTATTGACAAAGGTCTTGTAGAAGTTCATTTTCATAATTTAAGGGATTATACAACCAACAAACAAAAAAGCGTTGACGATTATCCTTTTGGCGGTGGTGCAGGAATGGTGATGACTGTTCAGCCTATTGATGCCTGTATCACTCACCTGAAAAGCGAAAGATCATACGACGAAATCATATATATGTCTCCTGACGGTGAAACTTTGAACCAAAAAATGGCCAACACAATGTCTATGTATGAAAACATTATCATTTTGTGCGGGCATTATAAAGGAGTGGACCAGCGCGTTCGCGACCATTTTATCACCAAGGAAATTTCGATAGGCGATTATGTGTTATCAGGAGGAGAATTGGGTGCTTTGGTTTTATCCGATGCTTTAATCCGATTAATTCCTGGGGTTTTGAGTGACGAAACTTCTGCCTTAACCGACAGCTTCCAAGACGGCTTGCTTTCCGGACCGATTTATACACGACCTGCGGATTACAAAGGATGGAAAGTACCGGATGTACTATTGAGCGGTCATTTTGCTAAAATTGACAAATGGAGAGAAGACACTGCCTACGAACACACTAAGAACAGAAGACCCGATTTATTAAATGATTAATTTTCAAAACTTTATACTTTAGAACAAATAAAAGCGTTCATTTTAAATAACTCTAAAGTATAAAATCATGAAAAAGATAATCATCAAAATATTTTTAATCATTGCATTTTTATATTCTTCTTTTTCTTTTGCGCAGGGAATAAACAAAGTATCCTTGCTGAATGAACTAAACAAAACTTACGGAGTCTCATTAAGCGCAGATGAAAAAACCTATTTTGAAAACGCAAACAGCACATTAGTATCAGAATTGTTTGGTCTCGACGAAAAGAATTTATCAAAAGAAAATCGTGATAAAGAAATTGATAAATTATTTGATAAAAGAGACAAAGCTCTGACTTCTTCCTTAGGCATAAACAAATACAGTGACATTAAATCAAAAACAATCGAGAAAAACGCAGAAACCATAAAAAAAGTAAAACAGGCAAAAATGACGCCTTAAAATATTTTTAAACAATGAATTACAAAAAGAGCTTATAGAAATAAAAGCTCTTTTTATAATTTTATTAAATAAAATATCGCTTCAAAATAATTTATAATTCATATTTCACAATTCATAATTATTTTTTACATTTGCACCCTCATTAGACCAACCTCTGGCGAAAACCGTGAATGTTGCTCTTTTTAAACCATAAATAAAAAATAAAATGGCAGATTTATTGAAATTCGTTCAAGACGAATTCGTAACAAGAAAAGATTTTCCTGATTTTGGAGCTGGAGACACAATCACAGTTTTCTACGAAATTAAAGAGGGTGAAAAAACAAGAACACAGTTTTTTAAAGGTGTAGTTATTCAAAGAAGAGGTACTGGTAACACAGAAACTTTTACTATCCGTAAAATGTCAGGTGCAGTTGGTGTAGAGCGTATCTTCCCAGTTAACTTGCCAGCTTTGCAAAAAATTGAAATCAACAAGAAAGGTCACGTACGTAGAGCTAGAATTTTCTACTTCAGAGAACTTACTGGTAAAAAAGCAAAAATTAAAGATAAAAGAAGATAGTTTTTACTATTTCCTTAATGATAAAAAAGTCCCAACCGATGAAAATCGAGATTGGGACTTTTTTTTTGATAATTTTGAGGTGCCAAAAATCATAATTTAGAAATCAAAAGGCGCTAAAAATATCAAATTCAAAATATCACAGAATATTACTTTAAATTTAATTTTTTATACACAAATAGAATCCCTATTACAACTTCATTTCATATCTTTGCCCGCCTTGTCTCAAACGATGTAATTCTTAAATAAGGCCTAAAGTTAATTGCGGTTTAGATTAAAAAAAAATAAAAAAATGACACCAAAAGCTAAAATTTTTTACACACTTACAGATGAGGCTCCTCTATTGGCAACCTATTCTTTCTTACCAATTGTTCAGGCATTTACTGCCACTTCTGATATCGAAATAGAAACAAGAGACATTTCGCTTGCCGGAAGAATCATTGCAAACTTTCCGGAATTCCTGAAAGAAGACCAAAAAACAAAAAATGCTTTATTGGAATTAGGCCAACTAGCCACTACCCCGGAAGCAAACATCATAAAATTACCGAACGTATCAGCATCAATTCCACAATTGAAAGCAGCCATCGCCGAATTACAATCACACGGTTATGCATTGCCTGATTTCCCGGAAGATCCGCAAAGCGAAGAAGAAAAAGCGATCAAAGCTAAATATTCAAAAATTTTAGGATCGGCGGTAAATCCGGTTTTAAGAGAAGGAAACTCAGACCGTAGAGCTCCTAAAGCCGTTAAAAATTATGCAAAAGCAAATCCACACTCAATGGGTGCCTGGACTTCGGATTCAAAAACATACGTTGCTTCAATGGAAAGCGATGACTTTTACGGAAGTGAAAAATCAGTTATTTTGGCTGATGATGCCGATGTAAAAATTGAATTTGTTGCCAAAGACGGTACAGCTACCATTCTTAAAGCAAGTACTCCTTTGAAATCAGGAGAAATTATCGACAGCTCGGTTATGCATTTGAATGCATTAAAATCTTTTGTTGCAAAAACAATCAAAGAAGCCAAAGAAAAAAACATTCTGCTTTCGGTTCACCTGAAAGCAACAATGATGAAAGTTTCAGATCCAATTATATTTGGTGCTATTGTAGAAGTTTATTTTGCTGATGTTTTCGAAAAATACGCTGCTTTATTTGCAGAATTAAACATCAATAAAAACAACGGTTTAGGTGATGTATATGCAAAAATCGCCGGGCATCCGCAACAAGCTGAAGTGGAAGCTGCAATCGCAAAGACTATCGAGAACGGACCAGCTTTGGCAATGGTAAATTCAGATAAAGGAATCACTAATCTTCACGTCCCTTCGGATGTAATTGTTGATGCTTCTATGCCGGCTATGATCCGTACTTCCGGCCAGATGTACGACAAACAAGGAAAACAACAGGACACTGCAGCGATTATCCCGGACAGATGTTATGCCGGTGTTTATACTGCAACTATCGATTTTTGTAAAAAACACGGTGCTTTTGTACCAACAACAATGGGAAGTGTTCCAAACGTTGGCTTGATGGCGCAACAAGCTGAAGAATACGGTTCTCATGACAAAACTTTCCAAATGAAAGCAGACGGTGTTGTACGCGTTGTTGATACAAACGGAACTGTTTTAATGGAACAAAACGTTGAAGCTGACGATATTTTCA
>Ga0208398_100633_pt1 | contig 19596 bp, 18 predicted proteins | sample LakWasMe79_HOW10_2_FD_183905 | JGI IMG/M metagenome (GOLD analysis project Ga0208398, IMG submission 183905) | Freshwater sediment methanotrophic microbial communities from Lake Washington under simulated oxygen tension - Sediment Metagenome... | ecosystem: Environmental > Aquatic > Freshwater >...
GAGCCTTGTTGATGTCCACCCCCGTGATCGCCGTCTACCCCGGCACCTTTGACCCCATTACCCTGGGCCACCAGGACCTGATCCGCCGTGCGGCAGGGCTGTTTGACACGGTGATCGTGGCCGTGGCCGCGGCCCACCACAAAAAGACGATGTTCAGCCTGCAAGAGAGGCTGGACACGGTGCGCGACGCTATTGGCCAGTACCCCAATGTGCAGGTTGAGTCGTTTACAGGCCTGGTGCGTGACTTTGCTGTCGACCATGGTGCAAAGGCCATGTTGCGGGGTGTGCGCTCAGTGACCGATTTTGACTTTGAAAACCAGCTTGCCGGCATGAACCGCGCCCTGGCACCAGATGTGGAAACAGTGTTTTTGACACCGGACGCGCGCTACCAGCACATTTCCAGTACGCTGGTGCGTGAGATTGCGACCCTCAAGGGGGATGTGGCCCAGTTTGTGGCGCCAACCGTCCACGCGCGACTGATGGAAAAGCTCAAACCTCTTTAGGAATATTATGAAAATCTTGCTACCCGTGGATGGTTCGGAATTGTCTCTGGATGCGGTGCGCTTTGCCATCCGTATGGTGCTGGCCGGCCTGCGCGCGGATGCGGTGCTGGCCAATGTGCAGGAGCCTGCCACGCTCTATGAATTGCTGGTGGCACACGACCCCGAGGTGATCAACCGTGTCGCCGAAGAGGCCGGTCTGCATACCCTGCAGTCGGCACAGGCCCTGCTCGACGGGGCGGGTGTGGTGTACGAATGTGAAGTGGCCAAGGGCGACCCAGCCCACACGATTGTCGATATTGCGGAGCGTTTTGCCTGCGACATGATCGTCATGGGCGCACGCGGCAACAGCGCGCTGCGCAGTGCCATGCTGGGCTCGGTGTCCAACGAGGTGCTGCACGCCAGTGCGATTCCGGTGGTGATCGTCAAACCCGATGAGGTTTGAAGGGGCAACATGGCATTGATCATTACCGACGAGTGCATCAATTGCGATGTCTGCGAGCCCGAGTGCCCGAATGAGGCCATCTTCATGGGGACCGAGATTTATGAAATTGATCCCGCCAAGTGCACCGAGTGCGTGGGCCATTTTGATGAGCCCCAATGTGTGCAGGTTTGCCCGGTATCCTGCATTCCAGTGAACCCCCAGTTTGTCGAAGACAGGGAAACCCTGTGGTCGAAATACCGCCGTCTGCAGTTGGTTTCGGCTACGAAGGACTGAGCGCCGCCTGGCGGACCTGGTGTGCGGCTTGAGCTGCCCGGTGTTGCAAGGCCCACGCACCCATTTGCTGCTTGGGCGTGGGTTTGCCGTAGTGGTAGCCCTGGGCGTGGCTGCATCCCATTGCCGCCAACTGCGCGCCAATGTCTGCGTTTTCTATGCCCTCCGCGATGGTGCTCAATCCGAGGGATCGGGCCAATTCCAGCGCGGCCTTGATGATGTGCCGGCTGCGATCTGACTGATCGATCTGTTGCACAAAGGTCTTGTCAATCTTCAGGCAGGTAAATGGCAAGGACTGCAGGTAATCCAGCCCGGCGTAGCCGGTGCCAAAATCATCCAGCGCAATGCCAATACCCAAGGCGCGCAGTGCGTGGAGTGACGACGCCACCGCAGCCATGTTCTGGATGATGATGGTTTCCGTCAACTCGATGCGCAGCTCCTGCGGTGGCATCTGGTGCAGGTTCAGGCATTCCTTGACGGCTGCGACGATGTCGCCGCCAGCCAGCTCCGGTGCCGACAGGTTGATGCTGACAAAGGGTGGATGGTCTGCGTGGGTAAGGCAAAAAGGACGCAACTCAGCCCAGTCGGCGACCGCCCGGTTCAGCACCCACTGACCAATGCGGTGGATCAGGCCGGTCTTTTCTGCCAGGGGGATGAATTCGATGGGGCTGATCAGCCCCAGGGCGGGGTGGTGCCAGCGGATCAGTGCCTCATAGCCGACCACGGCGAGTTGGTCAAAGGCGATCAGGGGCTGGTAGAAGAGCTCCAGTTGCTGGCGGTCAATGGCGTCTGACAGATCCTGCGCCAGCGACAACGTGCGAACGGCAGCTTTGTGCAGGTCGACGGCTTCGGTCGAACCGGTGGTGTTTGCACTGCCCTGGCGCTGCTGCAGACCAGCAGCATCGTGTGTGCTGCGAAAACGCGCCAGCAACAGTTGCATCAGGTACTGGATGACGGAGTCTGATCGCAGCAGCAACTCTTCCACATGGCTGCGATCGATGCGGATCAGGCGGGTGGGGACCAGTGCACGAACCGAAGCAGTCCGCGGCTGGCGGTCCAACAGCGCCACTTCGCCGAACATGGCGCCTTCGGTCAGGATGGCAATGCGCCGCAACTCGGGTCCCACGCCGGTGAGAACTTCCACGCAGCCTTCTTCGATCACGTAGGCGGAGTCCCCAAGGTCTCCCCACTGGAAAACAAGCTCCTGCCCGTCGTAAACTTCCCGGTCAAATGCGTCTGTCATGGTGGTACCCGATGCATGCGAATGGCCGCGGCCCACTGTCGGCATGGTCGGCAAAGTGGGGCAGCAGTTGATTCACTATAAACCAAGCATCCCGGTTTGGCGAATCAACACAGCGCTATCGGGTGCCGCTGGCGGGTGCTTTGGGTGCTGACGCGGCGCTGCGCGCAGTGAAGAACTCGGGCTCTTTTTTCTTCTTGGTATGGCTCTTAGGGGTCTGTTTCGGTGCGGCACCCGTGTGGGATGCGTCCGCGCCCGCGGCAGCGTTTTGCGCCGGAGTGACAGTCTTTTTCGCTTGCGACGGGGTCTGTTTGGCGCGGTCTGACTGCATCTGTGCCTCTTCCTTGAGACGCGCTTTCTCCATCGCATTGGCGGCAGCCAATTCCCTGCGTGTCTCGGCGTCGGCCCGGGCCTTTTGTGTCTGGCTACGCGGGTCGCTGACGTCGACCACGACGGCATCGGCACACGGTTTCTGACTGTACGTGTCGCCGCAGCGGTAGACCTTCTGGCTCTGAGCCCCCGTTGACACTACGCAGCACGCTATAAAAATTACAGCAAATGGGGTGGTGTGTTTCATGGTGTGCCTTGTGGTTCCTGGGGTGCGCGCGGTGGCGCTGGCGTATGGGCTCTTGGCGGTTTGCTGGTGTGCACCAGCAGGGTGGCTTTTTCCATGTCGCCAGCCAGGAAGGCGGGTAGCGCCTTCAGCGAGCGGTCTATGCACTGGTCAATGGCGATGCGGTGGTCCAGCGAAGGTTTTTTCAGCACCCAGTTGACGACGTCGTCCTTGTTGCCGGGGTGCCCAACACCCAGGCGCAGGCGCCAGTAGTCGCCGCTGCCCAACTGTGCATGGATGTCGCGCAGGCCGTTGTGCCCGGCATGGCTACCGCCAAACTTGAGCTTGACCTGACCGGGGGCAATGTCCAGTTCGTCGTGCGCAACAAGGATCTCATTCGGCGCAATTTTGAAGAAGCGTGCCAGGGACGCAACGGATTTGCCCGACAGGTTCATGAAGGTTTGCGGCTGCAACAGCCAGACCGTGTGTCCATGCACGGTGGTGCGCGCCATCAACCCGTGGTAGCCCTTATCCATGGATAGCCCCGTTTTGAGTTCACGGGCCAACGCATCAACCCACCAGAAGCCGGCGTTGTGCCGGGTGGCCTCGTATTCCGGGCCCGGGTTGCCCAGGCCGACAAACAGTTTGATCATGTAAAACGGACGGAGTAGTGTGTCTGGGATGGTAGGTGAAATCGGAGCACTCACCAAACGACAACGGCCCACCGAAGTGGGCCGTCGAGACAGCTTGCGCTGCGAATCAGTGCGGGGACTGACTTATTTCTTGGCGGCAGGTGCTTTTGCTGCGGCGGGTGCCTTGGCAGCAGGAGCGGCCTTGCCACCCTTGGCGGCGGGAGCGGCAGCAGCGGCTTCTGCAGTAGCTTCGGCAGACGCTTCGGCAGCAGAGGTCACCACGGACACCAGCACGGGATTCTCACGGCCCTTGACCACAGCCTTCACGCCTGCAGGCAACTTGACGTCGCTCAGGTGGAAGGATGTGCCCTTCTTCAGGCCGGTCAGGTCCACTTCGATGAACTCGGGCAAATCAGCTGGCAGGCAGGTGATGTTGATTTCATTCAGGACGTGGTTGATCAGGCAATGGTCGACCTTGAAGGCGGACGATTCTTCCTGGCCCTTGAAGTGCAATGGCACCTTCATGTGCATCTTGGTATTGGCATCCACGCGCTGGAAGTCAATGTGCAGGATCAATTGCTTGTAGGGGTGCATTTGCACGTTGCGCAGCAAGACCTTGCTTTCCTTGCCAGCCAGTTCCATGTCCAGAACGGATGCGTGGAACGCTTCCTTCTTGATGGCGTGCCACAAAGCGTTGTGGTCCAGTTCGATCACAAGGGGTTCACCCTCGCCACCGTAGACGATACCGGGTGTGCGACCCGAATTGCGGAGACGGCGGCTCGCACCCGTGCCCTGCTTGGCGCGCTCAAAAGCGACAAATTTCATAACATTACTCCTGAAGGAGTCCACCGCGACCAGTGCGACTCCGGTTTAACAAAAGCGCTGAATCACTGCCCTGTGCAGCGTGCGCTTGCTTTTTGTCCCGATCTACCTTTTTTGAAGGCTTTGTAGAAACCTTAAAAAAGGTTCTCTTGATCCGAGAACAAACTCATGACCGACTCTCCCTTGGCGATGCGCTGAATCGTTTCAGCAATCAGCGGTGCCACGGAGAGCTGGCGAATTTTTTGGCATCCCGCAGCGGCTGCGCTGAGGGGAATGGTATTGGTCACCACGACCTCGTCCAGAGCGCCACCATTGGCAATGCGCTCGATGGCGGGGCCGGAGAAAATGGGGTGGGTGCAATAGGCATACACCTTCTTGGCGCCGCGCTCCTTGAGCACTTCGGCGGCTTTCACCAGCGTGCCCGCGGTATCAATCATGTCGTCCATGATGACGCAGTTGCGGCCCTCAATTTCACCGATCACGTGCATCACTTCAGACACGTTGGCCTTGGGGCGGCGTTTGTCGATGATGGCCAGATCGCAGCCGAGCTGCTTGGCCAGCGCGCGGGCGCGCACCACACCACCCACGTCGGGCGAGACCACGATCAGGTCTTCGTAATTCTTCTGGCGCAGATCACCCAGCAGCACGGGGGATGCATAAATGTTGTCCACCGGGATGTCAAAAAAGCCCTGAATCTGGTCGGCGTGCAAGTCCATGGTCAGCACGCGCGCGACACCCACGGCCTGCAGCATATTGGCCACAACCTTGGCCGTAATCGGCACGCGGGTAGACCGCGGGCGGCGATCCTGACGGGCATAGCCAAAGTACGGGATCACGGCGCTGATGCGCTCGGCCGATGCACGCTTCAATGCATCCACCATGATCAGCAGTTCCATCAGGTTTTCGTTGGTGGGCGCGCAGGTGCTTTGCACCACAAAGACGTCGCGGGCCCGCACGTTCTGGTTGATTTCCACCGTGACTTCGCCATCGGAGAAGCGACCGACGGTTGCCGCACCGAGCGAGATGCCCAAGTGGCGTGCAATGTCAGCGGCCATGCCCGGGTTGGCATTGCCGGTGAAAACCATGAAATCGGGGGGAGGTGAAGCCTGCATGCGGGTTCCAGCGAGTAGAGTAGGTTTATGCCTGTACGTTGCGCGCTGTGACCGGATCAGTCCCGGTCAACAGATTTGGCAGGGGAAGAAGGACTCGAACCTTCGCATGCTGGAATCAAAATCCAGTGCCTTAACCAACTTGGCGACTCCCCTACACAGGTTGACAGCGAAACGCTGCCCACCCCTAAACCGTTATTTCATCCGGCATTTAATCCGTCATTTTCCCATCGCTGGTTGCCCAACCCACCAGGGGATGAACATCCAAGTTGCTGCACAACCTGACTTGCCATGCGCTTGGCGCACTCGACACATCAATACCATGCAACAGTTGCGCAAACACTGCGCTTCCAGAGCCTGTCATCCGGCCATTGAGCCCCTGCGACGTCAGCCACTCTAGGGCTTGGGTTACACCGGGACACAACCTCTGGGCAACGGCCTGCAAGTCGTTACGGCCATAACTAAACAAGGAACCGTGTGCGTCTGCAGCGAAGCCTGAAATTATAGCAGTTTCTGAGTCTCGCTTCAACGTAGGGTCTGAAAAAATTAGCTGGGTTTGCAGTCCTGCGTCCGGTTTGACCACCACAAAGCGTTCCTGGGGCAATGCAATGGGCGTGAGTTTTTCTCCAATGCCTTCAACCCAGGCGTGCTGTCCGCCCAGGAAGAATGGCACGTCCGCACCCAGAGACAGGCCCAAGCGGGCCAGCGTCTGCAGTGGCAGGTTCAGCTTCCACAGGCGGTTCAGTGCCAGCAGGGTGGACGCGGCGTCGGACGATCCACCGCCCATGCCCGCCTGCGCCGGGATGGATTTGGAGATGCCGATGTGCACGCCCAAGGGACATTGCGTGCGGTGTTGCAACATGCGGGCGGCCCGCACCACCAGGTCGTCGTCGGGCAGCGTCCAACTGAGGTCCTCGCGGCTGATCTGGCCGTCGGCGCGCACACTGAAGTGCAGCGTGTCGCACCAGTCAATCAGCATGAACACCGATTGCAGCAGGTGGTAGCCGTCCGCACGGCGACCGGTAATGTGCAAAAACAGGTTGAGCTTGGCGGGGGCAGGGACGTCGTAGAGCGACTGCATGCAGAGATTATCCCGTGTGCTCAGCGATCAAGAATAATCTTGAGCTGGGCTGGCGTTTCTGGCTCCACCCGTTGGGCGGTGAGGCGTCCGTCCGGCAACGCACTCAAATCCACATCCCAGCCGGGTGTTGGTGGTGAACTACCCTTGAGCCATTCAAACAGGCTCGCCACTGGCAGCACAGCCCCAGTGGTGCGGCGCGTCAAGGCATCCAGCGATTCAAAGTGCTGTGGTTCACCCGTCGTTTGTAACTGCGCGCCATTCGCGCCCCATTGCAGCCGTGCCAGCGTGCTCCCAAGTGGACTGAAGAAAGACAGGCTACCGACCACTGCATCGCCTTGCAGGTCAAAATCCGCCGAGAACGCCTGCACCGGCGTGCTGTCGACCTTGAGTGACAGGCGGCCCTGCCAATGCGCGGAGTGTTCAGTATTCGGATCTCTAGCCCTCGTAGGGCTTGCACATCCTGCTATAAAAACAATAGCTAATGCCAAGGCCAGCCGCAGGCCGGAACGATAGCAGGCGCTCACGGCGTGCCACGCAGGCGTCGCATGGTCTCGCGCAGGGTTTCGTTCTGCGGATTCAGTCCCACGCCTTCTTTCCAGACCGCGCTGGCCTGGTCGCGCTCACCGACCGTCCATAGCACTTCCCCGAGGTGGGCGGCAATTTCTGCGTCCGGTCGGGCCTGGAAGGCGTTCTTCAACAAGCGCAGGGCTTCGACAGCGTTGCCGGAGCGGAACTCCACCCAGGCGAGGCTGTCGGCAATAAATGGATCGTCGGGCGCGTACGCCAATGCGCGATTGATGAGCGCACGCGCCTCCGCCAGGCGGATGTTGCGATCCGCCAGTGAGTAACCCAGTGCGTTGTAGGCGTGGTGGTAGTCGGGTTTGGCGTCCATGACCCGGCGCAACAGGCCTTCCATTTCGTCTGTCTTGCCCAGGCGTTCCGCCATCATGGCCAGGTCGTACACCACGTCTATGTCGTCCGGATAGCGGCCCGCGGCATCCGCCAGCAATTGATAGGCCGCAGCGTACTGGCGGCTTTCCCGCAGGATTTGCACCTCGGCATTGATCTTGTCCAGCGCGTCAGAAGGCTGCAGCTCCGGCACGCCACGTATGGCTGCCCGGGCTTCCTCCACTTTTCCTTCTCGCGCCAGAATCGCGGCGTAGCGCCTCTGAATGCGCAGCGCGTCCTTGGGGCTGTCAATCTGGTTCAAATAGGCCTTGGCCTCATCGAGCCTTTTCCCTTGCTCTGCTGCCTGTGCCAACAGCAGGTAGGCCTGGACCAAACCGCGTCCCATGGTGGCGGATTGGCCTGCATCGGCGGGGGGAGGCGGATTCAATGCGATGTAGGTCTTGAGTGAGGACTCGGCAGTTGCCAGCTTGGAGTCCTGCAGCTCAAGCGAACCACGCAACAGCCAGGCTTCCGGAAAATCCGGTTTCTCGGCGGTCAACAGCTGCATCTGTTTGTAGGCTTCGGCGTACCGCTGTGCATTGATTTCATGGCGCGCATAGGCCATGCGCAGGTCGGGGGTCGGTTTCCCGGCCAAGTAGCGGTGGACGATGGATGCTGCCTGCGGGATTTTGTACTCCAGTAGTGCGATGGCCAACAAAACGGGTTCTTCTGCCTCCGCGTTGAGCGCTACACCGCGCCGGGCCGCGTCCATGGCGCCATCCATGTCCTGCGCCTGCATGCGCATCGTGCCAATGGCCGCCCAGGCTGCCGCACCCGTCGTGCGATTGACCAGCTCCGTGAGCAGGATCTTCTCGACCACCGTTGCCGAAAGTTTCTTGTCGGTCGTTCGGGCAAAGTAGCGTGGAAGCTGGCTGATGGCCGCTACCCGTTCGGCAGGGGCCAGCGCTGCCAACTCGCGTTTGAGTGGCTCCTGGGTTTCGGCAAGCCGGTTCAAGCCCAACAGAATCTGGAGTTGGTAGCGATTGGCTTCTCGCGACGATGGGAATGCGCGAGCCCAGGCTTGCGCGGCCTCCAGGGCGGACTCCCCACTGCGTCCCTGCAACGCGAGCTCGACCGCGCGCTCATAGAGTCGCGGTGAATTGGCTTTGCGCGCGGCATCGAGCATAAAGGCGTACGCCGAACCGTTGTCTCCGCTCTGGGCCGTCAATTCACTGACCAGTAACTGGTAGAACAATTCACCGTCCAGGTTGGAGTTGACTGGACCTTCCGTCTTGGGCGGAGCCCCCAGTGCAGAGCCGCCAACGCATGCCGCGGCCAGGGTCAAAAGAAGTAGACGGGGGATTCGTGTCATCAGACCATAATAATCCAAGCCGGAGAGCCCCCGCACCATGCCCGAATTACCCGAAGTTGAAGTGACACGGTTGAGTTTTGCCAACCGCATTGCCGGCGCACAGATTCTGGGCGTTCGCTTGGGCAAGCCCCTGCGCTGGCCTTTGCACGGTGATCCCCAAGCATTGCCGGGCCGCCATGTGCTGGGCGTGCGCCGACGGGGCAAATACCTGCTGATCGATTTGGACCAAGGCCTGCTCCTGCTGCATCTGGGCATGTCGGGTAGCCTGTCGTTTTCGCTACAACCACCGGAGCCCGGCAAGCACGACCATTTCGAACTGCGCACCACCCAGGGCGTGTTGCGGCTGAACGACCCCCGGCGTTTTGGTGCCGTGGTCCTGGTGTCCGGTGAGCAGGATGCTGTGGCGCAAAAGCTGCTCGGCAAGCTCGGAATGGAGCCCCTGGATGCAGGATTTGATCCACTGCGCTTCCGCCAGGGGCTGCTCCAGCGCAAGGCTCCGATCAAGCAGGTGTTGCTTGCAGGCGACGTCGTCGTGGGGGTTGGGAACATCTACGCCTCGGAGGTTTTGTTTCTGGCGGGCATTCGTCCAACGACGCCGGCCGCGCGACTGAGCCTGCCGCGGGTCAAGAGGCTGCACCTGGCAATTCGCGATGTGCTGGCGCGCGCCGTACAGCGCGGAGGCAGTACGCTGCAAAACTTCTCCAATGCGGACGGCGAAGCGGGACATTTTCAGCTCGATGCCATGGTCTACGGGCGCGGCGGAATGGAATGCAAGGTGTGCGCGACACCGATCCGGGCGATCCGACAGGGGCAGCGCGCTACATTTTTCTGTGCCAACTGCCAAAAACCCTGAGTGGCTTGGCGGACCGCAGTGCTATATTGAGCGGCTAGACGGGGGGACACTTGACTACTTCATTTAACGAACAGTTTGACCAACTTGGTACGTGGCGACGGGAGTTCGGCCTGCGGCTGAAGTTGCTCGCCGAGTGGATGAAGGACAACGAGCTGCTGGACGCAGCGGTGGACGAACGTTTGCGGCGTCTGGGTACGCAGGTACGGTCTGACAAGGTGATGGTGGCCTTTGTCGCAGAGTTTTCCCGCGGCAAGTCCGAGATGATCAACGCGGTGTTTTTCGCCGGCTACGGTCGTCGCATCATGCCGGCCAGTGCGGGCCGCACCACGATGTGCCCGACCGAAATGGGCTACGACGCCGACGTGCCCCCATGCCTGCGTTTGTTGCCCATCGAGACCCGGTTGCAGCCCCAAGCGCTCATGGAGTGGCGCATGGTGCCCGAAAAATGGACGCGGATTGATCTGGATGTGAACAATCCGCAACAGTTGGCATCTGCCCTGGAGAAGGTCGCAGAAACCCGCAAAGTGACGCAGGACGAAGCCCGCGCCCTCGGTTTCTGGCACAACCAGGCCCCTGACGACAACCCCTTGCTCGATTCTGAAGGCATGGTGGAAGTGCCCAAGTGGCGCCATGCCCTGATCAATATTGCCCACCCTTTGCTGAAGCAGGGACTGGTCATTCTGGATACTCCGGGCCTTAACGCGATCGGTGCCGAGCCCGAGTTGACCGTCAGCCTGATCCCGCAGGCCCATGCCGTCGTCTTCATTCTGGGCGCCGACACGGGCGTTACCAAGTCAGACTTGGCTATATGGCGCGAGCACCTGATCACCGAGTCGGGGGATACCGATTCGCGGCTGGTGGTCCTGAACAAGATCGACACGCTGTGGGACGACCTCAGTTCGCCCGCCCAGATCCAGGCCCAGATCGACCGGCAAAAGGTCAGCACCGCAGAAATATTGGGGATTCCACAGGACCGTGTGATTGCCGTGTCGGCGCAAAAAGGGCTGGTGGCCAAGGTCACCGACGACGACGAACTGCTCCAGCGCAGCTGCCTGCCGGTGCTGGAAGACGCACTGGGGCGCGGCATGATGGGCAAGCGCCAGCGCATTCTGAGCGAAGCCATGGCATCCGGTATCACGGACCTGCGCGCCGAAACCGGTCGCGTCATCAATATCCGTAAACGCGACCTGACCGAGCAGATGATGGAGCTCAAGGGGCTACAGGGCAAGAACGCGGCCGTCATCAAACACATGCGTACGCGCATTTCGCAGGAGCAGGCCGAGTTCGATCTAGGCGGAGCCAAGATCCACGCTGTGCGGTCGGTGCACCTGAAGTTGCTGCGCGAAGTGTTCGGCATTTTGGGCTCGACCGCCTTGAAGAAGGAAATGGCGCAGCTGACGGCAACCTTGCTGCAAAAAGGTCTCAAGCTGGGCGTCAAGCGCGCCTATGGTGAGACCTTTGATCGCTTGCGGGCCAATTTGCAGAGGGTTCAAACGCTGTGTGGCGAGATTCAGTCCATGCTGGCCGCGTCTTTTCGACAGCTCAACGGTGAACACGGATTTTCCTTGCAGGCGCCCACCGAGCCGCAAATGGCCCAGTACCTGACCGACCTGGACATGGTGGAACGCAGCCACGTGCAGTACCTGGGCATCGGCAATGCGTTCAAGCTGGCCCAGCCCGAGTTTGCGGACCGGCTGGTGCGTGCGTTGTCTACGCGCTTGCGGGGCATCCACGAAACGGCGCTGGGGGATGTGGAGTTGTGGAGCAAGTCGGCAGCCGCCCAGCTCGATGCGCAATTGCGCGAGCGCCGGCGCAACTTCAGCCGCCGTATTGAAGCCATAGACCGCATCCAGCAGGCCGCAGGCGGTCTGGAAGACCGTATCCAGGACGTGGACCAGCAGGAAGCCGCTCTGAGCCAGATTGAGCTCAAACTGATTGAACTGACCGACTACCTGATCGCCGCCCATAGGCCCGCCGGTACGCCGATCGACATCGACATCGCCTTCGCTTGACCACGCCGTTGGACCGCGGGCCATCGGGGGCACCGGACGCCCCGGGTGCCTTCGCCAAGCGTGTGGTGGCTTGGCAGGCGACGCATGGCCGCAACGACTTGCCGTGGCAAAACACCCAGGACCCCTACCGCGTGTGGCTGTCCGAGATCATGCTGCAACAGACGCAGGTGGTGACAGTGCGCGGCTACTTTGCCCGCTTTCTGGAGCGCTTCCCCGATGTATCCGCACTGGCCTCGGCCAGCCTGGACGATGTCCTGGGCCTGTGGAGCGGCTTGGGTTACTACAGCCGGGCGCGCAATCTGCACCGCTGTGCGCAGCACATCATGGAACGCCATGGCGGTGCGTTTCCCGCCACCGCAGAGCTGCTGGAAACCCTGCCCGGAATCGGGCGCTCCACGGCGGCGGCCATCGCGTCGCTGTGCTTTGGCGAGCGGGTGGCCATCCTGGATGCCAACGTGAAACGGGTCGTGACCCGTGTGCTGGGGTTTGATGCCGACCTGGCACAGGGTGCCCACGTGCGGGCCTTGTGGGACGCCGCCACGCAACTGCTGCCTGCCGGCAAAGCCGCACCACGCGCCATGGCGCGCTACACCCAGGGCATGATGGATCTGGGCGCAACCGTGTGCCTACCCAAAAAGCCGGATTGCGCCGCCTGCCCGGTGCGTGTGGATTGTGTGGCGGGTGCGGCGGGGGACCCCGAGCGCTACCCGGTACGGACCCGCACACTCAAGCGCAGCAGCCAGTCGATTTGGTTGCTGTGGGCGCAGTGCGACGATGGCGCGGTGTGGCTGGACAAGCGGCCCACACCGGGGGTCTGGGCTGGGCTGCACTGCCTGCCGTTGTTTGACAGTGAAGAGGCCTTGAAGGATGCCGTACCCCGACCGTTACGTGCGAAGCTGTGCGCGCTACCGGTCTTCACCCACGTGCTGACCCACAAAGACCTGTTTCTGCACACCTGGCGGGTGGACGTTGCGGACCGGTCCACCGTATGGGGTGCGGGCCGGTGGCTGGGTGGCGAAGAATGGCCGCGGATGGGATTGCCTGCACCGATCCGCAAGCTGCTACAGGTCACCGTGCCAACTTGAGGCAATGATTTCGCTGATAAATTGGGCTGTAGCCCTCGCAGAATATGCGGTTGTTGCTATAAAATAAGTAGCAAACTAGATCGCATCGATTTCCCGGTGCCGCTTGAGCGTGACCCACTCGGATGCAAAGCGTTGGGCCAGACGCTCGACCAGATAGACCGACCGGTGCTGCCCACCGGTGCAACCGATGGCAACGGTGACGTAGCTGCGGTGGTCGCGGGCCAGCGCGTCCAGCCAGTTCTCCAGAAAGTGGGCGATGTGGTGCTGCATCAAATCCACCTCTTCTTGCGCCTGCAAGAAATCAATCACCGGCTGGTCACGCCCGGTCAGGTGGCGCAGGGTCGGCTCGTAGTGTGGGTTGGGCAACATGCGCACGTCAAACATGTAGTCGGCGTCCGCTGGCACCCCGCGCTTGAACGCAAACGACTCGAAGACCAGCGTCAGCTGTCCGGTCGGTGCGGAGATCAGTGTCTTGACGTAGCCCTGCAACTGGGCCGGACGGATGATGCTGGAGTCGATGACGTGTGCCTCCTGGCGCAGCACAGCCAGCAATTGACGCTCCAGCTCAATGGCATCGACCAGTGCGCGGCGCGCGTCCTGCTCGGCATATCCCGCCTCCGCTTGCGACAGCGGATGCTTGCGCCGCGACTCGGAATAGCGGCGCACCAGGGTGTCGGTATTGGCATCCAGAAACAGCGACTTGACGCCGATACCTCGGCTGCGCAGCGTCTGCAGCTGATGCGGTACCAGCGGCAATGACGTGGCACTGCGCACATCCATGGCAATGGCGATGCGGGGGGCCTGGTGCTTTTGCTCCAGCTCCACAAAAGGCAGCAGCAGCTCCGGGGGGAGGTTGTCCACGCAGTAGTAACCGGCGTCCTCCAGTGCGTGCAGGGCGACCGATTTGCCCGAGCCCGACATGCCGGTGATCAGCACAATTTCCATGGGTTGCAGCGCATCGTGCATGGATTCACACTCCGGACTGCAGCATTTCCTTGGCGTGCGCCAGGGTGGTGCTGGAGAGTTTTTCGCCGCCGAGCATGCGGGCGATTTCGGCGACACGCTGCTCGCCCACCGCGGCGGATACCGTGCTGAGTGTGACCTTGCCATGCATCTGCTTGGCCACGACCAGGTGGTGGTCGGCACAGGCTGCCACCTGGGGCAGGTGCGTGACGGCCAGTACCTGCCGGTCCGCGCCGAGCTGGCGCATGAGTCTGCCCACCGTCTCGGCCACGGCGCCGCCCACACCGGAATCCACCTCGTCAAAAATCAACGTTTGGGCGGTGCCCAACTGGCTGGTCGTTACCGCAATAGCCAGCGCCATGCGTGACAACTCGCCGCCCGAGGCCACCTTGCCCACCGGGCGCGGCGTGCTGCCAGCGTGCCCGGCCACCAGAAAGCCAACTTCTTCCAGGCCACTTTGCATGGGTTGTGCACTGGCCTCCAGCAGCACCTGGAACTGACCGCCCTGCATGCCAAGGCCCTGCATGGCCTGGGTGATGGATTGCGCCAGCAGCGGGGCTGCCTTGGCCCGCGCTTTGCCCAGGGCCTTGGCCTCCAGCATATAAGCGGCCTGCGCCTCTTTCTCGGCGTTTTGCAGGCCCTCCAGATCCGACGCCGCGTCCAGCTGAACCAGCTCGGCCCGCCACGATGCCAGCAGGGCGGGCAGCTCTTCGGGTGCGCGTTTGTAGCGCCGGGCCAGCGATACCCACTGCGACAGCCGCTCGTCCAGCTCAGCCAGGCGTTGCGGATCCAGTTCGGTGCGGCGCAAATAGCCGCGCAGGGTGCGCACGCTGTCTTCCACCTGGGCCAGACTGGAGCTGAGCACGTCGACCGGGTCCTGGAAGTCCGCCTCCAGATGCAACTGGTTCTGGACCTGCTGCAAGGCGCTGTTCAACAGGTGCAGGACGTTGTGGTCGTCGTCTTCCAGCAACTGCAGGGCGCCCTGGGCGGCGTCCAGCAAGGCCTGGCCGTTGGCCAAGCGGCTGTGGCTGGTTTGCAGTTCATCCCACTCGTCCACCAACGGATTGAGTTTTTCGACCTCGCCAATCTGCCAGGCCAGGCGCTCACGTTCGCGCTGCAGGGAGTCTTGTGCGGCAACCGCCTGTGCCAACGTGGCTTGGGCCTGGCGCCAGTTCAGCCATAACGTGCCCAGTGTTGCGGTGGAGACCTTGGCATAGGCGTCCAGCAGCCCGCGCACGGCGTCAGGCCGGGTCAGGCTTTGCCAGGCGTGCTGCCCATGAATGTCGAGCAACTGCTCACCCACCGTGCGCAGTTGCTGGGCGGTGGCGGGGCTGCCATTGATCCAGGCGCGGCTCTTGCCAGCCGTGTCCACCGTGCGGCGCAGCAGCAGGGTGTCGCTGTCATCAAAGCCAGCCTCCTGCAGCGTGTCGCGCACGCTGGCTGGAGTGTCGAACTCGGCGCTGACGTCGGTGCGGCTGGCGCCCTCCCGTATCACACCGGTGTCGGCCCGGGCGCCGGTGACCAATTGCAGCGCGTCAATCAGGATGGATTTGCCCGCGCCAGTCTCGCCGGTCAGCACGGTAAAGCCGCTGTCCAGCTCCAACTCCAACTCGCTGACGATGACGAAATCGCGCAGCACAATGCGTTTCAACGCCATCAGGCAACCCCTTCATTCCAGTGTAATTTTTGCCGCAAGGTGTCGAAATAGCTCCATCCCTTGGGATGCAGGAAGCGCACCTGGTACTGGGACCGTGTCACCACGATGCGGTCGCCGTGCAACAGCGAGGCCAGTGACTGCATGTCGAAATTGGCGCTGGCATCCCGTCCAGCTACTAATTCGATAGCAACCTCCGAAACATTGGCGAGGACTATCGGCCGATTTGACAAAGTGTGGGGGGCGATGGGCACCAGCACCCAGCCCGGAATCGACGGGTGCATCAGCGGCCCGCCTGCCGACAGTGAGTAGGCGGTGGACCCCGTCGGCGTGGCAATGATCAGACCATCGGCCCGCTGGTTGGCGACGAAGTGTCCGTCCACCTCCACCCGCAACTCGACCATGCCCGCCGTGGCACCCCGGTTGAGCACCACGTCGTTCATAGCCAGGGCCGAGAACACGCAATGTCCGCCCCGCATGACCCGCGCCTGCATCAGGCTGCGGTGGTCTTCTTCATAGATACCGGCCAGCATGGGTTGCAGCGAGGCCTGAAAGTGGTCCAGCGGAATGTCGGTAATAAAGCCCAGGCGTCCCTGGTTGATGCCGATCAGCGGCACGCCAAACTGCGCCAGCTGGCGGCCAATGCCCAGCATGGTGCCGTCACCCCCGACGACGACGCACACATCGCAGGCGCTGCCTATGCCGGCCACGTCCAGCGTGGGGTAGTCGGTCAGGCCCATGTTGGCCGCGGTGTCGGCTTCCACGACCACCTCGCAGCCCTGGTCCATCAGGAAGTGGGCGATGCGCTCCAGCGCCTGCCGAGTCGACGCGCCCGTCGCGCCAGAGGAAACGGCTTGGTATTTGCCAATCAAGGCAACCTGGCGGAATTGGGACATCATTCGCAAATTACATCACTAAAACGAACCCTCATTGAGGTGAGGCCGGTTGAGTGACAAAGAAAGTAGAGTTCCTCGATCAAGAGAGGGCGTCGTTACTATGCATTGTGACCGCACCAATCGTTTGCAGAGCAACATTACGCGGTTTCCTGGAATCAGCGCTAGCTGCTCACTGGCTATTAGTCACTCAGTTACAGTCGTCAATATTCGAATAGCAGTCGTATCCGTACTCTGGGCTGCTGAGTCGAACCCGCAATAATTCCCGACTAACGTGGAGAGAATTTCCTGATGACATGTTTCGAGTCTGGCAAAGCCAAAACACTCTTTGCATTTACTGCGCTTTTACTTTCTCTTGCCTATATGTGCATTGGGTTCACGGAGGCACATGCTCAAACTCAACGCCAGAATATGGTTCTGACGCCTCGATCTTCTGAATCATCGCGAACGTTTTTGTCAAATTGTGAATTTAAGAAAAATGCCTCAGAGCAATGGTCGGCAGATTGTGACTATGGCCTCGTGTATTCGAAGGAACTCGATGATGGCGTTCCGGGCAGCGCCTCGTACGTTGTTGAATTCAACTGGGTTCGCAAAGATGGTGAAGGGCGAGTACTGAAGGATGAAGAAGGTCACGTTAAGAAATACTTCAATCGAATTGCAAATGCTGTGTCTGTAATTCCTGGGACGGGGCATATTTCGGGCTATATCCTTCCCGGAATTGAGACCTTAGGTGTAGAGTGGCCCGCTTTCACAACGACATCAATCACTGCGAATTTAATGCTGGTACGACCTCGAATTCGTCCGAAATATTCGGATCAAATGCAAAACCGAGTGGTGCTGGCCAGCCAGGAGATTGATCTCGTAGTCAATTGGCCTGATCGGCAGACATGGGCCAGAGGCGAGGAAGTTAGAACTAAATCCGCTTCTGATGTCATTGGCCATGCAGTACAGCTAATCGATACAGGGGGAGACACAGGCGTTTCGGAGCAAATAGAGGGTGCAAAGCGCCTCTTGGAGATGTTGATTGCCAAGGATCCCAAACAGGCCGGCGCATACGTTGAACTTGCCAGAATCGCGTTGAGGATTCCGGGAGGAGCAGAAGGCTTCTATCAAGCCGAGTCGCTTCTCAAGTCGTCCCTGGAAATACAACCCGGAAACTCAAATGCTGTGATCCTCAAAGGGTACGTTTTAACTCACCAGGGTCGGTTTGTTGAGGCCGAGCAGCTGTTTTCATCAGTAAATACTGTCGGCCTGAAGAATCTTTGGCTGTGGGCAAACTGGGGTGAAATGTTGAGCCTAAGTGGAAAAAAGGATGCAGCACTAGTCAAGTATCGGAAAGCAATTGAGCATCCTCCAACCAGCGACACATATGACCGTGCCAGGAAAGATGCATATCAGGAGCTTTTTAGATTACTTGAGGCTCGCAAAGACATCAATGGAATGGAAGATTTGCACAAGCAAAGAGTCGAGGACTACAGCGGTGGCACTTGTTTTGGAGCGGAGTACGCGCGATTTAAGCTGTTTCGACGTGGTGATGTAGCGTCCGCAATTGCGCTGGCTGAGCAATCTATTCAATCTGGCTGTCCTGCAACGCTTTTCGCCAAAAATGTTCTCGGCTATGCCCATTACACCGCGTGGGCGACAAGTAAGGCCCCCGACGGAATGGATTCGTTGAATCGCGCAAGAGTCTATTTACCCGGCGGGCCGCGGTTACTCTACGGTCTCGCGGAGAGCGAGTTCACCCTGGTTGCTGCGACCAAGCTGATTAGCATGGGCGAGCGAATTGATCAAATGGACAACCGAAAAATGACCGCATTGGCTTACGCTCTGGAAGAACATTCCTATGATGCCGTGCGCAGTTTGATTCGACTGGGGGCAAAGGCCGAAAAATTGGTGGGCCCACAGGATATTCCCGTTGCGCTGCTTCCTGTGCTTTCCAAAGACCTTGAGGGCATTCGAGTTTTGCGAAAGCTTGGGATCGACTATTCGCGAGTTCGTTTTCAAGGCATGTCAGCTCTTGATATAGCAAAGCGCATTGGGGACCCCAAAGTGACTGACGCGATGCAGATAACGACGCCTAAGGTTTAGATTCAATCGGGTCTGCTTACTTGAAGCGCTTTAAGAGACGTAACAGTAGCCAACGCTGTTCGAACTCTTGAATCTGCGGGCAATTCGACCAAGGGAACAGTAAAATGTGTCGATGCTCGATGATCGTTCCAAGTTGTTGTTGAAAGCTCTGGTTGAGCGCTACATCGCCGATGGTCAACCCGTGGGCAGTCGAACCTTGTCGCGCGCGTCCGGCCTGGAGCTGTCGCCGGCTACCATCCGCAATGTCATGTCTGACCTGGAGGAAATGGGGCTGATCGTCAGCCCGCACACCTCGGCGGGCCGCATTCCCACCGCGCGCGGTTACCGGCTTTTCGTCGACACCATGCTCACCGTGCAACCGAGCCAGTATGGATCGCACGTCCTGGCACCCGACCAGCCGCAGAAGGTCATCTCCAACGCGGCCAACCTGCTGTCCAATCTGTCGCAGTTTGTCGGGGTGGTCATCGCGCCGCGGCGTACCTCGGTGTTTCGCCACATTGAGTTCCTGCGACTGTCCGAGCGGCGCCTGCTGGTGATCATCGTGTCGCCCGACGGCGATGTACAAAACCGCGTCATCTTTACCGAGCTGGACTACTCCCAGGCGCAGCTGGTGGAGGCGGCCAACTTCCTCAACAGCCATTACGTGGGTCTGGACATCGAGAATGTGCGCGAGCGCCTGCAAGGTGAGGTCGAGTCGCTGCGCACCGAGATCGCCACGCTGATGCAGGCGGCGGTCACCGTCAGCTCCGAGGCCATTACCGAAACGCAGGACGAGGTCATTATCTCGGGTGAACGCAACCTGCTGTCGGTGTCCGACTTTTCCAGCGACATGGGCCACCTGCGCCGCGCCTTCGAGCTGTTCGAGCAAAAGGCCCAGCTGATGCGCCTGATGGACATTGCCGGGCAGGCCGAGGGCGTGCGCATCTTCATCGGCGGCGAAAGCCAAGTGGTGCCGTTTGAGGACCTGTCGATTGTCAGCAGCCCCTACGAGGTGGATGGCAAGGTGGTGGGTACGCTGGGTGTCATTGGTCCCACCCGCATGGCCTATGACCGCATGATCCAGATCGTGGACATCACGTCCAAGCTGGTCAGCAATGCGCTGAGCCACCACAAGTAGGCCATTACAATCACCGGTT
>Ga0208398_100635_pt1 | contig 19573 bp, 15 predicted proteins | sample LakWasMe79_HOW10_2_FD_183905 | JGI IMG/M metagenome (GOLD analysis project Ga0208398, IMG submission 183905) | Freshwater sediment methanotrophic microbial communities from Lake Washington under simulated oxygen tension - Sediment Metagenome... | ecosystem: Environmental > Aquatic > Freshwater >...
CCGAGTATCACCGTGATGATACTGATTACTATGGCTACAATTGGTCTTCTAACAAAAAATTCTCCCATGATTATGTTTCTAAATTTATTTGGTTAGCGCTGATTAATTATCTGCTTTTCCTGGAGTCCAATCTTTAATTTTGGGAGTTATAACACTTCCGCTTTTCAATAAGGAAGTGCCGCCTAGGGCAACTTTATCGTTAGCAGTCAATCCATCGGTTACTATATATGAATCTTTAAATGATCTGCCTACCTGTATCATCTTCATCTCTGCTTTATTATTGCTGTCTACTACAAAAACCTGATACATTCCCTGCATTTCAATAACAGAACGTTGCGGAATAACCAATGCATTTTTACGTACATCGGTAACCACATTAACCTTAACAAATTGGCCAGGACGAATTAATCGGTCTGGATTGGCGAATGCAGCCTCCAAAGTTACGGCACCTGTTGTAGGATCTATTTGTCTATCGGCAAAACTGATTGTACCCGTTTCCGGATAAACAGATCCGTCCGACAACACTAAGGAAATGGATTTTCCGGCTCCTTTTAAACCGGAATCTTTCTTGGTTATTTCTCTGAAAATTCGAAGATACTCCTGTTCGCTTATTGTAAAACGAACCCTGACATCACCTAAATCCGAAACCGTATTTAAGACGGATGCTGCGCCAGGACGAACATAATCTCCTACCCTGACTTTTGATATTCCAATCAATCCCGAAATCGGGGCAACAACTGTACAATATCCTAATTCTATTTTTGAATTTTCTAAATTGGCAGTCGCCGCTTTTATGGAAGCTGTAGCTGCACCGTACGCTGATTTAGCAGCTATCAGCTCTCTTTGACTGACAGCATTCATCTTAGCCAATGGCACCATCATGTCATAATCTGATTTAGTTTTGGCTAATCTGGACTCCATTTCGGCCAAATTTGCCTCTGCCTGATGTACTTTCTCCTTAAAAGGTAACGGATCAATAGTATATAGCAATTGTCCTTTGGTTACCAAACTACCTTCTTTGAAATTCAGACTTTCGATAACACCATCAACTCTAGGATTAATTTGTATATCCGACTGCCCAAAAGTCTGTCCGGTAAATTCCGATTCTAAACGTACATCCTGCTGCAATACTTTTACCACCGAAATCTCCAAAGGTTTGGCTTCCGGAGCTGCATCTTTTTTGCAAGAGAAATAAAATTGGGGAAGGACTAAAACAACAAATAATATTTTAATCTTTTTCAGCGCATTCATAAAATTATTATTAAAATTAGTATAAAACAAAAATACTGATTTAAAATTATCAGCAAGTGGAAATTACAAAAAACAAACGAATAATTTGTTCTAACTACTAAAAAAACAGGTATTTTTTATTGATTCAAGTACATCTGTTAAAAATCCACAAACCATTATTTACTAAATAAGTTCCCGTCCTTCTTTTTTTACTAAATTAGTAGATTGTATTCTCTAATCCTCAACAAGGAAAAAACATTAATTATCTTTTAAATCAACAGTAACTTTTTAATAACATTAAATTTTCTGGAGTATGTCAAAATCAAATAAAAAAGAGACTAAAGAACTTGAGGAAAACCTAATTGACCTAAGCTCTTTGAGTAAAAAAGAATTGGTCCAGCGAGCCAAAAAATTCTCTAAACAATATTGTGTAGGAGACGGAGACGGCTTCAAGCTTAAAGATTTCGAAACCAAAGCCAGCTTCAATTTGGGTGAAGAAGGTAAACCGTTGGTGAACCAAACCCTGCAAATGGGTGTAGATGCATTGGCTGCCATGCAGGATGTATTGTATGCCCAGGACAAATGGTCGTTACTGCTTGTTTTTCAGGCAATGGATGCTGCAGGCAAAGACGGAGCTATCAAGCATGTGATGTCTGGAGTAAACCCGCAGGGATGTCAGGTTTTCTCTTTCAAAGCACCAAGTTCGGAAGATTTGGATCACGATTTTTTATGGCGGTGCCAAAAACATTTGCCGGAACGTGGCCGCATAGGGATATTCAATCGTTCTTATTATGAGGAAGTACTTGTGGTACGTGTACACGAACAAATTTTAAAAGGACAAAAAATTCCGGAGAAACTGATTACCAAGGATATTTGGGAAGAACGTTTTCAGGATATTAGAAACTTTGAAAAATACCTCACACGAAACGGAACTATAGTACTCAAGTTTTTCCTTAATGTTTCCAAAAAAGAACAGAAAAAACGTTTCATAGAACGGGTGGACGATCCGGACAAAAACTGGAAATTCAGTGCCGCCGACGCCAAAGAAAGAGGCTACTGGGACGACTACATGCATGCTTATCAGGAATTGATAAAAAACACCTCTACCAAAAAATCTCCTTGGTACGTGATTCCAGCCGACAACAAATCCTATGCCCGCATCGCCATAGCATCGGCAATTATCACGGCACTGGAAGAAATGGATTTGGAATATCCAAAAGTAAGCGCCGAAAAAATTGCGGAATTACAAGCCGTTAAAAAAGCTTTGCTGGACGAAGAAGACTAGTATTTTAGAATAATAATTAACTGTTAACCAATAATATTAGAATTTAAAAACTATTCAAAAAACAAATTCCTACCCGTTCATCATTAATACCCATTTTCAATTATGACTTCTAGACTTTTCCCACCTGTGGAATGGATTAAAGAGTACAATACTAAAATCTTAAAAAGCGACTTTACCGCCGGAATAACACTTGCAGCATACGGAATTCCTGTATCGCTCGCTTATGCTACCCTCGCGGGACTGCCTCCCCAATACGGAATCTATGGTTACCTCATTGGCGGTTTATTTTATGCTTTATTGGGAACCAGCAGGCAACTCGCCATAGGCCCTACATCGGCGATTTCTTTATTGGTGGGCACCACCATTGCCGATTTGGCACACGGAGATGTACAGCGTTGGGGAGATATTGCATCACTTACTGCACTTGTCTTTGCGGGAATGGCAATATTGGCTTATCTTCTGCGGTTGAGCGGTATTATCAATTTTATCAGTGAAACCGTTTTGGTCGGATTCAAGGCGGGAGCAGCCATAACCATTGGTTTAACCCAATTGCCCAAATTATTTGGTGTAAAAGGCGGCGGTGAAAATTTTATTGAACGCATTATCACTCTTTTTCAGCAATTGCCGGATATGAATACCGCAGTTTTTATTTTTGGTATTGTCGCTATTATTATTCTGATTCTTGGCGAAAAAATGGCACCGGGACGACCAGTTGCAATTCTGATTGTAATTTTATCCATAGTACTTATTTCAACAACACCATTGGGGCATGACGGATTCAATACTGTTGGGACCATTCCAACTGGATTGCCTGAATTTCATTTGCCTTCACTTCGGATTCGTGATGTCGATGGTGTTTTACCTCTCGCCATGGCCTGTTTTTTATTGTCTTATATCGAAAGTGTTTCGGCGGCAAGGACTTTGGCACAAAAAAACGGATACGTCATCGATCCGCGTCAGGAACTTTTGGCACTTGGAGTTGCCAATGCGGCCGTGGCACTTGGACAGGGATATCCTGTTGCAGGCGGATTATCGCAGTCCGCCGTAAATGATACTGCTGGCGCCAAAACCCCATTATCACTTGTATTTGCATCGGCAACAATAGCTGTATGTCTGCTGTTTTTGACAGGCTATCTTCAAAATTTACCGACAGTAATTTTGGCGTCTATAGTTTTGGTTGCCATAAGAGGGCTTTTTGATGTAAAAGAACTCAAACATCTCTATAAAATAAACAAACAGGAATTTGGAGTTGCCATAATTGCACTGGTCGCGGTACTTATTTGGGGAATACTGACCGGTGTTTTGCTTGCTGCAATGGTAACTTTACTATTGCTGATAAAAGCGGCCTCAAAACCCAATGTGGCATTCCTTGGCAGAATACCCGGAACCAAACGCTACACCGACATGGAAAGGCATCCTGATAATGAAAAGATTGAAGGCGTACTGATTGTAAGAGTTGAGTCATCGATATTCTATTTTAACGCCGAATACATCAAAGAACGGATTTGGGAAAAAATCTACAGTGAAACTGATTCTTTAAAAACAGTAATATTGGATCTCAATTCCTCGCCCCGAATAGACATTGCGGGTGCACGTTTTTTAAAACATCTTTTTTATGATTTGAAGGCCAGACATATTACCTTACAAATTGCCGAAGCCCGTTCCGAAGTAAGGGACAGCCTGAGAGCTGAAAATCTGGAGGCCTTGCTGGGACACATCAGCCGTGCGGTTTCGGTGGATGATTTGGTAGTGAGTGCTGTTCAAAATAGACAATAATACAATCTGTTGCAGGCATATTATCAAACCATTAGGAGATTAAAATCACAAATATTCAGAAGTAACACAATAGGTTTCACACACAGTTTGTCATTCCGACGAAGGAGGAATCTCCATTAGAAGCTCGGCAAAGATTGGAAATTTTGATTGCGGAAATACTAGCGGAGATTCCTCCTTCGTCGGAATGACATACTTTGGGCGCAATTAGCTACCGAAATATCTAACCTCAAACTCTCCTGAACATTTACATTTAGACTTCATGAAACTTAATCCATTAAATGTTTTTTTGGGGATTCTTGTAAAAAAAGCAAAATGTTGATTTTTAGCCCCGATAGTAGTGAAAATCCTTGTTGCCCGGGGTTCGGGCAACAAGATTGTAACGGATAGCGGGAATCAATGTTTCCTGAAATCTCCAAATGTTTCTGCTCCAAAAAATTAATCGTACCGTATTCAGAAGCCCATAAATCATAATATTCCGCTAATTCATATTTGAAAATCGCAAAAGTTCACTAATTTTGCGCCCGATTTCGAACCAACAATATCGGAATCAGATATATTTTCTAAACTTAAACTGTTTATAGCATGCAACTGTACAACACCTTAAGCGCAGAAGAAAGAGCCATCCTAATTGATGATGCCGGTAAACAACGACTTACGTTGTCTTTCTATGCGTATGCCAAAATTCAAGATCCAAAACAATTTCGCGACGATTTATTTATAGCCTGGAATACCCTCGATGCTTTGGGCCGAATTTACGTTGCCTACGAGGGAATCAATGCCCAAATGAGTATTCCAGAAGAAAATTTGGAAGCTTTTAGAGCCACTCTGGAAGTGTATGAATTTATGAAAGGCATTCGTTTGAATGAAGCCGTAGAACACGATGACCATTCGTTTTTGAAACTGACCATTAAAGTGCGTCATAAAATCGTTGCTGACGGTTTGAACGACGAAACGTTTGACGTTACCAATATAGGCGTTCACTTGAAAGCCAAGGAATTCAACGAAATATTAGATGATCCAAACACGATTGTGGTTGATTTTAGAAATCATTACGAAAGTGAAGTAGGACATTTTAAAGGCGCCATTACCCCTGATGTGGAGACTTTCAGAGAGAGTTTGCCGATAATCAACGAACAGCTTCAAAACCATAAAGAAGATAAAAACCTAGTAATGTACTGCACCGGTGGTATTCGTTGCGAGAAAGCCAGTGCATATTTTAAACATCAAGGTTTTAAAAATGTGTTTCAATTGGAAGGTGGAATCATTAATTACGCCAAACAAATTGAAGCTGAAGGACTGGAAAGCAAATTCATTGGTAAAAACTTTGTGTTTGACAACCGTCTGGGCGAAAGAATTACCGATGATATTATTTCGCAATGCCATCAATGCGGAAAGCCTTGCGACAATCATACCAATTGCGAAAACGACGGCTGTCATTTACTTTTTATTCAATGTGACGAATGTAAAAGCGCAATGGAAAACTGCTGTTCAACAGAATGTCTTGATATTATTCATCTGCCTTTGGTTGATCAGGTACGATTGAGAACGGGTCAACAAGTTGGAAATAAAGTTTTCCGAAAAGGAAAATCAGAGAATTTAAAATTCAAACATTCTGGCGAGCTACCAAATACTGCTTTAGCAACGAATGAAAAGCCAACTGACATTCGTCAAAAAATAAAAGTAAAAAAAGTACTTCTTGGAAAAGCGGAACATTTTTACGTAAAAGCAAGCGTTGGTCAGTTTACTATTGAAAACCAAGAACTGAACAGCGGAGACAAAATCTTAATTTCTGGACCAACAACCGGAAAACAGGAATTGGTTTTAAACAAAATTATCGTAAACGGAGCTGAAACTTCAACAGCTAAGATTGGCGATAAAGTTACTTTTGAAGTTCCTTTCCGAATTAGGTTGTCTGATAAAATATATAAAATTTTAGAATAGTTTATCATGACAACAACAAACAAAATAGAACTTATGGCTCCTGCAGGGAACTTTGAGTCATTACAAGCAGGATTGGACAACGGAGCAGATTCGGTATATTTTGGAGTAGAACAATTGAACATGCGGGCTCGTGCCACGGTCAATTTCACGATGGATGATTTACCGGAAATCGCCCGCCGTTGCGAAGCCAAAAACGTTAGAAGTTATTTGACGTTGAACACCATCATTTACGACCACGATTTGTCGGTAGTGAAAACATTATTGAACAAAGCCAAAGAAGCCAATATCACTGCAGTAATCGCCTCCGACCAAGCCGTAATTGCGATGGCAAGAGGAATTGGAATGGAAGTTCATATTTCGACCCAATTGAATATTACCAATATAGAAACCATCAAATTCTATAGCTTATTTGCCGATACGATGGTTTTGAGCCGTGAATTGAGTTTACGCCAAGTGAAAAAAATCACCGAGCAAATTGAAAAAGAACAAATCAAAGGACCAAACGGTAAATTGGTTGAAATAGAAATATTTGGTCACGGTGCTTTGTGTATGGCGGTTTCGGGAAAATGTTATTTGAGTTTACATTCGTATAATTCATCGGCTAACCGTGGTGCGTGCAAACAAAATTGCCGTAAAAAATATACCGTTATCGATCAGGAAACGGGTTTCGAAATCGAATTGGACAATGAATACATGATGTCGCCAAAAGACTTATGCACGCTGGATTTTCTGGATCAGGTAATGGATTCCGGTATTCAAGTTCTGAAAATTGAAGGTCGAGGACGCGCACCAGAATATGTGGCGACCGTAATCAAAACCTACCGTGAAGCAATTGACAGTTATTACAACGGTACTTTTACCAAAGAAAAAATTGCCGTTTGGATGGAAGCCCTAAACACCGTTTACAATCGCGGTTTTTGGTCGGGTTATTACTTAGGTCAGGAATTGGGAGAATGGAGCGATGTTTCCGGCTCGGTGGCGACTCAAAAGAAAGTGTATGTAGGGAAAGGAACTCACTTTTTCCCAAAAGCAGAAATTGGCCAGTTCAAAATTGAGGCTTATGATATTAAAATTGGCGACAAAATATTGGTAACAGGCCCAAGCACAGGAGCACAGGAAATGGTTATTGAGGAGATGTACGTAAATGATGCCGTTGCAGAAAAAGCAACCAAAGGCGACGACTGTACTTTCAAACTGCCTTTCCGAATCCGCATGTCCGACAAATTATACAAAATAGTCGAAGCATAATGGTTATTGTAACACTGCAAAGGGATAAATGCATTGGGTGTAACTACTGTGTCGAAATGGCGCCCGTTCAATTTCAAATGTCCAAAAAAGACGGAAAATCGGTATTGATTAAAAGCGTAAACGCCAAAGGTTTTTACACTTTGAAATCGTCCGACCACACTATAGCCGAAAGCTGTGAACTGGCTGCCAAAGCCTGTCCGGTGAAGATTATTTCGGTAAAGGAAACGTAGAAAAAAGTTCTAAAAAAACCAAACCTCTTTTAAAGCAACTTAAAAGAGGTTTTTTATAAATTAATATCTTCAAAATTTAAGTATTACTTCATTAATTCTTTTGTCATACTTTTTATAAAGGCCTCCTTGTCTTTTTTGACTTCTTTCAATATTTCCTTTCTTTCAGCGGGAATTTCTAAATATTTATCTGCCCATAAATTTATTTCAATCATTAAAGGCAATAAGTCAATCCCTTTTTGAGTGAGTTTGTACAATACTTTTGCTTTGCTTTCGGGATGACTCAATTTTGAAATAATTTCTTTTTCTTCCAGCATTAGTAATCGTGCTGCCAAAATATTGGTGGCAATTTTCTCTTCCGCCTTCAGAAAGTCACCATAAGTGCATTCTTTAGCAAACATTAAATCCCTGATAATGAGCAACGACCATTTGTCTCCCCAAATGTCAAGAGAGCTACTTATTGGACAATCTGACCTCTTTTTTGTATTCATAATAAAAAATAATTCATAAAACAACTTGCAAATTGAAAGTAGTTTGTATATTTGCACTTGCAAAACGCAAGCAAATTTACAAATTAATTCATAAACACAATGGAAAAGTTATTGATTTTTGATTCTTACCAACTAAATGAAAAACAACTAAGTAACCGAATTGTGATGGCTCCGATGACAAGAAGTCGATCCAACAATACGGGAAACGTAGCCACAGCCCTAACCGCAAAGTATTATGAACAACGTGCTTCTGCAGGACTGATTATCACAGAAGGCACTTTTGTGAGTGAAGAAGCAATAGGAGTCGTTAATGTTCCAGGAATTTATACAGCAGAACAAGTAGAAGGCTGGAAATTGACAACCGAAGCGGTACACCAAAAGGGAGGGAAAATTGTTGCTCAATTGTGGCATACTGGCGCATACTCACATCCGGATTTACACAATGGAAAAAAACCATTGGCACCATCTGCTGTAAATCCGAATCAGCAGGTTTTTACTGCCGAAGGCTTTAAACCCTCTGAAGTTGCACAGTCTATGACTATTGAAGATATCAAAAGAACCATTGCCGATTTTAAGCAGGGAGCAATCAATGCTTTCGAAGCCGGTTTTGATGGTGTAGAACTTCACGGAGCGAATGGCTATTTGCTTCAACAATTTTTCAGCAAAAACACAAACCTTCGTGAAGACGATTATGGTGGATCTTTAGAAAACCGTGCCAGAATTTTGTTTAACATTCTGGACGAATTGAAACAAATGGTTGACATTAAAAAAGTGGCCATCCGCCTAAATCCTTCTTTAAATGGAATTATGGGAATTCTAGTAGATGATGAAACGATCGCTATTTATGACTATATCGTAAACCGATTAAACGATTATGGATTGGCTTACATTCATCTTATTGAACCATTTACGGATGTTTCTGCTGTTCCCGATGCTATTCAAGAAGTGGCGAAACACTTCCGTAAAATATACAAAGGAACGATTATCATCAACAGAGCATTTAATAAAGAAACAGCTACCAAAGTCTTGAATGATGGCGATGCCGATTTGGTGTCTTTTGGTGTTCCGTTTATTGCCAACCCTGATTTGGTGAATCGCTTTAAAACTGATGCGCCGCTAAATGCACCAGATCAAACAACATTTTATACTCCGGGAGAAAAAGGATATACTGATTATCCAACTCTTAATTAATCAAAACATAATAATTTTAAAAAATATTAAAAATGAAAACAACAGGAAACACTATATTTATCAGTGGCGGAAGCGCCGGAATTGGTTTGGCTATCGCCAAAAAACTAAGTGCTGCAGGCAACAAAATCATCATCAACGGACGAAATGAAGAGCGCCTTCAAAAAGCGTTGAAAGAATTAGATAATGCTATTGCCATTCAAGGCGATTTATCTGTAGAAACAGACCGCGTTCGAATTGCCGAAGAATTGAAAACAAGCTATCCAGAAACTAATATCATTATCAATAATGCAGGGGCTGCATTTGGGTATTTATTAAGTGAAACTACAAATGCCCACGAAAAAGCTACTATCGAAATGAATACCAACTATTTTAGCGTTATTCACTTTACGGAATTAATGTTACCTCATTTACTTAAAAAACAAGAAGCTGTGGTTGCCAATGTTTCTTCAATAGCTGTATTTGGAAGTCATAAATTTTTGCCAACCTATGGCGCTACAAAAGCAGCATTGCATAGTTACACGGTTGCATTAAGAGACACTTACGAAGAACAAAAAAATCTTCAGATTTATGAAATTTATCCTCCATTGGTCAACACTGAGTTTTCTGCAGAGATTGGCGGTGCTGATGGGATTCCACCATCAGAAGTTGCCGATGAATTTTTCATTGCTTTAGAAAAAAACCAATTTGATGTACCCGTTGGAGATACCAAACAGTTTTTTAAAAAGCTGGAAGCATAATAAGACTATAATTCATTAGATTATGATTTTAAAAGGAAAAACAATATTGATAACAGGAGGCGCTTCTGGCATTGGACTGGAAGCGGCCAGACAATTTTTATCACTTGGCACAAAAGTGATCATCACAGGCAGAAACGAGGAAAAATTAAATGCTGCGAAAAAATTGTACCCACAACTGATTGCCGTAAAAAGCGATGCTGGAAACGAAGCAGACGCAATTGCTCTTTTCAAACAGGTTCAGGAAATGGGTGGCATTGACATTCTCTATAATAATGCTGGTGTTGGCGTGCAACCATTAAATTTAGGCATTCCCAATGACAAACATCTGGAAGGTGCTATTTATGAAATGGAGGTTAATTACCTTGGTGTTATCCGTCTGAATAATCTTTTTATGGAAATGCTACAATCAAGACGAGAAAGTGCCATTATCAACACCACATCAATATTAAGTATTGTACCTTCATTGCTTGAAGCTACTTATTCGGCATCCAAAACGGCATTAGCATTTTATACCAAATCACTTCGTAAACATTTAGAGATTATAAACAGCAGGGTTAAAGTTTTTGAACTCCTACCTCCTCTTGTTGCCACAGAAATAACCGCAGCTAGAAATGATAAAAAAATAAGTCCCGAAGAATTGGTGAAAGCATTAATTTCTGGATTAGAGAAAGACCAATACACTATTCGAGTAGGTGATACCAAATTGGTTTATCTGCTGAATCGTCTTTTTCCAAAATTGACATTTGGTTTAATTAATCCCAAAAAAGCAAATCAATATCTAAATCATATTTAAGATGAAAGCATATACCATAAAAAAATACAGCAAAAAAGAAGCCTTGCAACTTGTCGATGCAGTAGTTCCAGAAGTGAAAGACAACGATGTTTTGGTAGAGGTGTACGCTTCAGGTTTGAATTTATTAGATTCTAAAATAAAGTCTGGGGAATTTAAATTGATTTTGCCTTATAAATTCCCAATCATTTTAGGTCATGATGTGGCAGGAACTGTAATTCAAGTTGGAAAAAATGTAAAGAAATTCAAGGTAGGTGACGAAATATATTCAAGAGTTCCAGATTTCAGGATAGGCACATTGGCCGAATTTATTGCTATTTCTGAAAAAGATGCTGCGATGAAACCCAAGAACATTTCTATGGAAGAAGCGGCATCTATTCCGTTGGTCGCATTGACTGCTTGGCAAGCTTTAATAGAAAAAGGAAAACTGAAAAAAGGTCAAAAAGTCTTCATCCAGGCGGGTTCTGGAGGAGTGGGAACTATCGCTATCCAACTTGCAAAACATTTGGGAGCAACAGTTGCCACAACGGCAAGTGAAAAAAGTTTTGAATTCTTGAAAAAACTTGGCGCAGATGTGCTGATAGATTATAAAACACAAGATTTCGAAAGCCTATTGAAAGATTATGACCTTGTATTGAACAGTCAAGACACAAAAACGCTGGAAAAATCATTGAACGTACTAAAAACTGAAGGAAAGGCTATCTCTATTTCGGGTCCACCAACGGCTGATTTAGCGGTAGAAACTAGTGCTCCTTGGTATGTAAAAATCATACTTAATCTCATCAGCGCTGGCATTCGCAAGAAAGCCAAAAAACAAAATGTTGGTTATGAATTCCTATTTATGAGATCCGAAGGGGGACAATTAAGCCAAATTACAACACTCATAGAATCAGGTATTATAAAACCTATTATTGATAAAGTGTTCCCATTTGAACAAACTAACGAAGCATTGGCTTATGTTGAAAGTGGTCGGGCCAAAGGGAAAGTGGTTGTAAAAATGAAATAACACCATGTAGAATATACAAATTAACTCTTACGATATTAAAATTGGGGACAAAAGCATTGGGTGCAATTACTAAGTGAAAATGGCACCTGTTCAATTCCAAATGTCCAAAAAAGACGGAAAACCGGTATTGATTAAAAGCGTGAAAGCCAAAGGTTTTTACACTTTGAAATCACCCGACCACAGCATAACCGAAAGCTGTGAACTGGCAGCCAAAGCCAGTCTTGTAAAAATCATTTCGGTAAAAGAAACCTAGAAAAAAGGGAGATTTTTAACTTAAAAATCTCCCTTTTTTTATGCCAAACACCCAGGGCATAGTGAAATGTGAGCGATTTAATAAAATTGTATCTTTGATTAAACAAACGATACAAAATCAATGATTAAAAGACTAAAAAATAATTTCAATACCACAAAAACTGTCAAATCATTTGCAATATATTGGTTGTGTTTAATGCCTTTTGGATTGTATTCCCAATCTACCGAAAAACAGACTATTCGGGTCGAAAAAATGGAGTATGCCTACAACTCTTCTATTGTAGAATCAGGCGAAGCATTCAATTCTTTCTCAAATTTAAGGGTCATTTTAGCTACCAATCCAGAAATGGCAGAGAAAATGAAACAGAGTGTTCTTTCGGTAATAAACAATCGCTGGAATGCAGTTGTTTTGAATCCTCAATGGGATTTCAAAGAAATATCTCCCTATAATAAGCCTCCAAAATTCAAAACCAGCTTAAAGGAAAAAAAGCCGGGCACTTGGCATTTGTTTCTTCAGGTAATTGACAATGGCCCTTATCCTATAACCGGCAAAAGCAGTTCTCCTTTTAAGTCCTATCCTGACTTTGAAAGTCTTGATTATTCACCCTATTATTTGCAATTCAAAGTATCCATTATGGACGGAAACAATGAATCGGTAATATTTTCAAATGAAATGATGGTCGAAATGCAGCGTACACCCGTTCCTGCCGGACAAATTCTATTGAGAAAACTTCCTGCCTTTACACCTTCTTTTCTTGAAGCATTTGATAAAGCCGTTCAAACATTATTTGCTGTTACTCCTCAATCGGAACTAAAATTGGAAGTAACTCCTGCCTGTTTGTTTTTGGATACTGATAAAACATTGGCAAATGCCAAAAAACTAAACTTCGTTACAAAAAACGATTCCATTATTGAGCTTATTCAACTCAAAGAAGAATGGATTGTTCAAAACAGCAAAACCCGAAAAACAAAAAGGAAAAATAATTTTGGCAACAATTTATTCAACTCCACACTGACTACTTTAACAGGTTTAAGTACTGATAAAATAAGGGCAATGGGCTATGTCACAAAATTTGGATTTACAGACACAAAAGATAACGCCCATTATTTTTGCGAAATCCCTTTTACCGAAGAAACCCGGGAAGAGAAAGAACGGGAAGTATCAAGAGATGCTGACGGGACTAAAATATACAGTAACTATCTCAATGGAAGCAAAAGTGTCAGCCGGTCTTTGGACTCCAATAAAATGTATTATTTAATCCGTGAAAAAGATACTATTGGACACTTTAAGATTACAACTGGGAACCGTGCTGATTCCAAAAATCACTTCTCACAATATTGGGACGGAAAAAACGAATCCACTATCGGCAATATGCCGGAATTTTGGAATAATACCTTTTCGGGACAAAATGGAAATACAGCGTCATTCAGTCTTGAAGGAGAATTAAACAATGCCCCTTTTATAATCGAAAACAGTAAAGCGGGAAACCAAACAGATATAGAAATCAGTGGTCAAGAAATTATGACATTAAAAATATACAACGGCAAACCCGTTTTTGGTTTATTGTATCCTAATTCTGCCAATGAAAAAACGGTGGCTGTTTTAATGATGCTGTCGTCTATTCCTTTTAGCTCCCTATTTTAAAAGATATTTTTTCTCTCACAATAATTTTAATAAAAACTAAAAGAGACTGCCTTTTCAGACAATCTCTTTTTGCTTTTATATAATGATCTATCTCTAAACCAAGTGTTTCATATTATTCTTTTTTGAGAGCCCTTGCTGCTTCTTTTTCCAGATCAAGATATTGTTCTTTTCCTGTACTTACAGTTACAAAGCCAATTTCACCTCCTTTAAATTCTGCCGGCGATGAATATAGTTTACTCACAGGGTCACCGCTGTCATAACCTACACAAAGACCATCACCCACAAGGGTAAATTTACCTACTTGTGCTTTTATCGTGTTTTTGGCTACTTCTTTGTCATTCACATACAATTTGGCTGTACCAACTGATTCGCCATGTTCTCCGGCTTTTTCTTTCGTAAATTCCATTCCAACAGAATATTTCCCCTCTTTAACCGATTCAGAAGATACTAATTGCTGTTCTGTAATTCCAAGGAAATTATACACATAGTACAATTTATGGTCTTTGATAAACAAACTATGTCCTCCAAAACGGGAACCGTGTGCAAAGATTACTCCGGAAGCATCAGCATCCTTAATATCTACACTGGCTACAATTTTATATGATTTTCCTCTGACACTTACTGCTACCGCCTCTGGCACTGAACTTGTATGGGGGTAATACGTATAACTGTCTTTTATCGCTTCTTCAGTAGGTCGCTCAATAGTCAGGATATCTGTAGCAGAACGGTCATCCAATGGATAAGCATTGTTTTTTAATGCTTCTTCATTGTATAATTTTTTCAAAGCCTCTAATTTTTCCGGATTCTTTTTAGCCAAATCAACAGATTCTGAACGATCTACATCTGTATTATATAGCTCCCATTTGTCTTGTTCGAACTTACCTTTTCCGGTTAGAGGCGCATGAACCACAACCGCTTTCCATCCGTCCTGCCAAATGGCGCGTGTTCCCAGCATAGTATAATATTGAACATGTTTTTGGGTAGGTGCATCAGGTTTAGCATCAAATGAATATCTCATAGAAACCCCTGACAAAGGATATTGCTCTACTCCTCTGTACACTTTTGGCATTTCAACACCACAAATATCAAGAATAGTCGGAACGATATCCACTGCATGATGGTATTGATTGCGGATTTCACCACGTGCTTTAATTCCTTTAGGCCAGGTTATAGTCAGCGGACATTCTGTACCTCCAGCATAATTGGAATAGCGTTTGAACATTTTGAAAGGGGTTGATAAAGCCGCAGCCCATCCGGTTGGATAATGCTCGTATGTATTTGGCCCTCCCAATTCATCAATCAATTTCATATTTTCTACCATATCATCCGGATACCCGTTGAAAAATTTATTTTCATTTACAGAACCATTAGGACTTCCTTCTCCAGAGGCTCCATTATCAGAAGCATACATAATAACCGTGTTGTCATATTGACCTGTTGCTTTCAAATAATCGATAAGACGGCCAATCTGAACATCGGTATATTCAGAAAAAGCGGCATAGACTTCACACAAACGGGAAAATAATTTCTTTTCGTCAGCACTAAGTTTATCCCACGGACGCACAAAATCTCCTGCAGCAGCCTGATCTGTTGGTATTGGATTAAAGTCCGTAAGTTTAGTGCCTTTTGGCAAAATTCCTTTTTCAATCATACGGGGCAATACCCATTTGCGGTACGCATCATAACCATCGTCAAATTTCCCTTTGTATTTGGCAATATAATCCTTCGGCGCCTGATGCGGTGCATGATTCGCTCCCGGACAATACCACATAAACCATGGTTTTGAAGGGTTTGCCGATTTTTGGTCTCCAAGCATTTTAATCGCCTGATCGGCTAAATCTTTAGACAAATGATACCCTTTTTCAGGGCCATAAGGCTGTTCGATAGCATGATTGTCTTCTGTTAAATCAGGATACCACTGATTGGTTTCACCACCAATGAATCCATAAAAACGATCATAACCCTGTTGCAATGGCCATTGGCTTTTGTTGGCCCCTGCCGAAAGATCGGTTTCCGGAACGTTATGGTCTTTTCCTAACCAGAAAGTGCTCCATCCGTTATCATTAAGAATCTGAGCCATTGTTGCTGCCTGCGGAGGTAATTGACAACTGTACCCCGGGAATCCATTAGCTCCTTCCGTAATAGATCCCATACCGTTTAAATTGTGATTACGGCCTGTATTGATACAAGAACGCGTAGGAGAACAAAGTGCTACGGTGTGCCATTGGGTATAAGTCAAACCATCAGCTGCCAATTTATCCATCGTTGGCATACTAATTCTTCCCCCATAAGGAGACCAGGCTGCCAAGCCCGTATCATCATAAAGAATGATAAGAATGTTAGGCGAACCTTCCGGGGCTTTCTTGCGAATATATGGCGTCCAGTCTGCCTTAGATTCCCGGACATCTAGTTTCACCTCCCCTTTGAAAGTGGGTTGCTGCGCATAGCCACAATAAAATGACATTGCAACTACAAATGATAGGAGAATTTTTTTAGTCATAATTATTTGATTTTTAAATTAATAAATCCCTAAAAGAAGGTTTCGCTAAAAGGGAAACATAAAGATAAAATAATAATAAATAAAAGTAAGAAATAACAAAAAATTTAACGCATAAGTCACACTATAACAGTGATTTAATAATTTAAAAACAGAAACTAATGTCATCTAACCCTTTTTTAATCCTGTCCCTAATTTATTTTTGAATTTGCCAAGACATTTTTCCAATATAAAAAAGCAATCCTTTTCATGTTATAATCCTGATTTCATTAGCATAACTTTATGATTATTTGGATTTTTTTGTCCTTGTTGCATAAACCAAAAAAATAGTATCTTTACCCATTAAACCTAATACGAACTTAAATTGCATTTTTTGCAATACTACATATAGCATTATGGCATGTACAAGTTGTTCAACTTCTGATGGCAGTGCGCCAAAGGGTTGTAAAAATAATGGGACCTGCGGCACCGACAGCTGCAATAAATTAACGGTTTTTGACTGGCTTTCGAACATGAGTCTGCCCAATGGAGAAGCTCCTTTTGACTGTGTGGAAGTCCGTTTTAAAAACGGCCGTAAAGAATTTTACCGCAACACAGAGAATTTAACTTTGGGCATGGGTGATATAGTGGCAACAGTCGCTTCACCCGGACATGACATTGGAATCGTGACACTTACCGGAGAATTGGTAAGAATTCAAATGAAGAAAAAAGGGGTTAACCCTTCGGGAAATGATGTGCCGAAAATATACAGAAAAGCTTCACAAAAGGACATTGATATCTGGACAACCGCCCGCAACAGGGAAGAACCGATGAAGGTTCGTGCGCGCGAACTGGCGATTGCACAAAAACTGGAAATGAAAATTTCGGACATTGAGTTTCAGGGGGACGGTTCCAAAGCCACATTTTATTATACGGCCAATGACAGAGTCGATTTCAGGCTTTTAATCAAAGATTTTGCCAAAGAATTCAGCACCAGAGTCGAGATGAAACAGGTAGGTTTCCGTCAGGAAGCAGCCCGTTTGGGAGGTATCGGTTCGTGCGGAAGAGAATTATGCTGTTCTACCTGGCTGACAGATTTCAGAAGCGTAAACACTTCGGCGGCGCGTTACCAGCAATTGTCTTTGAATCCGCAAAAACTTGCCGGTCAATGCGGTAAATTGAAATGCTGCCTGAACTACGAACTGGACACTTACATGGATGCTCTGAAAGATTTTCCTGAATTTGACACCAAATTAATTACTGAAAAAGGAGATGCCGTTTGTCAAAAACAGGATATTTTCAAAGGATTAATGTGGTTTGCCTACACTAATAATTTTGCCAACTGGCATGTCCTGAAAATTGACCAGGTAAAAGAAATTATTGCAGAAAACAAACTGAAAAACAAAGTTTCGGCACTGGAAGACTATGCAATTGAAGTCATTACAGAACCGGAACAAAATTTCACCAATGCAATGGGTCAGGAAAGCTTAACACGTTTTGACCAGCCAAAAAGAAAGAAAAAACCAAACAAAAAACCTAGACCTGCCGGAGATAAAGCAGCCGTTCCAAACAATGCTAACAAACCGGTTGTTCAAAAAAACAATTCGGCAAACAATTCAACTGAAATAAAAAAGGAAAATCCAAATAAAGAAAATTCCAACAACAACGGAAATCGAAACCGAAACCGAAATAACAATCGTAAAAAACCCAACAACAACCGTCCTCCAGCTTCTGCCGAGAACAAAACAGAACAACCTAGAAAACCTATAATTATTAAAAAAAATGAGAATAAAGAATAGTCTTTTACTGCTTTTGACGGCTGTCCTCCTTTTTTCATGTGATAAAAAAAGGGTTTTTGACGAGTATAAATCTGTTGGGAGTGCCTGGAATAAAGACAGTATAGTTACTTTTAACTTACCTGTTCTGGATTCGACAAAACGATATAATTTGTTTGTAAATTTAAGAGACAATAACAATTACAAATACAATAACCTCTTTCTGATTGTATCCTTGGAAAGCCCTAACGGCTATACCAAAGTAGATACTTTGGAATATCAGATGGCAGAGCCTGACGGAACATTATTAGGCAACGGCTTTACCGACATCAAGGAAAGCAAACTCTATTACAAAGAGAATGTGCGTTTTAGAGGGAAATACAAAGTACATATCAAACAAGCGGTGAGAGAAAACGGAAAAGTCCCCGGAGTGGCTTTTTTAGACGGAATTACCGAAGTAGGTTTTAGAATTGAAAGTAAAGAATAGATCACGATTATGGCTATAAAAAAAAGTAACACTCAGACAAAAGGTATCAATAAAGATATTAAGTATTATTCCAGACAGTTTTGGAAAATCTACTTTTATGGCTTGGGAGGAATTGCTTTATTTTTCCTGTTTGCCTCATGGGGTTTATTCGGATCCATGCCTTCATTTGAAGATTTGGAAAATCCGGATTCCAATCTTGCCACCGAAATCATCTCTTCAGACGGTGTAGTTTTAGGGAAATATTTCAAGCAAAACCGTTCTGCCTTAAAATATTCCGATTTACCTAAAAACTTTGTTAATGCTCTTGTAGCTACCGAAGATGCACGTTTTTACGAACATTCCGGTATCGATGGAAGAGGAACATTGAGAGCTATTGCGAGCCTGGGAACCAGCGGTGGAGCCAGTACTTTGACCCAGCAATTAGCCAAACAGTTATTTCACGGAGAAGGATCTAAATTTTTGCCTTTTAGAATCGTACAAAAAGCCAAAGAATGGATTATCGCCATTCGTCTGGAAAGACAATACACCAAAAACGAAATCATTGCCATGTACTGCAACGTTTATGATTTTGGAAACTATTCTGTAGGAGTAAGTTCAGCTGCCAAAACCTATTTTTCAAAAGAACCTAAAGATTTAACCATTGACGAATCGGCTATTTTAGTAGGTATGTTCAAAAACTCAGGGCTTTACAATCCTGTAAAAAATCCGGTTGGGGTAAAAAACAGAAGAAATGTGGTGCTTTCGCAAATGGAAAAAGCAAACCTCATTACCGAGGATCAGAAACATCAATTGCAAAGCCTTCCAATCACTTTGCATTTCAAACTGGAAAGCCACAGAGAAGGCACTGCCACTTACTTTAGAGAATACCTTCGTGATTACATGAAAAAATGGGTGGAAGAAAACAAAAAACCAGACGGTTCTGACTATGATATTTACAAAGACGGTCTTAAAATCTACACCACTATCGATTCAAAAATGCAGGCTTATGCCGAAGAAGCTGTAGCAGCCCATATGGC
>Ga0208398_100637_pt1 | contig 19569 bp, 15 predicted proteins | sample LakWasMe79_HOW10_2_FD_183905 | JGI IMG/M metagenome (GOLD analysis project Ga0208398, IMG submission 183905) | Freshwater sediment methanotrophic microbial communities from Lake Washington under simulated oxygen tension - Sediment Metagenome... | ecosystem: Environmental > Aquatic > Freshwater >...
GGATCAGCACCCCGCCCATGGTGGGCGTGCCGCTCTTGGCCAGATGCTGTTGCACGCCGTATTCGCGGATCGGCTGGCCGATCTTCATTTCGGTCAGGCGGCGTATCACCCAGGGGCCGAAGGCCAGACCGATCACCAGCGAGGTCATCGCCGCCATCACCGCGCGGAAGGTGATGTACTGGAACACGCGCAGAAAGCCGAGGTCCGGATATTGCCCTTGCAACCATTGGGCCAGACTAAGCAGCATGGGTGCCCCCATCCTTTTGCAGCGCCGCAACCACGCGTTCCATCTTCATGAATCTCGATCCTTTGACGAGCACGTTTTGAACCTGGGGCGCCTCTCCAAGGGCCGCCACCAGCTCGTCCACTGACTTGAAATGTCTGGCGGCGACGCCGTAGGCGCGCGCCGTGTCGGCCGCCGCCTCGCCCACGGTCCACAGCGCGGCGATGCCGCGCTCGGCCGCGTAGGCGCCCACCTCGCCATGGAAGGCCGGGCCTTCGTTGCCCACCTCGCCCATATCGCCCAGTACCAGCCAGGACAGGCCCGGCAGATCGGCCAGCACGTCGATGGCGGCGCGCACGCTGTCGGGGTTGGCGTTGTAGCTGTCGTCGATCAGGGTCAGGCGCCGGCCCTGACGCTCCAGCTGCTGCAGCTGCGAGCGGCCCTTGACGGGGCGGAAGTCTTCCAGCCCGCGCACCACCGCGGCCAGTGGCGCACCGGCGGCCAGCGCGCAGGCGGCCGCGGCCAGCGCATTGCGCACGTTGTGCAGGCCGGCCACCGAGAGCGCCACCGGCGCATCGCCGGCCGGCGTGTGCAGCTCCAGCGCCCAATGTCCGGCATCCACCCACGCGGCGCGCCCCATCACATCGGCCTGGCCCTGCAGGGCGAAGCTGAGGTGGCCGCGCGTGCCGGCGAGCCGATGCCAGATCGGCGCGCAGGCGTCCTCGGCCGGGAACACCGCCACACCGGCGGCGCCCAGGGCCTCGATGACGGCGCCGTTCTCGCGCGCCGCCGCTTCGACCGTCTGCAGAAACTCCTGGTGCTCGCGCTGCGCGTTGTTGACCAGGGCCACGGTGGGCTGCGCCATCGCGGCCAGCGGGGCGATCTCGCCCGGGTGGTTCATGCCCAGCTCGATCACCGCGGCGCGGTGCCAACAGGCCAGGTCCTGGCGCAGGCGCAGGAGCGTCAGCGGCACGCCGATCTCGTTGTTGTAGTTGCCCTCGGTGGCGAGCGCCGCCGTGCCCAGCCAGGCGCGCAGGATGCTCGCGATCATCTGGGTCACGGTGGTCTTGCCATTGCTGCCGGTGACCGCGATCACCGGCAGATGGCATTGCGCGCGCCAGGCGGTGGCAAGCGCACCCAGCGCCTTGAGGCTGTCGGGCACTTCGATGCCGGCCAGGCCGGCAGCTTCCAGGCCGCGCTCGGCCAGGGCCGCGACGGCCCCCGCTGCCTGGGCCTGGGCCAGGAAGTCGTGCGCATCGAAGCGCTCGCCGCGCAGCGCCACGAACAGGTCACCGGGCTGCAGGCTGCGCGTGTCGCTGTGCACGCGCAGGATGGCCAGCTCCGGGTCGCCGACCAAGCGCGCCGTCGGCACGGCGGGCAGCAGCAGTCCGTGCAGCTGGCCGAGGGTGAAGTTGTTGTGGCTCACAGTCCGGCCCTCCGGATCAGGGCGGCACGGCCTTCTTCCACATCGGAGAAGGGCAGGCGCTGGCCCATGATTTCCTGGTAGTCCTCATGGCCCTTGCCGGCCACCAGCAGCACATCGCGGCTGCCGGCCTCCAGCACCGCACGCTGGATGGCCTCGCGGCGGTCCGCCAGCACCAGGCGCGGCGCGGCCGCGTCCAGGCCGGCCTCGATGTCGGCCAGTACCTGCGCGGGCGCCTCGCCGCGCGGGTTGTCGCTGGTGATGATCACGCGTTGCGCCAGGCGGGCGGCGATTGCACCCATCAGCGGGCGCTTGGTACGGTCGCGGTCGCCACCGCAGCCGAACACGCAGTGCAGCTGGCCGCCGCGCGCCGCGGCCAAGGGGGCCAGCGCTTCCAGCGCCTTCTGCAAGGCATCGGGCGTGTGGGCATAGTCCACCACCAGCTCGGGCAGCTCGCGGCCATTGCCCACGCGCTGCATGCGGCCGGGCACGGGGGTGACGAGGGCAGCCACGCGGGCCACATCGGCCAGCGCATGACCGAGCGCGCGCAGGCCGCCGATCACCGACAGCAGGTTGGAGATGTTGTACTCGCCGATCAGGCCGGTCTCGACCAGCAGTTCCTCGCCGCCCTGCTCCTTCAGCGTGAAGGCCAGGCCGCTGGCGCGGTAATGCAAGGCATGGGCGGAGAGCCGCGCATCGCTGCGGTTCAGGCCATAGCTCCAGATGTCCAGCTTGCCCGCCAGTTCGGTGGCCAGCTCGGCACCCTTGGCATCGTCGAGGTTGAGCACCGCGGCCTGCAGGCCCGGCCAGTCGAACAGCTCGCGCTTGGCGGCCCAGTAGGCCTCCATGCTGCCGTGGTAGTCCAGATGGTCCTGGGTGAAGTTGGTGAACAGGGCCACGCGCAGCTGGGTGCCGGCGAGGCGGTGTTCCTTGATGCCAATGGACGAGGCCTCGATCGCGCAGGCGCCATAGCCCTGATCCAGCATGCGCTTGAAGGCCGCCTGCAGCAGCACGGGGTCAGGTGTTGTCAGGCCCGTATAGCTGATGTCGGCGGGCTTGCCGCCGCCCGCGCTGCCCGGGATGGGCGGCTCGCCGACGCCCAGCGTGCCCACCACGCCGCAGCGCTGGCCCAGCAGGCTCAGGGCCTGGGCGGTCCACCAGGCGGTGGAGGTCTTGCCATTGGTGCCGGTGCTGGCGATCACCGCCAGCTGCTTGCTAGGCTCGCCGTAGTAGGCGGCGGCGATCAGGCCGGTCCTGGCCTTGAGGCCAGCCAGCGAGGCCACGCGTGCATCGGTGAAGCCGTAGGCGTCGACGCCCTCCTCCTCCACCAGGCAGGTGGCGGCGCCGGCGGCTATGGCGGCGGCCACATAGCCGCGGCCGTCCTTGGCATAGCCAGGCCAGGCGATGAAGGCATCGCCGGCGCTCACCGCGCGGCTGTCGGTGCGCAGCGCGCCGGTGGTCCATTCCTGCAGCCAGCGGGCCGCGGCTTCGGGCGATTTGAGTCGGGTCAGCATGTCTTGTTGTCCTTGTTGCCGAGGCCGCAGGCCAGCAGTTCGGGCTTGGCGGGCGGCACATGCATCAGGCGCAGGCTTTGTGCCACCAGCTCGCTGAACACCGGTGCGGCCACATGGCCGCCCGCATGGCCGGCCATGCTGGGCTCGTCCACCATCACCGCGACGACGATGCGCGGGTCCTGGATCGGGGCCAGGCCCACGAACCAGGCGCGGTACTTGTTCTTGTCGTAGCCGCGGCCGACCTGCTTGTAGGCGGTGCCGGACTTGCCGCCCACCGCATAGCCGGCCACCTGGGCCTCACGCGCGGTGCCGCCGGGCTCGGTGACGCTCTGCAGCATGCGGCGCAGGGTCTGCGCGGTGTGCGGCGAGAACACGCGCCGGCCCTGCACCTGGGCGCCGGCGGGCAGCTTCTGGATGCTCAGCGGCAGCAGCTCGCCGTCGTGCGCGAACACGGTGTAGGCATGGGCCAGCTGCAGCAGCGAGGCCGAGAGTCCGTAGCCATAGCTCATGGTGGCCTGCTCGACCGGCCGCCACTTCTGGTAGGGCCGCAGGCTGCCGGTGACGGCGCCGGGAAACTGGATCTGCGGGCGCTGGCCCAGGCCGATGGCGCTGTACAGCTCGTGCATCTCGCGCGGCGGCATTTGCAGCGCCATCTTGAGGGTGCCGATATTGCTGGAATGCTGGATCACCTCGGCAACCGTCATCACATCGGCCGGGTGCGCGTCGCTGATGCGGTGGCCCGCAATGGTGATGAAACCCGGCGCGGTGACGATGCGGGTGTCGGGCGTGACGCGGCCGGACTCGATCGCCTGTGCGGCGATGAAGGGCTTCACGGTCGAGCCGGGCTCGAACACATCGGTGAGCGCGCGGTTGCGCAACTGCTCGCCGCTCAAACGCTTGCGCTCGTCGGGCTTGAAGCTCGGGTAGTTGGCCAGCGCCAGCACCTCGCCGCTGCGCGCGTCCAGCACCACCGCGCTGCCGGCCTTGGCGCCGTGCCTGGCCACCGCATCGCGCAGGCGCTGGTAGGCGTAGTACTGGATCTTGGCGTCGATGGCCAGATCTATGTCCTGGCCGTTGACCGCGTCCACATGGGCGCCCTGGTCCTCCACCACGCGGCCCAGGCGGTCGCGCAGCACGGCGCGCAGGCCGTCCCGGCCCTGCAGCGCGGACTCGAAGGCCAGCTCCAGGCCCTCCTGGCCGCGCTCGTCGGCATTGGTGAAGCCCACCACATGGGCGGCGGCCTCGCCCTCGGGATAGCGGCGCTGGTATTCGCGCTCCTGGAACACGCCCTTGAGCTTGAGGGCGCGCACTTGCTCGGCCATGCCGTCGTCGGCCATGCGGCGCAGCCAGACGAAACGGTGGGCGGGGTCGAGCTTGGCGCGCAGCTCGGCGTCGCTGATGCCCAGCACGCGGGCCAGCGCGGCGCGCTTGGCGGCGTCGCCGTCCACCTCAGCCGGAATGGCCCAGAACGAGGGCATGGCCACGCTGCTGGCCAGCACCTGGCCGCTGCGGTCGATCAGGCGGCCGCGGCTGGCGGGCAGCTCCTGCTTGTGCAGATAGCGCGCCTCGCCCTGCTGCTGGAAGAAGGCATGGTCCACGCCCTGCACATAGGCGGCGCGCGCCAGCAGGCCGGTGAAGCCCAGGCCCACCAGCACGAGCAGAAAGCGCGAACGCCACAGCGGCGTGCGTGTGGCGAGCAGGGGGCTGTGGATGCGCGGCGGCTGAGCCATCAGAAGCTCTCCTCCACCGCCTGCAGCTTGCCGCTGGCGACGATCTGCGGCTTCACCTCCAGATCGGGCGGCACGCCCAGCAGGCGCAGGCTTTGCGCCACCACCTGGCTGAACACCGGGCCGGCTACCGCGCCGCCGTAATAGACGCCGTTGCTGGGCTCGTCCACCATCACCGCCACCACGATGCGCGGCTTGCTGATGGGCGCGATGCCGACGAACCAGGAGCGGTACTTGTGGCCGGCGTAGCTCTTGCCTTCCTGCTTGTGCGCGGTGCCCGACTTGCCGCCCACGCTGTAGCCGCTCACCATCGCCTGGGGCGCGGTGCCGCCCGGACCGGCCGCCATCTGCAGCATCTCGCGCACCTGGCCCGCGGTCTTCTCGCTGAACACGCGGATGCCATGCACCGGCTCCTTGGCGCTCTGGTGCATCATCGAAATCGGGATCACCTCGCCGTCGCGCGCGAACACGGTGTAGGCGCGCGCCAGCTGCAGCAGCGAGGCCGAGAGCCCATAGCCATAGCTCATGGTGGCCTGCTCGATCGGGCGCCAGCTCTTGTAGGGCCGCAGCTTGCCGGTCACCGTGCCGGGGAAGTTGATCTGCGGACGCTGGCCCAGGCCGATGGCGGTGAACATCTCGTGCATCTCGCGCGCCTGCATCTGCAGGGCCAGCTTGGTGATGCCGACGTTGGAGGATTTCTGGATCACCTCGGCGGCGCTGAGCACGCCATGCGGGTGGGCATCGGTGATCACCGAGCCGGTCACGGTGATGCGGCCGGGCGCGGTGTCGATGGGGGTCTGGGGCGTGACGCGGCCGGTCTCCAGCGCCAGCGCCATCACCAGCGGCTTCATGGTCGAACCGGGCTCAAACACATCGGTGAGCGCGCGGTTGCGCAGCTGCTCGCCGCTCAAGTTCTTGCGCTCGCCGGGGTTGTAGCTGGGGAAGTTGGCCAGCGCCAGCACCTCGCCGGTCTGCACGTCCAGCACCACCACCGAGCCGGCCTTGGCCTTGTGCTCGGCGACCGCATCGCGCACGCGCTGGTAGGCGAAGAACTGCACCTTGGCATCGATGGAGAGGTCGATGTCGCGGCCGTTGGCGGGCGGCACGCGCTCACCCATGTCCTCGACCACGCGGCCCAGGCGGTCGCGCACCACGGCGCGCGAACCATCGCGACCCTGCAGGTCCTTCTGGAAGGCCAGCTCAATGCCTTCCTGGCCCTTCTCTTCCAGGTTGGTGAAGCCCACCACATGGGCGGCCGCCTCGCCCTCGGGATACTGGCGCTTGTACTCGCGATCCTGGAACACGCCCTTGAGATTGAGGGCCTTGATGCGGGAGGCGGTGTCGTCGTCGGCCTGACGGCGCAGGAACACGAAGCGCGTGGCCGGGTCCAGCTGCTTGTCCAGCTGCTGCTGGCTGATGCCGAGGATCTTGGCAAGCTCGCGGCGCTTGGCGGGGTCGGTGTCGACTTCCTTGGGGAAGGCCCAGATCGAGGGCACGGCCACGCTGCTGGCCAGCACCTGGCCACTGCGGTCGTTGATGCGGCCGCGGCTGGCCGGCAGCTCCACGGTATGGGCGTAGCGCGCCTCGCCCTGGCGCTGGAAGAACTCCTCGCCGATCACCTGGATGTAGGCGGCACGCGCCAGCAGGCCGGCAAAGGCCAGGCCCACCAGGGCCACCAGAAAACGCGAACGCCAGGGCGGGGTCTTGGAGGCCAGCAGCGGGCTGGTGGAGTAGCTGACGCTGCGGGTGTTGAGCGCGCGCGCAGCGCTCTGACGCGGCTTCATGGCTGCGCTCCGGCCGCGCGCGACGCGGCCACATCGACGGGCTGCGTGATGGCCGGCGTGATCGCGCGCATGCGCAGGCGCTCGCGCGCCACCTGCTCCACGCGCAGATTGGTGGCCTGGGCATGGCGCTCGGCCTGCAGGCGCTGGTAATCGGCATCGAGGCGGCGTGCCTCGGTCTGGGCGCGGTCCAGCTCGGTGAACAGGCGGCGCGCCTCATAGGCATTGCGCACCATATAGAGGCCCGACAGCAGCACCGCCAGCAGCAGCAGGAAGTTGATGCGACTCACCGCCTCGCCCCCTTGCGTCGGGCGGCCTTGGTGTCCTGCGCCGGCGCGGGTTCGAGCGGCGCATCGGTGCGTTCGGCCACGCGCAGGATGGCCGAGCGCGAACGCGGGTTGGCGCGCACCTCGGTCTCGCTGGGCTTGATGCGGCCCAGCGCCGTCAGCGCCAGGGCCCTGGGTGCGGCGAACATGGCACGCCGGTCCACCACTTCCTTGCTGTGCGAGGCGATGAAGGTCTTGACGATGCGGTCTTCCAGCGAATGGAAGCTGATCACGCTGAGTCGCCCGCCGGGCAAGAGCATCTGCAGGGCCGCGTTCAGCCCCTGCTCGAGCTCTTCAAGCTCGGCGTTGACGTAAATCCGTAACGCTTGAAATGTGCGCGTTGCAGGGTCCTGGCCCGGTTCGCGGGTTTTGACTGCACCAGCCACGACTTGGGAAAGCTCGGCAGTGCTTCGAACAGCACTCCCGCTCTCCCGGCGAGCAACAAGCGCCTTTGCAATCTGTGCAGCAAACCGTTCTTCCCCATAGTCGCGTATGACCTCGGCAATTTGGCGCTCGTCGGCACGCGCCAGGAAATCGGCGGCACTCTCGCCGCGCGTGGTGTCCATGCGCATGTCCAGCGGCCCCTCGAAGCGGAAGCTGAACCCGCGCGCGGGGTTGTCAATCTGCGGGCTCGACACGCCCAGATCCAGCAGCACGCCGTGCACCCGCTGGATGCCCAGGGCCTCGAGCTGGGCGCGCATGTCGGCAAAAGGGGCGTGACAGATAGAAAAACGCGGGTCCGTGACCCGCGTCTCGCCGGTGGTGGCCGCTGCGATGGCCTCGGGGTCGCGATCGATCGCGATCAACCTCCCCTGCGGCCCGAGCTTTTCCAGCAGCAGACGCGAATGGCCGCCGCGGCCGAAGGTGCCGTCCACATAGATGCCGTTGGGGTCGTTGAGCACCCCGTCCACGGTCTCGTGCAGCAGCACCGTGGTGTGCGAGAAGCTTGGGCTGGTGGTCTCGCTCATCAGAAGCTGAAGTCCTTGAGTGCATCCGGCAGTTCGGACTGCATCACCTGGGCCTCGTGCGCCGCATAGGCTGCCGCATCCCAGAGCTCGAAGTAGCTGCCCATGCCCAGCAGCATCACGTCCTTCTGCAGCGCGGCACTGGCGCGCAGCTCGGGCGCGATCAAGATGCGCGCCGCGCTGTCGATCTCGACGTCCTGGGCATTGCCCAGGAACACGCGCTTCCAGCCCGAGGCCGACATCGGCAGGGCGGCAATGCGGTCGCGGAAGTTCTCCCAGGCCGGACGCGGGAACACCATCAGGCAACCCTCGGGGTGCTTGGTGAGAGTGAGCTGGCCGGCGCACAGCGCCTGCAGCACCTCGCGGTGGCGTGTAGGGACGGACAAACGCCCCTTGGCATCCATCGCCAAGGCACTCGCCCCTTGAAACACAAAATTCGCCACAGCGACCCACCAAATGACAGTTTTTCCCACTTTACTTACGCAAACGCCGCAGGTCAAGGCAAATCGCGTTTTTTCCCAATGAAATCAACTACTTAGAAACGATAGCTGCGGGAGCTCTGAAATAAAAGTCGTTCAAAAAGAAGGACTTGCAAACCTGTCTGCAAGTGGTGGATGAAGAAAAAGGCCTCCCGGCCTGCCAGCGGCGCCATCCTGGCGCCCCGGGCCCCGATTGTCGCGGCCCGGCCGCCGCAGCGAGCGGCGGGGTGGCGCTTTAGGCAGCGCTCCCGGGGGCGAAGCAGCCCCGAACGCGTTCAGTGACGCTGCAACAGCTCGCTGGGGCTGCAGGCAAACCAGCGCTGGCAGCTGCGCGACAAGGCGGCCTGCTCCGAGTAGCCCAGCATCAGCGCAATTTGCGCCAGACTGGGTCGCGCCGACTGACGCAACAGCTCCACGAAATAGTCACGGCGCGCCTCGTCCAGCAGCTGCGGAAACTGGCAGCCCTCCTTGGCCAGCCGCCGCTGCAGGCTTTTCTCGTGCAGGGACAACTCCGCGGCGATATCGGCCTGCTTCACCCGCCCCATGCCAAGCCGCTGGCGCAGCAGCCGACGCACGCATTCCGACACCAGTTCGCCCGATTTCGGGAACCGGCTATCGATATAGCTGGTCGCCATCTTGATGCGCAACTCGTTGCGCCCCGGCAGCGGGCGATTCAACTCGGCTTCGGCGATACGAATTGCCGCAAACGGTGCGTTGAATATGCACTCGCAGGAAAAATAGGCCTGATACGTTTCCGCAGGGCTCAGCGCTTCGTGCGGAAACATCACCAGCAAATCATCGCCACGACATTCGCGCGCAAATCTCAGGGCCCGCACCAAGGACACCAGAATGTATTCGGCAACCTGCCTGAAACTCGCCGGCCGGCCATCGTTCACCGTCAGGATCAAATCCACCATCCCGGGTCGCCCCCGCACCGGCGCGAGCGTGGGCTGAAATACCGTGCTGTAGACATGCCCATACTGGGAAATCAGTGCCAGCGCCTCGCTGAGGGTATTGGCATGGCGCATTAGCACCACCACGGGCCCTTCGAAATATTCATCCGGCCCCTGCCCCATGCGCAAACCGAAATCGGGGCAGCGCCCCGTCTCGGCGGTATTTTCAAGCAGTTGCACGAAGAGCTGATATGGGATGAATTCATCGCCCGAGATCGGCTGCTCCAATACCAGGCCGAGGCGCTTCATCTGCGCATATGGATCGACCGCCACGGCCTTGGCCGCCCATTCGTAATCTTGCAGGGCAACGGAGCGAATCAGCGCTGGCATGAATCTAGGCGTTGGGCGAATTCGGTGAATACCCGCATGTCCGCAGGAGTTAAATGAATGTCTGCCGGGGTCAATTCTTTGCGGACGCAATCATGCACCATCCTCGTGCCAGTTTTGACATTTGCTAATGCGTGCGCCCGGTTCGGGCTCCGATCATCGCGCCGCGGCAGCGTCTTCTTGACACAGGAAATCACCCATGCCCTTGCACCGCGACTCCAGACTCGCGCTTTTGTCCCTGCTCGCCGCCGCAGCGCTGGCGGGCTGTGGTGGCGGAAGCGATCCTGCACCACAGGCTCAAACCATCAGCTTCGCCGCACCGTCGACCCAGACCATGGGCACGGCAGCTGCCGCGCTGAGCGCCACGGCCAGTTCCGGCCTGCCGGTCAGCCTGGCGTCCAAGACCGCCGCCGTCTGCACGGTCAGCGGCAGCACCCTGGTGCTGGTGGCCGCCGGCACCTGCTCGGTGGAGGCCTCGCAGGCGGGCAACGCCTCCTGGCTGGCCGCCACGCCGGTGACGGTGAGCTTCACGGTCAATGTGGCCGGGACCATCGTCACGGCGGCCAAGATGAACGACCTGGATCTGAATGCGATCCTGCTCGCCGCCAAGGACGGTGACACCATCACCATGCCGGCCGGCAAGTACACCATGCTGGGCCCCTTGCAGCTCTCGGGCAAGAAGAACATCACGATGCTGGGCGCCGGCAACGGCAAGGACCCGAGCAAGGACACCATCCTCTCGTTCAAGACGGCGTTGACGCAGAACGGCCTGTCGGCCAGCAGCCTGGATACGGTGAGCTTCAAGAAGTTCGCCATCGAGGATGCGTCCGGCAATGCGCTGTTCATCACCAACTCCAAGAACATCGTGATGGACACGATGCGCGCCGAGTGGGTCACCGATCCGCAGAAGACCTCGACCATGGCCTACGGCCTCTATCCGGTGAAGAGCGACAACATCCTGGTGACCAACAGCATCGTCGTCGGCAGCCGCGATGCCGGCGTCTATGTGGGCCAGTCGACCAATATCCGCGTGACCAACAACGACGTGTACTACAACGTCGCCGGCGTGGAGATCGAGAACTCGCACAACGCCATCGTCGAAGGCAACAACGTGCACGAGAACACCGGGGGCATTCTGGTCTTCGCCCTGCCCGGCCCGACCCGCTTCCTCAACACCAGCGGCGTGGTGGTGCGCAACAACACCATCGTGAACAACAACCTGCCGCCGGCCGCCAATGCGCAGGGCCTGGTGCTGACCATCCCGCCCGGCACCGGCGTGATGGTGCTGGCCTCGCAGAACACCGAGGTCCATGGCAACACCATCACCAAGCACCAGACCACCGGCGTGCTGATCACCTCGGCGATCGCGGCGCAGATCCCGTTCAACCCGGCCACCAAGGACGACCAGGGCAAGGTCTACGATCCCTATGAACGCGGCATCTATGTGCACAACAACAAGATCAGCGACTTCGGCGCCACGCCGGGCGGCGCGTTTGCCGATCCGGCCGGCCTGGGTCAGTTCACGCAGGGCTTCTTCGCCAACCTGAAGGCCTTCCCACAGCCGCAGAACTTCCCCGCCGTGATGTGGGACGGCATCGTCGATCCCGCCACCGGGAGCGGCGTGAAGGGCGACGGCAGCGGCGGCAGCTATGCCGGCAATCTGCAGGTCTGTTCCAAGAGCAACGACATCACCGCGCCCGCCGGCGCCATGATCTCGTACGAGAACATCGACCTGAACCTGCTGGCCTTGCTGGCCGGCGGCAACCCGGACTTCCCGAGCCCCGCGCGGATGAACTGCGTCATCGCGCTGCCCGCCGTGACCGGGCTGCCCTGAGCGCCTGAGCCTGGCCCGCCCATCCACAAGGGGTGCTCATCGAGCCCCCTTTTCCTGTTTGAAAAGACCCGTCATGAACCAGACCAGCAAACCCAAGCTCGCCCACTGGGCCGCCGGGGCGCTTGTGGGCTCGGCCCTGCTGCTGTCAGCCTGCGGCGGCGGCGGCAGCTCTGCACCGGCCCCTGCGCCCGCCCCTGCGCCAGCTCCTGCCCCTGCTCCAGCACCCGCCACGCCAACAATCTACGAGCCCGGCGCCGCGCCGGCCAAGCTGTCGGCCTGGAAGCTCGCCAATATCGAGGGCACGCGGCTGACGCTCAACAGCGCGCTGCTGCCCTACGACCTCAACTCGGCCCTGTTCTCCGACTACTCCTTCAAGCTGCGCGCCATCTACCTGCCGCCCGGCAAGAAGATCAACTACAGCGCGGAAGCCCTCGACTTTCCCGTGGGTACGGCACTGGTCAAGACCTTCTATTACCCCAAGGCAAACGGCACCGACGCCAGCTTGCTGGCGGTTGGCCAGAAGACGCAGACCGCACAGGGCAACAGCATCGATCTGAGCAGCCACCGTCTGATCGAAACCCGCATCCTGGTGCGCCAGGCAGACGGCAACTGGGCGGGCCTGCCCTATGTCTGGGATGAGGACCAGAAGGACGCAACCCTCACCACCGCGGGCAAGTACATCTCGATGGAGTTGGTGCCGGACAGCGGCGCCACGCAGAAGTTCATCTATGCGGTGCCAAATTCGCAGACCTGCCAGCAATGCCACGCCTCCGCCAGCAATGGCAGCGGCTCGACCCTGCCGATCGGGCCCAAGCCCCGCAACCTCAACAAGAGCTACGACTACGGCGCCGGCGTCGTCAAGAACCAGCTGCTCCAACTGGACGAGCTGAAGCTGCTGGCCGGCTTCAACGGCCTTGCCGATGCCCCCGCAGGCATCGACTGGAAGGATGCCGGCAAGGCACTGGATCTGCGTGCCAAGGCCTATCTGGACATCAACTGCGCGCACTGCCACAACAACCGCGGCTATGCCTCTCAATCCGGCCTGCTGCTGAGCTTCGACAACGTGGGCTCGCCGGCCTCTGCCGATACCTGGGGCGTCTGCAAGATGCCGCTGGCCTATGTGGGTACCGGGGAAGCGGGCTACAAATACGACATCAATCCGCGCAGCCCCGAGACCTCGATCCTGCTCTACCGCATGAGCCATGTCGGCGCAGGGCAGACCATGCCGGTAGTCGGGCGGCAAACCAACCACGCCGAGGCCAACGCCATGGTGAGCGACTGGATCCGGCAGCTGACGCAAGTCGCCTGCGCTCCCTGAGGAGCTAGCAGGCGTTGCTTGCTTGCCCCAGCGCCATGGCGGAGGGCCGGTAGCTGAGTGATACTGCGGGCGGGGCCGGTTGGCTTGTGGGCTTCAAGCCGGCGCGGCCCGACAGTCAACACCAACCGGTCGAGGTCCGATTGAGCCGCAAAGCATCAAGCTCGCTCTTCTTCGCCATTGCCACCGGTGCCAGCATCGGCCTGCTCTTGCCAGCCCTGATCGTGGGCGGCCTGCTGATCGGCCTGCGCGAGCCGCAGGTGACGCAGCAGACCCAGGAACGCGAACTGCAATCCAAGCTGGACGTGCTGGCCAGCAGCCTGCCCGAGCTGCTGTGGAATCTCGACGCCGTGGCGGCACGCGAGGTGGTGGCCGCCATCACCAAGGCCCCCGAGGTCGTGCAGGTGCGGGTCAGCGACGCCTCCCAGGGCCTGCCCTTCATCGAGGCCAAGTTTCCCGAACGCCAGCTCGGCCACACCATCCGGGGCGAGCGCGAGATCTTTCGCGGCAATGCCAAGATCGGCCTGATCCAGGTCGAGATTGACGATCATCTCGCCGCCGCGGCGTTGCAGCGCCAGCGCTGGCTCTATGGCGCCACCGTGGGCGGGCAGTTGCTGGTCTCGCTGGCGCTGATACTGGCGCTCTTGAATTCGCGCCTGATGCGGCCGCTGCGCGAGCTGGGCATTTTTGCCAACGACCTCGCCCAGGGCCGCTTTTCGGCCGAGCTGCGCACCGAGCGCCACGACGAGATCGGCCTGCTGGGCCAGCATCTGGAACATATGCGCGACGCCCTGCAGGCGCAGTTCGACGCGCAAAAATCGCTGATCGCGCGCCTGCGCGGCATGGCCGAGACGGTGCCCGGCGTGGTCTACCAGTTGCGCCTGCAGACCGATGGCAGCTTTGCCTTCGCCTATGTGAGCGAAGCGGTGCGCGACTATTTCCGCCTCAACGCCGCCGAGTTCAGCAAGGACGCCGAGCTCCTGTTCGACCAGATCCAGGAGGCCGACCGGCAGGCGGTGCGCGATTCGCTGATGGCCTCGGCGCGCCACCTCAGCCCCTGGCAGCAGGAGTTCCGCATCCGCAACCAGGATGGCAGCGAGCGCTGGCTCTATGGCAATGCGATCGCCCAGCTGGAAGAAGGCGGCACGGTGCTGTGGCACGGCTTCCTGACCGACATCTCGCGCCAGCGCCGCGATGCCCTGGAGCTGGAGCGTTACCGTCACCATCTGGAGGAGCTGGTGGAGGCGCGCACGCGCGAATTGGCCGCCGCCACCAAGGCCGCCGAGGCCGCCAGCCTGGCCAAGAGCGCCTTCCTGGCGAACATGAGCCACGAGATCCGCACGCCCATGAATGCCATCATCGGCCTGACCTATCTGGCGCGGCGCGACAACTGCACGCCCGAGCAGGAGGACCGCTTGAAGAAGGTGGGCGACGCCGCCGAGCACCTGCTGAGCGTGATCAACAATGTGCTGGACTTCTCCAAGATCGAGGCCGGCAAGCTACAGCTGGAACAGCGCGAATTCACCGTGCCCCAGGTGCTGGACAACATCCGCAGCATGCTGGCGCAGCGCGCCGCCGAGAAGGATCTGCAGGTGCAGGTGCAGATAGCCCCGGCGCTGGAACGCCGCGTGCTGCATGGCGATGCCCAGCGCATTGCCGAGGTGCTGCTGAATTTCGCCGGCAACGCCATCAAGTTCACCGACCACGGCGTGGTGACGCTGCGTGCCGCAGCGGGCGAGCAGCTCGGCAACCAGCTGCAGCTGCGCTTCGAGGTGCAGGACAGCGGCATCGGCATCGCCCCCGAGGCACAGGCACGTCTGTTCAAGGACTTCGAGCAGGCCGACTCATCGACCACGCGCCGCTATGGCGGCACCGGCTTGGGGCTGGCGATCTGCCGGCGCCTGGCCGAGCTGATGCATGGCGAGGTGGGCGTGCGCAGCCGGCCCGGCGAGGGCAGCCTGTTCTGGTTCCGCGTGCCGGTGGGGCTGAGCGCCAGCAAGCCGGGCGAGGCCCTGCGCGATGTCGGCCAGAGCGCGCGCGAGCTGCTGGCCCCCTACCGCGGCAGCCGGCTGCTGCTGGCCGAGGACAACGCCGTCAACCAGGAAGTGGCCGTGGCCCTGCTGCAGAGCGCCGGCCTCGAGGTGGACGTCGCCGAGGACGGGCACAAGGCCTGGCAGATGGTGGAGCAGCGCGACTATGCCCTGGTGCTGATGGACGTGCAGATGCCGGTGATGGACGGGCTGGATGCCACCCGCGCCATCCGCGGCACGGCGCGCGGCCAGCACCTGCCCATTCTGGCCATGACGGCCAACGCCTTCGCCGAGGAGCGCCAGCGCTGCCTGGACGCCGGCATGAATGACCATGTGGCCAAGCCGGTAGTGGCGGATCAATTGTTCAGGACTTTGGCGCGCTGGCTGGGCCAGCGGGCGTAAAGTCGGCAGCAAAGGCCGGGCCCGGCAGGGGCCGCGGCCATCAGGAGGTAGCCATGCAAGTCACTCAGCATCCGGCCCTTCATGCGCAGTGGCGCGCCGTCATGGTCGTCGTCTACGCCCTCGCCTGTACCAGCGTCTGCGCGGCCGAACGGCTGGTGCTGGCCACCGAGGAATACCCGCCCTACAACATGAGCGACACGCGCGGCCATGTGGTGGGCCTGTCGACCGACATCGTGAAGGCGCTGCTGGATGCCGCGGGCTACGAATACGACATCACCATCTACCCCTGGGCGCGCGCCATCGGCATGGCTCGCACCCAGGTCAATACCTGCGTCTACTCGATGTCACGCACGCCCGAGCGCGAGGCGCTCTACAAATGGATAGGCCCGCTGGTATCGAATGAATGGGCCCTGTTCGCCCCCGCCAAGGCCAGCCGCCCGGCCAGCCTGGACGAGACCGCCAATATGCGCATCGGCAGCTACCAGGGCGATGCCATCGTCAGCTATCTGCAGACGCGCGGCCACATCGTCGATGCCGCGCCCAACGACGACGTGAACCCCAAGAAGTTGCTGGCGGGGCGCATCGACTACTGGGCCACCGGCCGGCTGATCGGCCAGTACCGGTTGGCGCAGCAGGGCATCAGCGGCATCGAGCCGGTGCTGGTGTTCAACCGCACCGAGATGTACCTGGCCTGCCAGAAGCAGCTGCCCGACGAGCAGGTCAAGCTGCTCAACAACACCCTGGCCGGGCTGGAGAAACGCGGCGTGATCCGCAAGATCTACGCCGCGCATGGTTATACGCCGTGACTGCAGTCACGCTCAGTTGGATTCCTTGATCATGCGGCCCGAGCCGGCCTGCAGCGGCCGCGCATTCATCGGGTACAGCCGCGCAAAGATGTCGATCTGCTGGGCCGAAAGCTGCACCGGCTGGCGCAACACCATCCACAGCACGCCCTCGGTGCAGGGCGGCGTGGTGAGCGAGCCCATATAGGTGTAGTAGGCCTTGTCGGCGGGCAGCAGCTGGCCGGCATCGATCGCGCCCGGGGCGCTGAGCGCCTCCATCTTCTCCAGCGGCAGGTTGTTCCAGATCGTCTGCACCAGCGGGTGATCGCTGCCACGCTCGATCAGCACCGCCACCACTGCCAGGCGCCCTTCGGCGTCCTTGTGCACCAGGTGCGCCACCATCTCGAACTGCCGCCCGTTGATGCGCTCCTCGCTGGGCCGGTGGAAGTGGAACTGCTGCAACTCGAAGCGCCGCCCCATCACCTGCAGGCTGTTGCCCGCCGCGATGTTCACCTGGATGGTGTGGCCGTTATCGAGCACCGCAAAGCCGCTGGGCCGGTAGTCGAACTGGATCTTCTCCAGGTCCACTTTGAAGCCGTCGCGGATGTCGATCGGGCTCTGGCGCGTGCCGATCGCGCAGAGCTTGAAGTCCGGCTTGAGCTCGCCCCAATGCTCGGGTGCGCCCTCGCCGGCATAGGACCAGTGGATGCTGCCCTTGTGCGCACCGCCCTCCGGCTTGGCCGTCGGCTTGGCCGCGCCACGCGCGCCGCGCTCGACCTTGCCCTCGACCTTGGCCGGCTCACCCTTGCTGCTGAGCCGCTCGGCCAGGCGCTTGCGCAGCAGCTCCACCGGCTCCTCGGCCGCGGCTGCCTTGGGCTCCTCGGCCCGCACCGGCGCCAGCGGCAGGGCCAGCGAGGTGGCAAGGGCAAGGCGAAACAACAGGGACATGAGGCACTCCTGCCCGACGGGGCGTGTCGCCCCTTTCTTCGGACGTTTGCACGCGCTTCTTGAGCATCAGTTCAGCTCGCGCTTGACCCACAGCCAGGAAATCAGGCCGATGCTCATCATGCCGATCGAGGCCAGTGCCAGGCTCAGCGTGGCATGCATCACCAAGGGCACCACCACGCCGGCCACCAGGCCGTTGGCGGCGCTGCCTATGCAGGCCTGCAGCGAGGAGGCCATGCCGCGCCGCTCGGGCGCCTGGTCCAGCACCATCAGCGTCACCACCGGCACCATCAGGGCCCAGCCAAAGGCAAAGGCCGAAATGACCGGAAAGGCCCAGAAGGGGCTGGGCGGGGCCCACAGGTTCAGTCCCACATTGAGCAGCGAGGTCAGCGCCATGATGACGAAACCGCGGCGTATCTGGTGCTTGGGCCGGATCTTGCCGGCCAGCCGGCCACTCAGCCAGGCGCCGCCCATGATGCCGCCGATGCTGAAGCAGAAGAACCAGAAGAACTGCTGCGGCGCCAGCTGCAGGTGCTCACCCAGGAACACCGGCGCCGCCAGCACGTAGAGGAACATGCCGTTGAAGGGAATGCCACTGGCCAGTGCAAGCAGGATGAAGCGCTTGCTGGTGCACAGGCGCCAGTAGTCGCGCATCAAGGGCCGCACATGGAAGGGCTGCACCATGTCCTTGTGCAGTGTCTCGGGCAGCAAGCGCCAGTTCGCGACCCACAGCGCCGCCCCCACCAGCACCAGGAACCAGAAGATCGAATGCCAGTCGGCGTGCACGAACAGAAAACCGCCCACCATGGGCGCGATGGCCGGCGCCACGCCAAAGTAAATCGTCACCTGCGACATCACGCGCTGCGCCTCGGAGGGCGGGAACATGTCGCGGATGATGGCGCGCGAGACCACGATGCCGGCGCCAGCGGACATGCCCTGCAGCGTACGGAAAAAAATTAGCTGGCCGATGTCCACCGCCAGCGCGCAGCCCAGCGAGGCCAGCGTGAACACCGCCACGCCGACCAGCACCACCGGGCGGCGGCCGAAGCTGTCGGAGAGCGCGCCGTGGAACAGATTCATCACCGCAAAGCCGAGCAGATAGCTGGACAGGGTCTGCTGCATCTGCACCGGCGTGGCGTGCAAGGCGGCCGCGATGCCCGAGAAGGCCGGCAGATAGGTGTCGATCGAGAACGGGCCCACCATGCCCAGGCAGGCCAGCAGCACGGCCAGCGCCCAACGGGGTGCACGCCAGATCGTGCCGGCATCAGGATTCATTTTTGGTGCGGTATGCGCCCTCGCGGGGGCATGGGCTGAGGCGTGGGCGTCGAGTGTAGCGGCCGGCCCCTACACTGCGCGGCATTGAGGGATATCAACGGGGCGAGGGGCGGCATGCCAGAGATCTTGGACATCGGCATCATTGGCCTGGGCGTGATGGGGCAGCGCATGCTGAGCCGCATGCAAGGCCATGCGCGGCTGCGCCCCGCCCTGGTCTGGGACGCCGACCCCGCGCGCCTGGCCGCCTGCCTGCAGCAGCATCCCGAGCTGCGCGCCGCCTACAGCGCCGAGGCGCTGATCGCGAGCCCGGGGCTGCATGGCCTCTACATCGCGACCCCGCCGGCCGCCCACCTGCACTTGAGCCATCTGGGTTTCGACGCCGGCCTCGCGGTGCTGTGCGAGAAGCCGTTGAGCGTGGACTTCGAGGCCACGCGCGCCTGCATCGCCCGCATCCAGCGCGAGAAACTGCGTGCCGCGGTGAATTTCTCGCTCGCCTCCTCGGCGGGGCTGTCGGCCCTGCAGCTCGCCTTCGGCGCCGCCGCCCACATGCCCCTGGGCGCCTTGAAAGAGGTACAGATCTCGCTGGCGTTCGCGGCCTGGCCGCGGCCCTGGCAGGCCCAGGCGGGCGCCTGGCTGGCCGAGCGCGCGGACGGCGGCTTCACGCGCGAGGTGCTGTCGCATTTCATCTTTGCCTTGCAGCGCGTGCTGGGCCCGGCGCAGGTGCAGGCCGCGGCGGTGCAATACCCGCCCGACGGCCTGACGGCCGAAACCGGCTTGCGCGCCGAACTGCGTGCGGCCGGCGTGCCGGTGCGCATCGCGGCCAGCGTGGGAGGCAACGTGGCGGACGACAACCGCATGCTCTGGCGCGCCAGCGAGGCCGAGCTGGAATTGCGCGACTGGTTCACCAACGTGACCCAGACCCGCCACGGCGAACTGCCGCAAGCGGCCCTGCTGCAAGGCGCCGGCCCGCTGGCCCAGCTGGATCAATGGGCGGCGATGCTGGATGGCCACTCGCACGCCCTGCCAAGCTATGCCGAGGCCCTGGCGGTGCAGGAAACCATCGAGGCGCTGCTGGTTGAAAAAGTGTGAAGCAAGCCGATAGGCCGGATTCTGTGCAAGACCTGACCCTTGCGGGCCAGGTCCCGTGACCGCCATTCCTCTGGGCCGGACATCACTGCCCGGCTCGGTGCCACCTACCCGCCAGCTCTGCGAGCCGCATCAACGCTGGCCTACTTGGTGTTGCTGCGCGTAGAGATTGCCCGTTTCAC
>Ga0208398_100638_pt1 | contig 19551 bp, 13 predicted proteins | sample LakWasMe79_HOW10_2_FD_183905 | JGI IMG/M metagenome (GOLD analysis project Ga0208398, IMG submission 183905) | Freshwater sediment methanotrophic microbial communities from Lake Washington under simulated oxygen tension - Sediment Metagenome... | ecosystem: Environmental > Aquatic > Freshwater >...
CACGGCGTCGAACTGCGCCTTCAGCTCGTCGGCGGTGATGGTGGTCTTGGCGTCGTTCGTCACCTTGCTGTCGGCCGGCCAGGCGCCGACCAGCACGCCGGTCTTGAAGACCACACCTTCGGCTTCCATCTGCGCCACGCGGCGGTCGATGTGCGACTTCTCCATCTTGAAGTCGGGGATGCCGTAGCGCAGCAGGCCGCCGATGCGGCTGTTCTTCTCGAACACCGTCACGGCATGGCCGGCACGCGCCAGCTGCTGGGCGGCAGCCAGACCGGCCGGGCCGGAGCCGACCACGGCCACGGTCTTGCCGGTCTTGGCAGCGGCCGGCATCGGCTGGACCCAACCCTCGGCCCAGGCGCGGTCGATGATGGCGTGCTCGATGGACTTGATGCCCACCGCGTCGTCGTTGACGTTCAGCGTGCAGGCCGCCTCGCAGGGCGCCGGGCAGATGCGGCCGGTGAACTCGGGGAAGTTGTTGGTGCTGTGCAGCACCGTGATCGCGTTCGCCCAGTCACCGCGGTACACCAGGTCGTTGAAGTCCGGGATGATGTTGTTGACCGGGCAGCCGTTGTTGCAGAACGGCGTGCCGCAGTCCATGCAGCGTGCGCCCTGCACCTTGGCCTGGTCGGCGTTCAGGCCGATGACGAATTCCTTGTAGTTCTTGACGCGCTGGGGCACGGGCTCGTAGCCCTCTTCCAGACGCTCGTACTCCATGAAGCCGGTGACTTTTCCCATGATGCAGTTCCAGATTGGTTCGCTGATTCGGTGCGGGCTTCAGATCACTTGGCCGGGACCGACTTCTTGGTCTCGCCCTTGGCCTTGGCAATCGTGGCGTCCTTGGCCTTGGCCGCGTTGATCTCGCCCAGCGCACGCTTGTACTCGTTGGGGAAGACCTTCACGAACTTGCCGCGGGCACTGGCCCAGTCGTCCAGGATCTCGCGGGCGCGCAGGCTGCCGGTCCAGCTGTGGTGCTGCTCGATCAGGGCCTTGAGCAGGTCCTCGTCGGCCTGGCCCTTGTGCCAGACGGCGCGGTCGATCTGCGCGGCCTGCTCCTCGGCGGTCAGCACCTTCTCCAGCGAGACCATCGCCGGGTTGCAGCGCTTGGCGAACTGGCCGTCCTCGTCGTAGACATAGGCGATGCCGCCCGACATGCCGGCGGCGAAGTTGCGGCCGGTCTTGCCCAGCACGGCCACGGTGCCGCCGGTCATGTACTCGCAGCCGTGGTCGCCGGTGCCCTCCACCACCGCGGTGGCGCCGGACAGCCGCACCGCGAAGCGCTCGCCGGCCACGCCGCGGAAGAAGGCCTCGCCGCTGGTGGCGCCGTACAGCGCGGTGTTGCCGATGATGATGTTCTTGGTGGCGTCACCACGGAACTCGATCGACGGCCGCACCACCACCCGGCCCCCCGACAGGCCCTTGCCGGCGTAGTCGTTGGCGTCGCCGATCAGGTACTGGGTGATGCCCTGGGCCAGGAAGGCCGCAAAGCTCTGGCCGCCGGTGCCTTCCATCTGCATGAAGATGGTGTGGTCGGGCAGGCCCTCGGGCCGGTGGCGGATCAGCTCGCCCGACAGCATGGCGCCGACGCTGCGGTTCAGGTTGCGCGTGTCCTGCATGAACTGCACCTTCTCGCCACGCAGAATGGCGGGCTGGCACTTCTCGATCAGCGTCACGTCCAGCGCGCGGTCCAGGCCATGGTCCTGGCTCTCGACGTGGTAGCGCGGCACGTCGGCCGGCGCGTCGGGCTGGTGGAAGACGCGGCTGAAGTCCAGGCCCTGCGCCTTCCAGTGCGCGATGCCCTTCTTGGTGTCCAGCAGGTCGCTGCGGCCGATCAGGTCGTCGAACTTGCGGATGCCCAGCTGCGCCATGATCTGGCGCGCCTCTTCGGCGACGAAGAAGAAGTAGTTGACGACATGCTCGGGCTTGCCGGCGAACTTCTTGCGCAGCGCCGGGTCCTGCGTGGCCACGCCCACCGGGCAGGTGTTGAGGTGGCACTTGCGCATCATGATGCAGCCCTCGACCACCAGCGGCGCGGTGGCGAAGCCGAACTCGTCGGCGCCCAGCAGCGCACCGATCACCACGTCGCGGCCGGTCTTCATCTGGCCGTCGGCCTGCACCCGCACGCGGCTGCGCAGGCGGTTCAGCACCAGGGTCTGCTGGGTCTCGGCCAGACCCAGTTCCCAGGGCGTGCCGCAGTGCTTGATCGACGACCAGGGCGACGCGCCGGTGCCACCGTCATGGCCGGCGATGACCAGATGGTCGGCCTTGCACTTGGTGACGCCTGCGGCGATGGTGCCCACGCCCACTTCCGACACCAGCTTGACGCTGATGCTGGCACGCGGGTTGGCGTTCTTCAGGTCGTGGATCAGCTGCGCCAGGTCCTCGATCGAGTAGATGTCGTGGTGCGGCGGCGGCGAGATCAGGCCCACGCCCGGCACGCTGTAGCGCAGCATGCCGATGTAGTCGCTCACCTTGCCACCGGGCAGCTGGCCGCCCTCGCCCGGCTTGGCGCCCTGGGCCATCTTGATCTGGATCTGGTCGGCCGAGACCAGGTACTCGGTGGTCACGCCGAAACGGCCCGACGCCACCTGCTTGATCTTGCTGCGCAGGCTGTCCCCGTCCTGCAGCTCGTAGTCGGCCTCGATGACCTTGCTGCCGACCACGTCGGACACCTTGGTGCCCTTGACGATCTTGATACCCTTCAACTCATTGCGGTAGCGCGCCGGGTCTTCGCCACCTTCACCGGTGTTGCTCTTGCCACCGATGCGGTTCATCGCGATGGCCAGCGTGCTGTGGGCCTCGGTGGAGATCGAGCCCAGCGACATCGCGCCGGTGGCGAAGCGCTTGACGATCTCGGCCGCGCTTTCCACCTCTTCCAGCGGCACCGCCTTGCTCGGGTCGAGCTTGAACTCGAACAGGCCGCGCAGCGTGACATGGCGCTTGCTCTGGTCGTTGATGAGTTGGGCGTATTCCTTGTAGGTGTCGAATTGGCCCGAGCGCGTGCTGTGCTGCAGCTTGGCAATGGCGTCCGGCGTCCACATGTGCTCTTCACCACGGGCGCGCCAGGCGTACTCGCCGCCGGCCTCCAGCATGGTGGCCAGCACCGGGTCGTTGCCGAAGGCGGCGCGGTGGGTGCGCAGCGCCTCCTCGGCCACCTCGAACACGCCGATGCCACCCACCTGCGTGGCCGTGCCGCGGAAATACTTCTGCACGAAGCTCTTTTCCAGGCCGATGGCCTCGAACAGCTGCGAGCCGCAGTAGCTCATGTAGGTGCTCACGCCCATCTTGGACATGATCTTGGACAGGCCCTTGCCGATGGCCTTGACGTAGTTGTAGATGGCCTTGTCGGCCGACAACTCACCCGGCAGCTCGGCATGCAGGTTGGCCAGCGTCTCCATCGCCAGGTAGGGGTGAACCGCCTCGGCGCCATAACCCGCCAGCACCGCGAAGTGGTGCACCTCGCGCGCCGAGCCGGTTTCCACCACCAGGCCGGCGGTGGTGCGCTTGCCTTCGCGCACCAGGTGGTGGTGCACGGCGGACAGCGCCAGCAGCGCGGGGATCGCCACCTGCTCGCGGCTCATGCGGCGGTCGGTGATGATCAGGATGTTGTGGCCACCCTGGATCGCGTCCACCGCCTCGGCGCACAGCGAGGCCAGCTTGGCTTCCACGCCTTCACGGCCCCAGGCCAGCGGGTAGGTGATGTCCAGCTCGTAGCTCTTGAACTTGCCGTGGGTGTGCTTCTCGATGGCGCGCAGGCGGGCCATGTCGTCGAAGTCCAGCACCGGCTGGGTCACTTCCAGCCGCATCGGCGGGTTCACCGCGTTGATGTCCAGCAGGTTGGGCTTGGGGCCGATGAAGCTGTTCAGGCTCATCACGATGGCCTCGCGGATCGGGTCGATCGGCGGGTTCGTCACCTGGGCGAACAGCTGCTTGAAGTAGTTGAACAGCGGCTTGTTCTTGTCCGACAGCACGGCCAGCGGGCTGTCGTTGCCCATCGAGCCGATGGCCTCTTCACCGGCGGTGGCCATCGGCGCCAGCAGGAACTTGATGTCCTCCTGCGTGGTGCCGAAGGCCTGCTGGCGGTCGAGCAGGGATTCGCTGGCCGCCGGCGCCTCGGCCTTGACCTCGATCGAGTCCAGGCGGATGCGCACGTTCTCGATCCACTGGCGGTAGGGCTTGGCGAAGGCGAACTGGTTCTTCAGTTCCTCGTCGTCGATGATGCGGCCCTGCTCCAGGTCGATCAGGAACATCTTGCCCGGCTGCAGGCGCCACTTCTTGACGATCTTGCGCTCGGCAAAGGGCAGCACGCCGCTCTCCGAGGCCATCACCACCAGGTCGTCGTCGGTGACGATGTAGCGCGCCGGGCGCAGGCCGTTGCGGTCCAGCGTGGCGCCGATCTGCTTGCCGTCGGTGAAGACCATCGCGGCCGGGCCGTCCCAGGGCTCCAGCATCGCGGCGTGGTACTCGTAGAAGGCGCGGCGGCGCTGGTCCATCAGCTCATGCTGCTCCCAGGCCTCGGGGATCATCATCATGGCCGCGTGCGCCAGCGGGTAGCCGGACATCGTCAGCAGCTCCAGCGCGTTGTCGAAGGTGGCGGTGTCGCTCTGGCCCTCGAAGCTGATCGGGTAGAGCTTCTTCAGGTCGTCGCCCAGCACCGGGCTCTTCATCACGCCTTCACGGGCGCGCATCCAGTTGAAGTTGCCCTTGACGGTGTTGATCTCACCGTTGTGCGCCACCATCCGGTAGGGGTGGGCCAGCGGCCACTCGGGGAAGGTATTGGTGGAAAAGCGCTGGTGCACCAGGGCCAGGGCCGAGACCACACGCTCGTCGGCCAGGTCCAGGTAATACTGGCCCACCTGGTCGGCCAGCAGCAGGCCCTTGTAGATGATGGTGCGGCAGCTCATGCTGGGCACGTAATACTCGTGGCTGTGCGTGAGCTGCAGCTTCTGGATCGCCGCCGAGGCGGTCTTGCGGATCACGTAGAGCTTGCGTTCCAGCGCGTCGGGCACGATCACGTCGGCGCCGCGGCCGACGAAGATCTGGCGGATCACCGGCTCCTTGGCGCGCACGGCCGGGCTCATCGGCATGTCGCGGTTCACCGGCACGTCACGCCAGCCCAGCAGCACCTGGCCCTCGGCCTTGACGGCACGCGCCAGCTCATGCTCGCAGGCCAGGCGGCTGGCCTGCTCCTTGGGCAGGAAGATCATGCCCACGCCGTATTCGCCGGGCGGGGGCAGTTCCACGCCCTGGGTCGCCATCTCGGCGCGGAAGTATTCGTCGGGGATCTGGATCAGGATGCCGGCACCGTCGCCCATCAGCTTGTCGGCGCCCACCGCACCGCGGTGGTCCAGGTTCTCCAGGATCTTCAGGCCCTGCTCGACGATGCTGTGCGCACGCTGGCCCTTGATGTGGGCCACGAAGCCGACACCGCAGGCGTCCTTCTCGTTGGCCGGGTCGTACAGGCCTTGCTGCGAGAGCGCCTGGATTTCAGTTTGGGATGCAGATCCCTGGGCAGCCTGGGTCATGGCGCGCTCCTTCGCAATTCGGGGGATGGGAATTTACTGCAGCGCAGCAAGGGATTCAAGTTCAATTAAATAGGGTCAGACTTATTAAAGTCTGATTTGCCCTTGGCTGGCTAGATTAATTGGGGACACATCAAAATCCGGCCACACAGACACCGCGAGCAAGACCCGCGCCCAGCCACGATGCGGCGATGCCCACCCCGTGGGCGTCAGGCGGTGGGCGTGGTGTCGCGCTTGGGTGGGCGGCCGCGGGGGCGCGGCTGCACCGGCCGGTCGGTGTGACGGGCCAGGCCGGCCAGGAAGGTGGCATCACCCAGCGGCCAGCCGCTGCGCGCGGCGGCCGCCACCCGCACCACCACGGCCGGCGCCAGGCCCTCGCCCAGCAGGCGGCGGTAGGCGGCCTCACGGTCGAAGGGGGTGTTGCCCAGCTGCCACCAGGCACTGCACTCGGTGACCAGGCCGTCCCGCACCAGGCCCAGGTGGTGGCGGGCGCTGGACCAGGCATGGTCCTGCGCCGCAGCCACCACCGCGGCGCGCACCGGGTGGTGGTCGATGAACAGCATCGTGTCCAGCAACGGGGCGCCCGGCTGCACCACACTGGCGCGGAAGCGCCCGGCCCACAGGCTGCCGCGGCGGCCATGGCGGCGGTTGAAGGCGGCGCCGTAGCGCCGGCCCAGGCCCTGCATCAGCGCGCCCAGGGCGGTGTCGGTGCCCGGGCTCAGCAGCAGGTGCACATGGTCGTCCAGCAACACGTAGGCGTGCACGGCCACCTGCTGCTGCAGCGCCGATTCACGCAGCGCGGCCAGGAACTGGCGGCGGTCCTCGTCATCGGCAAACACCGGCTGGCCGCTGTGGCCATGCAGCGACACCAGATGGGCCTGGCCGGCCAGTGCCAGGCGGGGCAGGCGGGCCATGTCAGTCTTCCGTGGCGCCCAGTGCCACGCTCGTTGCATGGCGCAGGCCGAACCCAGCAAACGCCGCGGAACCGGCTTCGCCGTGCCGCTGGCGTTGCCCCCTCGAGGGGGCGGCCGAAGGCCGTAGAGGGAGGGTCATTTCAGCTCGCCGAAGGCGTCGCGCCCGGTCAGTCGGCGGTGCTCGCGCGACGCAAAGCGGTCGGTCATGCCGGCCACATAGTCGGCCACGGCACGGTGGCGGTCGGGTTGCTGCGCGTAATCGGCCGGCATCTCCTGCGGCGCGTCCACATAGGCGGCGAACAGCTCGCGCACCACCTGGCGCGCCACGTCGGTGGTGCGCATGACCTGCGGGTGGCGGTACAGCGCCGAGAACAGCAGGCGCTTGAGCTCGGCCCCTTCGGCATGCAGGGTGTCGGAATGGCGCAGCAGACGCGGCAGCCGGCGCGCCGCCTCAGCGCTGGCCGGTGCGGCCTGGGCCAGCACCGCCGCGGTGGCGTCGATCACATCGTGCACCTGGGCCGACAGCATGCGTCGGATGGTGTCGAACAGCAGGCGCCGGCCCGGCTGGGCGGCCAGCGTCGGGTGCTGGGCCAGGGTCTCGTCGCGGTAACGGCGCACCAGCGGCAGCGCGCACAGGGCGTCCAGCGTCAGCAGGCCCGAGCGCACGCCGTCGTCGATGTCGTGTGCGTTGTAGGCGATCTGGTCGGCCAGATTGCACAGCTGCGCCTCCAGGCTGGGCTGGGTGCCGTCCAGGAAGCGGCGCGCCACGCCGCCGGGCTCGGCCGCGTCCAGCAGCAGGGCATCGCGCCGGCTGCAGTGCTTGAGAATGCCCTCGCGGGTCTCGAAGCTGAGGTTCAGGCCGTCGAACGCCGGGTAGCGCTGCTCCAGCTGGTCGACCACCCGCAGGCTCTGCAGGTTGTGCTCGAAGCCACCGTGCGCGCGCATGCAGTCGTGCAGTGCGTCCTGGCCGGCATGGCCGAAGGGCGTGTGGCCCAGGTCATGCGCCAGGGCGATGGCCTCGACCAGGTCCTCGTCCAGGCCCAGGCCGCGGGCGATGGAACGGCCCAGCTGCGCCACCTCCAGCGAATGCGTCAACCGGGTGCGGAACAGGTCGCCCTCGTGGTTGATGAAGACCTGGGTCTTGTAGACCAGGCGCCGGAAGGCGGTGCTGTGCACGATGCGGTCGCGGTCGCGCTGGAAGGCGTTGCGCAGCCGCACCTCGGGCTCGGGGAACCGCCGGCCGCGGCTGGCGGCGGCGTCGCTGGCATAGGGGGCCAGGGGCATGGCCGGGTGCCCGCCTCAGCCGGCGCTCAGCCGCCCCGGGGGGCAGGCGCGCAGCGACAGGGGGGCCGGCATGTCAGCCCGGCGCGGCATGGGCGCGGATCACATCGGCCACCAGCGCGTCCGGCGCCGGCCGCATCGTGGCCCGGCCCAGGCCGTCGATCAGCACGAAGCGGATCTCGCCGGCCTCGGCCTTTTTGTCCACCCGCATCAGGTCCATCCAGCGCGCCAGCGGCAGCACCGACAGCGGCGGCGCCTGCACCGGCAGGCCGGCGCGCTGGCACAAGGCCTTGAGCCGCGGCACCAGGGCCGCGTCCACCAGGCCCAGCCGCGCCGACAGGTCGGCCGCCAGCACCATGCCGCAGCCCACCGCCTCACCGTGCAGCCAGGCGCCGTAGCCCAGGCCGGCCTCGACGGCATGGCCGAAGGTGTGGCCGAAGTTCAGGATCGCACGCAGCCCGCCTTCACGCTCGTCCTGGCCCACCACCCAGGCCTTGATCTCGCAGGAGCGCTGCACCGCATGGGCCAGCGCCGCCTTGTCGCGGGCCATCAGCGCGTCCAAGTTCGCCTCGATCCAGTCGAGGAAAACGACGTCGGCGATCGGGCCGTACTTGATGACCTCGGCCAGGCCGGCCGACAGCTCACGCGGCGGCAGCGTGTCCAGCAGGTCCAGGTCGCAAATCACGCGCGCCGGCTGGTAGAAGGCGCCGATCATGTTCTTGCCCAGCGGGTGGTTGATGGCGGTCTTGCCGCCCACCGACGAATCCACCTGCGCCAGCAGCGTGGTCGGCACCTGCACAAAGGGCACGCCGCGCATGTAGCAGGCGGCGGCAAAGCCGGTCATGTCACCCACCACGCCGCCGCCCAGCGCATAGAGCACGGTCTTGCGGTCACAGCCGGCGCCCAGCAGCTGGTCGTAGACCAGGTTCAGCGTGGCCGCGTCCTTGTGCGCCTCGCCGTCGGGCAGGGCCAGCTGCAGGATGCGGCGGTGGCGGCCGGCCAGTTGGGCGGCCAGGCGCTCGGCATACAGCGGCGCGACGGTGGTGTTGCTGACGATCAGTGCATCGCTTGAGGCCGGCAGGCCGGCCCAGGACGCCGGATCGGCCAGCAGGCCGCTGCCGATGTGGATGTCGTAGCTGCGGTCACCCAGGGTGATGGGCACATGGATCGTGGGAACGGACGGTGCGGCGGTCATCGGCACAGTGTAGGCGGGCGCCCGCTGTGCCCCGGTCAGCGCCCCGGTCAGATCAGGCGCAAGGCCTGGCGGCCGCCGGACACGGCGTCGGGCACCAGCCGTCGATCAAAGCTGGCGAGCCGGCCCTGGTACGCGCAGGCCAAAGCCAACAAATGGCTGTCGGTGACCTGGCCATGGCTCAGCAGCCGTCCGGCATCCACCCGGGAGGTGTCCATCAGGCTGACGTCGTCCGCCCAGAAGACATGCCCGGGCAGCTGCCTCAGCGCCGCCAAAACCCCAGCCACCACCGCCGGCACGCCCGGCGAATGGGGATAACGCGGATTGCCGACGATGCGCAGCAGGCCGTTTTCCGTCATCGGGCAGGTGGCCCAGGCGGCCTGGCCCTCGGCGGCGAACCAGGCATGCGCCGTCTCGTGCTGTACATGCGACGGATCGATCAGCGCGATCAATACGTTCACGTCGAGCAGGTAGGCGCTCACAACTCGTCGCGCAACCGGTTCACCAACTCCAGCGTCACTGGCTTGCCATGGACGCCAGAGGGCAACAGCGGAATGCCATTGCGCGTCTGCCCGACGGCCGCCTCGCGCCGCAGCGCCTGCCGGGCCAAGGCCGACACCACTTCGCCCAGGCTCTTGCGCTCGCGCTCGGCCAAGGCTCGGGCGGCCGCCAGCACATCATCATCCAATGCCAGGGTGGTTCGCATGGCCGGCTCTCGATGCATCAAACATCACGCACCGTACATCAGTGATCCAAAGAGAGCCCAGCACCTGCCGACCCAAAGGAACCGCCACGCCGAGGCCAGTTTCAGCTGGGCGGCAGCACCCGGCCGACGGTGGCCGGCACATGCGCAGGGTCGATCACCCCGGCCAGCTCCAGCTGCATCAGGATCATGTTCACCAGCGTCGGCACCGACGGCCGGCCGGTCTCGATGATGAAATCGGCGGCGTCGCGGTACAGCGGATCACGCTCGCGGTACAGGTCACGCAGGCGCTTCAGCGGGTCCTTCACCTGCAGCAGCGGACGCTGGGTGTCGTGGCGCAGGCGGCGGAACAGCTCCTCCGGCGTGGAGCGCAGGTAGACCACCTGGCAATGGCCCTTCAGTGCATGGCGGTTGGCCTCGCGCAGCACCGCACCGCCGCCAGTGGCCAGCACGATGCCATGCTGCTGGCACAGCCCGGCCAGCGTCTGCTGCTCCAGGTCGCGGAAGGCGGCCTCGCCCTGCTGCTCAAAATAGGCGCGGATCGAGCCGCCGATGGCGTGCTCGATCTCGTGGTCACTATCGACGAAGCGCCAGCCCAGTTGCCGCGCCAACTGCCGCCCGACGGTGGACTTGCCGCTGCCGGGCATGCCGACCAGGGCCAGCGGTGTGGCTGCCGCCGACCCGGAGGCAGGCGCTGCGGCAGGGGGGTTGTCGCTCAGCGGGCGTTGTTGCACGTGCTGGTGTCGGTGCCGAACGGACTCAGCGCTCCGGCCGGCGCCACCGTCTTGACGCTGTAGTCTCCCGCCAGCTTGTCCAGCGGGAAGTCGCGGAACGAGGTGGACTCGGTGCCCGACACGATGGCCGTGGCCGTCAGGCGCACACCGATCCACGACGCCACGCTTTCCGCATAACGCAGGGTGATGGAGGCACTGCCATTGTTGTCCGTCGTCACCGTGGAGGCCGTCAGCGCCACCAAGTTGCCAGGCGTTAGCACGCCATCGCCGTTGGTGTCTTCACCCGGATCCAGGATGCCGTTCAGGTTGGCGCGGTCCTCGTTCAGGCACGACAGGAAGGTGGAATAGATCCAGGTCGAGTCGATCTCGCTCCAGACCAGCCGGCCCTTGGCGTAGTAGTTGGGGATGACCTTGATCGTCACCGGCACATTGGTCACGCGCACGCCGTTGGCGTCGGTGACGTACACGGTCCAGGTCTTCTCGTAGGTCTGCGGGTCGTAGTTGGTGATGGTGTTGCCGGTACCCAGCGCGATGAACAGCGCGCTCTGGTTCACCGTCATCAGCGCCGTGCCGGTGACCGCCACGTTCGACGCCACCGTCGCCTTCAGCTGCACCGCATTGCTGGCGGTGCTGATGGCCCCCGACAGGTACTGCACCGTCGCTACGCCGTTCAGGTCGGTCACTGCCGAGGCCTGCTGCAGCAGGCCACCGCTGGGGTCGGCCTGCTGGCTGAAGTTGACCGTGCTGCCTGCCACCGGATTGCCGTTGGCATCACTCACCTTGGCCACCAGGGTGGCCTGGTTGGAGGTCGACCCGGCCTGGTTGGGGGCCAGCGCGGTCGGCGTGACCTGGAGCACCAGGGTGGCTGGCGTGGTGGCCACGAAGTTGATCGGCAAGGTGGCCTGCACCGGCGAGCCGGCCAGGGTGGCGCTGAGCATCGACGAGCCGGCGAAACCGGACTGCACCGTCACGGTGGCCTCGCCGCTGGCATTGGTCGTCACACTGGGCGCGCTGAGCGCACCGATGGTGGCGGCCAGGTTGATCGCCACGTTGGGCTGCACCACCCCGGCGCGGCGGTAGCGCACCGTCACGCTCTGGGCCTGCCCCACCACCACGCGGGCACTGGCTGCCGGGGCGATGAACGCAAGGTCTTCGTCGCTGCCGGTGACCGTCACGGCCACGGCCAGCGACGCTCCGGCGCCGGCCACGGTGATCGTGTCGGATCCGGCATGGGTGGCGCTGTACTGTACGGTGGCCTGCCCCGCCGCGTCGGTGGTGACGGTGGCTGGAACGCCATTGCCCAGCGAGCTGCTCAGCGACAACGCCACATTGGGGATCACCACCTGCTTGGAATCCGCCGCGTTGAGCGTCAGCTGCAGGGTAGAGCCGACCGTGGTCGTGGTGGCGCCGGAGTAGGCCAGCTTGGTGCCCTGGACCGGCACGGTCAGCGTCTGCTGCGCAGCCCCCGACACGGCCGTGACCACCGCGGTACGGTTGGTCTTGTTGCTGCCGGCGTCCAAGGTGGCGCGCGCCAAGCCGTTGCTGTCGGTCACCGTGGTGATGCTGCTCAGGCGGCCCAGGTCGACACTCCAGCTGACCGACGCACCAACCTTGGCCACGTTGTTGGCATCCTTGACGAAGGCACTGACCGTGACCTGGTCACCGCCAGTCCCGATACTGGGCGAAGACGCCAGCAATTCGATCGAGGTCGTGGTGGCGGTGATGCCCACCACCACGCTGCCATTGGCGCCGGCCGAGGTGGCGGTGATGGTGGCCGTCGGCAAGGTGCGCGTGGCCCCGGGCGAGTAGGTGGCGGTGGCCACGCCCTGGGCATTGGTCACCGACGACTGGCCGGACAGGCTGCCCAGGGTGGCGGACCAGCTGATCGCGGCGCCACTGATGGCCACGTTGTTCGGGTCCTTGACGATGGCGGTGATCGTGACCGTGCCGCCATCGGTGCCCACCGCGGGGGCGCTGGCACTGACGACAACCGTGCGCGTGTTCTGCAGGGCCACCGCGGTGGTGCCGCTGGCCGAGCCCGACCGTGCCGTGATGGTGGCGCTGCCGGCCGACCGATCGCTGGCCGAGAACGTGGCCGTGGCCTTGCCGTCGGCATCGGTGGTCAGCGCCGCGCCGGTCAGGCTGCCGGCCGACGCAGCCCAGGTCAGCGCCGTGTTGGGCAGCGCCACGTTGTTGGCGTCCTTGACGATGGCCGTCACCGTCACGGTGCTGTCGCCGTCACCCAGGGTGGTGTTGGACGCGCTCACGTCCACGCGGGCCGCGGTGGACGAGTTGCCGCCCGAGCCACCACCCACCACCGGGTCGCCGGCGCTGCCACCACCGCCACCCCCACAAGCCACCAGCGCCAGCACGGTCAGGCCGGCCAGCCAGGTCTTGATCTTCACGAAACTCATTCGAAAACTCCCCTATCGGGCAAGGCGCTGGTCTTCCGGCCGTTTCAACGCGCTGCGGCGCGGTCGGTCACGATCTTGGGCGTGATGAAGATCAGCAGTTCGGTCTTGGTGGCCACCTTGGTGGTGTTGCGGAACAGCGCGCCCATGTAGGGGATGTCGCCCAGCAGCGGCACCTTGTTGACGTCGGTGCTTTCGTTCTGGGTGAAGATGCCGCCGATCACCACGGTGCCGCCGTTTTCCACCAGCACTTCGGTCTGCACGTGCTTGGTGTCGATGGCGAAGCCCTGGGGCGTGGCCTGGCCGACGCTGTCCTTGTTGATGTCCAGCACCATGATCACGCTGCCCTCGGGCGTGATCTGCGGCTTGACCTCCAGCTTGAGGTTGGCCTTGCGGAACTGGATCGACGTGGCGCCGCTGGACGTGGCCACCTGGTAGGGCAGTTCGGTGCCCTGCTCGATGACGGCCTTGTTCTGGTCAGCGGTGATGACACGCGGGCTGGAGATGATCTTGCCCTTGCCGTCGGCCTCCAGCGCCGACAGTTCCAGGTTCAGGAACCGGTTGGCGGCCGGGCTGAACAGCGACAGCGCAAAGCTGGGCAGGCCGGCTGCGCCCTGGAACACCGTGTTGATGGTGTTGGCCGGCAGATTGACGAGGTTGCTGTTGTTGTAGGCCGCCGTCAACGCCGCGGTGCCGCTCAGGCCGGACTGCAGGGTCTGGTTGGCGATTGCCGTGGCATTGCCACCGATGGTGACGTAGTTGCCACCGCCGACCGAATAGCCCGGAATGCCGCCCTGGATGCCACGGATGTCCGAGGCCCCGAGCTTGACGCCCAGCGTGCGGCCGAACTTGTCGTCGGCCTCGACGATGCGGGCCTCGATCAGCACCTGGCGCACCGGGATGTCGATCTTGGCGATCATCGCCTGGATCTCTTCCAGCTTGCTGGGAATGTCGTTGACGAACAGCTGGTTGGTGCGCGCCTCGAAGATCACGCTGCCACGCGGCGACAGGATGCGCTGGGCCTGCGCGGTGCCGGCCCCGCCACCACCTGGCGCGCCACCGCCGGCCGCGCTGCTGCCGCCGGACACGCTCTGCCCGGTCAGGCCACGCGCCACGTCCTCGGCCTTGGTGTAGTTGAGCTGGAAGCTCTGGGTACGGGTGGGCTCCAGCTCGGCCACCTTCTTCTTCGACTCCAGGTCCAGCTGCTCCTTGGCGGCCAGCTCGTCCTTGGGCGCGATCCACAGCACATTGCCGTTCTTGCGCACGCCCAGGCCCTTGCTCTGCATGATGATGTCCAGCGCCTGGTCCCAGGGCACGTCCTTCAGCCGCAGGGTGACGTTGCCGGTCACGGTGTCGCTGGTCACCACGTTGAAGTTGGTGAAGTCGGCGATGACCTGCAGCAGCGCCCGCACCTCGATGTTCTGGAAGTTCAGGCTCAGCTTCTCGCCGGCAAAGCCGGGCCCTTGCGTCAGCTTGTTCGGGTCGACCTTGAGCGGGCGCACTTCCAGCACGAACTGGTTGTCGCTCTGGTAGGCGCTGTGCTCCCAGCTGCCGCGTGGCTCCACCACCATGCGCACGCGCTCACCACTCTGGAAGGTGGCGATGCTCTGCACCGGCGTGCCGAAGTCGGCCACGTCCAGCCGGCGGCGCAGGGTCTCGGGCAGGCTGGAGCGCAGGAACTCGACCACCAGGCTCTGGCCCTGCTGGCGGATGTCGACGCCGACCTGGGTGCTGGCCAACGACACGACCACGCGGCCCGAGCCGTCCGGGCCGCGGCGGAAGTCGATGTCGCGCAGCGGCAGCTGGTCACGGTTCTGCGGCGCGGCAAAGTGCACCGGCTCGCCGGTGCTGGCGGCCATGGCGGGCGCGGCGGTGCTCTCCAGCACCACCACCAGCACCTTGCCTTGCAGCTCGGCCCGGTAGGTGGCGGCCTGGCGCAGGTTCAGCACCAGGCGTGTGCGTTCACCGGCCTGGGCGATGGCCACCGAGCGCAGATTGCCCTGGTTGATGTCGACCACCGACTTGCCGATGCTGTTGCCCACGCCCGGCAGGTCGATCGCCACCCGCGGCGGCGTCTGCACCGCAAAGCCGGTGGGCACCGCAGCCAGCGCCTCGGACAGCTCGATACGCACCACCTCGGCACCGGCCTGCTGGGTACTGGTGATCGCCTGGATGGTGTTGTCGGCCAGCGCGAGCATCGGCGCGGCGCAAGCCAGCACGAAGGCGGCAAGCCGGGTGCGCCACTGGAACATGGTTGTCGTCTCCTGCAGATCGTTCCGCATTGGGTTCATCGCGCTTTCTCCTGGCCCTGCACCTGCGCTTTTTCCTGCAGTTGCAACGTGGCATTGCGCTCGGTCCATTCGCCGGCGGCGTCCTGCACGATCTCGCGCAGCGCGACTTCGGTTTCGCCGATGCGCATGATGCGGCCGTAGTTCTGTCCGATGTAGTCGCCGGCCTTGACCTGGTAGAGCAGGTTGTCCACCCGCAGCAGTGCAAACGGCACGCCGTTCTTGCTGACGCTGCCGACCATCGCCATGGCGTCGAGCGGGAAGGCCTCCAGCGGCTCCTTGCGGCGGTTCATCTCGGCGGCCAACAGCGAGTTGGGCTGCTTGGCCTCCTGCTTCAGCGCCACGCTGAGCTTCTGGGTACTGAAGGGGTCGACCTGCTGCGCGTTGGCATAAGGCACCGGGTCGAACTTCTTGGGTGCTGCCAGCGGCTGCACGCTAGGCCGGACTTCACGCTTCTGCTGCTCCATCCAGTCCTGCAGCTCCTGGTTCTCGCCTTCGCAGCCGGCCAGCAGCGCGCCGCACAGCAGCATCACCAGCGTGGTGGCGCGGATCATCGCGGGCCTCATTTGCGCGGCGCCTTGTTCTTGGCCTCGGCCTCGCGTGCCTTGCGCACCTCGGCCAGCTCGGCGGTGTCCAGGTAGCGGTAGGTGCGGGCCACGGCTTCCATCACCAGGCTGCCGGGCTGTTCCTTGGACGGCGACAGCGCCAGGTTGTGCAGGGTGACGATGCGCGACAGGTTGGCCACGTCGGCGGTGAAGGCGCCCACGTCGTGGAAGCGGCCGGTCACGCGCAGCGCGATCGGCAACACGGCGTAGTAGTCCTTGATCTCGACCTGGCCCGGGCGGAACAGCTCGAACTGCAGGCCGCGGCCGATGCCGGCTTGGTTGATGTCGGACAGCAGGGCGTCCATCTCGGCCTTGCCGGGCAGCTGGCGTTCGAGCTGGGTGACGTACTCCTGCACCTGCTGCTTCTGCTTGCGCAGCTCGGACAGGTTGACGGCCTGCGCCAGCTTGGCACGGTAGTCTTCCTTCAGACCGGGTTCGCGGTTGCGCTCGGCCTGCAGTTCGTCGGCGGCGCCGGACACCAGCAGCACCCAGCCCAGCGCCAGTGCGGCCAGGCCGGCCGCCAGCCAGGCGCAGACCTTGGGCAGCAGCGGCCACTGGCCGGGCTCCTGCAGGTTGAGGCCCTTGAACTGCGCGGTGGCGCTGTTGATCGCCGTGCCCACGTCAACGTTCAGCGGGCGCGTGGCAAGGGTGGATTGGGTGGTGGTCGTGGCCATGGCCGGATCCTCAGGCTGCCTTGCGGGCCGCGGCGCTGGCACGCCCGGCCGGCGCCGACGCCGCCGCGCCAGGCTGCTTCATCGACACCCGCAGCGAAAACTCGAACAGGCGCCGCTGTTCACGCGTGCCGGCGGCCGGCTGCTGCGTGACGGCCTTGATCTCGACCAGGTCCATGCGCTCGAACCAGGGCGAGTTGCTCTGGGCATTGCGCAGGAACTCGGACACCCGCTCGTTGGTCTGCGCCACGCCGCTGACCAGCACCACGGCGTCGGTCTGCTTGATGCTGGTGAGGTAGATGCCCTCGGGCGTCAGCCGCACCAACTCGTCGAGCAGGTGCACCGGCACGTTGCGGTTGAGCTGCAGGTCCTCGACCGCGGCCTGCCGGGCCTTCAGGCCCTCGATCTCGGTGCGCAGGTTGGCGATGTCCTTGATCTGGCCTTCCAGCCGCGTGATCTCGGTGCGCAGGAAGCCGTTGCGCGATTGCTGGGCCTGCGTCATCTGCTGCACCGCGCCGTACCACAGCCCGGCGCCCAGCGCGCCCACGCCAGCGGCCACGCCCAGGCCGACAAAGAAGGCCCGCTTGCGGTGGCGGCGCCGCTCCTCGCGGTGCGGCAGCAGGTTGATCAATATCACTGCAGGAACCTCCGCATCGCCAGCCCGCAGGCGGTGAGGTACGACGGTGACTCCTTGCGCACCTTGGCTTCCTTGACCTGGCTGCCGATCTTCATGCCGTCGAAGGGGTTGACGACCATGGCCGCGAAGCCGGTGAGGTCGGTCACCCGGTCCTTCAGGCCGGGCAGCGTGGCGGTGCCACCGGCCAGCATCACGTAGTGCACCTTGTGGTGCGGCGTGCTGGTGAAGAAATACTGCAGGGCACGGCCGATCTCCTGCGACAGGCTGTCGACGAAGGGCGTGAGGATGACGCTCTCGTAGTCGTCGGGCAGGTCGCCGGCCAGCTTCTTCTGCTCAGCCTCCTCGAAGGAGAAGCCGTACTGGCGCGAGATCAGCGTGGTCAGCTGCGACCCGCCAAAGGCCTGGTCGCGGTCATAGAGCATCTCGCCCTCGCGCAGCACCTTCAGGCTGGTGGTGTCGGCGCCGATCTCGAACAGCGCGACCAGCGCGTCCTGGCCCTGGTTGGGCAGCGCGGCCACCACCCGGCTCATCGCCAGCAGCGAGGCATGGCTCTCGATGTCCAGCACCACCGGCTTCAGGCCGGCAGCCTCGGCCAGGCCCTGGCGGTCCTGCACACGCTCCTTGCGCGACGCGGCGATCAGCACCTCGACATCACCGCCCGACGTGGGGCTGGGGCCGATGACGCAGAAGTCCAGGCTGACCTCGTCCAGCGAGAACGGGATGTACTGGTTGGCCTCGGACTCGACCTGCAGTTCCAGCTCTTCGTCACGCAGGCCGGCGGGCAGCATGATGCGCTTGGTGATCACCGCCGACTGCGGCATGGCCATCACCACCTGGCGCGTCTTGGTGCCGCTCTTGTCGACCAGCTTGCGCACGGCCGCCACCACCTCGTCGAACTTCTCGATCTGGCCGTCGGTGATCCAGCCTTTCTCGAAAGGCTCGGAGGCCAGGCGCTCCAGCACGTACTCGCCCGTGGCGGACAGGCCGAGCTCCACCAGCTTGGCACTGGACGAGCTGATGTCCAGCCCGATCATCGGCACATGCTTGCGGCCCAGCAGCAGGTCCAGAAAGCTCACGGAAGGCGTCTCCCAACGGCAAGTATGGGTGGGCAATACTTAATAAGTTACTTCAATGCTAGCAGTAAAGCCTTTGTAGCCCAAAGGAATTTACCGTTTTGCACCCTGGTCTGCGTTGTGATCTGCCGACGCTCGCGCCGGCATTTGCAACCACTCGCAAGCGCCGTGCGCGCGGCGCCGGCACCGGCGCTTTCTATACACTCGGGCGCTCTATGAGCGACTCCGAGCGCGCCGCGGCGCGGCCTTCTGCGGCCCCCGCGGCCAAACGCGGCCCGGGCCGCCTGCTGTTGCGCGGCCTGGGCTGGCTGCTGGCCGCCGGCCTGGCCGGCACGCTGGCGGTGGCGATGCTGCTCGGCCTGGCGCTGGCCGTGGCCTACCCCAACCTGCCCGAGATCAGCGGCCTCACCGACTACCGGCCCAAGCTGCCGCTGCGCGTGCTGTCGGCCGACGGCGTGCTGCTGGGCGAGTTCGGCGAGGAGCGGCGCATCTACACCCCGATCGCGCAGATCCCCAAGGTGATGCAGGAGGCGGTGCTGGCGATCGAGGACGCACGCTTCTACCGCCACGGCGGTGTCGACTACCTGGGCGTGCTGCGCGCCGGGCTGGCGCAGTTCAACAAGGCCAAGAGCCAGGGCGCGTCGACCATCACGATGCAGGTGGCGCGCAACTTCTACCTGTCGACCGAAAAGACCTTCACACGCAAGATCTACGAGATCCTGCTGGCGCTGAAGATCGAGCGCCAGCTGAGCAAGCCGCAGATCCTCGAGATCTACATGAACCAGATCTTCCTGGGCCAGCGCGCCTACGGCTTTGCCGCGGCGGCCGACATCTACTTCGGCAAGCCGGTGGCTGAGCTGACGGTGGCCGAGGCGGCGATGCTGGCCGGCCTGCCGCAGGCGCCCAGCGCCTACAACCCGATCAGCAACCCGAAGCGGGCAGCGCGGCGCCAGCAGTACATCATCGACCGCATGGAGAGCAACGGCTTCATCACCGAGGAGCAGGCCGAGGCCGCCCGCAAGGAGCCGCTGCGGCTGCGCCCGCCGGCCGAAACCGCGGTGCATGCCGAGTACGTGGCCGAGGCGGTGCGCCAGCTGGTGTTCAGCCAGTACGGCGCCGAAACCACCACCCGCGGCCTGAACGTGACGGTGACGGTGGACGCCGCCGACCAGGCGGTGGCCTACCGCGCCCTGCGCCGCGGCCTGCTGGACTACGAGCGCCGCCAGGTCTACCGCGGCCCCGAGGGCCACATCGACCTGCCCGCCGACCCCAAGGACCTGGACAGCCGCATCGCCGAAGCGCTGGCCGACCACCCCGACAACGACGAGCTGAAGGCCGCGGTGGTGCTGGAGGCCTCACCCAGGAAGGTGGTGGCAGTGCTGCAGTCCGGCGAGAGCATCACCGTCACCGGCGACGGCCTGAAGCCCGTCACCTCGGGCCTGTCGGACAAGGCCGAGCCGCAGAAGCAGATCCGCCGCGGTGCGGTGGTGCGCGCGGTGCGTGGCGCCAAGGGCGACTGGACG
>Ga0208398_100641_pt1 | contig 19531 bp, 16 predicted proteins | sample LakWasMe79_HOW10_2_FD_183905 | JGI IMG/M metagenome (GOLD analysis project Ga0208398, IMG submission 183905) | Freshwater sediment methanotrophic microbial communities from Lake Washington under simulated oxygen tension - Sediment Metagenome... | ecosystem: Environmental > Aquatic > Freshwater >...
CACCAGGGGCGGGAAGCCGCGCAGGTTCTGGATCACCTGCCAGATCAGCACCGGGCTGCTGGTGTATTTGACGGTGGGCCATGCCTCGCCGGGCAGGTCGCCGCCGAACTTGAGGGAGAGGTCCCACACCAGGTTGCGGTGGGTGGGGATGGCATAGCTGTTGACCTGGGTGCGCAGCTTCTCGCTGCTGGCCGGGTCGTTGGGCAGGTAGGCCAGCTTGAGCGCGCCGCCTTCGAGCGCGGCGCGACCCGGCGAACCCATGGCGGTGAGCGGCGGTGTCGAAGCTTCGTGCAGATTCATGTACTGCAGCGTGCCGCCCGCAACGATCGGTGTCTGCACCGTGACGGCGTTGGGCCGCTGAGTGACCGGGTTGACGAAGGCACCCACAAAGTCGTGCGTGCGTGCCACTTCCCGCTTGCCGCCATAGGGGATCAGGGGCACGGCCTTGGGACCGGAGATGCTCAGCACCGAGTAGGGCGGCGTGGCCACGAAGGTCTGCATGCTGCCCAGGCTGGGCGGCGGCGGGCTGGTCAGCTGGGTCACGGTGGTGCTGGCTTGGCTCACGCTGCCGGTCTTGGCGACCATGTTCAATGCCTGCGTGGTGTCGGAGCAGGCGCCGGCCTCCCAACTGACCACGCCGTTGTTGCAGCTGGCCGCGATTGAGCCGCTGACGTTGGCGTTGGTGTTCCAGAAGCTCACGCGCTCGCCGTGCGAGATGCCGATGGAGGCGTACGCCTTGCAGGCGCCGAAGCTGCGCGTCTCGTTGACGGTGCAGCGGGCCGGCGCCGGTGCAAGAGCCTGGATGCGCGCGCGCGGCACCTCAGTGGGCACAGCTGCGGCAGTGGCGCTGGGCTCGACGCTCGTGCCCGTGGCCGCAGCGGGCGCAGCCGTGACGGCCCCGGGCAAGGACTCGGTGACCGGGGCTACCGGCCTGGGGTCGGGTTTGGTGCCGGGCTTGACCGCTGCCTGGGCAGGCTGTGGCAGCGCTGCCGACGCGGGTGCCGCCTGGGCCACCCGCACGCTGGCCAGGTTGCTGGCCGCGGCGCTGGCAGCGCTGGCAGCGGGCTCGGCCGGGGCTGGCTCGGTGATGAGCAGCGGTGCGGCGGAGGCGGCCGCTTCCGCGCTGGAGGCGGCGGTCTCGGCCAGCACCTGCGTCTGTCCGCTGGGCTGGACCGCGGCGGCCGATTTGTCAGGGGTGGATTCGCCGCCGCTGCCGCCGCAGGCACTCAACAGCGCGCCGACGGCGAGGGAGGCAAACCATGGTGGGGGGCTTGGGCGGGACATCGGCTTCATGGTGCTGGAACTCCCTGGCAGGGTGCTGCTGGAAACGGCAATGCAAGGCAACAATGCTGGCGCGCTGCGGGCTTGCAGGCGCTATTGTCGGCCGCCCGATCTGATGCTCGAGCATTCGATCTGTCAACTTCTTGTCGCGCCCTGCGAAAAAAACGCAGGCCCTGAGCTCACGGGCGTCAGCGACTCCCGCGGCGCCACTCCTGCACCAGCAGCCCCAGGAACGCCATGTCCTCGATGAAGTAGCGCCGGAACATGCGGCGTGGCTCCTGCAGAAAACGGTAGAACCACTCGAGCCCGGATTTCTGCATCCATACCGGCGCGCGCTTGACCTTGCCGGCCGCGACGTCGAAGGTGCCGCCCACGCCCATCGCGAAGGGGATCTTCATGCGGGCCTGGTAGGCGCCCAGGAATTGTTCCTTTTTGGGCGAGCTGATGGCCACGAACAGCAGGTCGGCCTTGGCGGCGGCGATCTCGTCGACGATGCCGGCTTCCTGCTCGGGTTTCCAGTAGCCGTTGCGATAGCCGGCGAACACCAGCGCGGGGTATTTGCTGGCGTAGATGTCGCGCACCCTGGAAACGATTTCTTCCTTGGCGCCCAGCAGGTAGACGCGCCAGCCCTTCTCGGCGGCGCGCTGCATCAGCGCCTCGAACAGGTCCACGCCGGCCACGCGCTCCTTGAGGGGCTTGCCGAGCAGGCGCGAGGCCCACACGACGGGCATGCCGTCGGCGTTGATGAGGGCGCAGTCGTTGATGATCTGGCGCAGTTCGGGGTCCTTCTGCGCCTTGACGAGCTTGTCGACGTTGACCACCACATGCTGGTGCGGCCGGCCGCTGGCGATGAAACCCTCGATGGTCTGCAGGGTCTCTTCCATGGACAGGTTGTCCACGCTGCAGCCCATCATCTGGATGCGGGGGCGGTTCATGCGAGCAGCTTGTCGGCCAGGATGCACACCGTGCGCTCCGCCGCCTTGCCGTCCCACAGCAGCGGCCGGCGGCCCTTCTTGCCGTTGCCGGCAATCGCTTCGAGCGCGTACTTGATGACGTTGGCAGGGTCGGTGCCGGCCAGCACATTGCTGCCTTCGTCCACGGTGACGGGGCGCTCGGTGTTCTCGCGGATGGTCACGCAGGGCACGCCCAGGGCGGTGGTCTCCTCCTGCAGGCCGCCGCTGTCGGTGAGCACCACCACGGCGTCCTTCCAGAGGTGCAGAAAGCTCATATAGGCCTGCGGGCCCATCAGGGTGACGTTGGCGCCCAGGTCGATGCCGAACTTTTCGATATTGGCGCGGGTGCGCGGATGCACCGGGAACACCAGCGGCAGCTCCTGGCCCACGCGGCGCAGCACCGTGGCCACGTTCTCCAGGGCTGCTGCGCTGTCCACATTGCTGGGGCGGTGCAGGGTCACCACGCCGTAGCGGGCATGCTGGCGCTTGTAGGCGTCGCTTTCCAGGCCGGAGGTGTCCTGGCCCTTGAGTTTCTCGGCCTGGTAGAGCACGTTGTCCACCATCACATGGCCCACGTCCCAGACGGCGCTCATGTCCTTGCCCTCCTGTTGCAGATGGCGGTAGCCGCTCGGCTCGGTGACGAAGAACCAGTCGCTGATGGAATCGGTGACCAGGCGGTTGATCTCCTCGGGCATGGACATGTCGCCGCTGCGCAGGCCGGCCTCCACATGGGCCACCGGAATGCCGGCCTTCTTGGCCACGATGGAGCAGGCCAGCGTGGAGTTCACATCGCCCACCACCAGGCAGGCCTGCGGTTTCTCGGCCGCCACCAGCTGCTCGTAGGCCAGCATGATCTTGCCGGTCTGCTCGGCATGGCTGCCGCCGCCGCAGCCCAGGCGCACGTCGGGGCTGGGGATGCCCAGTTCCTCGAAGAACACCTCGTTCATGTCGCGGTCGTAATGCTGGCCGGTGTGCACGATCTTCCAGGCGAGGCGCCCGTCGGCCTGCAGCGCGCGCACGATGGGCGCGATCTTCATGAAGTTGGGGCGAGCGCCGGCGATCAGGTGGATGCAGGGTTTGTTGGACATGGACTGGGGCTTTGCAGCCAGGCACTGGGTCAACGGGCGATTCTAGGTGTGGCCTCAGCGCCGACGGACGCTTGAACAGGGGGCGGGAGCGGGCGGTGCCTCCGCGCGGCTGGTGGAGAATACAGCCCGGCTCATTGCCGAGTCAGATTCTTGGGGGATTGCGTGAAAGTACTCGTTACCGGCGCTGCCGGCTTCATCGGCATGCATGTCAGCCAGATCCTGCTCGCGCGTGGCGATGAGGTGGTGGGCCTGGACAATCTGAACGACTATTACGACCCCCAGCTGAAGCTGGACCGGCTGGCGCGCCTTAGCCCCAGGCCGGGATTTCGCTTCGTCAAGCTCGATGTGGCCGATCGGCCCGGCATGGAGGCGCTGTTCGCGGCCGAGAAGTTCGACCGCGTGGTGCATCTGGCCGCCCAGGCCGGGGTGCGCTACTCGATCGAGAACCCACACGCCTACATCGAGAGCAATATCGTCGGCTTCACCAACATCCTGGAGGGCTGCCGGCACCACCAGGTGCAGCACCTGGCCTATGCCTCCAGCTCCAGCGTCTACGGTGGCAACACGCTGATGCCCTTCAGCGAGCACCACAGCGTCGACCATCCGGTGAGCCTGTACGCGGCCACCAAGAAGGCCAACGAGCTGATGGCGCATACCTACAGCCATCTCTACCGCCTGCCCACCACCGGGCTGCGCTTCTTCACGGTCTATGGCCCCTGGGGCCGGCCGGACATGGCGCTGTTCCTGTTCACCAAGGCGATCCTGGAGGGCCGCCCCATCAATGTGTTCAACCACGGCAAGATGGTGCGCGACTTCACCTATATCGACGATATCGCCGAGGGCGTGGTGCGCGTGCTGGACCGCGTGGCAACGCCTGACCCCGACTACGACTCCGACAAGAGCGACCCGGCGCGCTCCAACGCACCCTACCGCGTGTTCAATATCGGCAACCACGATCCGATCGAGCTGATGGGTTTCATCGAGGCGATCGAGCAGGCCTGCGGCCGCGAGGCGGTGAAGAACTACATGCCGCTGCAGGACGGCGATGTGCCGGCCACCCATGCCGACGTGGAAGAGCTGGCCGCCTGGACCGGTTTCCGCCCCGCCATGCCGGTGCCCGAGGGCGTGGGCCGCTTCGTGGCCTGGTATCGCGACTACTTCAAGGTCTGATTCAAACCCCCAGCTGGGCGCATTATGAAAATCACGACGATTGGCACCGGCTATGTCGGCCTGGTGACCGGGGCCTGCTTGGCCGAAATGGGCAACCATGTGGTGTGCCTGGACACCAATCCGGAGAAGATCCGCATCCTCGAAGCGGGCGAGATTCCCATCCATGAGCCCGGCCTGCTGGAGGTGGTGCAGCGCAACGTGGCCGCCGGCCGCCTGCAGTTCACCACCGATGTGGACGCGGCGGTGGACCATGGCACGATTCTCTTCATCGCGGTGGGCACGCCGCCCGACGAGGACGGCTCGGCCGACCTGCAGTATGTGAAGGCGGCGGCGCGCAGCATCGGCGCGCGCATGTCGGACTACAAGCTGGTGGTGGACAAGAGCACGGTGCCGGTGGGCACGGCCGACACGGTGCGCGCCGTGATCGCCGAGGAGCTGCGGCGGCGCGGCGTGGCCATCGAGTTCTCGGTGGTCTCCAACCCCGAGTTCCTGAAAGAGGGTGCTGCGGTGGAGGACTTCATGAAGCCCGACCGCATCATCGTGGGCTCGGACGACGAGCGCGCCACGCTGCTGATGCGCGCGCTCTACTCGCCCTTCAACCGCAACCGCGACCGCCTCGTGGTGATGGACCTGCGCAGTGCCGAACTCACCAAGTACGCGGCCAATGCGATGCTGGCCACGCGCATCAGCTTCATGAACGAGATGGCCCTGCTGGCCGAGCAGGTGGGCGCCGACATCGAGTGGGTGCGCCGCGGCATCGGCAGCGATCCGCGCATCGGCCATGACTTTCTCTACTCGGGCGCCGGCTATGGCGGCTCCTGCTTCCCCAAGGACGTGAAGGCGCTGATCCAGGCCGCCGGCAGCGGCATGCGCGTGCTGCGCGCGGTGGACGAGGCCAACGAGCGCCAGAAGCTGGTGCTGGTGGACAAGGTGGTGCAGCGCTTCGGCGACGACCTCTCGGGCCGCCATTTCGCGCTCTGGGGCCTGGCCTTCAAGCCCAACACCGACGACATGCGCGAGGCACCCAGCCGCGTGGTGATTGCCGAACTGACGCGCCGTGGCGCCACCGTCACCGCCTACGACCCGGTGGCCACCGCCGAGGCTCGCAAGGCCTTGGAGGGCGTGTCCGGCGTGAGCTATGCCGAGTCGGCCAATGCCGCCCTGGAAGGCGCCGACGCCCTGGTAATCGTGACCGAGTGGAAGGAATTCCGCACCCCGGATTTCGACCTCATCAAGAGCACGCTCAAGCAGCCGGTGGTGTTCGACGGCCGCAACCTCTACGAGCCGCCGCTGATGCAGGCGCTCGGCATCGAGCACTGGGGCATCGGGCGCGGCACGCGGGCGGTAGTGCCGAACTAGTCGAAGCTGCGGGCCTCCGCCAGCAGCGGCGCCTTGGCATCCTTTTCGGCCAGCAGCGGCGGCACGCCGGCGTCGGGCCACTGGATGCCAATGGCGGGATCATCCCAGCGCACCGCGGCCTCGGCCTGCGGTGCGTAGTAGTCGGTGGTCTTGTAGAGGAAGTCGGCGCTCTCGCTCAGCACCAGGAAACCATGGGCAAAGCCGGGCGGAATCCAGAGCTGGCGATGGTTCTCGGCGCTCAGCTCCACACCCTCCCAGCGGCCAAAGTTGGGACTGGAGCGGCGCATGTCCACGGCGACGTCGAACACCGCACCGCTCACCACCCGCACCAGCTTGCCCTGCGCATGGGGCGGCAGCTGGAAATGCAGGCCGCGCAGCACGCCACGCGAGGAGCGCGAGTGGTTGTCCTGCACAAAGCGTACTTCGCGGCCCACGGCGCGGTCGAAGGCGGCCTGGTTCCAGCTTTCGATGAAGAAGCCGCGCGCGTCGCCGAACACGCGGGGTTCGACGATCAGCACCTCTGGCAGGCTGGTCGGCGTGAGCAGCATCAGAAGGCCTTGTCGCTGATCAGTTTCATCAGGTATTGGCCATAGCCGTTCTTGAGCATGGGCTGGGCCAGACGCTCCAGTTGCGCGGCATCGATCCAGCCGGAGCGGAACGCCACTTCCTCGGGGCAGGCCACCTTGAGCCCTTGGCGCTTTTCCAGTGTGGCGATGAACTGGCTGGCGTCGAGCAGGCTGTCGTGGGTGCCGGTATCGAGCCAGGCATAGCCGCGGCCCATGATCTCCACCTGCAGCTGCTGCTGGCGCAGGTACTGCGCGTTGACGTCGGTGATCTCCAGCTCGCCGCGCGCGCTGGGCTTGATGGCCGCGGCGATATCGCACACCTGCTCGTCGTAGAAGTACAGGCCCGTCACCGCATAGTTGCTTTTCGGGGCGCGGGGCTTTTCCTCGATCGAGAGCGCCTGCTGCTGGCCATCGAACTCCACCACGCCATAGCGCTCGGGGTCGGTGACGTGGTAGGCGAACACGGTGGCGCCTTCGCGCGTGTCGGCCGCGTGTTTGAGCAGACCCTGGAAATCGTGGCCGTAGAAGATGTTGTCGCCCAGCACCAGGGCCGAGGGCGCGCCGTCTATGAACTGCTTGCCGAGGATGAAGGCCTGGGCCAGCCCATCCGGGCTGGGCTGCACGCAGTAGCTCAGATTGATGCCCCAGCGGCTGCCATCGCCCAGCAGGGCCTCGAAGCGCGGCAGGTCCTGCGGCGTGCTGATCAGGAGGATGTCGCGCATGCCCGCCAGCATCAGGGTGCTGAGCGGGTAATAGACCATGGGCTTGTCGTACACCGGCAGCAGCTGCTTGCTCAGCGCCAGCGTGGCGGGGTGCAGGCGGGTGCCGGAGCCGCCGGCGAGGATGATGCCTTTGCGTTGTTTCGTCATGGCGCAATCTGGAGGATTTCGGCCAGCATACGCTCGACGCCCAACTGCCAATGCGGCAAGTTGAGGTCAAAAGCGGACCGCAGTTTGGCCGTTGACAGCCGCGAGTTGAGCGGCCGGCGTGCCGGCGTGGGGTAGTCGCTGCTGGGGATGGCCAACACCTGATCGGGTGCCACCCGCAAGGTCTGACCCCGCGCCCGCGCGAACTCGATCACATGGCGCGCATAGGCATGCCAGCTGGTCTCGCCCGCGGCCACCGCGTGGTAGACGCCGCCCAGCTCGGGCCGCGCCAGGGTGGCGCGGATCATGTGGGCGCTGAGGTCGGCCAGCAGGTCGGCGCCGGTGGGCGCGCCGATCTGGTCGGCGATCACCTTCAACTGCTCGCGCTCCGCGGCCAGCCGCAACATGGTCTTGGCGAAATTGCCGCCGCGTGCGGCATAGACCCAGCTGGTGCGCAGGATCAGATGGTTGCAGGCGCTGGCGCGGATCGCCTGTTCGCCGGCCAGCTTGCTGCGGCCATAGACGCTCAGCGGCGCGGTGGGCGCGTCTTCGCTGCGCGGCTGATCGCCGCTGCCGTCGAACACATAGTCGCTGCTGTAGTGCACCAGCAGCGCGCCGCTGTCGCGCGCGATGTCGGCCAGCAGGGCTGGGGCCGCAGCGTTGATCTGTTCGGCCAGGGCAGGCTCGTTCTCGGCCTTGTCCACGGCGGTATAGGCGGCGGCATTCACGATCACCTGCGGCGCATGGGTGCGCACGGTGGCGACCAGGCCAGCGTTGTCGGCCAGGTCGGCGCCGTCATGGCGGTCCAGCGCGATCAACTCGCCCAGCGGCGCGAGGGCGCGCTGCAACTCCCAGCCGACTTGCCCGTTCTTGCCGAGCAAGAGGATCTTCATGTCAGCCCCTCGCCTGCCGGGTACAGCAGGCGATCCCCCGAGGGGATGCATGCCGGCTTGGGGCGGCCCGGCGCTCGGCATGCCTTCATACCGCGTATTGCTTGGAGACCCAGTCGCGATAGGCGCCGCTCTGCACCCGCGCCACCCATTCCGGGTTGGCGAGGTACCACTGCACCGTCTTGCGGATGCCGGTTGCAAAGGTCTCGGCCGGGCGCCACCCCAGTTCGCGCTCGATCTTGCGCGCGTCGATGGCATAGCGGCGGTCGTGGCCGGGGCGGTCCTTCACGTAGGTGATGAGGCGGCTGTAGGGGCCGGCGGGGTCAGGTCTGAACTCGTCGAGCAGGGCGCACACCGTGGTGACGATGTCGATATTGGCCATCTCGTTCCAGCCGCCGATGTTGTAGGTCTCGCCCAGCCGGCCGCCGGCCAGCACCGCGCGGATGGCCGAGGCATGGTCGCTGACATAGAGCCAGTCGCGAATCTGTTGGCCATCGCCATACACCGGCAGCGGCTTGCCGGCCAGCGCGTTGACGATCATCAGCGGGATCAGCTTCTCGGGGAAGTGGAAGGGCCCGTAGTTGTTGGAGCAATTGGTGGTGACGACCGGCAGCCCATAGGTGTGGTGCCAGGCACGCACCAGGTGATCGCTGGCCGCCTTGCTGGCCGAGTACGGGCTGTTGGGCTCGTAGGCATTCGTCTCGGCAAAGGGCGGATCCTCGGGCTTCAGCGAGCCATAGACCTCGTCGGTGGAGACATGGTGGAAACGGAAGGCCGCCTTGGCATCAACGTCCAGCGCGCTCCAGTAGCCGCGCGCCGCTTCCAGCAGGGAATAAGTGCCCTCGATATTGGTGCGCATGAAGGCGCCGGGGCCGCTGATCGAGCGGTCCACATGGCTCTCCGCCGCGAAGTGGATCAGCGCGCGCGGCCGGTGCTCGGCCAAGAGCCGGTCCACCAGGGCGCGGTCGCAGATGTCGCCCTGCACGAAGCAATGGCGCGCGTCGCCATCGAGGCTGGCGAGGTTTTCCAGATTGCCGGCGTAGGTGAGGGCGTCCAGGGTAACGACGGGTTCGTCGCTCTGGGCCAGCCAGTCCAGCACGAAGTTGCTGCCGATGAAACCGGCCCCGCCGGTGACGAGGAGGGTCATGACTGATTATTCGTGATGGTCAAAGGCCTGGAAGCCGGCCAGCTTGATGAGCTGGTCGCGCCTGGCGCTGTCGTAATCGGCATGGATCATTTCGGCCACCAGGGTGGAGAAGCTGGTGGCGGGCGTCCAGCCCAGCTTGGCGCGCGCCTTGCTGGCATCGCCCAGCAGGGTCTCGACCTCGGTGGGACGGAAGTAGCGTGGGTCCACCTTCACGACCACATCGCCGGCGCGGCACTTGGCCTTGCTGCCCTCGACCTTGCGCACGATGCCGACCTCGTGGACGCCTTCGCCCTCGAACTCGAGCGTGATGCCCAGCTCCGCGGCAGCGGCCTGCACGAACTGGCGCACGCTGTACTGCACGCCGGTGGCGATCACGAAGTCCTCGGCCTGCTGCTGCTGCAGCATCAGCCACTGCATCTCGACATAGTCGCGCGCATGGCCCCAGTCGCGCAGCGCGCTGAGGTTGCCGAGGTAGAGGCATTCCTGCAGGCCCAGCGCGATGCGCGCAATGGCGCGCGTAATCTTGCGGGTGACGAAGGTCTCGCCGCGCACCGGGCTCTCGTGGTTGAAGAGGATGCCGTTGCAGGCATACATGCCATAGGCCTCGCGGTAGTTCACCGTGATCCAGTAGGCATACATCTTGGCCACCGCATAGGGGCTGCGCGGGTAGAAGGGGGTGGTCTCCTTCTGCGGCGTTTCCTGCACCAGGCCATAGAGCTCGGAGGTGCTGGCCTGGTAGAAGCGGGTCTTCTTCTCCAGGCCGAGGATGCGGATCGCCTCCAGCAGGCGCAGGGCGCCCAGGCCGTCGGCGTTGGCGGTGTATTCGGGCTCCTCGAAGCTCACCGCCACATGGCTCTGTGCGGCCAGGTTGTAGAGCTCGTCGGGTTGCACCTTCTGCACGATGCGCACCAGGCTGGTGGAATCGGTCAGGTCACCGTAGTGCAGGATGAAGTTGCGATGATCGACATGGGGGTCCTGGTACAGGTGGTCGATGCGGTCGGTGTTGAACAGGCTGCTGCGCCGCTTGATGCCGTGGACGACATAGCCCTTGTTGAGCAGGAACTCCGCCAGATAGGCACCGTCCTGACCGGTCACGCCGGTGATCAAGGCAACTTTAGGTTGGGACATGGTTTCAGAGGCCGACGACGAAAGCCCGCATCATCGCACCAACGGCGCCGCCTCATAGGCCAGACGCATGCCCAGAGCCAGCGGTGTCTTGGCCTGCCAGCCCAGCGCATGCAGGCGCGAGACGTCCAGCAATTTGCGCGGCGTGCCGTCGGGCTTGCTGGCATCGAAGCTCAGCCGGCCCTGGAAGCCCACCACCGACATCACCGTTTCCGCCAGTTCGCGGATGCTGATGTCCTCGCCGGTGCCCAGATTGAGCAGCGGGCCGTCGTAGCCGCTTTCCATCAGGAACACGCAGGCCTCGGCCAGATCGTCGGCGTAGAGGAACTCGCGCCGCGGCGCTCCGCTGCCCCAGACCACGAACTCCGCATCGCCGCGCAGCTTGGCCTCATGCGCCTTGCGCAGCAGGGCCGGCAGCACATGCGAGCTGGCGAGGTCGTAGTTGTCGTTGATGCCATACAGATTGGTGGGCATCACGCTGATGTACTGGCGGCCATGCTGGGCACGGTAGGCCTCGCAGAGCTTGATGCCGGCGATCTTGGCGATCGCATAGGGCTCGTTGGTGGGCTCCAGTGGGCCGGTCAGCAGGTACTCTTCCTTGATGGGCTGCGGGCAATCGCGCGGGTAGATGCAGCTGGAGCCCAGGAACATCAGGCGCTGCACATCGGCCAGATGCGCCGCCTGGATCAGATTCGCCTCGATCATGAGGTTCTGATAGATGAAGTCGGCACGCCTTGTGTTGTTGGCCAGGATGCCGCCCACCCTGGCGGCGGCCACGAACACGTAGTCGGGCCGTTCCTCTTGCATGAAGCGCTGCACCGCCGCCTGGTCCAGCAGGTCCAGCTCGGCATGCGAGCGCATCAGCAGCTTCTGGTAGCCCGCTGCCTGCAGCTTGCGCACGATGGCGCTGCCCACCATGCCGCGATGGCCGGCCACATAGATCTTGGCGTCGCGCAGCATGATGGTGGCGTTACGGCTTACAGGCGCCAGAGCTTCAGGCCGGCGGCCTGGATGGCCTTGGCATCGAAGGCCGCCTTCACGTCGATGAAGGCACCGCCCTTGATGAGCTTGCGACTGATGTCGTCGATCGACAGGGCCTTGTATTCCTTGTGCGCGACGGCGGCGACGATGGCGTCGGCGCGCGGCAGTTCGTCCCAGCTGACGGTGCGCACGCCGTACTCGTGCTGCGCCTCCTCGGGGTCGGCGGCCGGGTCGGTGACGGTGACTTCCACGCCATAGCTCTGCAGCTCATGGATGATGTCGATCACCTTTGAGTTGCGCAGATCGGCGCAGTCTTCCTTGAAGGTCAGGCCCAGCACATTGACCTTGGCGCCCTTGATGTAGCTGCCGGCGGCAATCATGTGCTTGATGGTCTGCTCGGCGATGAACTTGCCCATGCCGTCGTTGATGCGGCGGCCGGCCAGGATGACCTGCGGGTGGTAGCCCAGCATGTCGGCCTTGTGGGTCAGGTAATAGGGGTCCACGCCGATGCAGTGGCCGCCCACCAGGCCCGGCTTGAACTTGAGGAAGTTCCACTTGGTGCCGGCAGCTTCCAGCACCTCGGAGGTGTCCAGGCCGATCTTGTCGAAGATGATGGAGAGCTCGTTCATCAGCGCGATGTTGAGGTCGCGCTGGGTGTTCTCGATCACCTTGGCGGCCTCGGCCGTCTTGATGCTGGAGGCGCGGTGCACGCCCGGGATGATGATGCGCTCGTAGACCTTGGCCACCGCGTCCAGGGTGGCCGGCGTGTCGCCCGAGACGATCTTGAGGATCTTGGTGAGCGTGTGTTCCTTGTCGCCCGGGTTGATGCGCTCGGGGCTGTAGCCGACGAAGAAATCCTGCTTCCACTTCAGGCCCGATTCGCGCTCCAGCACCGGGATGCACACCTCTTCGGTGGCGCCGGGGTAGACCGTGGATTCATAGACGACGATGGCGCCCTTCTTCATGTTGCGGCCCACGCTGGTGCTGGAGCCGATCAGGGGCTTGAAGTCGGGGATATGGGCCTCGTCCACCGGGGTGGGCACGGCGACGATGATGACGTCGGCCTCGGCCAGGCATTTGGGATCGCTGGAGTACTCGGCGAACTTGGCCGCCTTGACCTCCTCATCCGTGAGTTCGCGCGAGGGGTCGGTGCCGGCCTGGCACTTGGCCACCTTGTCGACGGCGATGTCGAAGCCGATCGTGCGGCTCTGCTTGCCGAACTCGATCACCAAGGGCAAGCCCACATATCCCAAACCAACGACGGCAATCACGCTCACGATCAATCTCCAAAAAAGCAGTTCAAGGTTAGCCCGGCTCAGCCGCGGCCGTAGCTGTCTTCATATCGGACGATATCGTCCTCGCCCAGATAGGAGCCCGACTGGACCTCGATGATTTCCAGCGGTACTTTTCCCGGATTGGCCAGGCGGTGCACCTGGCCCAGGGGAATGTAGGTGCTTTGATTCTCGCTGAGCAAGAGGACCTGCTCGCCGTTGGTGATCTCGGCCGTGCCGGATACCACGATCCAATGCTCGGCACGATGGTGGTGCTTCTGCAGGCTCAGCGAGGCGCCGGGCTTGACCATGATGCGCTTGACCTGGAAGCGCGCTCCCATGTCGATGCTGTCGTACCAGCCCCAGGGGCGGTGCACCTTGCGGTGCAGGGTCTGCTCACCACGCTTTTCCTTGGCGAGCTGGGCCACGATGTTCTTCACATCCTGGCTCTTGCTGCGCTCGGCCACCAGCACGGCATCGGGGGTCTCGACGATGACGATGTCGTCCAGCCCCACCGCGGCCACCAGCCGGCTGGTGGCATGCACCAGGGTGTTGTGGCTGTCGGAGATGATGGTGTCGCCGCGGCTGGCATTGCCCTGGGCGTCCTTCTCGGCCACCTGCCAGACCGCCTCCCAGGCGCCCAGGTCGTTCCAGCCGGCGTCCAGTGCCACCATGCGCAGCGCGAAATCGCTGCCGGGGCAGCGCTCCATCACCGCATAGTCCACCGACTCGGACGGCACCTGCGTGAACAGCGCCTTGTCGGGGCGCACGAACAGGCCGTCGACCTGGCGTGCCGCATAGGCGGCCCGGGTGGCCGCCGCGATGTCGGGGCGAAAGCCCTGCAGCGCCTTCAACCAGATGCTGGCGCGCAGCACGAACATGCCGCTGTTCCAGTAATAGCCGCCCGCGGCCAGATAGCCCGCGGCGGTGGCAGCATCGGGCTTCTCGACAAAGGCTTCGACGTTGAGGCCGCGCGCATCGGCGCTGCTGCGGATATAGCCGTAGCCGGTCTCGGGGCGGTCGGGGGTGATGCCAAGGATCACGATGGCGCCGTCGGCCGCGGCGCGCACGGCGGCCTGCAGGGCGGCGGTGAAGGCCGGGCCGTCGGTGACGGTCTGGTCGGCGGGCGTCACCACCAGCACCGGATCAGCGCCGCCGTCCGCGCCCTTTTCCAGCGCCTGCAGCGCCGCCAGGGTCAGTGCCGGCGCGGTGTTGCGGCCGGCCGGCTCCAGCAGCAGGGCGCCCGGCGTGGCCGAGGTCTCGCGCAGCTGGTCCAGCACCATGAAGCGATGCTCCTCGTTGCCCACCACCAGGGTCGGGGCCACGGCAATGTCCGCCGCGCCCAGGGCCGCGAGGCGCTCGGCGGCCTGCTGGAACAGGCTGCTATTGCCCGCCAGCACCAGGAATTGCTTGGGATAGCCGGCGCGCGACAGCGGCCAAAGCCGCGTGCCGCTGCCGCCGGCCATGATGACGGGCTGTACCTGGATGGTGCTCATGCGTCATATCCCTGCGGGTTCATGCTCTGCCAGCGCCAGCTGTCCTCGCACATGCGTTGCAGATCGTGCCGGGCCACCCAGCCCAGGCGCTCGCGCGCCAGGCTCGGGTCGGCATAGTTGGCCGCGGCGTCGCCGGGCCGGCGCGCCGTGATGGCATAGGGGATGGGCCTGCCGCTGGCCTGTTCGTAGGCGCGCACCAGTTCCAGCACGCTGTAGCCGCGCCCGGTGCCCAGATTTACCGTGATGGATTCGCGCCCACCCAGCAGGAAGCGCAGCGCCGCCACATGGCCCTCGGCCAGGTCGAGCACATGGATGTAGTCGCGCACGCCGGTGCCATCGGGGGTGGCGTAATCGCCGCCGAACACCTGCACGCGCTCGCGCCGGCCCACCGCCACCTGGGCCACATAGGGCATCAGGTTGTTGGGAATGCCGCGCGGGTCTTCGCCGATCAGGCCGCTTTCATGCGCGCCCACCGGGTTGAAGTAGCGCAGGGCGGCGGTCTGCCAGCTCGCATCCGCCGCGCCCAGGTCGCGCAGAATCGTCTCGCCCATCAGCTTGGTGGCGCCATAGGGGTTGAGGGCCGCGAGCGGCGCATCCTCGCGCAGCGGCAGGCTCTCGGGCATGCCATAGACGGTGGCGCTGGAGCTGAACACGATGCGGCTGCAGCCATGGCGGCGCATCGCCTCGACGGTGCCGAGCAGGCCGCCGACGTTGTTGCGGTAGTAGCGCAGCGGTTGTTCGGCAGATTCGCCCACCGCCTTGAAGGCAGCGAAATGCACCACCGCGTCGGGTCGATGGCGGGCGAACACATCCTCCAGCGCGGCGGCGTCGTTGACGTCGGCGCGTTCGAACAGCGCCGCCTGGCCGCTCAGGCGCGCCAGGCGCTCCAGCACCTCGGGCGAGCTGTTGCTGAAATTGTCGAGGCCGACCACGCGGTAGCCGGCGGCCAGCAGGGCCAGCCAGGTGTGCGAGGCGATGTAACCGGTGGCGCCGGTGAGCAGAACGGTGGCGGGCATGGTTTGTCGATTACCTGATCACGGCCTGGCCGTAGCAGCCATAGGTGTTGGCGCTGTAGGCATACAACGCGGTGCTGCTGCTGCGACCCGAGTGACTGAGCTGGCAGCCCAGCTCCAGGCCGCGTGAATAGATCCAGCGTGCGCCCAGGTTGTAGGCGCGGTCGCGGTCGTAGCTGCTGCTCTGGAACAGGGTGTCGGAGCGATCGGTGCTGCTGAGCGTCAGGCCGGCATCCAGCAGCAGCTTGCCGCTGAGCTCGTAGCTGCTGTTGAGCTGCAACGCCTTGGTGACGCGGTTGTAGTCGGTGCTGAGGTTGGCGAAACCGAGGTAGTAGTTGTCCAGGCCCGAATCTCGCGAGAGCCGGGTGCTGAACGACCATTTGGCGGTGGGCTGCCACTGCCAGGCCACCATGCCGGTGACGCCGCTGAAGTCGCGCAGGTTGGAGATGTTGTGGCTGGAGCGGCTGGCGCTCAGGCGCGCATCCAGCTTGCTGGTGCCGCTGGCCTCCCAGCCGGCGGTGAGGTCGATGTCCTTGCGCGTGAACTCGTCCGGCGTGACGACGTTGCCCTGCACCAGGTAACGCGGGTTCTTGCCCTTGGTATGGCGGGCCGCCAGACCCAGGCGCAGCGGGCTGCTGGGGCGCCACACCAGGCCCAGCGAGCCAATGTCTTCGCGGTAATTCAGGCGTGTGTACTCGAGCGCGCTGAACTCGCGCTGCCGATGCGTCAACACGGCCTCCAGTGTCAGCTTGGTCACCAGGCCCAGGCGGGCGATGCCCTGCAACTGGCTGTTGTCCTCGGTGTTCTTCTTGAAGATGGGCGTGATGCCGCTGCCGATGTTGTAGTCGGCCAGCGAGCGCTTCTTGCTGGCGCTGAGCTGGCCCGAGAGCCGCTCGACGCTGGCCCAGTCCAGGCCCAGCTTGGCGGCGTAGGCAAGGTTGTTGAGCTCGCTGTTGCGGCGGTAGCGGTTGGCCTGCACCGACACATCGGCGAACAGGCGCTGGCGGCCCAGGCGCTGGTCCAGCCCGGCCAGCAGGCTGGCATTGCCGACCTCGTCGCTGTTGGCGGCATTGCTCTGCCGGTAGATATTGGAGACGTGATAGAGCCCCAGCGAGCCGCCGAGGTAGTAGGGGCTGGTCTCGGCCTGCGCCGCGCCGACCATCAGCAGCACGGCCAGCAGGGTCAGGTTTTGCCGCATCGCGATCTTGGTGGTCATGGCGGGGTCGTCAGTATGCATTTCGGTCGAACAGCATGAGCTTGGCGGTGCGCACGATGATTTGCAGATCCAGGCCCAGCGACCAGTTGCGCAGGTATTCCAGATCGTATTCGACGCGCGCCTTCATCTTGTCGATGGTGTCGGTCTCGCCACGCAGGCCGTTCACCTGGGCCCAGCCGGTGATGCCGGGCTTGACCTTGTGGCGCACCATATAGGCCTTGATGAGCTTGCGGTATTCCTCGTTGTGCGCGACCGCATGCGGACGCGGCCCGACGATGCTCATGCGGCCCTGCAGCACATTGATGAACTGCGGCAGCTCGTCCAGCGAGGTGCGGCGGATGAAGGCGCCGAACTTGGTGATGCGCGGATCGTCCTTGGTGGCTTGCTTGACCACCGGTCCGTTGTCCATGCTGCGCATGGAGCGGAACTTGTAGACGATGATCTCCTCGCCGTCCAGGCCGTTGCGGCGCTGCTTGAAGATCACCGGACCGGGCGAGCTGAGCTTCACGCCGAGGGCAACGCCCAACAGGATGGGCGAGATCAGCACCAGGATCAGGCCGGCCAGCACCACATCGCTGGCGCGCTTGACGAGTTCGTTGATGCCGGTGAAGGGGGTTTCGCAGATGCCCACCACCGGTACGCCGTTCATGTCCTGCAGGCGACCCTGGATGATGCTGATACCGAACACATCGGGCACGAAGAACAGCGAGGCGGTGGTGCCCTGGATCTGCTCCAGCAACTGCACGATGCGCGGCTGCGAGCCCAGCGGCAGGGTGATGTAGACCTCGCGCACATTGTGCTTGCGCACATAGTCGCTGAGCTCGCTGAGCATGCCCAGCAGGTGCTGGGTGGCGTCGGGATGCAGGCGCTCGTCCTGGCGGTCATCAAAGTAGCCCAGCAGCTCGACGCCGCCATGCGGCCCGGCGGCCAGGGCCTTGGCCACCTTGGTACCCAGCGGCCCGGCGCCCACGATCACCGCGCTGCGGCGCGAGCTCGGGTGCGAGGCCTGCCAGAGCAGCAGGCGGCGGCCGATCAGGATGGCCAGCAGCTGTGCCAGCGGCGTGATGATGGCCCACCACATCAGCACCTTGTCTTCGAAGTAGTGCAGGCTGTTGGTGGCGTAGCCGAACATGCCCAGGATCACGAGCAGGGTGATCCAGGAGCCCAGCACATCCAGGGTGGCGCTGACCGGGTGATCGGCGAAGCGATTGCGGCCCGGGAAGGTGAGCGCGAACACCAGCAGGCACAGCGTGTAGGTGGAACGCAGTACCGGCTCGTCGAAGTAATCGTTCACCAGGAAGAAGCACAGCACGATCAGGCTGGGCTCCAGAAAGGCGGCGATCAAGGACTGGACCGATTGCGGTGCGCTGTAGAAGGTTCTCTTGTAGCTGCGGTCCTCGAACATCTCGGCGTGGCTCCCGGTGCCTATTGTTTGCTTCTGTCGTCGATGGTGGTGTTGCGCGGCACAACACAGATGCCGTCAGCCCAGCCCCCTTGTCTGGACATGAGGGCGGATTCTCTCTCAATAAACCTGCGGCCCCGGGTGGGGAGCCCCCCTAAGTCGAGGCTGTCTACAATCCGCCGATGCTGAACGATTGGTCAAAACTCTGGGCACCGGCGGTGCAGGATCGCATCACCTTGTTGCTCAACCATGTCATTTCGCGTGAAAGCCACGCCATGGCACGGCTGCAGCCGCAGGCCGGCAAGTCGGTGCTGGTGCATCTGCGTGGCTGGCCCGGCTTGCTGCCGGCCGCGCCCGACCTGGCCCTGCAGGTCACGCCCGCCGGTCTGTGGGAGCGGCTCGATGCCGCGCCGGCCGACGCGCTGCGCATCGAGGTCGACGCCGCCAACCCCGCCGCGCTGGCCTTCGGGGCGCTCACCGGCGCCAAGCCCGGCGTGCAGATCCAGGGCGACGCCGCCTTTGCCGCCGAGATGAACTGGCTGATGGAAAACCTGCGCTGGGACCTCGAGGATGAGCTGGCCCAGCTGCTTGGTCCGGCGCCCGCGCATCAGCTGGCACGCTGGGGCGGGGCGATCGCCCAGGCCTTCGCCAAGCTCGCCAAGCTGGCCGAAGGCGCACGCGGCGCGGCATGAGGTACTTCGCCCGCCTGCTGGTCATCGGCTGGACCATCTTCCGCTTCGGTCTGGATGAAATGGCCCTTTCGGGCCTGAGCGGGCGGCGTTTCCGCTGGCTGCGCCGGCTGATCTCGGTGGGCCGCAGCTGGCAGCAGCCGCGCGGCGTGCGCCTGCGCCTGGCACTGGAGCGGCTGGGGCCGATCTTCGTCAAGTTCGGCCAGGTGCTCTCCACCCGCCGCGACCTGGTGCCCGGCGACATCGTCGAGGAACTGGCGCAACTGCAGGACAACGTGCCGCCGTTCCCGGCCGCCGCGTCACGCGCACTGGTGGAAAAGGCCTTCGGCCGCAGGATTGAAGAGCTGTTCGGCAGTTTCGAGGCCGAGCCGGTGGCCAGCGCCTCGATCGCCCAGGTGCATTTCGCCACCCTGAAGGACGGCCGCGAGGTCGCGGTGAAGGTGCTGCGACCCGGCATGCTGGACGTGATCGAGGACGACCTGGCCCTGCTGCGCACCATCGCCGGCTGGGTCGAACGCCTCAGCGCCGACGGCCGGCGCCTCAAGCCGCGCGAGGTGGTGGCCGAGTTCGACACCTATCTGCACGACGAGCTCGACCTGGTGCGCGAGGCCGCCAACGCGGCCCAGCTGCGCCGCAATATGGACGGCCTGAATCTGGTGATGGTGCCCGTGATGATGTGGGACCTGTGCACCAGCGAGGTGATCGTGATGGAGCGCATGAGCGGCGTGCCCATCAGCCAGGTGCAGCGCCTCAAGGACGCCGGGGTCGACATCCCCAAGCTGGCGCGCGACGGCGTCACCATCTTCTTCACCCAGGTGTTCCGCGACGGCTTCTTCCACGCCGACATGCACCCCGGCAACATCCAGGTGAGCCTGGCGCCCGCCACCTTCGGCCGCTATATCGCGCTGGACTTCGGCATCATCGGCACGCTCACCGAGGTGGACAAGGAATACCTGGCGCAGAACTTCATCGCCTTCTTCCAGCGCGACTACAAGCGCGTGGCCGAGCTGCACATCGA
>Ga0208398_100642_pt1 | contig 19506 bp, 18 predicted proteins | sample LakWasMe79_HOW10_2_FD_183905 | JGI IMG/M metagenome (GOLD analysis project Ga0208398, IMG submission 183905) | Freshwater sediment methanotrophic microbial communities from Lake Washington under simulated oxygen tension - Sediment Metagenome... | ecosystem: Environmental > Aquatic > Freshwater >...
TCAAAATAACCAGCAGGGTGGAGACCATCATCCAGGCGGTGTCGCCCTTGTTGGGCACCGGTGCTGGGGCTGCTGCGGCGGGCGCCGCAGCGTCTGCTGCAGCGGGTGCTGCGACAGCGGCTGCAGCAGCTGCCGGGGCTGCTACTTCGGCTGGCTTGGCTTCTGCAGCAGGTGCTGTTACAGCGGGAGCCGATGCCGGTGCTGCGGTCTGCGCCAGTGCAGCCGAACCGGCTGTCAACAGGCCCCAGCCCAGCGCGAGGGATAAGAGTAGTTTTTTCATGGTGCTTCCAGTTTTGATCACAATGCCTCTTTGCCGGTTTCACCGGTGCGGATGCGAACGACCTGTTCGAGGTCGTAGACGAAGATTTTTCCGTCACCGATCTTGCCGGTGCGCGCGGCGCCTTCGATGGCCTCGATCACGCGCTCAACCAGTGCGTCGTCGATGGCGGCTTCGATCTTGACCTTGGGCAAGAAGTCGACCACGTACTCTGCACCGCGGTACAGCTCGGTGTGCCCCTTTTGGCGTCCAAAGCCCTTGACTTCGGTGACTGTGATGCCCTGCACGCCCATGCTGGACAAGGCTTCACGCACCTCGTCGAGCTTGAACGGTTTAATGATCGCCGTAACGAGTTTCATGGTTTTTCCTTCAGTGATTTGGGGAATCAGAACGTGTATTTCACGCCGATGGCCAGGGTGCTCTTGCCCAGGTTGTCAAAGGTTCCCACTTTGTAGAAGGAGTCTTTGGCATCGGTGCTGTAAGCGGTCAGCGAACCCGTCAGGCCGCCACCAAAGTCCTTGCCCAAAGCCAGCGAAAAGTCGGTGTAGTCACCGGCGTTGCCAGCCTGGTTGGGGATGGTCTGGCGACCAACGTGGGGAGTCAGGCTGAAGCCACCACCCAGGTCAAAGGTTGCGGCCAGTTCCAGGTAGGCGGAACCCGAGCTGTTGGGGTTGGCAATGAAGTTGCCGGTGCTCTGGCTGTACTTGACCGTCGCGATACCATAGGTCAGCGCACCATAGACTTCCGTGGTGTTGGCGTTCACCAGCACCTTGTCAGCGGTGTTGCCGGGGTATTGGTAGGTGATCACGCCAATGTCGAATGTGAAGTCTTTGGCGATCTCGCCCTTGTAGCCGCCATACAGGTCGACTTCGGTGGAGCCGTCGGTGGCACCCACATAGTCCTTGATCCAGCTGACGTTGGAAGCCCAGGCTCCCACGTACACACCACTCTTGTGGGCGAAGTCCACGCCACCTTGCAGGGCTGGCTTGAAGGAAGTCTGTGCCACGCTGCGGAAGCGGTAGTCGCTGACTACACCCACATTGAAGCTTAAAGTGGACTCTGGCTCAGGCGTAGCTGCAGGTGCCGCGGTTTGTGCCATGGCGGCGGTGCCGACCAGTGCTGTGGCAAGAACGAGGATGGATTTGGTTTTAAAGTTCATGGAAGCTCCAGGGAGGGTGGGTTAGGGATCAATCACACTAAGCAGGATGCATGCCATTTGTTTAACTGGCGTTCGTTACACCTTTGTGTCCACCATCGCGCGCGCTTTGCGTTATGCTAGCTGTACATATAAACAGCATAAACTACCGATGCGCACCGATTTAGGGCTGAGTCATCCCAGTGCGCACCAATTTGGGAGAGCATGAAATGGGCTTGTCTTTGGTGCAGAGTCGTGCGCTGCGTGGCCTGGATGCGGCAAAGGTCACGGTGGAGGTGCATCTTGCCAACGGCTTGCCCAGCTTCACGATGGTCGGCCTGGCCGATGTGGAGGTCAAGGAAGCCCGCGAGCGGGTGCGCTGCGCCATCCAGAACTCCGGGCTCCAGTTTCCGCACAACCAGCGCATCACGGTGAACCTAGCCCCGGCCGATCTGCCCAAGGACTCCGGTAGGCTCGACCTGCCCATTGCGCTGGGCATTCTGGCCGCCAGTGGCCAGATCGATGGCACGCAATTCTCCCAATATGAATTCGCCGGTGAGTTGTCGCTGACCGGTGCCTTGCACCCGGTGCGCGGTGCGCTGGCCATGGCGCTGGCCTTGCACGTGGGCCACGTCACGACCCGCTTGGTGCTGCCGCCGGGCAACGCCGAAGAGGCGGCTCTTGTGCCCGGCTCCGAGGTGTACCGGGCGCGCCATTTGCTGGATGTGGTGCGCCAGTTTGCTCCTGCGGGTGCGACCCTGGACGCGCTGGATGCAGCCGGTGCCCAGCCCGCCGGTGACGATGGCTGGGTGCGCGTGGAGCCGGTGCCGCTGACGCTCCCGACGCGCAGGCCCGACATGGCGGACGTCAAAGGCCAGGCCGGCGCCAAACGTGCGCTGGAGATTGCGGCGGCGGGCGGCCACAGCGCGTTGCTGGTCGGACCGCCGGGGTCGGGCAAGTCCATGCTGGCACGGCGGTTTGCCGGCTTGTTGCCCCCCATGTCCAACGATGAAGCCCTGCAAAGTGCCGCGATTGGCAGCTTGAGCGGGCGCTTCGCGATTGAGAACTGGGGCCAGCGCCCGACCTGCAGCCCGCACCACTCTGCCAGCGCCGTGGCTCTGGTGGGTGGTGGGTCACCGCCCCGTCCTGGTGAAATCTCTTTAGCCCACCACGGGGTTTTGTTCCTCGACGAATTTCCCGAATTCCCGCGGGCTGCGCTGGAAGCCCTGCGCGAGCCGCTGGAAACCGGTTGCATCACCATCTCGAGGGCCGCGCAGCGCTCCGAGTTTCCGGCGCGCTTTCAACTGATAGGCGCCATGAACCCCTGCCCCTGCGGCTACCAGGGCTCCAGCGCCCACACCTGCCGCTGCACGCCCGACCAGATCCACCGCTACCAGTCCAAGCTCAGCGGCCCCCTGATGGACCGCATCGACCTGCACGTAGAGGTGCCCAACCTGCCCCATGCCGATCTGCTGGGCGCACCGGCCGGCGAAGCCACCGACAGCATCCGTGCGCGGTGCAACGCGGCACGCCAGCGGGCCGTGGACCGCCAGGGCTGCAACAACATGGCCTTGCAGGGGCAGGCGATAGACCAGCACATCCTGCTGGACGCCGACGCCCTGAAGTTCTTGAACATGGCGGCTGCCCGGCTGGGCTGGTCGGCCCGCGGAACGCACCGCGCGCTCAAGGTCGCCCGCACCATTGCCGACCTGGCGGGTTCGCACCACACACAGGTGGCACACGTGGCCGAGGCCATGCAGTACCGTCGCACCCTGAGCCGATCCCTGTGACAACCGTATCTGCGCGCAATGCAAGCTACCAGGTCGGCCTGGTCGGCTGGTTGTCGCTGGCCCAGCTCATCAGCTGGGGCAGTGTCTTCTACACGTTCACGCTGATCATGGGGCCGCTGGAGCGCGAGCTGGGTCTGAGCCGGGTCGAATCGTCCCTGGCGTTCAGCCTGGCGCTGCTGGCCGAGGGTCTGATGGCCTACCCGGTGGGCCGCTGGATAGACCGCGGCCACGAGCGCGCCGTCATGACCGGTGGCTCGCTGTTGGCGGGCCTGTGTTTGTTCGCCCATGGCTGGGTTGCCAGCAAGGCCGGGTTGTACGCCGTGTGGGTGGGGCTGGGGGTCGCCATGGCCGCCGTGCTGTATTCACCGGTGTTTGCCGTGGTGACGCGGCGCTTCCCCCACGACTTTCGCCGCGCCATCATCACCATGACCTTCCTGGGTGGGCTGGCCAGCACGGTCTTCATTCCCCTGACGGCCTGGCTGATCGCCGACCTCGGTTGGCGCCACGCCATGATGGCGCTGGCGGCCCTGCACGTAGCGGTCTGCGCACCGCTGCACGGCGCGCTGCTGCGCAACGCGCCCAAGCGCAGCGCTGCGCACGCCAGTCCGCAGGCCCATCAGGGCCGCTCGCTGAAGCAGCACATGCTCAGTGCACCGTTCCTGCTGATTGGGCTGTTCGTCGTGCTGATGATGTCGGTTACCGTGGCGCTGCCCGCGCACATGGTGAGCCTGCTGCGCGAACACGGCTTGGGCGAGGCCTGGGTCATCGCCATCCCGGCCAGCATCGGCGCCATCCAGGTGCTGGGGCGCTTGCTGCTGTTCTTCTTCGAGCGGCATTTCGATTTGCACCTGGCCAACCGCCTGATTCCCTGTCTGATGCCGCTGGGCCTGGTTGCCTTGCTGGCCGCACCCTGGACCGGCAGCGCCCACGGCGCCGTGGTCATCCTGTTCGTCGTGCTGTGGGGCATTGGCAACGGCATGCTGACCATCGTCAAGGGCACGGCCATTGCCGAATACGTGAACCGCGAGCACGTCGCGTCACTGAACGGCGCCCTGGGGTTGCCGCTGGCGCTGGCCCGATCTTCCGCGCCCCTGGGTTTGGGCTTGCTGTGGAATCCGCAGTCCGGCTACGCCGTGGGGCTGGGGGTGTTGTTGTGCCTCAGTCTTGTGGGCGTGGGGGCGCTGGTGGCAGCGCAGAAGTTGTCGGCAGGCAGGAGTAATTCCTGAATTGATAGCAGAATAGCCTTATTTCACGAGGGCTAGAGGCCCATTTTCCTTAAGGCTTTCCTGGGAGCGGCGCGCCTACTGGTCCCTGAGCGGCACGCCGTTCTGGCGCAGGTAGGCCAGGATGTCTTTGCTCACCGGGCCGATGGCGCGCGCTTTTTCGGCCATCTCTGCCGCACTGCTGGTTTGACCCAGGGCGGCCAGAGACACGGCGGTGCCGAGCAACCAGCGCTGCTCGTCCGGGCGCGACTGCAGGGCCATCATGTAGGCGTGCACGCTGTCCTGGTGGCGGCCCAGGCGTTGCGCGGCGTTGGCGCGAATCGCCCACAGGTCGGCCTGGTTGCCCAGTAGCGGCTCCAGCCGGGTCAACATTTCCCAGACTGCGCCAAAGCGGGCTTCGGCCAGTTGCATGCGCGCCATTTCCCGCACCAGCGGGACCAGCACCGTGCTGGAAGCGCCCGGGGTCGTGCCGGCCTTGGCGCTGCGTTCGGCCGCCGCGATGGACTGCTGGACCAGGTCGATGGCGGCGTCGCGTGAGCCTGCGTTCCACAGATTTTGGGCCTGTGCAATGGCGTCGCCACCCGCTTGCTGCTGACGCTGGATGGCGGGTGCCGTGGTGTCGCCAGTCTGGGCCGGCGCGGCCGCCGCCAGGACTGCCGGGGCACGGGCTTTAGGCCGTTCGGCGCTGACGGGGGTGGGGGCGGCAACGGGTCCGGGCGCGGCAACTGCCGACGCCGGCGGGGGTGTGCGGGGCGCCGCCGGGGCCACTGCGACGGCTGCAGCGGGTGGGGGCGTTGACAGCAGCGCATCCATCGCCCGGCGGGCGGACAGGCTGGATTCCATGCGCAAGGTCATGGCAGTGGCCGTTGCGCCCGGTGCTGGACTGGCTGCCACGTCCGGCGCGGCGGCAACTGCGCTGGCTTCTGCGACAGGCTGTGCCGGATGGTCAGCGGGTGCCGAGGCTGCAATAGCGACGGACGCAGCAACTGCTGGCGCCGCGGCAGGCAGATTTACCGTGGCGGCAGGGCGCGCCGCGGTGTCCTCGACGGTGGCGGAACCCTGGTTTTGCCACCACAGCCATGCACCAGCGCAAACGCTGGCCACCACCAGGGCGAGCATCCCCAGCCACAGACCTGGGCGTGCGGTAGTGCGCGCCAGGGTCGCCGGCTTGCCAAACGCGACGCTGGCGGTGCCGTGCCGCAAGGCGGACACGGCGGGTGCCGGGGCAGCGGTGGGCGCGTGGGCGTCCTGGCGCTGGTCCAGGTCGCGCAACATTTTGTTGATCACACTCACAACTTGCTCCTGGCGGGGGTACGCAGTTCGCCGTCCGAAAACAGGGCAGTGGTCGGCCGGGCGGAGGAGCGGCTGGTGGGCCACAGGCGGCGCCACCAGGGGCGCCGTGGTACCACGCCGGGCGTGTCGCTGGCCGCCAGCTTGACATGGGCGGTGGTGACCCGGTGCACGTTCTCGCCATAGGCCAGCATCAGGCATTTATGTGCCAGCACATTGATCAGCCGGGGGACGCCGCCACTGATGCGGGCAATCGCCTTGGCCGCCGCAGGCTCAAACACCTGCACATCGGTGTGGGCGTCCACGGCCGCCGTAGTCAACCGGTGCACCAGATACACCGGCACCCGGTCGGCGGCCATGGGGCCCAGGTATTCACTGAAGGTGATGCGCTGCATCAGCTGGCGGATCTCGGGGCGGGCCAGCTTGGCGTCCAGCTCGGGCTGGCCGAGCAAGACCAGCTGCAGTAGCTTGCGCTTTTCGGTTTCGAGGTTGGACAAGAGGCGCAGGCTCTCCACGGTGCGCAACGGAATGGCCTGGGCCTCGTCAATGCAGACCACCACCTGCCGCCCTTCCAGCGCGTGCGCCATCAGGCAATCGCGCAGGGCATTGAGCACACTATGGCGGCTGATAGGGGGCGTCAGCTTGATGCTCAGCTCCGAGGCCAGTGACATCAACAGGTCGTCGGGGCCCATGTCGGGGTTGGGTATATAGGCGGTGACAAACTCGCCCTGCAGGGTCTTGAGCAGCTGGCGGCACAGCACGGTCTTGCCACAGCCGACCTCACCCACAATTTTCAGGAAACCTTCGCCACTTCGCAGCGCCACCAGCAGGGTGTTGAGTGCCGCCTGGGCGCTTTCGTGGGGGTAAAAAAAGGACGAGTCGGGCGTGATCGAAAACGGGGCCTCACGCAGCGAAAAGTGCCCCAGGTACATATCAGCGTGCCGGTCCTGCAGGTTCGACGCTGTAGGTACTGCCGTCCATGCGGATGACGCGGGCGCGGCTGGCGTCCATGTCATCCAGCGCGGCCCGGGTGCGCCGGGTCTGGGTTTCCCAGTCATCCGCGTTGCGGATGATGGTGGGCTTGATCAGCACCACCAGTTCCTTCTTGCGGCCCGAGTTGAGTTTGTGGCCGAGGATGGAAGACAGGAACGGTACGTCGGAGGTGCCCGGCATGCCGGACGCTGTACGGTTGGACTCCATCTGCATCAGCCCGCCAATGGCCACAATATTGCCGTCCTGAATGCGAACCATGGTGTCCGATTCATTGACCGAGCTCGATGCCAGTGGCAGCTTGTAATTGCCAATCGTGCCCAGGTCGATTTGCTTGGTCTTCTCGGTCACGTTGGTCACGGAGGGGCGCACGTGCAGGGTGATGTTGTTGCCGTCGTCGATCTGGGGGGTGACATCCAGTGCAATGCCCGAGAAGAATGGCGTCAGCGTCAGCGTGGGCAGCGTTGGTGCCGTGGAGCTGGTGGTCGATGTCGAGGCGGTTGACGCCGTGCCACCCGATACATTGGTCACGAAAAACTCGTCGGTGCCGACCTTCAGCAGTGCCTTCTGGTTGTTCAGCGTGGCAATGCGCGGGCTGCTCAGGATCTGGATGTCGCCGCGCGTCTCCAGAAAGCCCAGAACGGCCTGGAATCCATCGGTGGCCAGGGCCAGGCCAAACAGTCCGCCGCCCGCACCAGGCAGTGACAGGGTGTCGGCCAGTGTGGGCGCATTGCCCGACGGGAAGCCGGGCACATTGCCGGTCACGCCATTGACCAGCACGTTGTTGGCCGTGCCACCGCCGACGGTGCCCATGACCCCGGTGTATTTGCCACTGTTGCGCAGTGCGGACCAGTCAATGCCGCTCTGGAAGCCGTCGCGCAGTTCCACTTCCACAATCTTGGCCTCCAGCATCACCTGGCGCTCCACGGCAATCTGCGCGGCCTTGAGGAACTGGGCCACCTGGCGCAGCTCATCGGGCATGCCGCGCACTGCCATGATGCCGGCCTGCGGGCTGACGATCACGTTGCGCCCGGCGCCGCCACCCAGCATGCCCTTGACCGCGTCGGACAGCTCGGCCCAGAAGTCAGTGCGTGAACTGGTGGTGACGCGGCTGCCAATTTGCTGGGTGCTGGCCCCGGCGCCACCGCTGGACGCATTGGTTCCGCCGGCAGCGCCCGTGCTGTTGGCGCTGCTGTTGTTCGTGTTGCTGGTGTTGCCGGACGAGCCCGACGACACCCGCAGTTCGCTGGTGCCCTCGCGCAGGGCGTGCGGGTAGTTGATGGTGAAGACCCGGGTTTGCAGCGTCGGGGCATACACCACGATGCGGCGTCCCTCAATCTTGAAGTCGTAGCCATACACGTCGCGAATCGCCTCCAGCGCCTCGGTGACGGTGACGCCCCGCAGGGTGACCGACAGCTTGCCCGAAACGTCGGGGTGCATCAGCATGCTGTAGCGGGTGTCGGCCACGATGGCCAGAAAGACCTCGCGCGCTTGCGCATCGTTGACCAGCAGGTCCAGCTTGGGCTCGGCGGGTGCGGGCATGGCCTTGGGTGCCGGTTCGGCCAGGGCGTCGCTCACCTTGGTGGGCACCACGGCCGAAGGCCGGACCGCAGGGGCCGCCAGTTCGGCCCGTACCGCATCGCTGACATCGGGGGTGCGCAGGGGGCGATCCGCAGCACAGCCTGCAAGCAGACTTGCAACGATCAGGGCGCCGACCGATGGGCCCGGTGGAAACATTTTCGTCATGGTGGCGGCTTTGGTAATCATGTGCGTGAATCTCACGGTGGGGTATCTTGGCACAGGGTGGCGGGCGCGACCCCACACACAGGTTTGGCGGCGATGGTCTTGCGGGTGATGCCCGCAAAGCGCGGCACCTTGATCAGGGCCTTGCCGTCGTGCAGCCAGACTTCGGTCTCGGTGATGCGCCTGACCTGCAGGCTGCCCACCGTGTCGCCGGGCGCATACAGGCGGGTGCCGACCATCAGGAATGACTGGTCGCCACGCACCAGCACCGACATGCCTTCCACTGCCTTGGGCAATGACCCGTCAGACATACTCTCTGCAGGCTCCACGGTGGGGTCGCGGGCTTCCTGGGCTGCCAGGGGCAAACTGTTCAACAACAGGGCCACGGCCACGCCGGCCATGGCCAGAACACGGGAATGCGAGGCCTGGATCATGGTGGCACCCCCACGACGTAGACCTGCAGTGTCATTTCTGGCGCCTGTTTGGTGGTTTTGATTTGCAGATTGCCCCAGCGCATCGTGGGCAGGGCGTTTTCAAGCGTGCGAACATAGCGCACCAGCTCGGCATAGGAACCGGACACGCTGAGTTCAAGGCCTCTACGAGACAGGACCGCCGGGGCGGCAGTGTTGGCGGTCGATGCTGTCGCAGCTTTGGGGCTGACCGCGTCTTGCGCGAGCGTTGCGGTTTTGATCAAGGTCAGGCCTTCATGGCGCCGCAAAAACTGCACCAGGGCCTGTTCAATGGCCGGCCCCCCTTCGGCCTGTGGCGCCACCGCCCGGATTTCCTCGTTGATGGCGTCCAGGCGCAGGTTGGCCTCGGCGATCTGGTCGCGTACCGCCTTGCCGGCGTCCACGGGTTGCGCCACGGCCTTCAATTCGTCGCGCAGGCGCTGCAGCTCGGTGCCTTGCGCCGCAAAGCGCAGTTTGGCTTGCTGGTTGGCCAGTTGCGCGGGAGAGATCCACACCGTGTCAGCCAACGCCAGTGCGCAGACAAGGATCGCCAGAAACAGGAACACCCGCTCCCGCAGCTGCATGGCATCCACGCGCAGTGCCAGTTTTTGCCATTGCTGTTTCATGGTTTTGCCCCGGGTGTGCTGGCCGCTGATTTGTCAACGATTGCAGCCGGCTCGACACTGACCAGGTTGAAGGACCAGACGGCACGCGGGGGAGCCTGGGGCGCCGACGCAGCGGAAGCAGCGGCGCTGGGGATGGTGACCGCTGCCGCCGTGGCGTTCTCCACTTTCACGGTGGCCAGTTTGAGGCCTTTCATCAGCGGGCTGGTCGACAGCTTGTCCACCCAGTCATTCAGCGCAGCCGGCTCCAGCGTGAAACCGGTGACTTCGAAGCGGCTGCCGTCCATCCGCACGTCGGTAATCCAGACCGGTGCGGGAATGCTGCGCGCCACCCACGTCAGGCGATCCGAATGGCCCCAACCGGGACGGAACATGCCCTCGACCAGGGCTTCCTTCAACTGCTCGCGCTGCGCAACCGCATTGCGCCGCTCCTGCAATTGCGCCAGCAGCGCCGGGTCCGCCGGGGCTGCACTGGCCTGGCTTTGCTGGATGGCGGCCTTGAGGCTCGCCACGTCACGGGCCTGTGCACTGATGGACTGGTTAAACGCTTCAGTGCCACGGTCCAGATTCCAGACCCAGGTGCCGCACAGCGCCCCGCCCAGCACCAGGAACACCGCCAGCGCAATGGCCATGGTGTGCGCTGAAAAGTAACGCTTTTGCGTTAGCAGTATCGGCGTACAAAGATTGATTTGCTGGGGCATGGTGGGTGGTGGTCTGCAGGCTTACAGCTTGCGGGTTTCGGTGCGCAACAGCACCCCCAGCAGGGGCAAACAATAAATCTGGTCGGCCATGGGGATGGCATGCAGCCCCGGGAACTGATCTTCCAGGGCCATGGCAGTCACGGTTTGTCCCATCTCGCGGCTCAACCAGGTGGCAAGCTCTGCCGATCGGTCACCGGCAGTGACGCGCAGCCCAGCCAGTGGCATGCTGGACCAGGCGCGGTCCCACAAATCCAGTGAACGCTGCACTTCCACCACAAAACGCTGGACCCGATCCGCATCCCCGTGGTCGGACGCTTGGGCGGTGCCCAGGGTGCCGCCACCCGCATAGTCGGGCACGTACTCGTCTACGGGGGTGAAGGCATCGGGCACGGCATCGGACGTGGCGTCGTGGACGGCGCCCCAGGGCATGGTCAAAAAGCCGGCCGGCAGGTCCAGGCGTCGGGTAAAAAACAATTCTTCATTGGCGCTGATGGTCAGCACGGCCTGGCGCTCATCCGAAATCAGCAAGGCGGCGTCAGCGCGGTCCAGTCGGCCATCGTGGCGTGCCAATGCGCTTTGCAGATTGCGCTGGGCCGTTTCCTGGATGTCGATCACCGGAACTTTCCAGTTCAGGGCATCACCCAGGGTCATGACCTCGCGCACGACTTCATTCTTGGCGGCCACCACGAACAGGTGGTTGGGGCCTTTTTGCTGCCCGTCACCCACCTGCATCACATCCAGTGTGATGTCGTCGATGTGGACGTTGACCATCTCCCGAATCTGGAAGCGGGCCGCAGCCCGCAGCTCTTCGGGTGCGACGGGCGGGGAGTCGATCTGCAGCAGCTGGTATTGCTCGGGGCGCAGCATGATGTGCCCCACCAGGCCCTTGAGCCCCAGCCCCTGCAAGCGGCGCACAAAGTCTTCCATGCTGTCCGCACCCTGCTGCTCCACCCCCATTTGCTGAACCGCAAACAAGCCCTCTGAACTGGCCTTTGCCCTCAGGTACGCAAACGTGCCGCCCGACCAGGAGGCGATGACCTGGTCTTGCGATGACTTGCCTGTCCAGGGCCAGCGCATGCCTAGATGCGCTCCTGCGGGGTGGACGGGTGGGGACGGAGGGCTTGAATCATGGGCGGCCTAGCATTTGGAAAACTGCTCTCATTTTAATAGCTGTCAGCGCAATCATGTCACCGATTGACGGGCTTTGCTTCATTGTCTGGCAATTTCTGGACCAAATTGCATCAATAGTTCTCGCGGCGGTAGATCAGGGGGCTTCTAAAGATGCCAAAAGTCGCGAGGCCGGTTGTGCTCGGCAGGTAAATCGGTGCATTGACAGAGATGTTGACATTGCCGCTCACACCCGGTGCGGCCAAGGTGAAGGTTCTGACGCCTGCAACCACCGAGGCAGTGCCCGGGCTGACTACCGCTACCCCACCGCCCAGGCCATTCACGATGGTGGCCACCACATTGCCTCCAGCACCGGTCAGATTACTGTTGAACGCGCTAATGCTGTCCGTCGCACTTGTCACCCAATTGGCCCCTGCGTTGTAGTACTGCACGGTTGCGGTCATGGGGAGCGGCAAGCGCTCGGAACCATAGGCATTGGGTATCCGGATGCGTCCACTCACCACCTTGACGCCGCCTTCGACCGAAGTCGCAGCAGGTGCACGCAAAGACACCACGGCGTCGGTGTCGGTCGCACGGACAAAGACACTGGTCGGCAGTGTCGGGGCGGTGGCGAATGTGAAGACGGGCGCGGCCAGTGACGCAGCATTCGAACCATTGGCAAAAGTGGAAGCCGCCGCCACATTGGCAGACATGGTCCCGCCAGGCGCAGTGGTCGCAATCGCCGTACCGCCTTTGGTAGCCGCTGCGCTCAAAGTCACTGCTTTGGCGAAGCTGCCGGCATAGTTTGTCGTAAGCGCGCCCGCCAGATTCCTGGCGTTGACCTGAGCGCTGAAGGCCTGGCCTGAGTAGACCATTCCCCCGGCCGGGCAAGCATTCACAGCCAGGCCACTCGCGGTTGCACCGGCATAGGGTGTGGACAATGTCATCGAGCTGGCACTGGGAACCGCGGCTACGACGTATTCCACACCGCCAATTTGAATCGTGTTGCCGGGTGATAGGGCTGACAGAAATGCTGTACCGGTGCCCGTCACCGCCGTTGACCCTGAGGTAACACCGATGGTTCCCACCGTCACGGCACAGGTCAGTGGCCCGGTTGCCGCGGTGTCGAAGTGGTCAGGAATAAACCGGCCCAAGGACACGGCGGTCTTGTTGCCGACGCTGCAGCCATATTTGCCGCTGGCTACGACATCTGACAGGTTGGCGTCGCTGGCAGTGCTGGTCACGCAATCGCCTGCACCACTATCCACCGCGGTGTAGCTATCGTCGCGGTATGCGCCCGCAGCAAGATACAGGTAACCCACTTCGGAGTAGGTGGCGTTGACAGCCGCCGCATTCCCGGTCAGCGTGGCGGGGCCGAGGGTGCCTACGGTGCCACCGGGGGCTACAGAGGTATCCTGCGATGTGATCTGGGCCGTCAGCTTGGTGGCATCCCGGGTCAAGGTTCCTGCATAGTTGGTGCCCGTGCTGGTCGTGGCCTGCAAGCTGAAGTTGGCGCCCGCTTTGATGGTCGGTGTGGCCGTCGACGATGGCGCAGCAGCAGTGGCCGTGGTCACCAAGCTAACCGCCGACGGGCGTACTGAAAAATTGTCAGTGGAACAACTGACGATGCTTGGTGCCTGGTTGGCGTCCGTCACGCGGCAGCGCAAATCCGGGTACGCCTTGGTCACGGTCATGGCCGCAGCGCTTTTGCGTCCCAGGTCCGTGGGCTGACCGACCTTGGTAAAGGTCAATGTCTGGTTGACCGCGGGGCTGATTGCCGTGCGCGAAGCACATGCGGTCGCCCCCGACCCATCCACCAGCTCCACGATGACATCCTTATTCGCCCCGGAGGCATATGCAGTATCCACCGCATCCGCCGTGCCGTCGCTGTTGGTATCTTTCAACGCCACCACATCAAAGGCGAATGCCGTACCCGCCAGTTTGGTGTACAGATGCCCGGTCAATGCTGCGGCTCCGCTCTCCACGCAGTTGAACCCAAAAGGCACAGCGCAGACAAACGCGCGGCTGTCATCACACGTGGTGACGGTCCCGTTGGTGTAGTCGCTGGCCACGCATGATGCTGCCGCGTTGGAGTGCTCGGTGATGGTGCCTGACGCGACGTTGATGTTCAGGGAACCGGTCAGGTTGTCGCTCAAGCCGAATGTGACGCTGCTTTCGTTGGCAAAGGAATAGCTCGCCGTGCCGCCCCCGGCCACGACAGATGTCAGCGAGTTAATGGCGCCTCCCGCCACATCGGACCAGGTGCCACGGGCGGGCGTGGTGCTGAGATTCATGCTGGTGCCCGCCAGTGTGAACAAGGCGTGCGTTGAGTCATGCGCTTCGATGGTGATGCTGGCGGGTGCGGTGCAACTGGAGGTGGTGACATCGTGAACTATATGGAAGTGGTCCAGCGAGGTGCATGAAGACCGGGTCAGGTTCATGTCGGCCAAGGCCTGGGGCGCGCTGATTTCTACGCCATAGACATAGACCTCGTCTATGCTGCCGTTGGCGCTGTTGGGCGTGCCGCCACTCGGGGTTATGCCCGAAGTGCGGTTGTCGCCAACATAGACTGTGCTCAGCCCGGGCATGAAGCCATTGGTGGTGCCCCGTGTGGGGACTCCGTTTTGCAGCACGCCATCCAGAAAGATTTGCAGTACCGTCTGGTTGGTGCCGGCGCGCATGTTCCAGGCAATGCCGACGTGGTGCCAGGTATTGGCTGCGAAGGTTTTGACTGGGGCAGTTGCGGTGACGCTGGTACCTGCGGTGTCGGTCACGCGGAACGTGAGTGCTCCGGTTGCGGACTTCATCAGGAAGAATGGGCGGTTGGCCACGGTGGTGGCATCCAGCAGCATCGCAGCAGAGCCCGCAGCGTTCCAGGCAACATTGGAATTGAACCAGAAATCAATCGCACCTTGGTTGCCAGGGGTGACGGGAGTGGCCACCGCGCCAATGACGGTGTCCAAAGTGTTGAGCGGAAAGCTGCCACCCCGACACAACTTGCCCCCGGGGAAGAGGCCGGGCGCGACACTCGCAGCAAGGCCAACGCGTGATGCATGCTGGCTGTTGCCAGAGGTGTCCTTGATCTCGCCCGCGGCGCCGGTCCAGGCACCTTCGTCGAAGCGGTATTCCGCTACCTTGGTCGCCAGCTGGTTGGCCGGATACCACAGCACGGCGGTACCGACAGTCGTGTCAATGAAGTTCTGGTTGTAGGCGTACTGTGTGTAATCGGTGGTGGTGAGCTGCACGCCCACGGTGGCGCCCAATCCGGTCGTGGAACCGGTGGTGTACTGGTATCTGAAGTTGCCATTGACTCCAGGCGTGCTTTCAAACAGGGCAACCTGGAAGCTATAGCGTGTAGCGGCATTGCCGTAGAGCGCCACGTTGTCCCAGCTAATGACCAAGCGGCGGCTCGGCGCCACACCCAGCAACTCATACTTGACGTTGGCACCGGTAATTCCCGTGGCGGTGCCCGCGATGATGTCGATCCAATAGGCGGCCATCAAGTTTTTCGGCACGGCACTCAGGGTGCAGGGGGCCGTTGGCCCGGGGTTGCCCACGGTCGTGATGGGCAATGCCTGCGATGTGTAGTCCCGGTGGAAACCCGACACATCGGTCGGGAAGGCCAGCATGCCATTGGAATAGGCACGCACGCTGGAATACGAGACACCGCCGAACGTGAAAGTAAAGCCGCCAGGAAACGCAATGTCCGACCAGTCATCGTCTCCCAACGGGAAGCCTGTGCACGCGGGCGAAGCTCCACTCGCATGCCAGGCCACGTTGGTCGCGGCGCCAGAGGGTGTGTCATAGGCGAACACGTCGTTGCGATAGGCATAGGTGGTTTGTGCCTGGGTCGTTTGGCTGGCGAGCAAGATGCCCGCTATCACGAGCATGAGGGCTTGTCTGATCAATGTAGCCATTGCGAATCCCAGTTTTCTGTTGAAGGCAGTTTTTTGCTACTAATTGAATAGCATACTATGCTTGTTTCACGAGAGCTGAAGGCATGTTTCCCATAAGTATCTGCCTTCACTGCTCGACTGAGGCTGTCACGCTGCGGTCGGCATAACCTATGGATCCGACGGTGCCTGACGATGCAGTGACCGTAAACCGGAAAATGGCTGTGGGCGATACGCCCGACGTTACCCCGGTATCGACATAGGTGGCCTTGGTGCATCCACTGATAGTGATTGCAAATCCGTCAATGGTTGCGGGAGGAGCTGTCACCGTGCATGCGTTGGGTGTTGCTAACGATGCGGGTGGAATCGCCACCACCGCCCACTCCAACCCCGCCCGCGCTGCCCAATAGGCCCTGGATCCCTGCAAGTCCTGAGCCGACGAGAGCTGCTGCGTGTTGGAAAACGTCAGCATGAAGCCGCCCAGCGCCGCCAGCACCACTACCAGAAAGATGGCAGCGATAGCGGCAAAACCGCCGTGGGCACTGTGGCGGTCATTCATGGCGTATTGCTCACATGCACTTCGTGTTGCAAGGTAATCGACTCTGTTCCCGAACTGTCGCTGATAGTCAGGCCCATGCTGACCAGCGCGTTGCGCAACAGGTCACTGCCCGTGTAGTTGAACCAGGTGTTGGCCGTGGCGCAGTTCACGTTGTTGGCGATGATCGGGCCGGTGGCCGGGCAACTGGCGGCCGTGGTGAAAGCCGCGCTGGCGGTGCGCCGCAAACTGGAGCCGCTGCATACGTAAGACACCATGCGCTCCGCTCCGGGTACGACATGAAACCGCCTGCTGCCCGATTCCAAGGGAAAGGTTACGGTGGCAGTCAGGGGAATCGTGGTTTCGATGGGCGCTGCTGATTCGGCCAATGGAGCCGAGCCGCCAACCGTTGCGATATTGCCCCCACCATAGGCATTGGCCGGATCAAACCCCAGGTTGTAAACCACGACTACATCGCCAGGCAAGATGCGCTGGTCTGACGGAAGCGCCGCATTGCTGCCCAGCATGTTGAAGGTGGCAGAGCCTACAGTGAAGTCCAGGCTCCCGGCATCAGCCGCCCGGTAACGCCCACCCGTTTTGGTGGGAATGAACTCCAGGCAATTGGTGCCAGCGGTGCTGGTGCGAATGCTGTTGGGCAGCGCGCTTTGCAAGTCGCGCGCCATGCGTCGCACAACCGTGTCGGCCACGTCAGTCAGTGCCGCACGGCGTCCGCTGTCGATGTAGGCATCAATCGGGCCTTTCATGAACACCGCCACCATGCCACCAATCACGCCAATGATGACGATCACCATGATCAGTTCGACCAGGGTGAATCCGTGTTGGCGGGCAGTGCTGCGCATGGCTAGTAGTTTGACCGGTAGCCGACCAGGGTGATGGAGCCTTGCGGGCCGGTGACGGTGACCGTCACTCGTTTAGCGCCTATGGCATTCAGTGCGGCGTTCTGGGCCGCCGTTGTGACGGCAACCGTGACGCTGGTAATGTTGTAGTTGGCCAGTCCCGCAACCGCGGTACCGGTCAAATCGACGATGCCAGTGGTCGTGGAGTAGCCGTTGTAGTCATCCACGTCGTCATACAAGGTTCTGCTCGCTTCCGTGGTGTGCGCGCCGCAAGTGGGTGGAGCGGTTGTCCTGTCAACGGTATCAGGGTCACAGAACTCCTTCAGCAAAATCTCCTCCAGCATGGACTCGGCAATGGCCACGGTCTGCTTGGCGATCAAGGGGTCGGCGCTGGACTTGACCACCGTGTTCGTCACCGAAAGAATGCCCGCCAGCCCTGCGCCCACAACCACGATGAAGATGATGACCTCAATCAGTGTGAAGCCGTGGTGTCGGTGTCCGCTACTCATGGACATAGCCGGTTGTGGCCTCGATGGTAATGGTGTTGGTCACGCCGACGACCTGAATGGCCTGAGGTGCGAGCAATGGCACACCGCCGCTGGTGGTGGGCTGTCCCAAGCCGTTGAAATTGAGGGCGGCGGGCGTGCCGCTGTAGGTAACTCCGGAACCGGCCTTGGCGTTCAGGGTTGCGGAGGCCGCGTCGCCTTTCGGTCCATTCATACCACCCGGCGCGGGGGTTGAGCAGTCCGGCGCCGCAGCGTTGGAGGCGATAGCCAGTGTCAACGAACTGCCGCTGGGGAACGTGACGCACACAGTGCGGCGCTGAGCGATGGCCGTTTTCTGGGCGTAACGCAGGTAGGCCAAGCTCTCGTCATGAAACCCCTTGGCATACAAATCGGAATTATTCAGAATGCGCGGTGCTGCAAACACAGCCAGGACGCCCAGGATCACGATCACCATGATCAGCTCAATCAGCGTGAAGCCACGCTGGCGGTCGATGCTGCCATGCGGACAAAAGCTGTTGGAAATATCCGAAAGTAGCATGTGCTTACGGTAAATAGCTACGCTCTACGGCAAATTGTGCGGTGTTTCAATGCGTCAATATTCCCACACACAACTCCGGTACGCAAACGGGAAAAACAACGGCTATTCAATGCAAAAAGCCGCTCGAAAGCGGCCTTTGGAAGCATTGTTCGGATAATCCTATCCCAGTTGCTTAGTTGGTTCCATTCACTGGGAAAGTAAGCGCTGCGCCATTAATATCAGTCGTTACACCAGCCGCTGTGCCATCGCCATACACCAAAGTACAAGTGCCACTGGCTCCTACGGCCACAGCAGTATCCGCCACCAAGTTGACTGTCCCTTGGGCCGCATTTGCAGCAAATACGGGCATTGTCGCCAACGCAGGGTTCAAGGCCGCTTTTAGGTCAGAACACTTGGCAATCGCAGTGCATTTTGTATTGCCACTAGCGGCCGATTTGATCGAACATGCCCCGTAATTAATGGCGTTAGCCGACGCCAAGGCACCAGTAAAACCGGAAGCAGCGGCTTTATTGGCATCAGACTTCAAATCCACAAACTTCGGGAGTGCAGTTGCCGCCAGCACGCCCAAGATAACAATCACCATCACCAACTCAATCAGAGTAAAACCGCCTTGGTTTTGTTTCATAGTAGTCACCTATTAATGAATATCTCACCGCACCCGGCAGGCTTGCCCAGGACCAACGACCGCAAAGATCGCACTTACCGCCAAATTCTAGTCCTCCTACATCCAGTTGTGCATGAACTTTAGGTGCTAAATGTATGAATTAGTTCACAAATCTGCCTTAAATCCTGACTTTCATCAGTGCAAAACCTGCTCAAACCAGCGGTAATCGGCTTGGGGCGAAAGGCGAAGAACACCGTTGACAGCCTCCACTCGAAACCAGATGACATCCGCCTCCTGGGTCGGCTCCAGCCCCTGCGGGTACCGCAGGCGGTACCCGATGCAACCACAGTCGGGGTCGAATACCCAATTGCCGGGCGATACCGTGCCCACGGTTGCCATCGTTGCATTCCCGGCAAAGTTGGGTGTACCCTGCAGGAGGGCAAACGGATTGATGGTCTTGGGCTCTGCGGATCTGCCAGGCGACCGTGTGGTTCTGAGCAGTTGCTCCAGGGTCAGGGTGTCGCGCACGGCTTTGAGGGTCAGTTGCACGGTGAGCCTTTCAGCTTGACCTTGCACGACTCCCACTTGGCGTTCAAACGCCCCAATCAGTGCGACCAGCACTGCGGTAACCAGCGCCCACTCCAGCAGGCGATGATTCTGCCAGGGGCTTGCCGCCACCATAGACCTAGCCGCCGCCTTTGCCCATGGCAGCCTGCCCCAGGTTCCACAACGGCAGGAACACGCCCAGTGCCAGCAGCAGTACCAGCACGCCAATGACGGCCAGCAAAATGGGCTCTATGGCGGCAGACAGGCCCTTGATGTTGTAGTCGGTCTCGCGTTCGTACATGCCAGCAATCTCGAACAGCAGATTGTCCAGTTCGCCCGTCTCTTCACCTACGTTGATCATTTGCAGTACCACGGGCGTGAAGACCCCCGTTGCCGCCGCGCAGCGCGAGATGCTCTCGCCGCGTTCAATGCCATCGCGCATCTGCTCGATGCGCGACCCGATGAAAGCGTTATCCACCGTCTGCGCCACCACGGTCAGGGCTTGAACCAGGGGCACACCACTTTGGCTGGAGAGTGCAAAGCTGCGGGCAAACCGGGCCAGTGTGGCCTTGAGGATGATCTCGCCAATGATGGGCAGTTTGAGCTTGCGCGAATCCCAGCGGTAGCGGCCCTCGGTGGTGCGCAGATAGGCGCGCACTGCGATGGCGGCTCCAATGCCGGCGGCAATCAGCAGCGGCC
>Ga0208398_100643_pt1 | contig 19474 bp, 18 predicted proteins | sample LakWasMe79_HOW10_2_FD_183905 | JGI IMG/M metagenome (GOLD analysis project Ga0208398, IMG submission 183905) | Freshwater sediment methanotrophic microbial communities from Lake Washington under simulated oxygen tension - Sediment Metagenome... | ecosystem: Environmental > Aquatic > Freshwater >...
GTGCCGCCGGCCACCGTGGGGATCAGGTTGACATAGCTCTCGCGCAGCACATTGCCTTCTTCGGTGAAGGCCAGCACCCAGGCCACGCCCTCGCCTTCGGCAAAGTTCTCGGTCTCGTTGCCCGAGGCATAACCCTCGCCCTCAAACAGCGGCACCAGCGGGTCGGCCGCCAGCCCCTGGCTGAGGTAGTCGCGCAGGCCGCCCTTGTACAGCCAGGTCTGGGTGTCACCGGTCTTTTCGGTGGTCAGCGTCACCGTGACACCCGGCATCAGCACCGCCTTGCTGCGCAGCAGGTGGGTCAGCTCGGCGCGGGGCAGGTCGGTGGACTCGAAGTAGGTCGCATCGGGCCAGGCGCGCACGCTGGTGCCTTGCTTGCGCTCACCCTTGGTGGCCTCGCGGACGGCCAGCGGCTCGATCACGTCGCCACCTGAAAACGCCAGGCTGGCGCACTGGCCCTCGCGCCAGACGCTGACCTGCAGCCGCTTGGCCAGCGCATTGGTCACGCTGACGCCCACGCCGTGCAGGCCGCCGGAAAAGCTGTAGGCGCCGCCCGAGCCCTTGTCGAACTTGCCACCGGCGTGCAGCCGGGTGAAGACGATCTCCACCACCGGCACCTGCTCCTCGGGGTGCAGGCCGAAGGGGATGCCGCGGCCATCATCGTCCACGCTGACCGAGCCGTCGCTGTGCAGCGTGACGGCGATGCGCTTGCCAAAACCCGCCAGCGCCTCGTCGGCGGCGTTATCGATGACTTCCTGGACGATGTGCAGCGGATTGTCGGTGCGGGTGTACATGCCCGGCCGCTGCTTGACGGGCTCCAGGCCCTTGAGGACGCGGATCGAGGCTTCGCCGTAGCTGCCGGCTTGCTTGGGAGGGGTGGCCATGGCCGGCGATTCTAGGGACCGGCCGGGCGCACCCCGGGCGGGGCCTTGTCGCCCCGGCAGCGGTGGCCCGCGGGGGATGCCGCTACAGTGCCGGCCATGTCCGCGCCCTCCCTGCCTGCGTCCGCCGTGTCCGCCCAGCCACCCCGCCTGTCCATGACCCAGGTGCTGGTCTGCGGCGCCATGATCGTCACCCTGTCCATGGGCATCCGCCACGGCTTCGGCCTGTGGTTGCAGCCGATCACCATGGAGCGTGGCTGGACGCGTGAGACCTTCGCCTTCGCCATCGCGGTGCAGAACCTGGCCTGGGGCGCCGCCGGGCCCTTCGCCGGCATGCTGGCCGACCGCTTCGGTGCCTACCGGGTGCTGCTGGTCGGTGGCTTGATGTATGCGCTGGGCCTGGTGCTGATGGCACTGTCCACCTCGGGCCTGGCGTTCACCGGCTCGGCCGGCGTGCTGATCGGCATGGCCCAGTCGGGCTGCACCTACGCGGTGATCTACGGCGTGATCGGCCGCAACGTGGCGGCCGACAAGCGCAGCTGGGCCATGGGTGTGGCCGCGGCGGCCGGCTCCTTCGGCCAGTTCCTGATGGTGCCGGTGGAAAACTGGCTGATCGGCAGCTGGGGCTGGCAGAACGCGCTGTTCGTGCTGGGCTGCGCCGCGCTGGTCATCCTGCCGCTGGCCCGCGGCCTGAAGGAGCCGCCGCAGGCCGCGCATACCGGCTTCCAGCAAAGCATCGGCCAGGCACTGCGCGAGGCCTTCGGCTACCGCAGCTTCCAGCTGCTGATGGCCGGCTACTTCGTCTGCGGCTTCCAGGTGGTGTTCATCGGCGTGCACATGCCCAGCTACCTGAAGGACCAGGGCATGGCGCCGGGCGTGGCCACCACCGCGCTGGCGCTGATCGGCCTGTTCAACGTCTTCGGCACCTATGCCACCGGCGTGCTGGGCCAGCGCCTGGCCAAGCGCCACATCCTGGCCACCATCTACGCACTGCGCTCGCTGGCCATCGTGCTGTTCCTGTGGCTGCCGCTGAGCCCGGTGAGTGTTTATGTCTTCTCGGCCACCATGGGCCTGCTGTGGCTGTCCACCGTGCCGCCCACCAACGCGGTGGTGGCGCAGATCTTCGGCGTGCAGTACCTGTCGATGCTGGGTGGCTTCGTCTTCTTCAGCCACCAGGTCGGCTCGTTCCTGGGCGTCTGGCTGGGCGGTGTGCTCTACGACCGCACCGGCAGCTACGACGTGGTGTGGTGGATCGCGGTGGCGCTGGGTGTGTTTGCCGCGCTGATCAACCTGCCGGTGCGCGAAGCCGCCATCGCGCGGGGTGCGGCCGCCACCGCGGCCGCATGACGGCGCTGTCCGCAAGACCTGCACCCATGCGCCCGATTGCCCGCCTGGCACTGTGGACCGCCGTGGTGGCCGCACTGGCCACGGTGTTTGCCGCCTACCTGAACCCGCACCTGGTGGTCGACCTGGCCAACCGGGTCTGGGCCTGCTTCTGATGCACGCCGGCCTGCCCCCGTCGCCCTGGCTGCTGCGCTGGGCCCATCTGCTGCCGGCGGGCGGCCGGGTGCTGGACCTGGCCTGCGGCCGCGGCCGGCATCTGCGCTGGCTGGCCCTGCAGGGCTGGGCGGTGACCGGCATCGACCACGACGCCGACGCCCTGGCCGCCAGCGCCGACCTGGCCGCGGCCGGCCGGGCCGAACTGATCCAGGCCGATGTGGAGAGCGGCCCCTGGCCCTGCCCTGGCCGGCAGTTCGACGCCATTGTGGTCGCCCATTACCTCTGGCGCCCGCTGTGGCCGCAGTTGCTGGACGCGCTGGCCCCTGGCGGCGTGCTGGTCTACGAAACCTTTGCCGCCGGCAACGAGACGGTCGGCAAACCCTCGCGCCCCGACTTCCTGCTGCAGCCGGGTGAACTGCTGGTGCGCTGCGCCGGCCTGCGCATCGTGGCCTTTGAAGACGGCTTCCTGACCGCCCCGGCGCGCTTCATACAGCGGGTGGTGGCGGTGCGCCCGGGCGCCGATGCCGCGACGCCGGCACGCCATCTGCTGCAACCCTCGACCAGCGGCTGAGGCGCCCGCATCCGACAAGCGCCGCCGGGCCCCGCAGCGGCAGCTAAAATCGCCGCTTCGATAGGAACCCGCATGAAACCCATTGTTGGCAGCATCGTCGCCCTGGTCACGCCGATGTTCGAGGACGGCAGCGTCGACTACGACGGCCTGCGCACGCTGATCGACTGGCACATCGCCGAAGGCACCGACTGCATCGGCGTGGTCGGCACCACCGGCGAATCACCCACCGTGTCGGTGGAGGAGCACTGCGAGATCATCCGCGTATCGGTGGCCCATGCCGCCGGCCGCGTGCCGATCATGGCTGGCGCCGGTGCCAATTCCACCCGCGAGGCGATCGAGCTCACCCGGTTCTCGAAAGAGGTCGGCGCCGACTGCACGCTGCAGGTCGTGCCCTACTACAACAAGCCCTCGCAGGAAGGCATCTACCAGCACTTCAAGGCGATTGCCGAGGCGGTGGATCTGCCAGTGGTGCTGTACAACGTGCCCGGCCGCACCGTGGCCGACATGCAGCCCGAGACCACGCTGCGCCTGGCCCAGGTGCCGGGCGTCGTCGGCGTCAAGGAAGCCACCGGCAACATCGAGCGGGCGGCCCAGCTGATCAAGCACGCACCCGCGGGCTTCAAGATCTACTCGGGTGACGACGGCACCGCCGTGGCCCTGATGCTGCTGGGCGGCCATGGCAATGTCAGCGTCACCGCCAACGTCGCGCCCAAGCTGATGCACGAGCTGTGCATGGCCGCCATCGCCGGCGACGTCAAGCTGGCGCGCACCCTCCACCTGCGCCTGCTGTCGCTGCACAAGCAGCTGTTCTGCGAGCCCAGCCCGGCGCCCACCAAGTGGGCGATGTCGCGCCTGGGCCGCTGCCGGCCGGAGGTGCGGCTGCCGATCACTCCGCTGACACCCGCCGGCCAGGCCCTGGTTGACAGCGCGCTGCGCGACGCCGGCCTGCTGTGAGCCGACGCCTGCTGAACCACCGTCCCACCTTCACCCAACGGGGCCTCCGCGCCCGGCCGGTTCGTCCGGCCCTTCCCGCCGCCACCGCCAACCCGGCGGCCGGCTGTCCGCCCAAGCGCTCCCTGGAGATCCGCACCGTGAATTCCGTGTTTGCCATCACCCCGTTGCGGGGCGCCACGCTGTTGCTGGCCCTGTCCCTGGCGGGCTGTTCGTCGCTGGACGGCCTGATGTCGGGCGACAAGGTCGACTACCGCTCGCAAGCCACCAAGACGGCCCAGCTGGAGGTGCCGCCCGACCTGACCCAACTGGCCCGTGAAGGCCGCTACCAGCCACAGGGTGGTGTGGTCAGCGCCTCGACGATGCGCCAGGCCGGCACCACCGCTGCGCCAGCCGCCCCGGCCGCGGTGGTGGCTCCGCAGGCCCTGAACGACATGCGCATCGAGCGCCAGGGCAACAGCCGCTGGCTGGTCACCGCCCTGCCCCCCGAGAAGCTGTACCCGCTGCTGAAGGCCTTCTGGACCGAGCGCGGTTTCGCGCTGGCCGTGGACAACCCCGAGATCGGCATGATGGAGACCGACTGGGCTGAAAACCGCGCCAAACTGCCGCAAGACTCGGTGCGCAACCTCATCGGCAAGGCTTTCGACGCGCTGTACTCCGTTCCCGAGCGGGACCGTTTCCGCACCCGCATTGAGCGCACGGCCAACGGCAGCGAGGTGTTCATCAGCCACCGCGGGCTGATCGAGGTCTTCACCAACGAGTTCAAGGACCGCACCGTCTGGCAGCCGCGTCCGACCGACCCCGAACTGGAAGCCGAGTTTCTGTCGCGCCTGATGGTCAAGCTGGGCGCACCCGAGGAAGGCGCCCGCGCCGTGGTGGCCAACGCGCCGGCTGCACCTGTGCGTGCGCGCTCTGCCACCCTGCCCGATGCGGCAGCCATGGAACTGGACGACGGCTTCGAGCGCGCCTGGCGCCAGGTCGGCCTGGCACTGGACCGGGGCGGCTTCACGGTCGAGGACCGGGACCGCAGCGCCGGCCTGTACTTCGTACGCTACGTTGATCCCAAATCCGCCGGCCGGGACGAACCCAACTTCTTCAGCCGGCTGTTCGGTGGCGAGAAAGACAACACCAAGCCGCAGCGCCTGCGTGTGCTGGTGAAGGCTGCCGGCGCCAAGACCCAGGTGACGGTACAGAACAGCCAGGGCGCGGCCGACAACAGCGTGGCCGCACGCACCATCGTCGGCAAGCTGATCGACGAGTTGAAATAAGGCGGCAACCGGCCAGGCCCACCCGGGCCTGGCCGTATGCGTCCGGCCAAGTCATCTTGACGCCGGCGATGCTGGCGTTCAGGCCCTGGGCTTCCAGCAGTAGGGGAGCAAATCAGCCAGCGCCGAGGCGGGCTGTGTAGGCAGCCTTTCCAGCACGTCCTTCAGGTACGCATAGGGCTCATGCCCGTTGAGCCTGGCGGTGTGCAACAGGCTCATGATGGCCGCAGCCCGCTGGCCGGCGCGCAGGCTGCCGGCGAACAGCCAGTTCTTCCTGCCCAGCGCGATGGGCCGGATCAGGTTCTCGATGCGGTTGTTATCCGCAGCCAGGTCGCCGTCGTCGATGAAGCGTGTGAGCGCCGCCCAGCGCTTGAGGCTGTAGTCGATGGCCCTGGCCGTCGCGCTGCCGTCAGGCACCTTTTGCCGATTGGCGATCAGCCAGGCGTGTAGCAGGTCGGCCGCCGGCCTGGCCTTGGTCTGTCGCAATCGCAGCCGCTCGTGGCGTTTCAGGTCCTTGGCCTCGCGCTCGATGTCGTAGAGCGTGCCGAACAGCTTGAGCGCGCCCTCGGCCAGCGTGCTTTGGTGGTTGGCCCACAGCTCGTGGAACTTACGCCGGGCGTGCGCCAGGCAGCCGGCCTCGGTCACGCCCGCGTTCATCACCTGCTTGTAGCCGGCGTAGTCGTCGCAGATCAGCGTGCCGCGCCAACCGCCGCCGCCGTCTTCGTCGATGCCCAGGAAGCGCTTGGCGTTGTGCCCGGCGCGGCTCTCGGCGAAGTCGAAGACCACGGCGTTGATGTCATCCCAGGCGGTGGTGCAGTAGCTCCACAGGTAGGCCCGGTGCGTCTTGCCATGGCCGGGCTTGAGCATCGCCACCGGCGTCTCGTCAGCGTGCAGCACGCGCCGGCCCAGCAGATCCTCGCGCATGGCATGCACCAGCGGGGCCAGTTCGACCCCGATGGCGCCGATCCACTCGGCCTGGGTGGACCGCGGCACGGCGTAACCTGCGCGGCCGAGGATTGCCTCCTGGCGGTACAGCGGCTGATGGTCGATGTACTTGGCCACCACCACATGCGCCATCAGGCCGGCCGTGGCCAGCCCCTTGTCGATCACACAGGCCGGTACAGGCGCCTGGGTCAGCGTCTGGCACTGGGCGCAGACCCACTTGCCTCGCACATGCCGCTCCACGCTGAAGCGGCCGGGCTCGTAGTCCAGCTTCTCGGCCACGTCCTCGCCGATGCGCGTCATCTGGCAGCCGCAGCCTGGCGCGGTGCAGGTGGTGTTCTCGGGCTCATGGTGGATGTCGTGGCGTGGCAGGTGCGCCGGCAGCGGTTGCCGCTTCGGGATCTGCTTCTCACCCGCTGGCTTGGCGGGCCGCTGGAGCTTGCCCACCTCGCGCTCCAGCGCCTCCAGGTCCTCGTCGATGGCCTCTTCCAGCAAGCTCTTCTGCTCGGGGCTGAAGCGCTCGGAGGTGGCGGCGAACTTCAGCCGCTTGAGCACCGCCATCTCGTGCGCCATCTTGGCGTTGACGGCGCTGATGTGCTTGATCTGGGCCTGCTGCTGCAGGGCCAGCGCGCACACCTCGGCGAAGCTCATGCCCGAGAACGCGGGGTCCAGGGCTGGATCGATTGCCGGAGCGCTGCTGCTGTCCATCACGGCGGTGATGGTGCCAGCCAGCACAGCTGGCCACCATCGGCACAGTCGGCAATTGCGCAGTCACACCACGGTGATCACGCCCGCCTCGCCGATGCGTTGCCAGGGCAGGCCCAGCACCAGGGCATCCAGTTGCGGCCGGGTCAGCGACAGCGTGCTGCCGTCCTTGGGCCAGACGAAGCGGCCCACGTTCAGCCTTCTCGCGGCCAGCCACACGCCGATGCCGTCGTGCACCAGCACCTTCATGCGATTGGCCCGCCGGTTGGCGAACAGGTAGGCGTGGTGCGGTCGGGCCTCACCGAAGACCTTGACCACCCGTGCCAGTGCCGACTCGGTTCCGGCGCGCATGTCCAGCGGCTCGCAGGCCAGCCACACCGCGTCCACGCGGATCACCGCAGCAACTCACGGGTCCAGGCTGCGAAGTCCGCGGCGGCGCTGCAAGGCCAGGTGATGGTCATCGTGACCGGGCCACGGTGCAGCTCGACGCGGATGTCGGCTGGTGCCGGCGCAGTCTGCGGCGCCACCAGCGGCAGCGCGATGAACTCGCCTGTCCTGGCCGGACCTGCCTTGCCCTCACGCGCCAGTTGCCGCCAGCGGTGCACGACATTGGCGTTGATGCCGTGCGCCATCGCCACCTTGGCTACCGATGCCCCGGTCTCGTTGCATGCGGCCACCACCTGCGCCTTCATCCCCGCGCTGTACCGCCGCCGGGTATCCGTCTTCTCGCTTGTCATCGTGTCCACCTAAGTTACGTGGACACGATCCTTGCCGCCGCTTCGGCATCATTCAAGATGACTTCGCCGGACGCATACGGTGCGCTTTCGCCATCAGTCAGTCCGACGACATGGTCATCAACGAGACCCGTTCCGCCCTGCACGCCGGGTGCGTCCAATTCGCCAACTCGACTTGGGCGTACCCCTGATGTCCTCGTCACATCGCGCGTGCCTTGACCGTCTTCAAGAACTCGGCAAACAGCGCAGCCGATTCGATCGGTTTCTCCAACGTTGGCAAATGCCCGCATTCCGGCAGCACTTCGAACCGCGCATTCGGCAGCGCCGTCGCCAGCGCTTGGCCCACCGCAACGGGCACCAACGCGTCCTGCTCACCCCAAAACACCAGGGCCGGCATCGTCAAGGCGCCGAGCCTGGATTCGGCCTCCCGCCGCACGCCGAGCGCGCGCGCCTGCGCGGCGCCAGCCGGGCCGCCCACGCGCTGGGCCATCGCCTTGAATACGGCGGCCTGAGCCACGGCGTCCTTGTGAACGACGAGCCCTGCCAGCATGTCGACCACGGCAACGGGCGTCGCCTCCAGACCGCCGGCCAGATCGGGCCCGCCGGCCTGCGGCGCGGCCGGGTTGCAGCCCATGAGCCAGAGCGCCGTCACGCGCTCCGGCGCGGCCAGCGCCACCTCCATGGCCAGGTTGCCGCCATACGACGTGCCGACCAGCGCGAAGTGCGCGGGTGCGCGCTTCAAGATGTCAGCGACGCTGTCTTCCAGCCGCGGCTGGGGCGACAGCAGCACATGCGGCACGATGGCCTCTCCCAGCGCGGCGATCACGTCGCGGTACAGCTGCTCGTCGCACAGCAGGGCGGGAATGAAGACGACTGGCGTGGCCGGGACTGGCTTGCTCATGGATGTTTCCTTTTCGGTGGGCGTGGACTCGGAATCAAGTGATCGGCCTGGGTGAGCAAAGCGAGCAGCTGCGTCGGCGGCACGCCGGTCTTTCGCAGCGTCGTGACGCCCATGGCCAGCGCCAGCAGGGCGCCGGACCGCTCGGACGCTTCGCTCCCGGTACAACCCAGGCGGCGCAGCGTCGCCTCCATCAAGGCGCCGACGCGAGCGGTGTGAGATTGCGCGAATGCCACCAGCTCGGCGTCGCCAGGCGCGAGTTCGGCGACGGCGTTGACGAACAGGCAGCCGCGGGTACCGCCATCGATATCCGCGATGACGGCGAGCATGGCACGAACCGCTTCGCGCGGGTCGCTGCAGGAAGCGACCCACTCCGTCAGTGCCGCGTAGCGTTCATCCGCGTAAACGCGAACAGCGGCCATCAGCAGCGCGTGTTTCGACCCGAAGCAGGCATAGAAGCTTGACCGGCTGAGCCCCATCGCATCGCTCAGCGTGTCCAGCGAGGTGGCCTCGTAGCCCTGTTGCCAGAACACGTCCATCGCTGTGCGCAGCGCCGTCCCGGCATCGAAGCCGCGGGGGCGGCCGAGGAGCGCTTTCGTGACGGCAGGGATTCTGGACATGAGCTACATTCTGGACCAATTCGTCCAGAAATCGAAGTTGCTGACTTCAATTTCCCCGCAAACCGGCCGGCTGAATTTGACGATTGACAGCCAGGCCATCGTTTTAACCGTCTTGACAGGACCCCCATGACAAACGCTGCCCGTTTCGAACTCTTCTCGTTTTGGCGCACCTCCGCGACCTATCGCGTGCGCGTCGCGTTCAACCTGAAGGGCGTGACGCCGCAGGAGCGCACCATCAATCTCGATGCCGGCGAGCAGCGCGGCGAGGCTTTCCTGAAGATGAACCCGATGGGTGCCATCCCGGCACTCGTGGACCACGGTCCCGGTCAGTCGCAAACGCCACTGACACAGTCGCTGGCGATCCTGGAATTCATCGACGAGAGCTTCCCGACGCCCGCGCTGCTGCCCGCCGATGCACACGGCCGTGCCCGCGTGCGCTCATTGGCTGCGATGCTGGCCGCCGACACGCATCCGCTCATCACGCCGCGGGTGAAGAAATACCTCACCGCCACCAACGGTTTCGACGACGCGGCCTGGCGCGCATGGCAGATCCACTGGTTCACCACGGGCTTGCAGGCGCTGGAGCAGCGCCTGGCCAGCGAACCCGGGACCGGCGCCTTCTGCCATGGCGACACGCCGACGATCGCCGACATTTGTCTGGCCAGCATCATCGCGGTGATGCGAATCTTCAAGATCGAGGTGCCTGGCATCCCGACGGTGATGCGCGTGATGGCTGCCTGCGAGCAGCTCGATGCCTTCGCGGCGGCGGACCCGAGCCGTCAGGTCGGCGCGCCGCAAGCCTAACGGCTGTTTTGCCGTTGTCCCCGCCCGCGACCCATCCACATTCAAGGAATCGCGCCATGCCCATGCCCATGCGCACAGGAACGGCTGCTTGGCGTCGACCAATTTGGGGCGGCCAATGTCAGCAGAGGGTCGATTCGAGCCCGCCGGACCAAGAAGGACCGGTCGTTCGTGGTTCGCGGCTTCGGAGCATCAGCACGTCGGTCAGCTGTCCCACGCATTGCTGACACTCATGCCGGCACTGGCCGCCGGGTTGAATGTCGGCTTGGTGGCGCTGACCCGGCATACGCCCAGCGGCGGTGACCGGCTCCTTACGCTGCAAAGCGGTAAACAAGGAGGAGCGGGTCGAAGTGTCTGCGGTGAGATCCTTCCCAGTGCGGTCTTTGGATGACCTTGAATCCAAGTCCGGGCCGGGCAGGCCAGCACTGCCGCGTCGGCGACAGCCCGCGCGCCGGGGCAGGCCATACTGGCCCATGGCCGCGGCACCCGCTCCCTCCGCCCACTTCCTGCTCACGGCCCCGGTGCTGCCCACGCTGTGTCGCCTGGCGGTGCCCAACATCGTGGCCATGGTGGGCAGTGCAGTGTCGGCCATCGCCGAGACCGCCTACGTGGGCCAACTCGGCGTGGGGGCGCTGGCGGGCATGGCGCTGGTGTTCCCGCTGCTGATGCTGCAGCAGATGTTCTCCGGCGGTGCGATGGGCGGCGGCATCGCGTCGCTGGTGTCGCGCGCCCTGGGCGCCGGCCAGACGGCGCGCGCCGAGGCCCTGGTGGTGCATGCCCTGGGCGTCGCGGTGGTGGCGGGGCTGGCCACCACGTTGCTGATGCTGACGCTGTCGGACGCTGTTTTCGAAGCGCTCGGCGGCCGCGGTGAGCCGCTGGTGCAGGCGGTGGCCTATGCCCATGTGGCCTTTCTCGGCTCCACCGGCGTGTGGCTGCTCAACACCTTGTCGGCGGTGCTGCGGGCCACCGGCAACATGCTGGTGCCGTCTGCCGTCCTCATCGCCGTGGGCCTGTCTCAGGTGGCACTGGCCGGCGTGTTCGGCCTGGGCGCCGGGCCGGTCCCGCGGCTGGGCATGCCGGGCATCGCCCTGGGCCAGGTGCTGGCCTATGCCGGCGGCACAGTGGTGCTGGGCTGGTACCTGCACAGCGGCAAGGCGCGCATCCGCCTGCGCCTGGGTGGTGCCACCTGGCAGCCGGCGTTGGCGCGCGACCTGCTGCAGCTGGGCCTGAAGGCCTGCGCTTCGCCGGTGCAGACCATCGGCACGATGATGATCCTGACCTGGCTGGTGGCGCGCAGCGGCCCGCAGGCGCTGGCCGGTTACGGCATCGGCACGCGGCTGGAATTCCTGCTGGTGCCGCTGGCTTTCAGCTTCGGCGCCGCCTCGGTGCCGCTGATCGGCATGGCCATCGGTGCTGACCAGGTAGCTCGGGCGCGCCGTGTCGGCTGGACGGCGGCGGGGATGGCCGGCCTGCTGCTGGGCACCGCCGGCCTGGTGCTGGCCGTGGTGCCCGATCTTTGGACCGACCGCTTCACCAAGGATCCGGCCGTGCTGGCCGCGGCCGACACCTACTTCCACTGGGCCGGTCCGTTCTACGCGCTGTACGGCGCTGGGCTCAGCTTGTACTCGTCGGCCATCGCGGCCAACCGGGTGGGCGGCCAGATGCTGGCCGGCACGCTGCGGCTGCTGCTAGTGGCGGCCGGCGGCACGGTGCTGGTGGCTGCCAAGGCGCCGGCCTGGGCCATCTTCGCCCTGGTGGCGGTGGGCATGGCCGCCTATGGCACCGCGTCGATCCTGCTGGTGCGCTACACGCCCTGGGCGCCGCCGCCGCGACTGGCGCCGGCTTGAGTCTGCGCCGCCTGGCCTGCCCATGGCGCCGGCGTGGCCGCGGGCTGGTATCGGCCGGTGGCCTGAGCGTGGAGGGGCACGCTGGCGTCATTGACGTTGCGCGGCAGACGATGTCGTCGGAGGCCAGGGGTTGCTCGGAGATCGCGAAGCCACCGAGGAGCGGTCGACAGCAGAAGACTGTCTGCAGCCGCTCAGGGTTGGCAGGTGAACGGCAGCCCGAGCCGAAACCGGTCGAACGACCGTCAACAAGGCGGATGACCGCTGCACCTCCCTGACCGGTCACTCGCGTAGCGCAGCCGACGCGTCGGGCCGCGAATGATTCGTGCTGCCCCTGACGACCGGCGAAACCCGACCCATGGCTAAAGTTGACCTGCGGCCAACAGAAGCGTTGAAGGCTGGTGGAGCCCGTCACAATCAAGACTTGACCCTCGTTTGTTCGAGATGCCCACTTTTCATCATGGATAAATTCGTGCTGCGGCAGCAGGTGCTGGACCGGCTCGCCGAAGACCTGCTGCAAGCCGAACAGGCAGCACGGGTGGCTCATGAAGCGGCGACTCACGAAGAGAACATCGCCGAAAACAAATACGACACCTTGGGGCTCGAAGCCGCCTACCTGGCCACCGGCCAAGCTCGTCGCGCCGAAGCCATCCGCCAAGCGATAGCCAATTGGCGCCAATTCCGCCCGAGCCCCTACGATGCCAGCAAAGGTATACAGCTCGGAGCGCTAGTCTGCCTAGTCGATTCCGAAAACAAGCAGCAACAGCTTCTTCTCGGCCCGGTTGGGGGCAGCATGAAGTTGGTGAGCGGCGCTCAGCTAGTTCAGGTCATCAGCAGCGAAGCCCCTTTGGGCAGGGCCATGTTGGGCAAATGCGAGGGTGATGAGGTGTCGATACAGGTCGCACCAATCCGACAGCAGTTTGAGGTGTTGTGGGTTCATTGAGCCGAAAGCAAGTTCGCGCCGAATTGATCAGAAATTACTGGCCCCGGCCTCTTCAGCTCTGCACAACTCCTGACGAGCTATGCGGAGTTCGTTCGCGCCCCCGGCCTCGCGCACATCAGTTCGCTTCGGCGGCACTGACCGCGAGGCAGGTCAGTGTCGGCAGTACCAGTTGGCGCCCGAGGTCGGCAGACGCTCGGGTGGCGCGAAGTTACCGTCAAGCTGGCGAGGTCAGCAGTACCTAGAAACCCGGCCTTGGTCCACGGCGCTGTGGGCGGATTACGAGGCGACCATGGCGCAGGGGCGAACGTCAGCACCCGCCGCCTGCGAACTGGTGCTGCCGACCCATGCCGGCCCTCCAGAGCCCTGGATTCATTGCCGCAAAGCCGCCATAGGGCCGGACCCAAGATGCGAGAGGCGTGATGTACCTGGTGCAAAGTCGCGCGCGTGCAACGCTGTCCTTCCGGGCCTCATCTTCTTTGCGGATGCGTTGGCAATTCGGTGACTGTCTTGGTTCGCGACGCCCGCGATGCGTCGCGAGCAGGATCATCGTGGCCAGCGCTGTCGGCGCGTCTCGCCGATTCATTAGAGCACCTCGTCGGCGCGCTGCAGCAGCGACTGCGGTACCACGATTCCCAGTGACTTGGCTGTGTTCAGGTTGATCACCAGCTCGAAAAGCGCCGGCTGCTCAATCGGCAGCTCGGCGGGCCGCGCGCCTCTCAGGATCTTGTCGGCGTACTTGGCGACATAGCGAAACATGTCGTTGAGTTTGGTGCCGAAGCTGAACAACGCGCCGTCCAGCGCATGCTCGCGAAGGGTGGTCGCGGTGGGCAAGCGGGCCGAGCGCAGCAAGGCATGCAGTGGCTGGCGGTTCGCCAAAAACATGCTGTCGCCGGGGACCATGACGGCTTGTTGCCGCGCCCGGACGATCGACTCCACGGTTGGCAAGATTCGCTCTGGGTCGAACACGACGTAGCGCTGCATCTGAAGGCCGAGAGCCGATCCTGCTCGTTGCATTGCGGACCAGCCCGGATCGGTGGTGATCGATCCGCCGGCTTGCAGCACCGCGATCCTTCGCGCACCGGGCACCATCTCGTGCAGGAACTCGATCGTCTTGCCCAGCACCTCCTCGTACGGGATCGAGAGCCCGGTGACGCTGCCGCCCGGCCGCGCCAGGCTGGCAACCAGGCCGTTCTCGACCACATTGCTGGCCACGGCCATCACGATCGGCAGTGCCGGCGCCGCGCTGTGTGCCGCACGGGCCGGTTGAGTCGTGCTGGTGACGATGAGCTCGACCTCCTGCGCTACCAGCGCGCTGGCCAGCGCATCGAGGCGGCGGAGGTCACCGTCGGCGTAGACGATGCGGTAATCGACGTTGTCGCCCTCAATCCAGCCCAGTTCAGCCATGCCGCGCCTGAACTCCGCCCAATACCCGTTGGTGGAGGCGGCTGATCCGCCGGCCAACAAGCCGACGCGACGCCGCACCTTGCCAATCTGCGCACGACCCGAGCAGTGCGCCGCAAGCAACCCGGCGCCGCCGAAGGTACAAAGCACTCGGCGCCGAATCATTGGATCACCGCGTCGGTACGCGGCAGGGCTGAGTTAGGCATCTTTCGGCCCGCTGCGCGCATCACGCGCGGGGCGGAGTTGCCAAGCTGCAGCAAGTCTCGCTGCAGGCAATCGGCATAGCTGAGGCGATAGAGAAGGATATCTTCCTTAGCCCGGGTGCTGAGCACGAGCTCAAGCACGCAGACGCGGCGCAGCACAGCAATCGGTGTCTGCGCGCGCAGCGCAAGAGCGTGGCCAGCGAAACCGGCGACCAGCACGCACTTGAGAAGTCGTCGCTCGTTCATTCGGTACCACAATCCGTTGGCAGCATACCTGACTGTGGCGATAGGCAGTAAATGGCCAGGTGTGTAAGTTCGCGACAGTGCCAGAAAGCTGACCGCCGACTCGACAGCGTCGCTGGCGGGGTTCAACTTACGGCGACCTTGGCGTAGACATGCGGCCGCTGGCGTAATCCGCCCGCCCTTGCCCTGCCACCCACGCGACCCGGACGCGCGGCGCGCCTGGGCATACTGCGCCGCATGAAGCACGATGCCTGGCGCCGCCAACCCGAGACCTACCCCTTCAGCGGCGAGATCCTGCCCCGCTACACCGATGTGGACCTGTGGCAGCACCTGAACAACGTCGCGCTCATCAGCCTGCAGATCGAGTCGGTGCAGCGCCTGCTGCTGGACGTGGCGGACGACGCCGCATGGCGCGCCGGGCCGGCTGCGATCGGGCCCGAGACCACCTCGACTGACTTCATCGCCGAGGCCTACTACCCCACCCCGCTGACCGCCGCCGCCCGCATCACGCACGTGAACGAGCGCGACATCGGCATCGCGTCGGCCCTGTTTCAAAAGGGCCACTGCGTGGGCCTGCACCAGTCGCGCGTGGTGAGCTGGGCGCCCGACGGCCAGCCCGTGCCCATGTCTGCCGAACTGCGCGCCGCGTTCGCCGGACGCATGGCCGCACAGCCCCCGCTGCCGCCCGGCGGTGAACCCGAAGCCGGCCACAAGCCCGCACTTGCACAACCCGACGACGCGGCAGGCGGCGCCCCGGCCGACAGCATGCAGGTCCTGCCCCGTCGCCCGGCGGACTTTCCCGCCCACTACCCGCTGGCCAGCCGGTTTGGCGACCACGACGCCACCGGCCGCACCAGCGACCAGGCCCTGGGCCGCATGGCCGAACAGGGCCGGGTGAACCTGCTGACCGCGCTCATGGGCCCTGAGCGCCTGGCCTCGCCCGTGGGCTTCATGGTGGCCCATGTGTCAATGCGCTGGCTGCGGCGCGGCCGGGCGCCCGCCGCCTGGACCGTGGGCAGCGGCGTGCTGCGCAGCGGCGATCGCAGTATCACCATCCGGGCGCAACTGAGCGATGGCGACGATTGCCACGCTGTGTGCGATTCGGTGATGGTGGCGATCGACCGCGAAGCGCGGCAAAGCATTCGCCTGCCGGGCGACCTGCGCGCCGCGGTGGAGCGGCTGTCAGTGCGGTGACGGCCTTTCAGCGCGGTCGCGGCCTCGGCGCAGGAGCCTGACAACCGACCTCGTCTTGGCAAGCCGCCTGATCAACCCTTGGAGCCGCGATGTCCATCCCCAAGGCCGCCACCGGCGAACTGGCACGGGTGCCGGCCGTTCTCGCGGTATTTGGCATCGCCAAGCCGGCGGTCTAGTGAATCGGCAGGCCTTGTCCCGCGCGTGACCGACACCGTCGGGTCGGTGGTGGTCCCCTGGTGACCTTTCAACCCAGCCCACCCGCCGAGCCCGCCATGCCCGATTTTCCGCTGCCCAATGCCTCGTTCGACCTCACCGGCCAGGTGGCCCTGGTCACCGGCGCCTCCTCCGGTCTGGGTCACCGTTTCGCGCAGGTGTTGGCGGCAGCCGGCGCCAAGGTCGCCGTGGCTGCACGTCGCACTGACAAGTTGCAGGCCCTGGTGCAAACCATTCGCGCGGCGGGCGGCCAGGCGGAGGCCTTTGCGCTGGACGTGACCCAGGACGCGCAATTCGTGCCCTTGTTCGATGCCATCGAGGCTACGCTGGGTGCGTCGCCCGGCATCCTGGTCAACAACGCTGGAATTCCCGATGCTCAGCGTGCGCACAAGATGTCGGTCGCCGACATCGACCGTGTCATCAGCGTCAACCTGCGCGCGCCCTGGCTGCTGAGTTGCGAGTTTGCGCGGCGCCGCATGGCGGCCCAACTACCTGGCCGCATCGTCAACATCTCCTCAATGGCAGCCTACCAATACAAAGGTGGCGGCGCGGCGCTGTATGCCACCACCAAGATGGCGGTGGTGCGCATGAGCGAGGCGCTGGCGGTGGAGTGGGCCAAGTTCGGCATCAATGTCAATGCCATCGCGCCCGGTGCCTTTGCTTCGGAGATGATGGACGGCATGTTGCAGCGCGTGGGCGACATCACCCAGGGCTTTCCGCGGCAACGCCTGGGCGATCCGGCGCAGATGGATAGCACGCTGCTCTACCTGGTGGCGCCGGCGTCCGAATTCGTGACCGGCACCACCTTGCGAATTGACGATGCGCAAGGTGGTCGGTAGGCGCTGATGAACGCGCAGCGCTGGCTGGGCGATCACCAGCCAGGTGTCGACGGGACAGGAAAGCTTCTAGGAGATGGACATGGCGTGGGACTTTGAGACCGAAGAGGATTTCCAGCAGCAGCTCGACTGGGTGGAACAGTTCGTCACCGAGGAAGTCGAGCCACTTGAGCATGTCTTGGGCAGTCCGTGGGACATCCACGACCCTCGGTTCGACAAGCTGGTTCGGCCATTGCAGGCCATCGTCAAGGCACGAAGGCTGTGGGCTTGCCACCTGGCTCCTCACCAGGGCGGCGAAGGTTACGGGCAGGTCAAGCTGGCACTGCTGAACGAAATCCTGGGCAAGGCCCACTTCGCACCCATTGTCTTTGGCTGCCAGGCACCCGACACCGGAAACGCCGAGATCCTTTCACACTACGGCAGCGAAGCACAAAAGCAGCGCTACTTGACGCCGTTGCTGGCCAACTCGATCGTCTCCTGCTTCGCCATGACCGAGCCGCAAGGTGGTGCCGACCCCAAGGTCTTTACGACCAGCGCGGTCCAGGATGGGAATGACTGGATCATCACTGGCCAGAAGTGGTTCGCGTCCAACGCGCGCTACGCCGAGTTCTTAATCGTGATGGCGGTGACCGATCCGGACAGTCCCCCTTACCGGCGCATGTCGATGTTCATCGTGCCCACGGACGCCCCTGGCCTGCGCATTCTCAGCAACGTGGGGCTGGCCGACGAGCCGGTCGCGACACATGGCCACCTTGAATTCGACCATGTGCGGGTACCTTCGTCCGAAATGCTGGGACAGCGCGGCGAAGCCTTTGCCGTCGCGCAGACCCGACTGGGTGGCGGCCGCATCCACCACGCGATGCGCACGATCGGCCAAGCCCGCAAGGCCTTTGACCAGTTGTGCGAGCGCGCACTGTCGCGCAGTACCCAGGGTGAACTGCTGGCCAACAAGCAGATGGTGCAGGAGAAGATTTCGGATTCGTGGGCACAGCTCGAGCAGTTCCGTCTCCTGGTCCTGCGCACGGCTTGGCGCATTGACAAGTACCAGGACTACATGCGAGTGCGCAAGGACATCTCGGCGGTCAAGGCGTTGATGCCCAAGGTTCTGCACGACATTGCAGAGCGTGCGCTACAAGTCCATGGCGCGCTGGGCGCTTCGACCGATATGCCGTTCAGCGACCAACTGGTGCTCTCGTACCACATGGGGCTGGCCGACGGCCCGACCGAGGTCCACAAGGTGACGGTGGCCAAGCAGGTTTTGCGCGACTACAAGGCCTGCCCGGACATGTTTCCAACCTATCACCGGCCGCGTGCGATTGCGGCTGCGAATGCCAAGTTCCGACATCTGCTGGATTGAACTGAGCTCAGTTTGGATGCGGATCGACAGGCAGCGGATGCCCAAGAACCGACGGGCCTGTGGCGCCTCCGCGCTAGGGCTGCAACCGGGCGCCTTCGGTGCCGTCTCTCGCAATCTTTGTCAAGACCATCCGCCTTGACTTGCCAGACGCCTGGCCTCAGGGAGGATGGGCAGTCAGTAGCTCAGGGAGTGAGTCAGCGGCGGCCCATTCGCCTCGGTGAAGAAATTCTCATGTGAAGAGATGGCCGTGGTCTTCATGGTCCAGCAGTTGGGGCCGATTCGGGGGCAACACCAGGTGCTGCTGCGGCAGCTGGTCTACCAGGCGATCTGGAGCGACGAGTTGGACCGCGCGCCTAGCGAACGCGGCAAGCCCCTACGATCTCTTTGTCGCCGCTGAGCCGGCCCCGGTGGCAGAGGATCTTCCCGGGCCGTGCGGGAAAGGCATTGAAAGTGTCTTCGGCGCCTTCCCGGCCATCGCTGCGCCCTGATGACGGGCAACTAGGCAGCTCTAGACTGACTGCTGCCGGTCAGCCACTCAAGCTCGGTGACCGCGATCGCACGAACCGGCCGTTCATTGGCCGAATTCACGCGCGACTGCGACGCGCACAAAGCCGTCTGTCGTGGCGCTCATAGCCGGCATCCGGTTCACTGCGCAGGCCCCAGCCCCATGGACAGCAGCGCAGCGCTGACGTTGCGCTCGGTCGCGGAAATGTGTTGCGCCAGCAGGCCGGTGGCGCCCTGCGCATCGCGTGCCAGCACGGCCGTCTGCAGTGCCGCATGTTCGTCGTGCTTGGCACGCGTGCCCTGGCGGTGCACGGCCGAGAAGCGCCGGTAACGCTCGGCCTGATCGAAGAGGTCCGCGACCAGTCGTTGCAAGGTGGGCGAGCGGGCGCCCGCATACAGCGAAAGATGAAACGCGCGGTGGCGCGCAGACCAATCGTCGTCCAGGACGGCGGGCGCGCTGCCGATACGCCGATCGGCCAGCGCCAGGGCGTGGCCAGCTGCCACGACCGACGCCTCCCAGGCGTCATCGCCGTGCGCGATGGCCTCGCGCAGCGCCTCGCGTTCGATGATCAGGCGCACACGCACCAGGTCGACCAGGCCCTCGACCGTGATCGGCGCGACACGGAAACCTCGGTTCTCCAGCGCGTGGACCAGCCCCTGGCCAGCGAGGCGCGACAGGGCTTCGCGCACCGGGCTGCTGGAAATCGCATAGCGCTGCCCAAGCTCGTCGACGCGCAGCCGCGAGCCAGGCGCGAACTCGCAGCGCAGGATGGCGCCACGCAAGGCGCCATAGGCCTTGTCGGTCTGGGTGGCCGCCTCGGCAGACGGGGTCGCCAGGACGGGTGCGGTTGAGGCCTTGTGCATCGGACAG